>Ga0307374_10002942_pt1 | contig 29604 bp, 23 predicted proteins | sample OX3MG_FD_202532 | JGI IMG/M metagenome (GOLD analysis project Ga0307374, IMG submission 202532) | Soil microbial communities from Risofladan, Vaasa, Finland - OX-3 | ecosystem: Environmental > Terrestrial > Soil > Coastal area > Acid sulfate soil | place: Finland: Risofladan, Vaasa | collected... | reverse complement strand
CCAGCACGGCCGCCCGGTCCGCCGCGACCCGCACGCGCCGCGCGGCGAGCACCGCCGCGAAGAAGACCGCGCCCGCGGTCAAGTCGGCAGCCACATCGGCGGGCCACACCGCCCAGACCGCGGCCGGTGCCGCATCCGACACCGCCAAGTCGGCAACCAGCGACTCTTAGAACGACCCCCACACCGGCCTTCCGGCAAGCGCCACCAGGCGCGGCCGGAGGGCCGGCCAACTTTTCGGCGGCTGGGCGAGCGGATCCACTCCGTAAACCTGGAAATCCGCCGCACGGCCTTCCTCCAGCGTCCCCTTGATCCTCTCCTCGTAGCTCGTCCACGCCCCTTCGAACGTGTATGCCCGCAGCGCCTTGAGCGGGGTCAGCGGCTGAAGGGGGTCGGTGACGGCGGCGGCCAGCCCGTGCCACGGGTTTGGCTCGGGGGTCACCGGCAGGTCGGAGCTGAAGGCGACCCGGACGCCGGCCCGCTCGAGATCGCGGTGGGCGGCAAGGTGCCGCTCGGAACCGTTTCCGAGCTCCGCGGCCAGCCGAGCGCGGCCAAGAGAGGCGAAGAGCGGTTGCATCACCGCCACCATCCCCGCCGCGGACAGCCGCCGCTGGAGGTCAGTGGGGCAGTGAGTGCAGTGCTCGACCCGGTGGCGGAGCCGCCGGGGATACTCGGCCTGGGCCAGCTCCACCGCCCTCACCATCGCCTCAACGGCCGCGTCCCCGATGCAGTGCGCGGCGACCTGGAGACCGGCCGCGTTCGCCTCGCGGACCAGCTCGGCCAGCTCCGCCGGAGGCGTGCGCCAGTTGACGCCCCGGCCGCGGAACGCGGCACTGCCGCTGCTGGCTCCTCCGTCCACGAAGACCTTCACGGGGCCGAAGCGGACCAGGCTGCCCGCGCCGCCGCTCCCCAAACCGAGCCGCCCCAGGGCCGGTAGCAGCTCCCAGGAGAGGAACTCGTTGACGCGCACTCGAAGGCGCCCTTTTTCGGCGAGCTTGGCGTACACCCGGTGGTCGTCGGCAAAGCCCCGGTTGACGGCGGCGCCGACGCTGGTGATGCCGCGAGAGGCCAGCAGCCGCAGCGTGCGCTGGACCCCGAGCCAACGCTGTTCGAAGGGCGGCGCAGGCTGGTGATCGGCGACCATCCGCATGGCGGCCTCCAGCAGCCGGCCGTCGAGCGAGCCGTCCGGCTCGCGGCCCAGACTTCCGCCCGGCGGGTCGGGCGATCGGGGCCCGAGGCCGGCCGCCGTCAGCGCCGCGGAGTTGGCGACGCGGGAGTGGCCTCCGCGGTCGTCGACGAAGCAGGGGCGGTCGCCGGTGACCGCGTCCAGCTCGGCCCGGTGGGGCGCCCTTCCCTCGGCCAGCTCGAGCGAGCTGTACCCGCGGCCGAGGAGCCAGGCGCCCTCGGGCAGCCGCTCCGCCGACCGGCGAAGCCTCCCTTGCAACTCGGCGATCGACCTCGACCCCGTCAGGTCGGCGCCGTAGGAGGAGAGCGCGTGGTAGACGACGTGGGCGTGAGGATCGTTGAACCCCGGCAGCACGGCGCCGCCGGCGAGGTCCAGCACCCGGGTTGAGGCGCCCTTGAGGCCGAGCACGTCAGCGCCACCGACGGCGACAACCAGGCCCCCCCGGACCGCGAGGTGGCTGAACGGCCGGAGACCGGCCCGGCCCAGTGTCCGGATGACGCCCCCGGCGAGGATCAAATCGGCCTTCATCTCCGCCTCGCTACAGTAGTCGGGCCTTGGCTGTCGATCTCCGCTCGGACACCCTGACCATGCCCGGTCCGCGGATGCGGGAGGCGATGGCGAAGGCCGAGCTGGGTGACGACGTCTGGGGCGAGGACCCCACCGTCAACCGGCTCCAGGAGGTCGCGGCCGAGCGGCTGGGCAAGGAGGCCGCCCTCTTTGTCAGCAGCGGGACGATGGGCAACCTGCTGGGCGTGGTGGTGAACGCCCGCCCGAGCCAGGAGATCATCGCCGACGCCGACTCCCACACCTTCCTCAGCGAGGTGGGCGGCGCCGCGGCGCTGGCCGGGGTGCAGATAATGCCGGTCCGGACCGAGGCGGGCGTGATGACCCCGGCCCAGATCGCCGGGGCGATCCGGGTGGAGGACGTGCATCACCCGCGCACGGCGGCCGTCTTCTTCGAGGACACGCACAACTACCACGGCGGCGTCGCCTGGCCGCTGGCCGACCTCCGGGATGCTTCGGAGGAGGCGCACCGCCAGGGCCTGACGGTCCACCTCGACGGCGCCCGGCTCTTCAACGCGGCGGTTGCGACGGGGACCGATGCGCGGGAGATCGCCGCCTGCGCCGACACCGTCACCTTCTGCCTTTCCAAGGGACTCGGCGCGCCGGCCGGCAGCCTCTTCTGCGGCCCGGCCGAGAAGGTCTCCGAGGCCAGGCGGTGGAGGAAGATGCTGGGCGGCGGCATGCGCGAGATCGGGATGCTGGCGGGCGCCGGCCTCTTCGCGCTCGACAACATGGTCGACCGGCTGGCGGAGGACCACGCCAACGCCCGCACCCTTGCCGAGGGGCTGGCCGAGATGGACGGCGTCCGGATCGACCTCTCCCGGGTCCAGACCAACCTGGTCATCTTCGAACTGGAGCGGATTGACCCCGCCGCCTTCGTCACCGAGTGCTACCGCCGGGGAGTAAAGAGCGCCACCGTGAGCCGGACCCAGGTTCGCTTCGTGACCCATTACGGGGTCCGGGCCGCGGACGTCCAGCAGGCGCTGAAGGTCGTCTCAGAGGTTCTGGCAGAGGGCTGAGCCCTCCCCCGGCTCAGGGCGTCAGGCTCTGAGCGAGCAGCGCGGGGGCAAGATTTCCCCCGCTGACGATGGCGACCGTCACCGGGCCCGTTTCGAGCTGTGAGAGCGCGGCGTAGGCGAGCACCCCGGCCCCCTCGGCGACCACCTTGACCCGGAGAGCCAGCTCGCCGATGCTCGGTGGCAGCGCTTCCTCGGGGACTGTGATCCACTCGTCCACCACGTCGCGCAGGAGTGCGAGGTTGGCCGGGTCCACGGGTGCGGTGGTGCCGTCGGCGATGGTCCGCGCCTGCAGCTCGACGGGCCGCCCGGCGGCGAGGCTGGCGGTCATCGACGCATAGCCGGAGGACTGGACGCCTATCACTTGGATCGCCGGCCGGGCCGCCTTCAGGGCCGAGGCCACGCCGCCCACCAGCCCGCCGCCGCCGACCGGGACCAGGACCCGTTCCAGACCGGGCACCTGCTCCGGCAGCTCGAGGCCGAGACCGCCGTGGCCCGCCATCACCTCGGGGTCGGCGAAGGGATGGATGAAGGTTTCCGGCTCGCCCTCCCAGCCCCGGTCGTGGAGCCAGGCGTGAACGCCGTCGTGGCTCAGGTACACCGGCGTGGCGCCCCAACGCCGGACGTTCTCCTTCTTGGCCTCGGGCGCCTCCTCGTACATGACCACCCGGCAGCGCAGACCCAGGCGGTGGGCGACGTAGGAGCAGGCCGCCGCCGCGTTGCCGGCGCTGACCGTCAGCAGGCCGCGGCTGCGCTCCTCTGCCGTCAGCTGGAGGGCGCGGGCGAAAAAACCACGGACCTTGAAGCTGCCGGTCGGCTGGAGGCACTCGAGCTTGAGGTAATTCCCACCTCCGAGCGACAGCACCGGAGCCCGAAGCACGTGGGGCGTGGCGCGGGCGGCCGCGGCCTCGATCCGGTCGAGCGGAATCATTTTTGCGATCCTAGGCTTGCCGGTATGCCCATCTACGAGTACGGCTGCTCCAGCTGCGGCAAGCGCTCCTCCGCGCTGCTGCCCATATGGTCGGCGCCCGACCCGCCCTGCGCCCACTGCGGCTCGGGCTCGGTCCGCCGGATGGTTTCCACCTTCGCCGCCCCGCGTTCGGGCTTCGGGTCAGAACTCGATCACGCCGATTTCGGCGAGGACGCCTACGACGGGGGTGACGGTGGCTTCGGCGACGCCGGCGGCGGCTTCGGCGACGCCGGCGGCGGCTTCGGGGACGAGGGCGGCGACTTCGACGACTTCTAGCCGGCCCTAGCTACCAATAACGCACTCACATTTTCTCCCCGTAGCTGGTACGTTAGAGCGAGCTTCAGATGGGCATCTCCCTGCGTCCCCGCCACTTAAAGCGCTACCGCGACCTCGCCTGGCTGCTCGCCAAATACGGCCGTCCCGAGATGGTTCGCGAGGCCGGGCTGGAGGAGGCGATCGACCGCGACCGGCCGGCCAGCCAGGAGGTGACGCCGGAGGGCGAGGCGCTCGCCCGGGACCTGGAGTCCCTCGGCCCCACCTACATCAAGCTCGGCCAGCTCCTCTCGACCCGCTCCGACCTCCTGCCGGAGAAGTACCTGGAGGCGCTGACCCGCCTCCAGGACAACGTCGAGCCCTTCCCCTTCGCCGACGTCGAGCGGATCGTGACCGAGGAGCTGGGCGTCCGCATCTCGAAGGCCTTCGCCAGCTTCGAGGCCACTCCGATCGCGGCGGCCAGCCTGGGCCAGGTCCACCGCGCCCTTCTGCGGGATGGCCGCGAGGTGGCGGTGAAGGTTCAGCGGCCCGGGATCCGGGACCGCGTCGGCGAGGACCTGGAGGCGCTCGAGCAGATCGCGAGATGGGCCGACGAGCACTCCGCCGTCGGCCGCCAGTACCAGCTGGGCAGCCTCCTGGACGAGTTCCGAAGAAGCCTTTTGCGGGAGCTCGACTACCGCCAGGAGGCGCAGAACCTGGTGACCCTGGGCGCCAACCTGGCCGAGTTCGACCGGATCGTGGTGCCGCAGCCGGTCTCCGATTTCACGACCTCGCGGGTGCTCACCATGGAGTTCATCCGGGGCGTCAAGGTCACCAAGCTGAGCCCCGTCTCGAGGACCGAGCTGGACGGCAAGGAGCTGGCGGGCCAGCTCTTCCGCGCCTACCTCAAGCAGATCCTGATCGACGGCTTCTTCCACGCCGACCCGCATCCCGGCAACGTCTTCGTGACCGACGACTCGCGAATCGCCCTCATCGACCTCGGCATGGTCGCCCACGTCGCGCCACGCCTGCAGGAGCACCTGATCCAGCTCCTGCTGGCGGTGAGCGAGGGCCGCAGCGACGATGCCGTGACCTATTCGCTGCGGATCGCCCAGCGGACCGACGAATTCGACCAGACCGTCTACAACCGGGAGGTCGCCGACCTCGTCGCCCAGCACCAGGACGCGACCATGAAGGAGGTCGAGGTCGGCAGCGTGATGCTCCAGATCTTCAACCTCTCCGGCGACGCCGGGGTCCGGATGCCGCCCGAGCTGGCGATGCTCGGCAAGGCGCTGCTGAACCTGGACCAGGTGGGCTGGCTGCTCGACCCCGAGTTCAACCCGAACCTGGCGATCCGCGAGAGCGCCGCCGACATCATGCAGCGGCGGATGGTCAAGAGCCTGTCCCCGGGGAACTTCTTCCAGAACGTGCTGGAGCTGAAAGAGCTCGCCGAGCGGATGCCGGGCCGGCTCAACAAGATCCTCGACGCGGTCGCCAACAACGAATTCGAGATCAAGGTCCAGACCATCGACGAGGGCAAGCTGCTGAGCGGGTTCCAAAAGATCGCCAACCGGATCACGCTCGGCCTGCTGATGGCCGCGCTGATCATCGGGGCGGCGATGCTGATGCAGGTGCCGACCTCCTTCCGGCTGCTCGGCTACCCGGGGATCGCGATCCTCTTCTTCCTGATCGCCGCGCTGGGCGGCCTCGGGCTCATGGTCCAGATCCTCCGCGACGACCGCCGGGGTTAGCGGGCCAGCACCCTGTCGGCGGCGGCCACCAGCGCCTCTCGATGGGCGTCGTCGCGGGCGAAGATGCGGCAGAGAGAGATCCGGACCGGCAGCCTCCGGAAGAGGTCGATGACCTTGCTCCTCTGGTAGCGGCCGTCAAGAGGATCGAAGAGGATCACGTCGGTCTCCTCGGTCAGCGGGTTGAAGGCCTTGGTCCCCTGGGAGGCGATGTCCACCTCGAACTCGGCCTCCCTCACCCCGGTCGGAAGCTCGGTGCGGATCCGGTCGGCGAACTGCTCGCGGGTCATGGAACCGATTCCCGCCTCGAGGTCCCGGGACTCGATATAGCTGGAGAAGATCAGCCGCCATTTGAGCCGGCGCGCCACGATGTCGCCCCAGGCGCGCCCCAGCGCCTGCCGCTCGGCCCCCGCCTCGCCACCCGCCCAGCGATCGACCTCGTCCATCAGGAACCATTCGTTGACCTGGCGGTAGCGCTCCAGGTGTTCGAGCGGGTTGCCCCCAAGGACCAGGTCCAGGGTGGGTCGGAAGATCTCCCGCAGCTGGAGGTCGATTCGACGCACCGTGCGGTGGAAGTAGACCTGGTTGTAGAGGTAGAGCCGGGCGCTGAGGAACATGAAGAGGGCCTCGGCGCCGTGGTCGTGGATGGTCAGCCCCTGCTCGGAGATAAATGAGTAGTGGAGGATGCGCTGGATGTCGACCGGGCCCGAGGCGACCCCGCAGATGTAGGAGTCGCGGGGAACGTAGTCCATGTTGTCGGCGCTGAAGGGCCCGGTCAGCAATGGGCGCAGGACGCTCAGCCAGGGAGGCGCCTCGAACCCCTCCAGCTCGTCCTTGCTGATGAGGTAGGCGACCCAGCGGGCGTCGACGAACTCGCCGGCGGCGAAGTCGCCATGCGGCGAGGCGCGCACCGCCTCGATCATCGTCGCCAGCTCGGTCGTGATGAGCCTGCGCCCGATCACCTCGTGGTCGATTCCCCAGCGATCGAGGTAGTTCTCGTCGAAGAAATGCCCGAAGGGCCCATGGCCGACGTCATGGAGCAGGCCCGCCAGCCGGAGCGTCTCCTCCAGCAGCGGCTCGGAGGGCAGCAGGCTATGCACCGCCCGCAGTGACGGGTAGAGATGACGCAGCCATTCGCCGGCAAGATGCATCGCGCCCAGCGAGTGCTGGAGGCGTGAATGCTCGGCGGTGACGAAGACCCACCACGCGCTCTGCAGCTGGTGGATGCGGCGCAGGCGCTGCAGCCAGGGGGAGTCCAAAAGGTCCTGCTCGGAGCAGTCGCCGGGGACGCCGCCGGGGCCGCCCTTGGTGATCTTGAGGTAGCGGTAGACCGGGTCGCTGGACAGGTTGACGCGGGAATACTCGGCGGTGACGTCGTCCATCCGGATGCGAGTTTAGGTCGGTGGCTTGACTCCGGCCCGGATCGCCAGCACCCGATCTCGAAGCCTGAGCTCCGCCTCCAGGGGGGTGTCGATCTCGCGGCGGGTCCGGTGCCAGCGCTCCATCGCCAGGTCGAGCTGCGCGCGCTGCAGCCGGCGCATCCAGCGATACCCGCCAAAGCCGTGGCGGCCGAGGGCCTGGAAGCGGGCGTCGATCCTTCGCCAGGGCGAGGCGAGCATCGCGACCTCCCGCGGCAGCACTCCACCATCGGGCAGCAGTGCCTCCGCGGCGAACTGAGCCTCCAGGGCGCGGCCCTCGGCGCGCAGTCCGAGCATGAAGAGCGCCATCACGGCGAGGAAGAAGGGCCCGGTCATCGCCAGGTACTGGAGCGGGATGCTGAGGACCAGGAGAGCCGGGTCTGACGGGTGGGGGAAGTACCAGAGCCAGGCGTCCCAGGTGAAGTGGGCGGCGATGGCGACGATGAAGCCGCAGGCCACGACCAGGACCTTTCGCTGGTTGCCTTGGACCTGGCGAGCGATCCCGATCCCGGCGCCGATCAGGGCGGTGTAGGTCGCGTGGCCCAGGAATAGCCCGAGCACCTGGCGGATGAAGAACTGCGGCCAACCCCCGACGCTCATGTAGACGACGGTCTCCATGAAGTTGAAGCCGAGGCCGACCGCGGCGCCGTAGACGATTCCGTCGACGACGTCGTCGAACTCGTCGCGCATGACCAGGAAGAGCAGCAGCACCGCCAGGCCCTTGGGCACCTCCTCGAATAAGGCGGCGTTGAAGGCGGTCGCCACCGCCTGCCCGGGGCCGGGGATCAGGCCAGCGTCCACGATGTAGCTCCACAGGCTCTCGAAGACCAGCGCGAGGGTGGTCGCCACCACCGCGCCCCAGCCGGCGGCGACCAGCACCAACCGCCAGGGCTCTCGCTCGTTGTAGTCCACCTGCCGGATCACCCACAGCGCCAGCCCGGTGGTCGGGATGCAGGCCAGGACTCCGGCCAGGTTGAGGCGCGCGTTGAGGAGGTTGACCGCGAAGAGGAAGAGCGCCAGCGCCACGCCGATCAGGACCGCCGCCCGCAGTAGATGGCTACCGCGGCGGGCGGGATCGTGGTCGACGGCCCGGATCACGAGCCAGGTGCCGAGCGCGAAGAGCCCGACCAGCAGCAGGCCGGCAAGGTCGAGCACGGCGACCAGACTCTGGAACGCGACCAGCTCGTAGGCGGAGCCGAGCAGGAGCGCCAGCAGGATGCCGCCTCCGATCGCCGCCGCCAGCCGGTAGCGGGGCGGGCGGTGGGGCCGTTGGTAGGCCGCGTCGATCACTGGGTCCCCTCCTCAGCCACCGAGGACGACCACCGTCTTTCGGGCGAGGACCTCGACCGCCCTGCCCTTGGAAAAGCGCTCGACGACCAACTCGTAGCGGCCGGCCGGGAAGCGCTGGCTGCCAAAGTTGACCGGCACCACCCCCCGCGAGGCGAGCGCGCCCGCCGGGGCGGGACCGACGCCCCCGGCGTCGACGGAGAAGCCGCCGCTGAACCAGGCGGATCCAACCTCCTGGAGGGGCGGAAGGGACGACCAGTCAACCACAGCCGCGAAGGGCTGGCCGGTTCGGAAATGATCTTGGTTGGCACCGGTGGCGCCCTGCGTCCGGGGGTCGTAATCGAAGATTCCGACGATCCGCGCCACCTCGCCGGTGCGCTGGCCGGGCGGTTCGAAGGTGATGAACTGGGCCAGTCCGACCCCCAGGATCACTAGGCCGACCACCCCCAGCGCGAGCATCAGCCGGAAGGCCGGCCGAGTCTCTTCCGGCGCCAGTCGCAAGCGGGCTAGCTTCCTCGGTCCTCGGGGACGGGAGCCGGAGCGCCCGGCGAGGGATCCCCCTCGGGAGGGGCCGCGGCGAGCCCGAGGCCGCGCACCTGCACCCCGTGGACAGCAGCTCCCAGCGCGGCGCCTGCCAGGGGCCCGACGATGTAGAGCCAGAGGTCCGACCAGCCGCCGCCCGCGTAAACAGCGCTCCCGAAGGTGGCGCCGAACCCGAGCGCCGGGTTGAAGGCGCCGCCCGAGATCGGCCCGCCGGCGAATGCGGCGGCGACGATGATGATGCCGATCGCCAGTCCGTAGAAGGAGTTGCCGCAGGTCTGCTTGGTGGCGGCCACGTTCAGGACCACCACCGCCAGGGCGGCGGTGAAGGCGGCCTCCACCGCCAGCGCGGAGAGCCAGAAGCCATGAGCGCCGGGGTGAATGCCCCCGCTCTTTCCGCTGACGAGGTAGCCGAAGCTGAAGCGAGGGCGGCGCCGGCCAGCTGCACGACCCAGGAGGAGACCAGCTGGGTGAGGCCGATCTTGCGGCGGAGGAACACGGCCAGCGAGACGGCCGGATTGTAGTGGGCTCCGGAGACATGGCCGCCCATCTAGACCATCGCCATCAGCGCCCCGCCGATCGCCAGCGGCGCCAGCGGGCCGATCGGGCCGGCGAGCGAGATCACGGTCAGGAAAAGGAACGTCCCGACCAACTCTGTCAGCAACTTGGAACCGAGGACCATGCGAGATCCAATGGTAAGTGGGCGGGGAGAATGTGCTCGCAATGGCAAAGCCGGGGGATCTCGCCTGGCCGCTCCTGGCAGCCGCGCTGTGGGGCGGCATGTACGTCGTCAGCCGGCTCACCTTCGACACCATCCCGCCGATCACGCTCGGTCTCCTGCGGCTCTTGGTCGGGGTCGCAGTGCTGGCGCTGGCGCTGCGCCGGCTGCCGTTGCTGCGCGACCCGCGGGTGGCCGGCCTCGGCGCGCTGCTGGCGGCCACGCTGATGCTCCAGTTCTGGGGAACGGCGCTGGCGGGTGCCGCCGCCGGCAGCCTGCTGACCCTCCTGACGCCGGTCTTCGTCGCGCTGCTGGCGCCCTGGCTCCTGGCGGAGGTGACCCGGGCCCACCAATGGGCGGGCATCGGGGTGGCCCTGGCCGGGGCCGCGGTCGTCTCCGGCGGCGCGGCCGGCGCCTCGCTCTGGGGCGACCTGCTGCTGGTCGGAGCCTCGTTGACCTGGGGCGCCTACACGGTTGTCGGCGCGCCCCTGGTTCGCCGCCTGGGCGCCCTCGAGATCACCACCGGAGCGAGCATGTGGGCGGTGCCGCTGATGCTGCCGGGGACAGCACTCGAGCTGGCGTCCGGTCGCCACCTCGCCTTCACCGCCGGCGGCGTGCTGGGTGTCCTCTACCTTGGCGTCTTCGCCACCGCACTGGCCTGGTGGGCCTGGTACCGCGGGGTGGAGAGGCTGCCGGCGGTGACCACCTCGGTCTTCTTCCTCGCCCAACCCGTGGTCGGGATCGCGCTCAGCATCCCCATCTTTCACCTCGCGCTCTCGGCGGGCTTCGTGGTCGGCTCGGTCCTCATCGTGCTGGGGATGCTGCTCGCCTCATGAGCCTGGAGCGGGGCGTCGAGCTCTTCAACGCGGCTCGATTCTGGGATGCCCACGAGGCGTGGGAGGAGGCCTGGATGCCGGACCGCGGGGGCATCGACGCGGGCTTCTTCAAGGGCCTGATCCAGGTGGCTGCTGGCTGTTTCCACTACGGCCGCCACAACCGGCGAGGGGCGGTCAACAAGTGGCGGAGCGGAGCCGGCTACCTGCGAGCCTACCCGGCCACCCACCGCCGGGTGGCGCTCGCGCAGCTGCTGGCCGAGGTGGACGCGATGCTGGGGGCGATGGACCGCTCTGCGGAGTGGCCCTATCTGGCGATGCCGCAGATCCAGCGTGCCCTGAGCCGCGGCGAGCGCTACGAGCTGACCTACGACCGGAGGGCGGCCGCCGGCGAGGACGTCCACGGCGAGGCTCGCTTCGTGCATTCCCTGGGCCCGCCGCGATCGGTGCTTGACGCCGGCTGCGGCACCGGAAGGATCGCCCGCGAGCTCGCCCGCAACGGCGTCGAGGTGGTCGGCGTGGACATCGATCCGGAGATGCTGGAGGAGGCGGCGCGGCGCGCGCCAGGCCTGGAGTGGCACCGCCACGACGTCGCCCTGGTCGACCTCGGGCGGACCTTCGCCTGCGTGCTGATGGCGGGCAACGTGCTGCTCTTCGTCGAGCGCGGCCGCGAGCTGGCGGTGGTCGCCAACCTCGCCCGCCACCTGGAGCCGGGCGGCCTGCTGGTGGCCGGCTTCGCGGTCAAGCCCGGCGAGCTCTCGGTCGCGGACTACGACCTGCTCTGCGCTGCCAACGGCCTGGAACCGCTCGAGCGCTGGGCGACCTGGCAGCGCGACCCCTTCACTCGAGCCAGCGACTTCGTCGTCACTGTCCACCGCTTCGCAGATGCCCGCTGAGGCTGCCCAGGGAACGATGCCCACCGACCGGGGCCACCCACTCGCTTTAGGGTCCGGTTCCTGGGGCTGAGGGCAGGGGCCGGGTCGGGGCAAAGCGCCCGGTTGAGGACGTGCCCGACGGTCGGGTTCAGTCCGCCGGGTAGGGCGGGAAGCGGCGACCGGCCGACTTCTCGACCAGCCCGCCGTGCCCAAGGGCCGCGAGATCGATCGGCGAGCCGGAGAAAACGTAGGGGAGGACCAGGTCGAGCGAGGTGTTCTTGCCAAACCCGGCGCAGGAGGCGATGCCGAGGACCGTCGCGGCGCCCAGCCGGCCCATCCATAACATCGACCCCGGGTGCGCTGGCATCCCGAAGCGGATCAGCTCCCCGCCCGACCGGGCCAGCTCGGTGTAGGCAGGGTCCAGGGGATCAATCGAGGAGGCGCCGGCGAAGAGGACCAGCTCCGCGCCCGCCTCGGCGGTGTGTGCGTAGGCGGCGGCCACCGCGCGCTCGCTCCGGGCCACCTCCTCGACGCCGAGGAGATGGGCGCCGTACCAGCCCAGCTTGCGTTCGACGGCTGCGGTGAAGAGCGACCGGGCTCTCGGCTTCAGTTTCTCGGTCACCACGATCGCCGTCCGCAGCGGCAGGAATGGCAGGAGCTCCAGGACCCGGTGCTCGAGGGCGAGGTAGGCCGCCTCCCGGACCACCTGCTCAGGCACCGCCACCGGGGTCACCTTGCAGCCAGCGACCTCCTCGCCGGTATCGACGGCCTGCCCGTCGTAGAGCGTGAAGAGCGCGACGCCGGAGAGCGAGTTGATCTTCCCGACCAGCGCGGCGTCCACCCGCAGAAGCCCGCGCCGTTCCGCTACCAACCGGTACTGGCTCTGGACCGGGCCCTCCACGCGAAACGGCCCGAGCTTTGCCAGCGCCGTCGCCAGGCGCAGGCCCGCCTCGTCCTCGTGGAGGTCGCCGGGCTCCAGCTCGACGACGTGGACCTCTGCGTGCTCTCGGAGCTGAGGCAGGTGCTCGGGACCCAGCACCGTACCCTTGCGGAGCTCGGCCGAAAGGTCGTGGGTCAGCACCCGACCCTGGACCTGCTCGATGGTGGCGGTGGCGCCGGACAGGCGGATGGACTTCATACGGCCGTGGCTAGCATAGGTTTTGAGTTGCGGCCACCCATCATCCTCTACAACACCCTCGGCCGGTCGAAGCAGGAGCTCAGGCCGCTCCAGCCTGACCGGGTCTCCATCTACACCTGCGGTCCCACCGTGTACCGGTTCGCCCATGTCGGCAACCTCCGCACCTACCTCTTCGCCGACCTGCTGGTGCGGACCCTGGAATACAACGGCCTCCAGGTGAGACAGGTGAAGAACATCACCGACGTCGGCCACCTGACCGACGACAGCTTCGACCGCGGGGAGGACAAGATGCTGGTCTCGGCCCGCCTCGAGAAGAAGTCACCGGCGGAGATCGCCGACTTCTACACCGAGGCCTTCCACGCCGACGAGAAGCTCCTCAACATTCGCCCGGCCTCTGTCTTTCCGCGGGCCACCGAGTACGTGCCGCAGATGATCGAGCTGGTCGCCCGGCTGATCGAGCGCGGCCATGCCTACGAGTCGGGCGGCAACGTCTACTACGACATCTCCAGCTTCCCGGCCTATGGCCGACTGAGCGGGAACACGACCGACAAACTGCTGGCGGGGACCAAGGGAGACCCCGACCCCCGCAAGCGGAGCCCGCTCGACTTCAGCCTCTGGAAGAGCGGCGAGAAGCGGCTGCAGGTCTGGGACAGCCCCTGGGGGCCAGGCTTTCCGGGCTGGCACATCGAGTGCTCGGCGATGTCGATGTCGCTGCTCGGCGACCGCTTCGACGTCCACACCGGGGGCGCCGACAACGTCTTCCCCCACCACGAGGCGGAGATCGCCCAGTCGGAGGGCGTCACCGGCCACCGGGTCGTCAGCTGCTGGGTACACGGCCAGCTGCTCTTCCTGAGCGGCACCCGGATGGCCAAGTCGGCGGGAAACTTCTTCCGGATCACTGAGCTCGAGGAACAGGGCCACGACCCGCTCGCCTTCCGCTGGCTCGCGCTGCAGGCGAAGTACCGGGCGCCGCTGAACTTCAGCCCCGACGGGCTGGCCGGGGCGGGGAGGGCATTGGCGTCCCTGCGCAACCACGTGGCGGAATGGCGCTCGGGCCCCGACGGGCCGCGGAGAGATTTCGGTGACCGCTTCCTGGCCGCGATCAACGACGACCTCGACCTGCCGGCCGCGATGGCCCTGGTGGCCGAGCTGGGCCGGTCCGACCTGGCGCCCGGAGCCAAGGCCGGCCTTCTCCTGGACTGGGACCGCGTCCTCGGCCTCGACCTCGCCCGGGCGACGCCCGAGAGCGAGCTGCCGGCGGGCGCGGCCGACCTGCTCGCCCGCCGCGACAGGGCCCGGAAGGCGAGGGACTTCGCGACCTCCGACGGCCTGCGGGCGGAGCTCGCGGCGCTCGGAGTGGCCGTCTTCGATGGTCCCGAAGGGCAAAGCTGGAAGGTGACCGCCGCCAGCACCTAGGATTCACGTCGGTGGAGTACGACGCCCTCATCGTCGGCGCGCGCGTAGCCGGCGCCTCGCTGGCGCTGCTGCTGGCAAAGCAGGGCCGCCGGGTTCTCCTGGTGGACCGCGATCGCTTCCCCAGCGACACGCTTTCGACCCACTTCGTAGCCTTCAACGGGATCGGCCTGCTGGCGCGGTTGGGCGTCCTGGGTGACGTCGAGGCGGCCGGTTTCCGCCGGATCAGCCGCCACCGGACCTGGGTCGAGGACGTGCTGCTCGAGGTCCCGGCCGGCCCCTCGGGCGCCTACTCGCTGGCGCCGCGGAGGGACGTCCTGGACTCGGTCCTGGTCAAGCACGCGGTCGCCGCCGGCGCCTCGCTCGCCGAGCGGACGCGGGCCGAAGCCCTGCTCCTGGAGGGCGACCGGGTGGTCGGAGCCGTGGTCCAGGAGGCGGGTGGTGGACGGCGCGAGGTCCGTGCCCGAGTCGTGGTCGGCGCAGACGGAAAGTATTCCAAGGTCGCCGAGTGGGTCGGCGCCGAGAAGTACGCCGGGGTGCCCGCGCTGCGCCCGGTCTACTACGGCTACCTGCTCGGCGTCGAACCGCTCCCCGTGGTGGCGATGGAGATGTGGTTCGTCGCCGGCCAGATCGGCTTCCTCTTCCCGATGCGGGCGGGTGAGGACTGCATCGCCCTAGAGATCCAGCCCGGCGACTTCGATTCCTTCCGGTCCGACCCCGTCGCCACCTTCTGGGAGCGGCTCCAAACCCTGCCCGGACTTGCGGACCGGTTGAGGAATGCCCGGCTTGAAGGCAAGCTGCAGGGGTCGAGGGGCATCGAGAATCACTTCCGCAAGCCCTTTGGGCCGGGCTGGGCGCTGACCGGCGACGCGGGCTACCTGAAGGACCCGAGCACCGGCCTCGGCATCACCGACGCCCTGACGCAATCTTTCCTGCTGGCAAAGGCCCTCGACGGATGGTTCGGCGGCGTTGATTGGGAGACCGCCATGGCAGGCTTCCAGCGAGAGCGCGACGAGTCGGTGATGCCGAGCTACCGGTACACGCTCGCCGTGACCGAGAGGGTGGACCGCGAAGGCGGATTCCACCGCCTCGACGTGCTGCGGGCGCTGGCGGTCAGCCCGCACCTCGGAAGGGTGCTGGTCGAGGCCCTGCCGGACCTGGCAAACCAGGTGCTCGAACCTGCCGACCAGGCGCGGGTGGCGATCATGACGCGGCTCTACCGGCCGACCGAGCAGCCGGCGGCAGGCTGACCCCGCCTCAATGCCCGAGATCACGGCTAACGGACTCCGCTTTCACGTTCGGGACTCCGGTTCAGGGCCGGTGGCGATCCTTCTCCACGGATTCCCGGACACCGGCGAGGTCTGGCGGCACCAGGTGCCGGCGCTCATGGCGGCCGGCCTTCGGGTGGTGGTGCCGGACATGCGGGGCCGGGGGCGCAGCGAACGCCCGCTATCGGTTGACGACTACCGGCTGACCAACGTGGCGTCCGACGTGACCGCAATTCTCGACGCGCTCGGCGTGGAGCGGGCCCACGTGGTCGGCCACGACTTCGGCGCAGCGGTCGCGTGGCTCGTCGCCTCGCTCTTCCCCCAACGGGTGGATCGGCTGGCGGTGCTCTCGGTCGGGTTCCCGGGAGCCGCCGGTCCGCCAGACCTCGAGGCCCTCCAGAAGGGCTGGTACCGGATCCTGATCCAGACCGAGGGCGTCGCCGAGGACCTAGCGCGCCAGGACGACTGGTACCTCTTCCGAACGCTCTTCGGCGGGGCGGCCGACACCGACGCCTACATCGCGGAGCTGTCCGACCCCGCGGCGCTGACGGCCGGGTTCAACTGGTACCGGGCCAACCTGCCGCTCTCACGGCTGTTGGCGCCCCCGCCAACCCTACCGCTCGTGCGGGCGCCGACGCTCGGGATGTGGAGCAGCGGGGACCTCTACCTGACCGAGAGGGCCATGACCGCGTCAGAGTCGCGCGTCACCGGAGGGTGGCGCTACGAGCGGATCGAGGATGCCACCCACTGGCTCCAGGTGGACCAGCCCGAACGCGTCAACGCCCTGCTGCTTGAGCACTTGGAGGGCCGCTAGTCCCGTTCGTAGCCCAGGTTGGGCGAGAGCCAGTGCTCGGTGTCGGCGACCGGCGCGCCCTTCCGCCGGGAGTAGTCCTCGACCTGGTCGCGGCCCACTTTGCCGACGGCGAAGTACTTGGAGCCGGGATGGGCGAAATAGAGCCCTGAGACCGAGGCCGCCGGGAGCATCGAGAAGTTCTCGGTGAGCGTCATCCCGACCCGCTTCGCCGCCAGCAATCCGAAGAGCTTGCCCTTCTCCGAATGGTCGGGGCAGGCGGGGTAGCCGTAGGCGGGCCGGATGCCGCGGTAACGCTCGGCCACGAGGTCGTCGTGGGGCAGCTTGGCGTCGTCGTACCACTCGTTGCGGACGACCTCGTGCAAGTACTCGGCGAACGCCTCCGCCAGCCGGTCGGCGAGCGCCTTGACCATGATCGAGCGGTAGTCGTCGCCCTCCTCCTGGTAGCGCCCCGCCAGCTTCTCCGCGCCGATCCCGGCGGTCACCGCGAAGCCGCCCAGGTGGTCGTCACCGGCGGGCGAGATGAAGTCGGCCAGCGAGAAGTAGGGATGCTCGTCGCCGTGGTCAACCTGCTGGCGGAGCATCGGCAGCCGCGTCCCGTCGGCGAGCACGAGGTCGTCCCCCTCGGAGTGGGCGGCCCAGAACCCGTAGACGCCGCGCGCCTTCAAGAGGTCACCTTTCACGATCTCGTCCAGCAACTCTTGCGCGTTGCCGTACAGCTCGCGCGCGGCCTCACCCATCTCGGGGTGGTCGAGGATGCCCGGGAACCGTCCTCGCAGCTCCCAGGCGTGGAAGAAGAAGGTCCAGTCGATGTAGTCGCGGAGCGTGGCGAGGTCCGGCTCGACGATCCGGGTGCCGAGGAACTCGGGCTCCGGCAGGTCATCGAAGTCGAGGCGCAGCCGCCGGCTGCGAACCGTGTCGAGCGGCAGCAGGACCCGAGCGGCCTTGCCCGCGTGCTGTTCGCGAAGGCGTTCTTGGAGCTCCCGGTTCTCCTTGTCGAGGGCGACCTTGCGGACCGGGTCGAGGAGGTCGGCGACCACGCCCACGACGCGGGAGGCGTCGATCACGTGGAGCGTCGGCTGGCCGTAGGCGGGGGCGATCCGGACCGCGGTGTGCTGCTTGGAGGTGGTCGCGCCCCCGATCAGCAGCGGCAGCTTGATTCCGCGCCGCTCCATCTCCTTCGCCACGTTGACCATCTCGTCCAGCGAAGGGGTGATGAGGCCCGAGAGGCCGATCGCGTCGGCGTTCACGGCGACGGCGGTGTCGAGAATCCGGTCGGCGGGCACCATGACGCCGAGGTCGATGACCTCGTAGTTGTTACAGCCGAGGACCACGCCGACGATGTTCTTGCCGATGTCGTGGACGTCGCCCTTGACCGTTGCCATCACGATCTTGCCCCGAGCCTGGCGGTCGCCGGCGTCCTTCTCCGCCTCCATGAACGGCTGCAGATAGGCGACCGCGCGCTTCATCGCCCGGGCGCTCTTGACGACCTGGGGCAGGAACATCTTGCCGGCGCCGAAGAGGTCGCCGACCACCTTCATCCCGTCCATCAGCGGCCCCTCGATCACCGAGAGGGGCCGGCCGTACTTGAGCCGCGCCTCCTCGGCGTCCGCCTCGATGAAGTCGACCAGGCCGTGGACCAGCGCATGCGAGATCCGCTGCTCGACCGGGGCCTCTCGCCAGCCGAGGTCCAGCTCGCGCTTGGTTCCCGACGTCTCCACGCTCCGGGCGAAATCGACCAGCCGCTCGGTGGCGTCCGGGCGGCGGTCGAAGAGGACGTCCTCGACCAGCTCCTTCAGCTCTGCCGGCAGGTCCTCATAGACCGCCAGCTGGCCGGCATTGACGATGCCCATGTCCAGCCCGGCCTGGATCGCGTGGTAGAGGAAGGCCGAATGGATCGCCTCCCGGACCCGGTCGTTGCCGCGGAACGCGAAGCTCAAGTTGGAGATGCCGCCCGAGATGTGGGTGCCCGGGCAGCGGCGCTTGATCTCGGCTGCCGCCTCGATGAACGCCTTGGCGTAGCCAGCGTGCTCCTCCATCCCGGTGGCGACCGCGAGGATGGCGGGGTCGAAGACGATGTCCTCGGGCAGGAAGCCCGCCTGCTCGGTCAGGAGCTTGAAGGCTCGCTCGCAGATCTCCACCTTTCGTTCGGCGGTCTCGGCCTGGCCGCGCTCGTCGAAGGCCATGACGACGACCGCGGCGCCCATCGCGTGCGCCTTTCTAGCCTGCTCGAGGAAGGGCTCCTCGCCCTCCTTCAGGCTGAGTGAGTTGGCAACCCCCTTGCCCTGGACGCACTTGAGGCCGGCCTCGATGGTCCCCCAGCGCGAGCTGTCGACCATGATCGGGATCCGTGCGATCTCGGGCTCGGTGGCGACGAGGTTGAGAAACCTGGTCATCGCCAGCTCGGAGTCGAGCAGGTCGGCGTCCATGTTGACGTCGAGCAGGTTGGCGCCGCCGCGGACCTGCTCCAGCGCCACCGCCAGCGCTCCCGAGTAGTCCTCGGCCTCGATCAGCCGCCGGAACTTGGCCGAGCCGGTGACGTTGGTGCGCTCTCCGATCACGACGAAGCTCGAATCCGGGCCGATCTCGAACGGCTCCATCCCGCTGAACCGGGTCCGCGGATTGGGGTCGGGGATCCGGCGGGGAGCGATACCGGCCACCGCCCGGCGGATCTGGGCGATGTGCTCGGGCCCGGTCCCGCAGCAACCGCCCACCGCGTTGACGAACCCCGCCTCGGCGAACTCCTTCAGCAGCGCCGCCGTCGTCGGTGGCTGCTGGTCATAGCCGCCGAAAGCGTTCGGCAGACCGGCGTTCGGGTAGCAGAAGACGGGCACGCTGGCCACCCGGGCGAGGTCGGCGAGGTAGGGCCGCATCTCCTCCGCACCGAGCGAGCAGTTGATGCTTACGGCCAGCGGGTGGGCGTGCTCGACCGAGATCCAGAACGCCTCCACGGTCTGGCCGGAGAGGTTGCGACCGCTCCGGTCGACGATCGAGATCGAGATGACCAGGGGCAGCTCCGGCGCCACCGAGCGCGCCGCCGCTATGGCCGCCTTGCCGTTCAGGGTGTCGAAGATGGTCTCGATGATGAGCAGGTCCGCGCCGCCGTCGCGCAGCCCGCGGGCGGCCTCGGCATACCCCTCGAAGAGCTGGTCGTAGGTGACCGTCCGGTAGGAGGGATCGTCGACCCGCGGCGAGATCGAGAGGGTGACGTTGGTCGGTCCGAGCGATCCGGCGACGAAGCGGTCGTGGTAGCCGGCGACGACCCTCCGCGCGATCTCGGCGCTGGCCCTGTTCATCTCGTAGACGTATCCCTCGAGGCCGAAGTCGCGCTGGGAGATCGGGGTGGCGGTGAAGGTGTTGGTGGTGATCACGTCGGCCCCCGCGTCGAGGTACGCGCGATGGTTCTTCTCGACCAGGTCCGGCCGGGTCAGGCTGAGGATGTCTGGGTCGCCCTGCAACGGCTGCGGGTGCTCCGCGAAGCGCTCGCCCCGGTAGTCGCCCTCGGCCAGCTGCTCGCGCTGGAACATGGTCCCCGTCGCGCCGTCGAGGATCAGGATCCGTTGGGCGAGGAGGGACCGGATCCGCTGCAGAGGGGTGCGGGAAGCGCCGGCTTGCGTCATTTGAAGTGATCCATTCTCCCTGAGGCGCTCGATTCCACGCCTATTCGCCCAGAAAAGGGAGAGGCCCGGCCCCAATTGGGGAGCCGGGCCTCGAAGGGAGGGAGGGAGGCTAACTTGCGGAGCGGTACAGGGACCTGAGAGGGCCCCCGTCGTGACCCCGTTGCTTGCCGTGGCCGGCGCTCTTGCCGTTTCCGCTTCCGTTGTCGCGGCCCGCGGCGGCGGCGTTGACAGTGCCGTTTCCGCCGTTGGGCTTGCCATCGGCCGCGACGCCTGCTCCAGCGGCGGCGCCGGGCGTGGCGGCCTCGACGTTCGGGCGAGGGCTCCCCAACCGAGGGGTGACGGCCGCGGCGGAACGCGCAACGGGCGCGGCCGGGGTGGCCGGGGCGGCCACCGCCGGCGCCTGGGTTCCGGCCACCACCGCCAGGCCGGTTCGCGTCCAGACCGCGGGGTCGGGGCTGTGGGTGGCGACGGTGGCCGCCACCGCCCCGCCACCTCCGGCCGCCAGGGTCAGGACCACGATCCCGGCCGCGGTCTTGCTGGTCAGGGCCGCCAGGACGCCGGGGCCGGCTGCCGCGGAGACACCGGCGCCGATCGCGACCGCGACGAAGCGGCCGGCCAGCGGCGGCACCGCCTCGCCGACCACCGGGCCGAGGTGGCGATTGAGCTGCGCCTCGATGTAGGTCTCGAACGGATCAGACATCCACGGCCTCTTTCTCAGCAGAAACGTTCTCCGGCCGCTCAGTACCCGTCGGACGCGGAAGGTCGGGGCCCAACTCCCGGCGGAGCCGTTCCCGGGCGGCCGCCAGCCGCGAGGCCACGGTGCGTTCGGGGATGTCGAGGGACTGGGCGATCTCGCGGTTCGTGTAGCCGTGGTAATGGCGGAGCACGATCGCGGCCAGTTGCCTGGGGGGCAGCTTGCGGAGGGCCTTGATGAAGTCGCCCGAGAGCGCCCCGTCCGCCTGGGGATCGGCCTCGTGGGGGCGCCCGAGACGGCGGACCAGCTCACCCACCTCGCGGAGCTTCGCCCAGCGCCGGTAGGAGAGTGCCTGGTTGACCGCGATCCGGTGCAGCCAGGCCTCGGCCGGTGCCGACGGCTGCCACCGGGCCCAGTTCCGAAAGGCCTTGAGGTAGGCCTCCTGGAGGCAGTCCTCGGCCGCCGCACGGTCGCCCAGCATCAGCACCAGGGTGCCCAGCAGCCGGGGGTAGGTGGCCTGGTACAGCCGCTCGAAGTCAGCGGCCGACCCGGGCTGGTAACCCTCCTCCATCCACCCCTATGAACGCACATCGAGACGGCTTATTGGCTGCCCAGTTGTTGGCGGTGTGAAGGCGGCGAATTCGAGGAGGACCTGATTCGAGCTTGACAGTCGAACAAGTGTTCGACTAGGTTTCGATGCCAGAGCATGCCACTGCCGCCCTTCGACCCCGGCGCGCTGCCCGGCGAGGTGACCCTCGACCGGACCCTTCCCGGCGCGGCGGCCGAACTGGTCCCCATGCCGGCCGACATGCCCCAGGACCTGGTGCTCGCGCTCCGGGACCGCGGGATCGAGCAGCTCTACTCGCACCAGGCCGCCGCCCGCAGGGCAGCCCGCGCGGGTCGCCACCTGGTGGTCGTCACCCCGACCGCCAGCGGCAAGACGCTCTGCTATAACCTCCCGGTCCTGGAGCGGATCCTCGGGCGGCCGGAGAGCCGCGCGCTCTACCTCTTTCCCACCAAGGCGCTGGCCCAGGACCAGATGGTCGAGCTCGGCGAGATGGTCTCCCGGCTGCCGGTGCGGCTCCTCGTCCACACCTACGACGGCGACACCCCGGCCGGGCAGCGGACCGCCATCCGCGAGGCCGGCCACATCGTGCTCACCAACCCGGACATGCTCCACACCGGGATCCTTCCCCACCACACGCGCTGGCGAAAGCTCTTCAGCGGCCTCGAGTACGTCGTCATCGACGAGCTCCATACCTACCGCGGCCTCTTCGGCAGCCAGGTCGCCAACGTCATCCGCCGGCTGAAGCGGATCTGCCAGTTCTATGGCTCCTCGCCGCGCTTCCTCTGCGCCTCGGCCACCATCGCCAACCCCCGTCAGCTGGCGGAGCGGTTGCTCGAAGAGGCGGACGTCGAGCTGGTCGACCGCAACGGCGCGCCGCGCGGCGAGCGACGGATCGTCTTCTACAACCCGCCGCTTACCAATGCCGCCCTCGGAGTCCGGCGCTCCAGCCTGCTGGAGGGCTGCCGGATCGCCGCACCCTGGATCAGGCAGGGCGTGCAGACGATCGCCTTCTGCCGCTCCCGGGTGAGCGTCGAGGTGATGCTCAGCTACCTGCAGCAGTCGCTGGCACCGGCACTCGACGCCAGGCGAAAGGTCCGCGGCTACCGGGGCGGCTATCTTCCGCTGCGGCGGCGGGAGATCGAGGCCGGACTCCGCAGCGGCGAGGTGGTCGGTGTCGTCTCCACCAACGCGCTCGAGCTGGGCATCGACATCGGGAGCCTCCAGGCGGCGATCTTGGTCGGCTATCCGGGCACCATTGCCAGCACCTGGCAGCAGTTCGGGCGGGCCGGGCGGCGGACGGGCGGCATCGCCGTCTTCGTCGCCTCCTCCAATCCGCTCGACCAGTTCATCGTCCGCCACCCCGACTACTTTCTCGGCTCCAGCCCCGAGGAGGGGCTGATCGACGCCGACAACCTGCTGGTCCAGGCCGGCCACCTGCAGGCCGCGCTCTTCGAGCTCCCTTTCGCGGACCGGGAGAGATTCGGCGACTCCGACGTCGGACCCCTGCTCGACCTCTTTCAAGAGGACGGGGTGGCGAGCCGCTCCGGCGGCCGCTGGTACTGGAACCGGGAGTCGTTCCCCGCCGAGGGCGTCTCCCTCCGGCGGATGGCGGCCGACAACGTGGTCATCATCGACTCCTCCAACCCGCGCCCCGAAGTGATCGGCGAGATGGACCAGTTCTCGGCGCCGACCCTGCTCCACGAGGAGGCGATCTACCTCCAAGAGGGCGCCCAGTACCACGTCGACCGGCTCGACTGGGAGGAGAAGAAGGCTTACGTCCGTCCGGTCCAGGTGGATTACTACACGACAGCGCTGAACTCGCTCTCGATCCGCGTCCTCGAGGCCTTCGCCGGCCCTGACGGCGGGTCGGTCGAGCGTGCTCACGGGGAGGTGAAGCTCACCTCCCTGGCGACGATGTTCAAGAAGATCCGCTTCCAGACCCACGAGAACATCGGCTCCGGCCCGATCCGGCTGCCGGAGCAGACGCTCCACACCACCGCCTACTGGACGAGCCTCGCCGAGGATGCCTGGGCCGGGCTCGACCGCGACGAGATGGAGGCGGGGCTGCAGGGGATGGCCCACGCGCTCCGCCACGTCGCCTCGCTGCGCCTGATGTGCGATCCCCGCGACCTGGGCGCGGTGCCCGAGGTCCGCTCCCCCTACACGGGCCGGCCCACGGTGACCGTGTACGAGGTCTACCCAGGAGGCGTCGGCTACGCGGCGAGGCTGCACGAGCTCCACTGCGAGCTGCTGGAGGGCGCCGCCCAGCTGGTCGCCGAGTGTCCCTGTGCCGCCGGTTGCCCGTCCTGCGTCGGTCCGCTGCAAAACATCGAAGGAGCCAAGGACGCGTGTCTACGGATGCTCTCCGCAGTCGCCTTGCCAGCCTAGCCGGGGGAGGACCACCCACAGAACGGGAACGGGGCGGGTGGGTGGAACCGCCGCGCCGGCGTCCCCCGCGCGGCTTCGAGCCGGTCGAGAACGACTACGGCGTCGCCTGGCGCTGGGCGGAGGTGCTGCCGGTCGGGCGCCTCGACCGGGCCGAGGCCCGCTCCGAGCTGGGAGGTCTGGAGGTGGACGACTTCTGCTTCCTCGACACCGAGACGACCGGCCTGGCCGGTGGCACCGGCACCCAGGTCTTCACCGCCGCGGTGGCACGCCCGCACCCGAACGGCGTGGAGCTGGTGCAGCTGTTCTTGGCCGAGCCGAGTGACGAGCCGGCCTTCCTGGCCGCACTGGACGCCGAGCTGCAGCTCAGTCCGGGCCTGGCCACCTACAACGGGGGATCCTTCGACCTACCCCTGCTACGCACCCGCTGGCTGATGGCGCGGATGCCCGGCGAGCTGACCGAGGGAAGCCACCTGGACCTGCTCCACCTGAGCCGAAGCCTCCTGCGGCCGCGTCTGGACAGCTGCACCCTGCGCGCCGTGGAGGAGCGGCTACTTGGCTTCGAGCGGGAGGAGGACATCCCCGGCCACCTGATCCCCCAGGCGTACTTCGACTACCTGCGCACCGGCTGGAGCTCAGCCCTGGAGCCGACACTTGAGCACAACCGGCAGGACGTGCTGAGCCTCCAGCACCTGCTCCACCGCCTGCTCCACCGGCTCCGCGGCGCTGACTCGGCGATGCGCGCCTCTGACTGGCACGCGCTGGGCCGCCACCTGCTTCGCCGCGGCCGCCGCTCGGCCGCCTGGAGGGCGCTGCGGGCCGCGGCGGAGCTAGGCGACCTCGACGCCGCCTTCCTGATCGCCCGCCGGAAGGCGGTGGTACTGGAGTGGCGGCTGAAGCAGCCGCTGGCGGCGGTCCGGGTGGTCGAGGCGGCGATAGCCAGGATCGGGCCAGAGCCTGACCTCGAAAAGCGCCGGCTACGGCTCCGCCGTCGCCTCGACCGGGCGCATGACCCTGACCGGCGGCGTTCGCAGAATGGCCGCCAGCCGCTCCCCTTCCCCGACCAGGCCGTTGAGGCCCTCGAGGACGTGGGGGTCGTAGACCTTCCCGGAATCCTGGTTGAGCCGGTCGGCCGCCTCCAGCGGGCTCAGGCCTGCCCGGACCATCGCCTCGAAGGCCTCGGCGACGCCGAGGATGCGGGCCAGCAGCGGGATGTCGTCGCCTCGGAGCCCGTCCGGTGACCCGCTGCCGTCCCAGCACTCGTGGTGGTGGCGCAGGATCTCCGCCAGCTCGGGCAGGAAGCGGCCCCGGCGAACGACGTCCTCGTCCATCATCGGATGATCGGTCTCCCAATCGCGATGGCCCTTTTGGACGCCCGCCACGGCCCCCAGCACCCGGCCCGACTCGTGCATCAGAGCGGCGGAGCGGATCAGCTCGGCCTCGCCCTCCGGGCGCCCAAGCTTCTTGACCAGGGTCTCCGCGAAGGCCGCGATCCGGCTCGAGTGGCCCTCGCCGGCGGGGTCGTAGGCGTCCATGGAACGGGCGACGGCGACCACGATCTGCGGCCCCGCCTCGTTGATGGCGGCGAGGAGCGAGCGCGGGTCGTCGATGAACGCCCGGGAGAGCTGACCGGCGGCGGCGGAGCAGTCCCGGCCCGAGCGCTTGGCGAAGTAGAGGGCCTGGTCCGCCGCCATCACGAGCTCGTCCGGCCCGATCGCATCCCCCGGAGCGGAGCCGACCCCGATGCTGAAGGTGAGGTCGCGGGCGGGCGTGGCCGGGATCTTCGCGCGGCGGACGGCGGCGATCATGCGCTCGGCGGCCGAGCGAGCCTGGTCCTGGTCGGTGTCGGGGAGGATGACGGCGATCTCGTCGCCGCCATAGCGGGCGACCAGGTCATGGTCGCGCGTGGTCTTGCGGACCAGGTCCCCGGCGGCCTTGAGGATCTCGTCGCCGTGCCGGTGGCCCATGGTGTCGTTCACTGACTTGAAGTGGTCGACGTCGATCAGCATCACGCTGAAGGGGGTTCCCCGGCGCCGGAAGCGGGAGAACTCGAGGTCCAGGCGGTGCCGGAACTCCCGGTGGTTGAGCAGGCCGGTGAGCCCGTCGGTGATGGCCTCCCGCGTCTTGCGCTCGTAGCGGAGCGAGTTGGCGAGGGCGCCCGACGCGCTGCCGGCGAGCGCGTTGACGAGGAAGAACTGCTGGTCGGTGAAGGCCTGCGACTTGTTGTAGTGGCTCAACCGGAGCACCGCCGCGACCCGATTCTGGACGGAGATCGGCACCACGATCACCGAGAACGGCGGCTGCATCCCGAGCAGCCGAGCGTCCGGGTGACGCTCGTCCTTGATGTGGATGGCATCGCCGCTGGTGAGCACCTTCTCGATCAGCGCGTCGCCCTTGGCCATCGCCGCCTTGTCGCTGCGCCCGCCGCGCCCGTGGTAGGCGGCCAGTTGGAGCCGGCCTCCGTTGTTGAGGACCAGGGCGCCGGTCTCGGCGGACGTGATCCTGACCGCCTGCTGCAGCACGACCTCAAAGAGGTCGTTGACGTCGAGGCTGTAGGCCAGGGCGGAGCTCATCTGCTGGAGCGCCTCCGCCTGGGCGGCGCGCGAGATCGCGAGCCGGCGCTCGCGGATCAGCTCGTCGCCGATCAGCCCGGTGACCAGCGCGACGACCAGGAAGAGGAAGACGTTACCGAGGGACTCGAGGCCCAGCTGGGGGTGGCTGGTCACGTCCTGGAGGGTGGGCGCGGTGCCGCCCACGAACAGATAGATGAAGGAGACGACCAGCGCGCAGACGAGGCTGAAGGCGAGTCCGAAGCGGACGGCGCTGGCGATGATGGCGAGGAATAGAGCCAGGATGTAGGGGCTGGTGAGCCCGTTCGAGAAGTAGATCAGCGCGGCTCCCGCGAGGATGTCCACGACCATCGTGGCCAGCCCGAATTGGGGCCCCGGCTTATAGCCGCGGCTCAGCAGGATGGTCACCAATAGGTTGCCGAGCGCCCACACCCCCAGGACGCCGTCCACGACCAGCTGGACGCCGGCGAAGCGGATGCCGCCGAAGTTGTTGAGGACCAGGAGGACGAACAAGAAGATCCAGCGGAAGATCTCCGCGACGCGCTCCGCGACCGCCCGCCGGTCCGCGTCGAGGAACTCCTCGACCGCAGTGACGTGGGTCTGCTTCCCGAGCAGCGCCGAGATCGCCCCCATCCCAAAGCGGCTCACGGGTGGCAGCACTTTAGCATCGGGGCGCGGGCGCGGCGACCGGCTCTCCGTGAATACGCGTTGCAATACGCAAAGCGCAAATGGCACGCCGCAAGTTCGTCCCTATAATCCCGTTGGCTTTCAAGATGGCTGGGAGGGACCCCCTGACGATACGGCGCGCGGCCGATCGAAAATTCAGCCGCGGGCAGGCCGCGACCGAGTTCGCGATCAGCTCGATCATGCTGCTCCTCCTGGTCTCCGGCATCGTCGACCTCGGGCGCGCCTACTTCTACAACGTGTCGATGCACGGCGCAGCGCGCGAGGGCGCCCGGCACGCCGCCTGGTTCGACCCCGGCACCGACTCCAATCCCTACATGGACGACGTCGACGTGCTCTGTTCTGTCAACCAGAACCTGGCCGGCTCCGGTTTCCTGGCGACATTCCCTGACGGGACCCATCCGCCCTGTCCGGTCTCGACCCAGACCTCCGCCCAGAACTATCCCGGCAACCACACCAGCTGCCCCAACACCGGCAACGCCTTCAACAACCCGCCGGTGCCCACCAGCTTCAATCCCCCGGCCAACAACACGCCATTTCTCTACGCCTGCTACGCGACCCAGTCCGGCGGCTACGTCGGCGGCATGCCGGCGCCACCCGGTAACAACGCCTACTCGCAGGGTGACGTCGAGGTCATCCTCCTGATGTCGCTGGGCATCGTCACCCCCCTTGCCCAGTCGATCTTCCCCAGCGGGATCGGCATGGTCAGCTACGCGCACATCGCCGTCCAGGGGTCACCTCCGTAAATGCGGCGCCTGCTGACGCCGTCCTGGTTTCGCAGTGAGCGCTCTCAGTCGCTGACCGAGTTCTCGCTGATCGCGCCGATCCTGCTCCTGGTTCTCTTCGGGATCCTCGACTTCGGACGCGGGGTCTACTACCTGGTGACCATCGACCAGGCGGTCAATGAGGGGGCTCGAGTCGCCATTCGCGCCCCGACTCCGCCCAACCCCGACTTCTTCGCGCCCAACAACGCCCAGGTCGTATCGGCGGTGAAGGCCGAGGCGCCGGCGCTGGTGATCAACCAGCCAGCCTGCATCAACGGGCCGATCAACACTTCGAGCAACCCGAGCCTCCCGGCCAACACCGGCTGGATCTACGTCACCGCGCCGGGCGGAGTCGCCCCCTCGGGCACGCCCGCCAGCCCGGCCAACGCCCCCGGTGGCGAGGTCGCCGTGGCGGCCTCGGGCTCCTGCTACCAGGTGGTCCCGGCCGGGATCACCCCGGGCCAGGTCAACGTCCCGCTGCAGGTGACGATCAAATTCAACTTCGTACCCGTTACCCCTCTCATCGGACAGTTTCTGGCCTCCGGACACCCATGGATCTTGACTGGATATGCGGTTTATCGAACTGAGTACTGACGACACTCGGGGGCACCCCCGGCTGCGCGGGCGCCGGAGCCAGAAGGGCCAGGCGATCGTGCTCATCGGGCTGATGCTGCTGGTCCTCTTGGGCATGGTCGGCCTCGCCGTCGACGGCGGCCGGGCCTACGTGGACCGCCGGGAGGTCCAGGACGCCGTCGACGCCGGGTCCCTCGCCGCGGGGGACAACTTCCTCAACAGCAACTCCCAGTCCGCCGCGGAGAGCGCGGCGTCGAGGGAATACGCCGCCAACGAGAGGATCACGGGCAGCGAGACCGACACCAACTGGGGAACAGACCACGCCACCGCCAGCTGGAGTGGCTACCCGGGGACCTTCTCGATCGTCGTGGCGCACAACGCCTTCAACGGCACCGACTTCACGCTCACGGCGACGCACCGGCTGACCCTCGCCTTCATGCAGGCGCTCGGCATCCCGCCGCTGATCCAGGTCGCGGCGTCCGCCCGCTCGGTGGTCATGAGCCAGTCCCAGACGCCGGCGCTCCTGACACTCGGCCAGAACGGCTGCCCAGGCGGCCCCAACGGCAACTCGCTGGTGCTCCAGGGGAGCGCCAACGTCGCCATCATCGGCGCGCTCTACGCGGACGGATCGATCCAGGCCTCGTCCAACGCCACCTCCGTGACCGTCGCCGGCAACGCCTTCGACAACTGCGGCGGGGTTCCGGGCACGATCCAGATCGACTGCTACAACCCCAACACCAACCCCCCCTCTGACACCGGCATCCCCGTTTCCTCAGGCTGCCCCGCAGGGGACTACGCCGGCGCCGCCTACACGGGGGTTCCTCCCCTCCCCGACCCTGGCTACGCCGGCCCTTCGCTGGCCGGGCTCACCGTGCAGCCGAACCCGGGCACGAACGTGGTCCTCCAATCGGGTATCTACCCCAGTGATCCGAAGTTCCCTGCCAAAACCTCGTGCTATTTCCTCCGCCAGGGCGTCTACGAGTGGCAGGGCGGCTTCACGGCCAACGGCGGCGTCTTCAGCAACGAACTTCGTCCGCCCGACGAGGCGGCGCCAGGCAGCCTGACCACGCGTGCCAACCCCAATTTCTGGTACGGCACCGGCACCAACGTCGTCCAGTGCGACGGCTCCTTCTCGGTGGCCGCGGTCGACTCGCACAACAACAAGACCAAGCCACTCCAGCCCGGAGGGACCTGGGGGGTCTTCGTGACCTCGGTCCGCCAGCCGGTCGTCAACGGCACCCAGTACTACCGGGAGAGCGCTCCCTCGATGTGCAGGACGGTGACCCTCGATGGATCTTCCAAGGGCATCCAGGTTGCCGTCAGCAACGTGCCGGGAGCCACCTCATATAACGTCTATGGAAGCCCCAGCGGCTGCGGCGGCCCCTTCGGCTATCTCGGCAGCGTCCTCAACCCCGTCACCGAGTCCAACAGCAGCACCTCGACCTGCCCCGCCCTGCCGACCCTGCCGGTTACTTCATCTGTCACCGCCCCGACACCGGCCGCGAGCGGCATCCAGAACAGCTGCTCTTTGGGCTACGTGGTGTCCGACTACTTCGATGCTGGGACAGTGACCCTGAGCCCGTTCGCGGTCAGCCCCTCCTACTGCACGCTCAGCCCCTCGGGCCCGACGCCCGGCTGCCAGTACCCGTATGGATCCCCAACCGCCCCGGGCGCCAATGACGGCGGCCTTCAGGCTGGGACTTACCCGTCGA
>Ga0307374_10002938_pt1 | contig 29617 bp, 24 predicted proteins | sample OX3MG_FD_202532 | JGI IMG/M metagenome (GOLD analysis project Ga0307374, IMG submission 202532) | Soil microbial communities from Risofladan, Vaasa, Finland - OX-3 | ecosystem: Environmental > Terrestrial > Soil > Coastal area > Acid sulfate soil | place: Finland: Risofladan, Vaasa | collected... | reverse complement strand
TTGATGAAGGAGAACGCTGCCCAGGAGAGCGAAGGGGTCGATGGTTCGCACGGATCTCCGCACTCCGGCAGCATTTCTCGCTCGCTCGATCTGGCGTCCAGATTGGCTTTCACTCGGGCCAGGTGGTGATTCATGGTGTAGCGCCGAGCACCCGCGCACTTGGTGAGGAGGATCCTTTGTTTGAGGTTCGGGTCGAGTGCGAATTGGAACGTGACGGCACGCGAGAGCACCTGTCCGGTGTGCGAGACGGTCGGAGTCGTCAGTCCTGGAGTCACTGTGCTCAGTATTGGGTGTTGCTGTGACACGCGGTGAGGCGATACTGGACGTATGAATTGCAAACCTCGACCAACCCAAATTCCTAACCAGTGGATGTCCGTGTCAATTCGTGACACGACTACCGCTCGTGAGGAGGTGAAGTCATGATCATTCGAAAGGCCACGGACGACGACGCGGAGATGGTCGCACGTCTCGTTGCGAGCATTCAGCGAATGCACCACGATCAGCGGCCCGACTGCTTCAAACCTGCCAACGAATCCAACGCCGCCGAGTTGTAGCGAGAACTCTTGGGAGATCCCGCCGTCACCATTCTACCTCGCCGAGGATGAAGAAGCACTCGGTTTCGTCGTCGTGAAGGTGCATCAAAGGCCAGATTCACCGTTGGGATTCGCGCAGATCCTTCTCGAGCTGGATCAGATTGGCGTGGCGCCCTCAGCGCGACGACGTGGCGTAGGCGACGAGCTCATGAACGCCGTTAGAGCGCGAGCTGATGAAGTCTCAGCGAGGCGCGTCATCTTGACCACCTGGGAATTCAATGTCGAAGCGCACAGAATCTTCGAAGCTGAAGGATTCGAAGTGGAGATGCGGCGAATGTCGATGGCGTGGCCCGCGCTCTGATCAACGGGATGAGCTTTGGTCTCCCTTCGGTAGCTTCGACCCATTCGGTTGGCTCGTGCCATAACCGGCTCAAGCGGGCGTTCGAAGGACTTCGGTGATTGAAGCGACGTGCAACCACCCAGTGGCTGACGCCAACGTGTTCTCAAAGCAGCGAGCCAAACGTCGGCGGCGTGCCAGGTGCCCGTGGGCCACCTCGACCCGCCACGCATGTCGTATGGGTTGAAAGACCTTCGCACCGTGCTGGTTGCGTGGTGGCTCGTCCGAGCCGACCCGGCGAACCTCGCAGTCAAACCGAGCCGAGAGTCGAAGTGCCGCCGACGGCGCGGTCCGCGGTCCACGAGCACGAGTTCGAGACGTTTGTCCGCACCTTTGCGAGAAAGGTCTTCGAGTATCAGCTCGACGGCTTTTGCTTCGGACGTCGAGGCGGGAACCGCACGCACGCAGAGCGGTAGACCAGTGACGTCCACGCAAACGATTCGCTTGGCGCCGTTCGTTCGACCATAGGGACCGCCCTAATTATGGAACGTTACCCCGCCATTCGAGGCTCCTTTCGCGAGGTGGGTGTCAACGACCACCATCGAGGGCAGCGGTTCCGTTCGTCCGAGAGCGGTACGCGACGAAGCGTGCAGCGCCGAAAGCATGTGTGTCCACGTCCCGTTCCTCGACCCTCGGCGATACTGGGACCAGACCCTCGTCCAAGGTCCGAACTGCTCAGGCAGATACCTCCACTGACACCCGGTGTGCGAGATGTAGAGCATCGCGTTGACGACATGGCGAAGGTCACCCCCGTGTTTCGGTCCTCGTTTGGAGGGGACCGACAGCAAAGGTTCAAGTATCTTCCACTGGGCATCAGTCAGATCACTCGAATAGGCCACGGTTTGATGGTGCCGGTCAACATTCTGGGCGCACTCGCCAAATAGAACACAGCACCTTAGGATGAGCGCGTGTTCACACGCTGGGAAGGGCCGACGTTTCGTCGGTGGTCACTTTTCTCCGTCGTGTCGTCGACGATCGACGTCGCGACCGTCCCCACGTGAGCTGGCGCCGACGTTGAACTTTCGCCCTCGCGCCAACGGCACGCCCGAGGTCCGTCTCTCCCTTCGCGCGGCCTTCTGTTTGAGCACACCACTCGTGGTGGGTCTCATCGTCAATCAGCGCTCGTACGCCATCGTCTTCGCCATCGGCGCCCTGTGGGCCATCAGTCAAGACGGACTGGACGAGTGGCGCGTTCGCGGACCGCGTCTCTTCTGGGTCGCCGTCGCGGCGACGGTGGGCGTGGCGATGGGCGCGACGTTCGTGATCCACGAACGCGGCGCCGCGAACCTGACGCTCTTCCTGGGCGCCGTGGCGCTCGTCGCCGGCGTCGTCGAAGCCTCGAATTGGGCTTCGCAGGGCGCCTACCTGCTCATCGGATCCATCATCGGTGCTGGTTTGCGCTTCAGCGGCCGCGTGTGGCAGTCCTGTCTCTGCATCGCGCTCGGATCGCTGTGGGTCTACGCCGTCGCGGCCCTCACCGATCGAAGAAAACGCCTCGCCAACCAACGAGTCTTCCTCTCTCACGCCTTCAACGACCTCGCGAGCCTCGTCGAAGCCGTGGACTCTCCACGCTTCTACGACGTTCGAGCACGAGCCGTCACGACACTCGACGCCGCGCAGGACGTCGTGGGCAGTCGTCACCGTCGTCGTGACGGCGACGAGGAGGTGGCACTGCGCCAGTGCCTCATCGTGGCCCTTCGATGTGGTGAGGTGCTCTCCTTCCTCGAAGGTAAGCACCTTCGTGCGGACCTGTCGGTCGCACTGGCGCTGCGCCAGGTCGCGAACGCCCTGAGGAACTCGACCGGCCTCGACGCCGTCGCTTTGTTGCGCGACGTGCCCGCTCGTTTTCGCGCCATCGACGGGCTCGACCCCACGATCACCTCGGCGCTCGTCCTCAGCGATCCGAGTGAACTGCCCGAGGGGCCTCCTCACGCACTGGCGGCCGCACTGGCGCGCGGGACCCTGCCGATCGTCGAGCGAGTGCGTTTCGCCGTCATCCTTTCCTTGGCGACGGTCGCGGGGACGCTCGTCGCCAACGCGCTCGACGGTCTCCACGGGTTCTGGTTGCCCCTCAGCGTCGCCTTCATCCTTCGACCCGACCTCGGACCGGTCATCACACGAGCGCTCGCGCGGACACTGGGAACGGTCGTGGGCGTAGGTATCGCCGCCCTCGTCGCGCTGTCGGGCAACCCCATTTGGCTACTGATCGCGCTGTCCTGCGTGATGGCGGCCACCGTCCCGTGGGCCACGAGACGCTCGCACGTGCTCGCCGTCATCACCTTCACGCCAATCGTCTTCGTCTTCTTGAGCCTGTTGGGGACCGAGAAGTATCTCTTCGCTCCGCGCGTCATCGACACCGCGATCGGCGCGGCCATTGTGTTGACACTCGACCTCGTGCTCTGGACGACCGCACCCTCACTTCGTCCGGCCCAACAACTCGAAAAGGCGCGCGCCGCCACGGCGCGCTACGAACGAGAAGCGACCGTCGACGATCCCCTCGGTCGACTTCTCCTTCGCCGCGGCGCGCTGCGCGCGGTCACCAAAGCGCGCGGTTCACTCAACCTGGCCAAGAGGGAGCCCCGCTTTCTTCGCCGACTCGACCCCGCGACACTTCAGCAACTCAACGAAATCGAGCGTTCGATCGATTCCCACACGGTGTCGCTCTTGGAAGAACGGGAGTCCTAGGACGCGACGCCACTTTCGTCACGCGCACCTCGCCCCGTAGGCTGGTCCCATGACCAACCAACCCGATGACTCCTCGAAGCAACTCGCCGAACGCGTCGGCGCCACCGCCAGTCTCTGTAGCGTGGTGTCCGCGACGCCACTGAGCACGTCGGTCTACGAGCTCGTACTGAGCGGCGACGCCACGACGCTCGCTGGCGTGCCCGGCAACGACGTCATGATTCGTCTCGTCGACGACAAGGGTCGCTTCGTTCGCCGTCGCTACAGCGTGCGCGACCTCGACGTGGAGAACGATGAGTTCACGTTGTGGATCACGGTCGATCACGAGGGACCGGGCAGTATCTGGGTGAAGAGCGTGGCGAAGGGCGAACTCGTCGACGTCATCGGCCCGCGCGGGAAGATCCTCCTCGATCCCGTGGCCGACTGGCACCTCTTCGTCGGCGACGCCAGTGGTCTCGCCGCGTTCTACCGGATGGCCCAGAGCATTGAGGTTCCCGGCAAGGCCATCTTCATCGTCGAGATCGACGCGGCCGACGACGCCCTCAGCGCGCCCTTCGACGACGACCTTGGCGTGACGGGCATCTTCGTCGACCGACAGGGTCGATCGACGAGCGACCCCGAAGGGCTCTTGCGCGGGCTCGCGGCCTTCGAACTCCCGCCCGACCTCGGTCACGCGTACCTCTTCGGAGAGTTCCACGTGATGCGCGTGCTCGAGGGCGCGGTGCTGGACCGCGGACTACTGCTCGAACAGGTCAGCCACAAGGCCTTTTGGCGAAGTGGTCGCAGCAACGCCGATCACGGCGAGCCCATCAAGACCAACGCCTAGAGGACGACGACCGCCGGCAGGATGACGGGTTGGCGTCGGTAGCGTTGGCCGAGCAGGCGCCCGGCCGCACGTTGGGCCACCTTCGAAAGAGCGTCGGGGTCGACGTTGCCGTCGGCGAGCGCCTCTTGCAGTGCGGCGCGTACCGCGCTCGTCAGGTTGATCAGAAGGTCCGTGTCGCTGGCGCCTTCGAACCAGCCGCGGGCCGAGATCGCGACGGGCTGGGCGATGGTGGCGCTCGCGCGGTCCACCCCGGCGGCGATCAGGAGCACGCCGTACTCGGCGAGCATCCGGCGCTCTTCCAGGGGACGCTCGTCGAGATCGCCCGCGCTGCCGTCGATGTAGTGAAAGCCCGCGGGCACCTTGCCGGCGCGCCGTATGCCCTTGTCCGTGACCTCGATCTGGTCACCGTCTTCACAGATCAATACGTGCTTGGGACTCAGTCCCATCGACACCGCGAGTTCGGCGTGATGGACCATGTGGCGATACTCGCCGTGCACGGGCACGAAGTTTCGCGGGCGCAACAGTTGCTGGTAGGTGCGAAGCTCGCCTTGACGAGCGTGTCCTGAGGCGTGCACCGGCTCCTGGCCCGAGTCGATGACCTCGGTCGCCTCACGGTGCAAGTCGTCGATCACGCGTCCGACCGACCACTCGTTACCCGGAATCGGATGCGAACTCAGTATCACGGTGTCGTCGGGCCCTACCTTGAAGTTCCGCGCGTCCCCGCGTGAGAGCTTCGACAGCACCGCCAGCGGCTCGCCCTGGCTCCCGGTACAGATCACGCAGACCTCGCCGGGGCTGAACCGACTGATGTTCTCCACGTCGATGAGGTCGGCCGAGTCCACGCGCAGCAGGTGCAGCTTCCTCGCCAACTTGACGTTGGCCTCCATCGAGCGACCCATGAAGGCGATCTTGCGACCAGTCTCGTGCGCCACGTCGGCGATCTGTTGGATGCGGTGGATGTGGCTCGCGAAACAGGCCACCACCATTCGTCGATCGGGACGTTCGAGGAAGAGTCGACGAAGCGCCACGCCGACGGTCGCCTCCGACGGCGTGAAGCCCGGCTCTTCGGCGTTCGTGGAGTCGGCGAGCAAGAGCGCCACTCCCTCGTCGCCCAGGGCCGCGAGGCGGTTGATATCGGTGCGGCGTCCGTCGATGGGCGTGAGGTCGAGCTTGAAGTCGCCCGAGTGCACCACGACGCCGACCTTCGTGTGAAAGGCCAACGCGTGCGCGCTCGGCACCGAGTGGGTGACCGGGATGAACTCCACCTCGAAGGGTCCGATTCGACGACGCTCGCCGTCCGCGACCTCGATGAACGTGAGGTCCTTGGCGACCTTGGCCTCGCTGAGGCGATGGCGCGCGAAGCCGAGAGTCAGCGGCGAGCCGTAGATGGGGACGTTGACGTCCTTCACGAGGTAGCGCAGCGCACCGGTGTGATCTTCGTGGCCGTGGGTCAGCACGATGGCGTCGACGCGGTCACGACGTTCGATGAGCCATCGAAAGTCGGGCAGGATCAGGTCGACGCCGTACATGGTGGGCTCGGGGAACATGAGCCCGGCGTCGACGACGACGATGCGACCATCTTGCTCGAGGGCCAGACAGTTGCGACCGATCTCACCGAGACCACCGAGGAAGGTGACGCGAAGAGTGTTAGCCACGAGCCGTCTTCAGTGACGCCACGATCTCGGCCGCGTTGGCGTTGAGCTCGGCGTCACTCGGCGCGTGGGGCAGTCGGCACTCGCCCACGTTGAAGCCCAACACGCGCAACACGGCCTTGGTCGGCATGGGATTGGGGTAGGCCTCGGTGCTCTCGAAGGCGAAACTCGCCGCGGCGCGTTCGTTGAGCATTTGGGCCTCTTCCCACTCGCCCAGCGCCGCCGCGTGCACGATGCCGGCCATTTCAGGTCCGATCCAGTGCGCCGCGACCGAGACGACGCCGACGGCACCGATCGCGAGGAAGGGCAGGAGCACCGCGTCGTCACCGCTGTAGAGCGCGAGCGCGTCACCGAGGACGGCCCTCGTGTGCGCGGCCGACACGAGGTCGCCCGACGCGTCCTTCAACGCCGTCACGTTCTTGTGGCCCTTCACGAGACCGATCGTCGTCGCCGAGGCGATCTTTCGTCCGGTGCGCGAAGGTACGTCGTAGAGCATGACCTCGAGGGGCGTGCTCTCCGCAATGGCCCCGAGGTGCGCGGCGATGCCCGCCTGGCTCGGGCGCGCGTAGGCGGGCGTCGTGGCGAGGACGCCCGCGACGCCGGTGGCCTTCACTTGCGCGGTCAACACGACGGACTGCTGGGTGTTGGCGAACGTTGAACCCGCGAGCACGGGCACCGTCACGGCTTCGGCGACGCAGGCGAAGAGGTCGAGCTTCTCCTCGTCACTGAGCGATGATCCTTCGCCGGTCGAACCGGCGACCACGAGACCGTCACTTCCTTCGCCGACCAAGAACTTGGCGAGCTTGCTCGCGACGTCGTAGTCCACGGCCCCGCTGGCGGCGAAGGGCGTGACCATGGCCGTGAGGACGCGTCCAAAGCGAGGGGTGCTCATTCTACGAAGTTACCAGGAGACGCCGCGAGCGGTCGGCGTCGTTGACGAGCTCACTAGGGAATGAGTGAGGCAATGCCTTCGAGGAACTTCGCCGACGCGTCGATCGCGATTGCCGCGAGCGCGACGCCGTGAACGAAACTCTGTCGGTCGAAGGAGTCGTGACGTATCGTGAGGCCCTCGCCCGCCGAACCGAAGAGGATCTCCTGGTGCGCGACGAGTCCGGGAAGTCGAACGGAGTGGACCTTGACGCCGTCGGCGGCGTCGGCGCCCCTCGCGCCGTCGATCGTGTGTCGCGTCGTGAGATCGCGCAGTGGAACGAGCCCCGAGCCCCTTCGAGCATTGGCGATGGTCGTCGCGGTCGAGATCGAGGTTCCCGACGGCGCGTCCACCTTGCGGTCGTGATGCAGTTCAATGATCTCCGCGCGTTCGAAGTAGGGCGCGGCCATCGCGGCGAAGCGCTCGGAGAGTACCGCGCCGATGGAGAAGTTGGACGCCATCACGACGCCAGTGCGCGTGGCGGCCTCTTCGACCACGCGACGCTGTTCCGTCGAGAGTCCCGTCGTGCCGATAACGAGCGCGACGCCGTTCTCGCCACACCACTTCGCGGAACTGACGACACCCTTGGGAGAAGAGAAGTTGATCACGACGTCGACCTTCGTGGGATCGACCTCGTCGAGCGAGGAGGCGTAGGCGGCGCCGAAGAGTTCGGCCGGTTGGTGATCGTCCACCAGGGCGAGCAGCGTGAACTGGTCGAGCGCGCTGAGCCCTTCACCGAGCGCTTGTCCCATGCGACCGGCCCCGCCCACGATAACCAGTGACTTCACGACAGCACCTTAGTGTCAGGTCGACGTCGTCTTCGAACATCGAGCGCGGTCGCGACGCCCACGAGGAGGACGAACGAGACGGCCGACGCCGCGACACTGACTTCGATGTACGGCGCGTGGTAGTGAAAGTGAATCGTCCACGTGCCCTTCGGTACTCGAACCCCTTCGATGAGGCCAACTCGATAGACACTGAGTTCGAGCGAACGCCCCGTCGTCACGTTGAGCGCCGTCGCGCGCCAACCCGGCAGGTACGCCTCGCTTCGCTCGAGGACGCTGGACTTCTTGACCGTCACGTTGACCCAGGTGTCACCCCACGACGCGCTTCTAATCTTGCTCACGTGCCCGTTCGCGGGCGACGTCAACCAGACGGGTGGCCGGAGCGACGCTGCCTTGAACACCGAGAACCCGTCTTCGGTAGACGTGAGACGCCACGCCGTTGACGACAGCGCCAGTTGGAAGCTCGTGTCCAAGCGATAGCTCGCGCCTCCGTGCGTCGTGACCACGACGTCACCGACGTTCACGCCGCCAATCGAACGCACGACGAAGCCGGCAGCCCGCGTGGCGGCGAACCCGAAGCCCGCCCTTTGTAGCTTCGCGCCGTTGCCTTGGGGTGAGCGAAGGTGGAACACTCGACCGAAGGGTCGTCCGTTCCCGTTCAGTAGTTGCACCGTCAAGGCACCGTTCGAGAACGGGTGGCCGTGTGTACTGGCCATCGTGATGTAGTCGACGCGCAACACCTGTCCGAAGTAACGCCGGGTCGACGGTGTCGTCCTCTCGGGAACGCACGTCGGCGGCACGACCTTCGCGAGTGTTGAGTTCGTCGCGAGTTCCGAGGCCGAGATCGCGATGGCGTCCAGGCGAAGTTGCGTGAAGGTGCCGTCGGCCAGGTGACAGGCGTTGAGGGTGGCCTGGGGATGCGTGCCGGTAGCGTTGTCGTAGAGCGTGGAGATCAGCGCGCCGTAGCCCTGGACGCTGGCCAGTCCGGTGGAGACGTTCATGTTCGGCTCGCCCAGTACTCGAAAGACGCCCGTACGCGCGGCACCGTTACCGACGAGAGCGAAACGTCCCTTCGTCCCGAGCAGGGCAACGGCGATCGAGCGCGGCGATTCACGGGCCGTCGTGCCGCCGATCAACCCGGTGCTCGTGAACACGGAGAACACCACGAGATCGACCACCAACACCACGACGAGAAAGCGAAAGAGGCGAGGAGAGTGCCGCCAGATCAGCACCGCGGCCACCGCCGCGAGCGCGACGATGAGGTGGACTGAATCGGTCAACTTGAGACCAGAGGCGAGCGTCGAAACTCCCTGAGGGACCCCCACTCGAGCGATCACTGCGGGTCCCCAACCGAGCATGGCGACCGAGAGCGCCGCCACGAGGGCCGCGGGGGTCATCGTGAGCCAACGCGACCGCTTCCCCAGTCCCGCTCGGTCAAGCTTGGCGTCCTGGACGTGTTGGAGCCACCAACCAAGCACCATCGCCAGGGCGAAGTCGAACAGGATGATGTTGCGGCTCTGCAGGCGCGTGGATCCGAAGACGGGAATGTCTCGAAGGACGTGACCGACGGGAGTGAAACTCCCCCAGGCCGCGAAGAGCCCCACCACACCGACCACGACGTAGACGGTGTAGTCACGTTCGGTGCCCCTCCATCCGCGACGCGAGAGTCGCGTTAGGAAGGCGGCGGCGGCCATGAGCGCGACGACGCCGGCGTAGCCGGTCACCTCGGCGAGGTTGTAGTTGACGAAGAAACCGGGCTGTCCCAACACGCCGCTGCCGCCGAAGATATCGGGCACGAAGAGCAGCGCCGACCAGCGAACGGGAAGCGAGCCGGCGCCGAAGAACCAGTAGTTCACCCCGGCGCGCTGGGAGAAGTTGATGAACGACCACCCGGGCAGCACCTGCACGAGGCCGAGGCCCACGCCCCAGGCGAAGCCCACCAGCAGCGTCAACAGGTACGCCCCGCGAGCACGCCACGTGGTAATCCAGTACGACGTCCGCAACAACAGGACACTGGGTACGACGAAGATCGTGAGTAACTCCATGTCGGCGATACCGCGCGGCTCGCCCGTGAGGAACGTGAGTCCCCAGAGCAACGCCACGGCGCAGACCCACGGTAACGAGACGCGCGCGTAGTCGAGCCACGAGGCGTCGGACGCCACGCGTTGTAGCCGTCGCGAGAGCGCCAACATCAACACCGTCGCCCAAGGGATGAACGAGAAACCTTGGACGACGCCGAGGTGCACCACTTGGCCGATCATCGCGCCCGAGTAGGCGTAGCTCATCGCCGCCACGAACGAGGGCGTCGTACGTAGTCCGTGCCAGCGAAGCAGGACGAAGGCGCCCACGCCCGCCGTGACGTACACCACGATGAGATTGAAGATCCACGCGGCGATGGCGGGGACGAAAGCGAAGATGACGGTGAGGGGGTAGAGCGCGCCCGCGTTCATCCCGCCCAGGAGCGGCGTGCCGGCGTTGGTGAGCGGATCGAGCAGCGGTAGGTGGCCCGAGGCGATCTGGTGACCGGCGAGTACCCGCAACGGGAAGTTCTGAATGAGGTTGTCGGCGTCGATGGCGGGTCGGCCGAGCAGCGCGGGTACGACGAAGAGCACCGTGGGGACGATCACGAACCACGCGAGCGCCCAGCGATCGCTTCGACGCAGAGGACGCCACCATTGCGCTGGTGTCTCGGGAGTCCTAGTCATTCTCTCTACGCTACGAAGAACAACGAAGTCGCGGTGGACAGCACGAGACTGTCCACCGCGACCGTTCGTTATTTAGCGTCGACGTGGCCGAGGGCTACGACGTCCACCACCGTCACCGTCACTGAACGACGGACCGCCGGGGCCCAAGTCGCCGATCTCGCCGGCCAACTCGGCCTCGAAGGACGCCTCGAAGGACGAGGGCTTCGGGCTCGAGTTGCCACCGCGTTCGGGGCGACTGTCTCGTTCGGGGCGACCGTCTCGTTCGGGGCGACCGGCACGCTCGGGACGGCGCTCACGAGAGCGCGGCGCTTCGTCCACGACGTCGGGAAAGTCACCGACGAGCGAGAGCGAGACCTTACCTTGGGGATCGATGTCGTCGACCTTCACCTCGAGTGATTGACCGAGTTCGAGTACGTCCTCGACTTGACCAATGCGCTTTCCGCCGTTGAGCGGTGCCAACTTCGAGATGTGCAACAGACCGTCACGACCGGGGAGGATGTTGATGAACGCACCGAACTTCGCGATCGAGACGACGCGACCCTGGTAGATAGCACCCACGTCCGCCGAGGGCGGGTCCAGGATGAGTGAGATGCGACGGCGCGCTTCTTCGACGGCGCGGCCGTCCTTGGCACCGATGGTCACCGTGCCCACGACACCGTCGTCGTCGACGGCAATGTCCGCACCGGTCTCTTGTTGAAGGGTGTTGATGACCTTGCCCTTGGGTCCGATGACCTCACCGATCTTGTCGATGGGGATCTGCATCGAGACGATCTTGGGCGCCACTTCGGCGACCTCGCTGCGCGGCTCGGCGATGGTGTCGGTGATGACCTTGAGAATCGCGAGTCGGGCGTCCTTCGCTTGGTGCAAGGCCTTCGCGAGCACGTCGGCGGGAAGTCCGTCGATCTTGGTGTCGAGCTGGAGTGCGGTAACGGCGTCCGCGGTGCCCGCGACCTTGAAGTCCATGTCACCGAACGCGTCTTCGGCGCCGAGGATGTCGGTCAGGGTGACGTAGTTCCCTTCGTCGTAGACGAGCCCCATGGCGATTCCCGCGACGGGTGCCTTGATGGGCACGCCCGCGGCCATGAGCGACAACGTCGAGCCACAGACCGAAGCCATCGACGTCGAGCCGTTGGACTGCATGACGTCCGAGACGACGCGCAACGTGTAGGCGAACTCTTCCTCGCTGGGCAACACGGGCACGAGTGCGCGCTCAGCGAGCATGCCGTGACCAACTTCGCGGCGCTTGGGCGCACCCACGCGACCGGTCTCGCCGGTCGAGTACGGCGGGAAGTTGTAGTGGTGCATGTAGCGGCGGAACTCGTCCGGCGAGATCGTGTCGAGCTGCTGGCGCATGCGCGGCATGCCCAGGGTCGTCACGTTGACCACTTGGGTCTCGCCACGCTGAAAGAGGGCCGAGCCGTGCGTCATCGGGAAGAGGTCGAGTTCGGCCGACAGTGGACGGATGTCCGTCACGCCACGTCCGTCAATACGCACGCCGTCTTCGACGATACGACGACGCACGAGCTTCTTCGTCATCGAACGCACGGCGGCCTTGATCTCTCCGGCGCGTCCTTCGAACTCACCCGAGAGTTGCTCGGTGATCGACGCCGTGGCGCTGGCGAGCGCTTCGTTGCGCGCGGCCTTCGTGGTGATCTTGTTGGCCTCGGTGAGCGCGGCTCCTCCGACGCTCTCCACACGGGCGTAGACGTCGTCTTGGTAGTCGGCGAACGTCTCGTAGGCGAAGACCGGCAACGGGCCTCGCTCGGCGATGAAGTCGCGGACGAGTTCTCGTTGCAGGTTGATGGCTTCGCGAATCCAGAGCTTCGAGGCTTCAAGGCCCGCGGCCAGGACGTCCTCGCTGACCTTGGGCGCGCCGTCGAGGTACTTCTCGAACGAACCTTCGGTACCACCGGCCTCGACCATCATGATCGCGACGTCGGCGTCGACGGAGTCACTGAGAGCCCGTCCGGCGACCACGAGTTCGAACGTGGCGGCGTCACCTTCGCCGTACGTAGGGTGCGGAACCCATTCGCCGTCGACGGTGTAGGCCATGCGAACGGCACCGATGGGACCGTCGAAGGGGATACCCGAGATCATGATCGCCGCGGACGCGGCGTTGATGGCCAGGATGTCGTGAGGATTCTCTTGGTCGGCACTGAAGATCGTGCCGACCACCTGCACCTCGTTGCGAAAGCCCTTCGGGAACGATGGCCGTAACGGACGGTCGATCAAACGGCAGATGAGGATCGCTTGGTCGGAGAGCTTGCCCTCGCGGCGAAAGAACGCCCCGGGGATCTTTCCGGCCGCGTAGGCGCGCTCTTCGATGTCGATGGTGAGGGGGAAAAAGTCCATTCCCTCTCGTGCGCTTCGCGCCGCGGTGACCGTGGCGAGCAACATGGTGTCGCCGAGACGCGCGAGAACGGCGCCGTCGGCTAGTTGGGCGAGGTGACCGGCTTCAAAACTCATCGTCTTGTCGGTACCCGTGATTGGACTGCTTACGCGAATTGCGTCAGTCATGGATTGGCTCCTTGTGTAGCAACACTCCGCCCGAATCCCAGTGAGCAACCTTCGCCGGGGGCGACGGTCCTCCACTGGCCTTCGAGGCCTCGGATATGTTGAGCACGTCGACGGCGTCGACGTGCGTGTTTCGGCTAGCGACGAATGCCGAGTCGACCAATCAACGCGCGGTAGCGCTCTACGTTGCCTTTTTGCACGTAGTCCAGCAGACGACGCCGTTGACCGATGAGCTTCATCAGTCCACGACGGGTGTGATGATCACCCTTGTGAACCTTGAGGTGCTCGGTGAGATGCGAGATTCGGGCCGTCAGGAGCGCCACTTGGACTTCCGGTGAACCGGTGTCCGAGACGTGCGCCTGAAAGTCCTTAATAATCTCCTGCTTCTCAGTCATAACGTGTTTGCCTTATTGAGTCGGGGGTCCCGTTGCGAGCCGCCAACGAGACGACCCACACGATCAGCGTCGCTGACCGAGCCTCTATCTTAGCAGTTGCGCGTCGTCTAACGAAAACTTCTCGAAGATCTCAAGGGTTTCGACGACGTCGCCTTCAATTCGCGCCACCAACTCGTCCACGCTCGCGAAGGTCAACTGATCGCGAAGTCGCGCCAAAAACACGACCTCGAGTTGGCGATCGTACAGGTCACCTTCGAAGCCCGGCACGTGAACCTCGACGAGGAGTTCGCCGTCATCGTAGAACTGCTGACGCGTGCCCACCGAGATCGCGGCGCCCGACCACCCGTCGGCCAGCCTCGTCGCGCCGGCGTAGACCCCCTCGGCCGGGAGCGCCTGCTGGGGCGCCAGCGTGAGATTGGCCGTGGGATAACCCAAGGTGTCGCCGCGCGCGTCACCGTGCGCGACGACACCGCGCAACGTGAAGTGGTGGCCGAGAACGGCCTCGGCGCTCGCGAGGTCGCCGTTTTCGAGGGCGACGCGCACCGCCGTCGAACTCCAGCGCTGCCCGTCACCGAAGAGCGGCGCCGGCGCCACGTCGAAACCCAACGTCGATCCCACGTCACCCAGCGTCGCCACGGTCCCTTCGCGGTTGTGGCCAAAGTGGAAGTCCTCGCCCACGACCACCCAGCGTGCTCGTAGCTCACCGACCACCACGCGTTCGACGAAGTGACGCGCCGTCTCACTCTTCAAGGTCTCGTTGAAGGTGATGAGGCGAACTTGATCGACTCCCAGAGCTTCGAGTCCGTCGAGCCGCTGTTCCAGCGTCGCCAGGAGGCGCGGCGCCTTGGTCGGCGCGAGCACCATCGCCGGCGTCGGGTCGAAGGTCACCACCGTCGAGCGCGCGTCGTACTCACGCGCGAGTTCGATGACTTGCGCGATCACGGCCTGATGACCTCGGTGCAGACCGTCAAAGACGCCGATCGTTACGACGCTCGGTTCGCTCGACGTGGGGTCGATCTCACCGTCTCGAAGAACAATCATGCCAGCAACCTAGCCGTGCTCGACGTCTGATTCGTCGGGCAGCACCACCGCGGGCTGCCACGATTCTCCTCGTCGTCGAAGCACCGCGACCAACGCTCCCGCTTCGCTCACGGCGACGATCTCGGCCTCGCGCGGCCCGTCGAGCGCGACGCGCTGACCCGTACGCAGACGGCGTTCGTCGTCGCGCGAGACGACGACCGCTTCGAGTTGCGTGACGAACGCGCGAGGCGGCTGGAGGACCACGGCACCGTCGCGAACGCGCTCGTCCAGTTGCTCGAGCGTCAGCGCATCGTCGACGTGGTGCTCACCGCTCGCGAGACGGCGCAGTGCGCTCAAGTGCCCGATCGTGCCGAGGTGCTCGGCGAGGTCGCTCAAGAGCACGCGCACGTAGGTGCCCACCGAACAAGTGACGTCAAAGGTCCACTCGTTCGCTTCAGAGGTGGGCGCGAGCGAGAACGACGTCACCGCAATGGCGCGCGCGTCGCGCTCGACGACGACGCCGGCTCGCGCGAGGGCGTGCAGGCGCTGTCCCTTCACCTTTATCGCCGACACCATCGGGGGGATCTGGGACTGCGCGCCGAGCATGGCCCGGGCCCGGGCGTTCACGCTCTCCGTCGTCAGTGGGGGCACCTCACGGCGTTCGTCGATGACGCCGTCGGCGTCGAGTGAGTCCGTACTCACGCCAAAGGTCACGACACCCTCGTAGCGCTTGGTCTCACTCTGGGCGAAACGAAGGAGCCGCGTGGAGGGGCCGACCGCGAGCACGAGGAGCCCCGTCGCCATCGGATCGAGCGTGCCCGCGTGGCCCACGCGGCGTTCGTTCATCACGAGACGTACCCGAGCGACGACGTCGTGGCTCGTCACGCCCTGGGGCTTGTCGATGAGGAGCAGGCCGTTACTCGTCGTCATGGTGCTGGCGCCGCAACAACTCCTCGACCGCCGCCCCGCTCGCCACCGCGGGGTCGGCCATGAACGAGAGTTTGGGCGTTCGCTTCAGGCGAGTCTGCGCGTTTACCGCGCCCTGGATCTGACCACGACGTTCTTCGAGAGCGGCCTTCGCGCCGTCACTGAGCGCGTGGAGGTAGACCATGGCTTGGGCCATGTCGGGTGATGTTTTCACGCCCGTCACGGTGAGAAAGCCAAGCCGTTCGTCGACGTCCGATATCCGTACGAGTTCTTCCGAGATCACTTCGCGCAGTATCTGATTCACCCGAGCCGTGCGGGGGTAGGGGCGCTGCGAACCTGAGGAGTGGGCCATGGGTTAGGCCGTGCGCGGAATCTCGCGCTCTTCGTACGTTTCGATGACGTCCCCGGACTTGAGGTCCTGGTAGTCCGACAGCCCCACGCCACACTCGAAGCCAGCGGCGACTTCACGCGCGTCGTCCTTGAAGCGACGAAGTGACGTCACCGTGCCCTTCCAGATGATGGTTCCCTCACGCAGGAATCGAACCTTCGAGCCACGCGTGATGACACCGTCGCGCACGAAGCATCCGGCGATCGCGCCGACGCGCGGAATACGAAAGACCTCGCGCACCTCGGCTTCGCCGGTGACGATCTCTTCGAACACGGGCGTGAGCAGACCGAGCATCGCGGCCTCGATCTCTTCGATCAACTTGTAGATGATCTCGTAGGTGCGAATCTGCACGCCTTCGCTGACGGCGAGTTCACGACTACGCTTGTCGGGTCGAACGTTAAAGCCGATGATCGTGGCGTTGGACGCCTTGGCCAGCTGCACGTCGTTCTCGGTGATCCCGCCGACGCCGCGGTGCACGATGACGAGTTTCACCTCGTCGCGTTCGAGTTTCTTGAGCGACTCGGTGCAGGCTTCGAGGGATCCCTGCACGTCGGCCTTCAAGACGATGTTGAGCGTCGCCGTCTCACCGCGCTGGATCTGCTCGAAGAGGTCTTCGAGGCGAGCGCCACTCGACGACGCGACGGGCTGTTGCCCCACGAGGCGTGAACGCTGCGCCCGGGCCTCGGCGAGCGAACGAGCGTGCGCCAAGTCACGGGCGACGCGCATCTCGTCACCGGCGAAGGGCGGCTCGCTAAAGCCGAGAATCTGCACGGGCGTCGAGGGTCCCGCCGATCTGATCTGCTTGCCTTGATCGTTGATGAGGGCCTTGACCTTGCCGTAGGCCGGTCCCGCGACGACGGGGTCGCCCACGCGCAGGAGTCCCTTTTGCACGATGACCGTCGCGACGGGTCCGCGGCCGACTTCGAGGTTCGCTTCGAGGACGGTGCCCACCGCGCGGCCCGACGGCGGCGCCGCGAGTTCACCGATCTCCGCCACGAGGAGTACCTGCTCGAGCAGTTCGTCGATACCCGTTTCCTGCAACGCGGAGATCTCGACGACGATGGTGTCGCCACCCCACTTCTCGGGAACGAGGGCCTGTTCGGAAAGTTGTTGTAACACGCGATCGGGATTCGCGTCGGGTCGGTCCATCTTGTTGATGGCGACGATGATCGGCACGTTCGCGGCCTTGGCGTGATCGATGGCCTCGACGGTTTGGGGCATGACGCCGTCGTCGGCCGCCACGACCAAGATGATGACGTCCGTGACCTTGGCGCCTCGCGCACGCATGGCCGTGAAGGCTTCGTGGCCCGGCGTGTCGAGGAAGGTGATCGACCGGCCGTGCCAGGGTACCTGGTAGGCGCCGATGTGCTGGGTGATGCCGCCGGCTTCACCGGCGACGACGTTGGCTTTACGAATCTTGTCGAGAAGGAGCGTCTTGCCGTGATCGACGTGACCCATCACGGTCACGACGGGCGGGCGCGGCGCATCAGGGACGACGACGTCGTCTTCGACTTCGTCGAAGAACTTCGCGAGGAGTTCGGCTTCCTTCTGCTCACCGGGATCGACGAGATGGACCTCGGCGCCGACTTCCGCGGCGTAGAGCTCGATCATGTCGTCGGAGAGGCTCTGCACGGCGGTGACGATCTCACCCTGCAAGAACAAGAAGCGGATGATGTCCGCGGCGCTGCGGTTCAGCTTGGGACCGACGTCCTTCGCCGTGGAGCCGCGTTCGATGATGATCTCGCCGTCGGGCACGGGCGCGCTACTGGGCTGCCACGTCGTCATCTGGGTGGGCTCGAGCTCTTCGACGTTGCGCCGACGTCGACGGGTCACTTTGCGTTGCGACCCGCGAGGTCCGCCGCCGCCTCTGGCCGGGCCGCCACTGCGGCTCGCCCCGGCGGGGGCACCACCGGTGGGCGCGCCGGGACGTGTCGCGCTGAACCCGCCGCCCGGACGCGAGGGTCCGCCGGTCCGTGGGGCGCCCGTGCTCGGTCGGGCACTCATCGGTCGCGGTCCACTGGAGGGTCCGCCGCGACCGGTGGCGCTCGGCAGGGGCCGACGCATACCTGGTGGCGGAGGGATCGGGCGACCCGTGGAACTCAACGGTCGCCCCGGGGGCGGCGGAATGGGCCGACCGGAGGAACTGAGGGGTGGACGATTCTGGCCATCACCGTCACCAGATCCCCCGCGCTGCGTGGGACGGATGGTCGTGGGGCCGTCCGGCGAGACGCTGCGCGTCGGCGCCGGCTTGGGCGCGGCCGCGCGTGAACGAACGACCTTTGGCGCACTCTCCTCGGGCGCGACGGGAGCGGGCGAGGAGGCCGTTGGGGGCTCGGCGCTCGCCACGGACGGCGGCGCGGCGGGCGTGCTCGGGGCGCTGGCGACGCGCGAGACGCGCGTCGCTTCAGCGGGCGCGGTCGTCACCTCTGCGCTCGGTGCCGCGGCCTTCGTGGCCTTGGCGGCCCTGGTGGCCTTTTCGACCTTGCCGGCCTTCGAGGCGTCAGCGGGCACGTCGCGCCGCAGTCCGTCCGCGTCGGCGCGCCGACGAATGCGGTCGGCCTGAGCGTCTTCGATCGACGCCGACGGGCTCGAGGCGCCGATTCCTAGTTTTTGGGCGAGTGCGAGTAACTCTTTACTCGTTAGACCGAGCTCTTTTGAGAGCTCGTGCACTCGAATCTTCTTTGGCGCCAAAACGTTCCCTAACTTCGTGCGCCCGCACGTTCGGCGGGCACAGTTTCCTATTCTTTCACAACTGCGGCCTTTTCTCGGTCGCGAGGCTCCGAAGTGCCGCCACGTCGCTCTCGAGCACCGTGGTTCTAAGTGCTCGAGCGACGTGAGTAACTCTTAAATCTTGTCCGCACCGCTGGCCCTCACACCACCACACGCCGCGTCCGACGCCGCGACCGAGATACCACGATCCTTGGGCGTCTCGGCCCGCTCGGGTCATCTCGGTGTCGTCCCGCCGAGTCCGACACACGACACACGTACGCTTCGGTGCTATGCCCCGTCCTCCGAAATCGTTTCCACGACGACCACTTCTTCGACGTCGCCGTCGGCGGTGGTGACGACCTCATCGACGACCACGGCGTTGACCTCGCCGTTCTCGCCGCTGGCGACAGCAACCGTCTCGTCGACGACCGCGTCACCATCGGTCCAGACTTCTTCGACGACTTCGTCGTTGGCCTCGTTCTCGGAGCGAATGTCGATGCGCCAACCGGTGAGCCGGGCCGCGAGACGCGCGTTCTGGCCCTCTTTGCCGATCGCCAACGACAGTTGCTGATCGTGAACGATGACGGTGGCGATGCCTTCTTCATCGTCGAGACGAACCTCACGCACGCGCGCGGGTTGCAACGCCGACTGGATGAACTCGACGGGGTCGTCGCTGTAGGGCACGACGTCGATGCGCTCCGAGCGCAGTTCGTTGGTGATGTTGCGAACGCGTGATCCACGTGCGCCCACGCACGCGCCGACCGGATCGATCATCTGGTCGTTGGACGCGACGGCAATCTTCGACCGGTGACCGGGTTCGCGCGCGAGCGCCTTGATCTCGACGATGCCGTTGGCGATCTCGGGAACCTCGATCTCGAAGAGCTTCGCCACGAGGGCGGGGTGCGTGCGTGAGACCACGATCTGGGGGCCCTTGTTGGTCTTACGAACCTCGACGATGTACACCTTGATCCGCGCGCCGTGCTCGTAGCGCTCGAAGGCGATCTGTTCGGCCTGGGGCAGGAGTGCCTCCACCCGACCGAGGTCGAGCAAGGTGTAGCGATTGTCGTTCTGTTGGACGGTGCCCGAGACGATGTCGCCCTCGCGATTGGCGAACTCCTCGTACATCTGGCGACGCTGGATGTCGCGGATCAACTGCATCAAGACCTGCTTGGCGGTCTGGGCGGCGATGCGACCGAAGTCCTCGGGCGTCGCGTCCCACTCGCGCGTGACGTTGCCCTCGAGGTCGAGCTCGAGTCCCCAGACCTTGATCTCTCCGGTCTCAGGGTTGATCTCGACTTCGGCGTCTTCGGCCGAGTCGGGACGGCGCTTGTAGGCGGCGAGCAGCGCGTTCGCCAGCGCGATCAACAACTCCCCTTCGTCGATGTTCTGGTCGCGCGCGATCTGACCGAGGGCCTCAAGAAATTCGAAGTTCGCCATGGCTAGCCTTTCTTGCTCGTCGATGAAGTCTTCGCACCCTTGGACGTCGCGGGCTTGGTGGCGCCCCACGCAAAGACGGTGCGCGCGCGTTCGATCGCGTCGAGCGCGATCGTCACCGCGCCGAGGTCGTTGTCGTCAATGGTGAGCGTGGTGTCGTCCACCGCGCTGAGCGTTCCTTCGAGGCGGCGCGTCGGCTCCCCGTCTCGACGTTCGCGCAACGTCACCAACTCGCCGACGGCGCTGGCAAAATGGGCGGGCGTGCGAAGACGACGTTCGAGTCCGGGGCTCGACACGTCCAGCGTGAAGCGACCCGCGATGGGGTCGTTCGCGTCCAGCCACTCCGAAATGGTCCGATTGGCCTTGGTCAGCGATTCGAGGTCGACCCCACCGGGTCGATTCACGACGACGTTCAGTGTTCCAGCGGAAAACTCCACGTCGTAGAGTTCGAGTCCGAGCGAAGATAGCATGGGCCGCAGCGTGGTGTCCCATTCCATGGCCGTCTCCTTTCGCGGTCGCTACGGACATCCAGACATTGAAAAAGCGCGGGCCCGAGGCCCGCGCTTAAACGAGTCCAAACGTCCTGAGCGGACTGTAGACATCAATTGTAGCAGTCGAAGAGCCCTGAAACAATCGGAAAGTGGCTGGAGAAAGTCACGAGGGCTTGAGAAAAATGGCTCTTTTCTCTGCGCTCAATACGACTTCGCGACGAGACAGACCAGGTCGCCTTCGTCGTCGCTCACGGGCATCGAACCGTCTCGGCGTTGCAGGCAACGAACGCTCACCGCCTGGGCGTTGAGTTGGTCCTCCCCCTCGCCCGCCACGAGGTCCCAGTCGAGCCGGGCGAATCCGTCCTTCGCGACGTCGATCGCGTCGGCGACGCTCGTCACGTCGTGGGTGTTCTCGACGAGGTAGGCCTGGGCGCCCTGGAAGAGGTCGCGCTGGATCGCTTCGAGCATTGAGGGTACGACCTTCGCCAGGTCGTTCAGTCCGTGGGTGGTTTTCTCGCCGTTGTCACGGCGAACGGCCGTGACGATCCCCTGGGCCAGGTCGCGCGGTCCGACCTCCACACGAAGGGGAACGCCCTTGATCTCCCAGTCGGTCACGCGCCGACCGAAGCTCCCTCGGCCCCGGTCGACCTCGACGCGGACGCCAGCGGCGAGCAGTGATGTTGCCACTCGATCGGCCGCCTCGTGAACCTCGGTTTCGTCACGCACCGTGACGACGACCACTTGTACGGGCGCGAGACGTGGCGGCACCAGCAGCCCTTGGTCGTCGCCGTGGGTCATGATCAGTCCCCCGACGAGTCGCGTCGAGGCGCCCCACGAGGTCGTGTGACAGAGTTCGGCTTGTCCCTCTTCGCTCTGGTAGTAGATGTCGAAGGCCCGGGCGAAGTTCTGACCGAGTTCGTGCGTGGTGGCCATCTGCAACGCCTTGCCGTCGCGCATCATGCCCTCACAGGTCATGGAGTTGATGGCGCCGGCGAATCGCTCGCTGGGTGGTTTGATACCGAGGTACGTCGGCGCCGCGAGGACGTTGACGAGGAAGTCGTTGTAGACGTCGAGGTGGATTCGTTGCGCGTAGGCCGATGCGTCCTCAGTGGTCGCGTGCGCCGTGTGACCCTCTTGCCAAAGGAACTCGGAACTACGAAGGAAGAGTCGCGGGCGAAGTTCCCAGCGCACCACGTTGGCCCACTGGTTAAGGAGGAGTGGCAGGTCGCGGTAGCTCTGGATCCACTTCGCCATGAACTCACCGATCACGGTCTCCGAGGTGGGACGAACGACGATGGGCTCGGCGAGCGTCTCGCCACCGGCGTGCGTGACGACCGCGAGCTCTGGACTGAAGCCCGCGACGTGCTCGGCCTCTCGGTGGAAGTAACTCTCGGGGATGAACAGCGGGAAGTAGGCGTTCCTCGCTCCGGTGCTCTTGATGCGCGCGTCCATCTCACTCTGCATGCGCTCCCAGATGGCGTAGCCGTAGGGTCGAATGACCATCGTGCCGCGCACGGGGCCGTTATCGGCCATCTCAGCCTTGGCGACGACGTCTTGATACCAGCGTGGAAAGTCCTCGGACTGTGGGGTGAGAACGCTCTGCGATGCCACGGTGCTCCTCTGTGAGTTCACAAAGCCTACCGAGCCCCCTAGTGCTCGACGTGACGACGAATCTTCTCGATGCGTTGCTGTGCGTTGTTCGCGTCCGCGCCGCGGTCGTCGAGCAACGCGGCCCGGTCGGCCTCGGCTTCGGCCTCGGCGGACTTGTCGCGCGCGAGCAGCCGCGCCTCGACACCTTCGGCGATGATCTTCTTCGCCTCTTCCACCAACGCGTCCACCATCTCGTCTTCGGGCACGACACGGATGATCTGTCCTTGGATGAAGAGATGACCACGCTTCTTGCCGGCCGCGATACCGAGGTCCGCGTGGCGCGCTTCGCCGGGGCCGTTGACGACACAGCCCATCACCGCGACCTGAAGAGGAACGTCGAGCGCGTTGAGCGCCGCTTGGGCTTCGGTGGCCACTTTGATCACGTCGACTTCGGCGCGCCCACAGCTCGGACAGGCGATGAGGTCGAGGCCCTTTCGCTCACGAAGTCCCAGTGATTCGAGCAACTGCCTTCCGGCGCGCGCCTCTTCGACGGGATCGGCCGTCAACGAGTAACGAAGGGTGTCGCCAATACCCTCGGCGAGCAACGTCGCGATACCGGCCGTGCCCTTCAAGAGTCCGCCCGGTAGTGGTCCGGCTTCGGTGACCCCGAGGTGCAAGGGATGGTCGAACGTCGTCGAGGCCAGTCGATACGCCGCGATCATGGTCGCCACCGACGACGCCTTCACCGAGATCTTCACGTCGGAGAAGTCAACCTCCTCGAAGTAGGCCAGTTCGATGCGCGCGGACTCGACCAGTGCTTCGGGCGTGGCGCCACCGAATCGTTCGTAGATGTCGGGGTGTAGTGATCCGGCGTTCACGCCGATACGAATCGGCACGCCGCGATCGCGTGCCTCGCTGGCGACGAGCTTGATCTCTTCGGGCTTGCGAAGGTTCCCGGGATTCAGTCGGAGCCCGTGGACGCCGGCTTCGAGTGCGGCGAGGGCCATCTCGACGTGAAAGTGGATGTCCGCGACGATCGGTACCGGCGAGCGCGGCACGATCTGGGCGAGCCCTTCGGCGGCGGCCTGATCGTTACAGGTGCAGCGCACGATGTCGGCCCCGTTGGCGGCGAGGGCGTAGATCTGCTGCAGGGTACCTTCGACGTCGCCCGTCTTCGTCGTCGTCATGGACTGGACCGAGACCGGCGCGTCACCACCGACCTTGACCGAGCCCACGGAGATCTGGCGCGTGAGGCGACGAGGGGTCAAAGAGGTTGCGGTGACGTCCATTTCTCTATTCTGCCGTGTTCGGAGGTCTGTTGAAGCGCCTAGCCGAAAGGATTGGGCAACGGGTGGGCGATATCCAGGTAGAGCGTGGTGGCAAAGAGGAACAACAGCACGCCCACGAAGGCGTAGATGATGGGCGCCAACTTATTGACGTCCGCGTGATGACGAACGCCACGCCGAGAACGCAAGCGCTCGTAGGTCGCCACGGCCACGTACCCGCCGTCGACGGGCAGGATCGGCAACATGTTCAGCACGCCGACAAAGATGTTCACCTCGATCAAGATGGCGAGCAGCGGGCCAACACCCGAGTTCGCTCCCTGGACCGCGAGACGCGTCACGCCGAGGATCGAGACCGGTCGCGTGTACTGGTTCTTCACGTTCGTCGCGGCCGCCGGAGAGGTCACCTGGTGAAAGAGGCTCGAGAACTCGGCCGGCGAAAAGACGTGCACGATGTTGTGCGCCGCCGCCGACAGCAGCGAACCGATCTCGGCGAAGGCACCGGGCACGGCGCCGAGAAGCGAGCTTCGCACCGTCAGTTCGCTCAGCTCGATGCCGATGTAGCCGCCGGCGGGCAGGCTCTTGCCCGCGACTTTAAGAGTGGTGCCACTGACGGGCGTCGCGTGCAGCGTGAGGTCCTTGCCGTTACGATCCACCACGATCGTGAGCTCTTTGCCCACCGAGTGGTGGATGAGCGTCGCGGGTTGGGCGTAGTTCGTGATCGTGTGACCGTCGATGCTGACGATCTGATCACCCACTTTCATTCCGGCTTGCTGCGCCACGGTCTCGGCATGACCTTGCCACACGCTGAAGGCCTGCACGCCCACGTGGCTCGTGGACGGCGCGCCGATAAACGCCAACGCCCCCCACGCGAGGGCGAGGGCCATGACGCCGTGCATGAAGGAGCCAGCGGACGCGAAGATCACCTTCTTCGGGTACGACGCCTCGCGGTACGTCCGACTTTCTATGGCGGGATCGACGGGCACGCTCCACGCCATCCCGGGGACCTTCACGTAGCCGCCGAGCAGGAGCGCCCGCACGCCGTAGCGCGTCTCGCCGCGCTGGGTCGACCAGAGGACCGGACCGAAACCCACGAAGAAGTCGGTGACCAACATGCCCGCGCGCTTGGCGGTGATGAAGTGCCCGAACTCGTGCGCCATGACCATCGCGATGATGAGAAAGATCACGAGGGGCAGCGCCCAACCCACCAGCCAGGTAAGTAGCGCCACCAGCGCCACGACGCCCACGAGTAGCGCGACGGGAGACTGACGAAGGGACGACGGGTGTTCCATGGCTACCTTTCGAGGCTAGCGCGGGCCCATCGTCGTGCAACGTCGTCATTTTCATAAAGAGACGATAAGGATTCGAGGGGATCGGCGACGTAGTGGTCCATCGTCGAGGCGACGATCGCCACAATGTCACACCAGTTGATCTCGTCCGCGAGGAACGCGGCGACCGCGACTTCGTTGGCCGCACTGAGCCACGCGGGCGCGGCGCCAGCCGCGCGCGCCGCTTCGTACGCGAGACCGAGGGCCGGAAAGGCGGCGGCGTCCGGTGGCTCGAAGTTGAGCGCCAGCGCCGCCGAAAAGTCAAGTTCACCGTACGCGTGCGCCAAGCGTTCGGGCAGTCCGAGGCAGTACGCGATCGGAAGACGCATGTCGGGGCGAGAGAGTTGCGCGAGCACCGATCCGTCGACGTACTCCACCATCGAGTGGACGATGGACTGCGGGTGCACGACGATGTCGATTCGCGCGACGTCGATGCCAAAGAGGGCCGACGCCTCGAGCACTTCGAGACCCTTGTTCATGAGCGTCGACGAGTCGATGGTGATTTTGGCGCCCATGGACCACGTCGGATGGCGCAGCGCGTCTTGCTTGGTCGCGCCCTTCAGTTGTTCCGGGCTCCAGCCCCGAAACGGTCCGCCCGACGCGGTCAACACGATTCTTCGCACGTCGGGGTAGCCCGCGACACCGGGCGAGCTCGCGAGACACTGATGAATGGCACAGTGCTCCGAGTCAATGGGCAGCAACGACGCGCCGCTCGTGTCGCGCACCTTCGCCACGAGTGGCGCCGCCGCGATGAGCGACTCCTTGTTCGCGAGCGCGAGTCGCTTGCCCGCGCCAAGCGCGCCGAGCGTGACCGGAAGACCCGCGAATCCCATCACCGCGTTCACGATCACGTCGGCGCTCTGGGCGAGACCGTGCAGGCCGTCGTCACCCACGACGACCTCGACGCCGGGTTCGATGAGTTCGAGCAACGTCGAACGATGCACTTCACTCTTCACCGCGACGAACTTGACGTCGAACTCCTTCGCGATGGCCGCAAGTTCACTCAGTCGCTCACCGCCGGCGATCGAGACGAGTTCGAAGCGCTCTCGCTCTCGTCGCAGGACGTCGAGCGTCTGGACGCCGATGGATCCGGTCGCGCCGAGCAGCGCCACGCTTCGGCGCGGGGGCGACATCGTTAACTCAGTTTGAGCAGGTGCAGGAGGTAGTACATCGTCGGCAGCGCGAACAACAGTCCGTCGATCCGATCGAGCAGTCCCCCGTGACCCGGCAGCAGTCGACCCAGGTCCTTTAGACCCAACGTGCGTTTGACCATCGACTCGAAGAGGTCGCCGAGGGGCACGACGATGGCCAGAGCCAGCGCCGCCTCCACGCCGTGGGTCCGCGTCCACGGACTCACCAAGGGCAGGAGGATCGCGCCGGCGAGCAACGTGATGACGGTGCCGCCAATCGTGCCTTCGACGGTCTTGTTCGGCGAGAGGGCGCTGAGCGGTCGACGACCGAGCCAACGACCCGTGAAGAGCGCGCCCACGTCGTTACAGATGGTGAGCGCCAGCGCCCCGAAGACGTACGCCATGCCGTGACGATTGGGGTAGGTGTGTGGTGAGAGCATCAAGATGCCGTACGAACCGAGGACGCCGACCCAGACGTAGACGAAGATCGTCGCGCCCAGACCGTCGAGCACGTCGATCTTTCGTTCGGCGCTCATGTACCAGATGAAGCCGAAGACCACGAGCAGGACCGTGACCGCGCCCAGCACGACCAGACCCTTGTTGTAGACGGCGACGCCGAGCGTCAACACCGCGACGAGGCCCAAGATCGTCGCGGGATGGGCGCCGACGGAACGGAAACCTGCGTAGGCCTCGGCACTCGCGAAGGCCAACGAGGCGAGGATCAAGACCGTCACGCCCACGGGGCCGGCGAAGAACACGGCGAAGACGACGACCGCGAGCAGGACGCCCGTCATGGTCGCGCTCGAAACGTTGCTGGACGAGCTCTGTCGCACCGCGCGTCCGGCGAGGGGATTCGACGTCGCGCGATGGCGCGTGCGCTGGGCTCGCGTGGGCGCCGGGCGGGGTGCCTCGACGCGTACGGCCTCTTCGGCGATCTCTTCGTCGGGCAGGATGAACTCCCACGGCCGCGCGTCGTCGATCTTCTCCTCACCAGCCAGAATGGACGCGTCGAACTGATCTTCGTGCGCGACCCAGTCCGCTTCCCCTTCGCGCCACGCCGGCGCGGGCACGGTCGACCACGGGTCGTCGCTCTGCGCCGCTTCGCGCGCGACGACGATCGGTACCTGACCGGTCGGCGCGTCCGTCCAGTGTGGCAACAGCGTCGTGGGGTCGACCGTCGGAGCGTCGTCGACGAGGTCAGCCGCCATCTCCGCGCCGGTGATGGTGACGCGCGGATCGTGCGTGCCCGTCACCGGAAACTCGCTGGTGGGTTCGTCGAAGCTGGATCCGTCGTCAGACTTCAAGAAGTTCCTGCTCCTTGTGCGCAAGCAGCGCGTCCACGACGGCCACTTCGTCCTGGGTCATCTTGTCCAGGACCTTCTCCAGTCGTTCGATCTCGTCACTCGAGAGACCCTGTTCCTTCTCGAGCGTCTCCAGCTCTTGGCGGGCGTGGCGACGAACCCCTCGTAGCGCCACGCGGCCCTCCTCGGCCTTCGTTTTGACCATCTTCACGAAGGATTTGCGGCGCTCCTCGGTGAGCGCGGGAAAGGCGAGGCGAATGACGTGACCGTCGTTCGAGGGCGTGAGCCCGAGATCGGCGTTGCCGATGGCTTTCTCGATCGCCGCCATCGAAGCCTTGTCGAAGGGCGAGACCACCAAGAGCCGTGGTTCGGGTACCGAGAAGTTCGCCAACTGCTTGAGCGGCGTCTCGGTTCCGTAGTAGTCGATCAGCAGTCCCTCGATCAGTGACGACGTGGCGCGGCCGGTGCGCACCGAACCGAACTCGTTCTTCACGTGCTCGATGGCACGCACCATACGCTCGCGCGTGTCTTCCATGACGAGGTCAACGAGTTCGTTCTCCATTACTTCACCAGCGTACCGACGGGACGACCGTCGAGGGCTCGTCCTAAGTTTCCGTCGGCCATCAGGTCAAACACGCGTAACGGCAAGTGGTTGTCCTTACAGAACGTGATCGCCGTCATGTCCATCACGCGCAAGTCGCGTGCGATGACCTCGTCGAACGAGATCTCGTCGAACTTCACGGCGTCATCGTTCTCGCGCGGATCCTTGTCGTAGACGCCGTCCACGCCACCGTGGGTACCCTTCAGGACGATCTCGGCTTCGACTTCGGCGGCGCGCTGTGCCGCCGGGGTGTCGGTGGTGAAATAAGGGTTGCCCATGCCGGCCGCGAAGATCACGACGCGCGCCTTTTCGAGGTGTCGAACGGCGCGCCGACGAATGTAGGGTTCGGCGACTTGATCCATGTTGATCGCCGACATGACCCTCGTGGGTCGGCCGTGATTCTCGATGGCGTCTTGCAGCGCGAGGGCGTTGATGACCGTGCCCAACATTCCCATGAGGTCAGAGTTGGCCCGATTCATCCCGGCCATCGCGCCCGTGGCGCCGCGCCAAATATTCCCGCCGCCGATGACGACCGCCAGTTCCAGCCCGCCGCGCTCCATGGCGGCGGCGATCTCTCGAGCCAAGAAGTCCACCGTGGAGGCGTCGATCGTTTCGTCACTCGCGGCCGAGGCCAGCGCCTCACCCGACAGTTTTAAGACCACTCGACGCACGACGATGTCCTATCCCCCGATGACTACTTGAGCGTACGCGCTAATGGTCGCACCCTTCAAGAACTGTTGAACCGTTTCCTTCTCATCTTTGACGTAGGGCTGATCGAGGAGGACGCGCTCTTTGAACCAACCGTTGAGTCGTCCCTCGATGATCTTCGGCAGGGCCGCTTCGGGCTTTCCCTCGTTGCGCGTGATCTCCTCAACGGTCGCGCGCTCTTTGTCGACTTCACCCTGGGGCACGTCTTCGCGCGCGAGGTACAGCGGCTTCGCGAAGGCGATGTGCACGGCTACTTCGTGCGCGACCTCTTCGCTCGCGCCCTTCAGTACGACCGCGACGGCGTTGACGCCACGACCCGACTGGTAGTGGATGTAGGTGTCGACGACCTCGTCGGCACCGGCCTGGAGCCGGTACACGCGGCCGATCGAGATGTTCTCCTTCAAGGTCGTGAGCATCTGCTCCACGTTCTCCTTGAAGTGGCTGACGGCCTCTTCGCCCTCTGCGCAGACGCGCGCCGCGATCTCGTCGGCCAGGCTCGTGAACTCCTCGGACTTCGCGACGAAGTCCGTCTCACAGCGAAGCTCCACGATCGCGGCGACGTTGCCGTCTCGAACGACGGCGACAGCTCCCTCGCCGGCTTCACGATCGGCACGCTTGGCGGCCGAGGCGAGACCCTGGACGCGCAGCCACTGGGTCGCTGCCTCCGAGTCGCCGTCGGTGGCCTCCAGGGCCTTCTTCGCGTCCATCATGCCCACGCCCGTTGACTGGCGCAGTGCTTGTACGTCTTTCGCGGTGATGGTCACCTTGGTTCTCCTCTTTGTTCCTCGTGATGACTTAGGCGTTGGCCGTTGGACTCACCGTGACGGCCGGGCGATTCTGGCGAATGAAGCGACCTTCGGTCACGGCGTCCGCGATCAAGCGACAGAGCAGCGAGCCGGCGCGAATCGCGTCGTCGTTGCCGGGGATCACGTAGTCGATGACGTCGGGGTCACAGTTGGTGTCCACCACCGCCACGACGGGCAGGCCGAGCTTGCGCGCTTCGGTGACGGCGATGTGCTCCTTCTTCGTGTCGATCACGAAGATGGCGTCGGGCACGCGCTCTAGGTTGGCGATGCCGCTCAGGTTACGGTCCAGCTTCTCGAGTTCACGGCTGTGACGAAGCGCTTCGCGCTTGGGCATGTTGTTGAAGTCACCCGCGCGCTCCATGGAGCGAAGTTCGATGAGGCGCTTGACGCGCCCGGCGACGGTGGCGAAGTTGGTCAACATCCCCCCCAGCCAGCGCTGGTTCACGAAGGGCATGCCGCAGGCCTGGGCGTAGTCCGCGATGGG
>Ga0307374_10002936_pt1 | contig 29651 bp, 23 predicted proteins | sample OX3MG_FD_202532 | JGI IMG/M metagenome (GOLD analysis project Ga0307374, IMG submission 202532) | Soil microbial communities from Risofladan, Vaasa, Finland - OX-3 | ecosystem: Environmental > Terrestrial > Soil > Coastal area > Acid sulfate soil | place: Finland: Risofladan, Vaasa | collected... | reverse complement strand
GCCGGGTCTGGCAGCCCCCTCGCCGAGATTCTGTTCGCTGCGCCTGAACTAGCTGACAGGATGGTGTCGCGCGCACGGACGGCGGCCGGGCTGGGAGGTGAGCTGGGAGGCGTTCCCGCGCCCAGCCAGTATTCGGGTCGTCCTGCGCCAGGCGTGGCGTGGCGCGAGGCAAGGAGAGACGATGCCGCAACCTAAGCGAGGGCTCGGTAAGGGGCTCGGGGCACTGATCCCCACGGCGCCGCCGCCGCTGTCGTCGGCATCGGCGGCGGGCGACCTGGCTGATTTCGCGCATCTCGCGGGTCAGCAGGCGGAGCCGGTGGCGGGCGCCTACTTCGAGGAAGTCCCGGTCACGGCCATTACGCCCAATCCGCGGCAGCCCCGGCAGGCATTCGATGAGGATCTCCTGGCGGAACTCGCGGATTCGATCCGGATCGTGGGCCTGCTGCAGCCCGTGGTCGTTCGCAAGGTCGACCAGGGTCGCTATGAGATTGTCATGGGCGAGCGACGGTGGCGTGCCTGCCAGCTGGCGGAGCTTGAGTTTGTGCCAGCCATCGTCAGGGAGACCTCGGACACCGACCTGCTTCGCGACGCACTGATAGAGAACCTGCATCGGGAGCAGCTCAACCCGCTCGAGGAGGCGGCCGCCTACCAGCAACTGCTGGAGGACTTCTCCGCGACCCACGACGAGCTTGCCCGGCGCGTGGGCCGGTCCCGGCCGCACATCTCGAACACGATCAGGCTGCTGAACCTGCCTGCGGCGGTGCAGAAGCGGGTCGCGGCCGGCGTGCTGAGCGCCGGACACGCACGGGCCCTGCTGTCGGTGGACAATGCCGCGACGCAGGAGCACCTGGCGCACCGCATCGTGGCCGAAGGGCTGTCGGTCCGGGCCGTAGAGGAGATCGTGACGCTGGGCACGTCCGGCAACCAGGCAGCCCCTTCGGCGCGGAAGCGGCCGGGCAGGGTGCCAGTCGCACCTGCGCTCAAGGACCTGGCCGACAAGCTTTCCGATGTCTTCGAAACCCGGGTCAAGGTCGAGCTCGGGCAGCGTAAGGGCAAGATCGTGGTCGAATTCGCGTCGCTCGATGACCTGGAGCGCATTGTCAAGAGCATGTCACCGGGCATCACCCGTGGCCGGGGAGCCTGAAAGCCCCGGTGCCCTGCCGGCGGCGGCCCAACTGTGGTGTCGCCGGGCACCGACGCTGACCTCGCCCGGTTGTTTCACGTGAAACAACGCCGACTGCCGCCTAGGAACTCGTCAGGAGACGGCGTGACCGCGCTTCGCGGTCTCCTGGATGGCCGCGATAAAGGCGTCTACGTCTGCCTCGGTCGTGTCGAACGCGGTCATCCAGCGGGCCACGTTCTGACCGTCACCGAGGTCGGCCCAGACATGGAAGTTCCAGTCCTGCCGCAGCGAGCTGATCTGCTCCGCGGGCAGGGCCGCGAAGACGGCGTTGGCCTCGGTCGGATAGGCGATCTGGAGCCCCGGAATGCCGGTGACCCCGTCCGCCAGCCGCCGTGCCATGCGATTGGCGTTGCTGGCGTTTTGCAGCCACAGCTCGTCATCGAGCAGTGCGACGAACTGAGCCGCCAGGAAGCGCATCTTGGACGCGAGCTGCATCAGCTGCATTCGGTGGAACGGCACGGCTGCCGCGAGGGCCTCGTTCATCACGATCAGCGCCTCGGCGCCGAGTGCGCCATTCTTCGTGCCGCCGAAGCTGAGCACGTCCGCACAGGCCGCCAGCTCAGCCAGCGTGCAGCCCAGGTAGGCCGCGGCGTTGGCTAGCCGTGCGCCGTCCACGTACAGCAGCAGGTCGTGCGCGTCGCAGAACTCGCGGATCGCCCGCAACTGGTCGAGCGTGTAGCAGGTCCCGACCTCGGTCACCTGCGCGATCTCCACCGCGCGTGGCTGAACGCGGTGCGAGTTACCGCGGCCCGCCAGTCGGCTGGCGATCAGGTCAGGCGTCAGCCTGCCGTCAGCCGTCGGGACCGTCAGCAGCTTGCTGCCAACTGCCCGCTCGGTGGCTCCGCACTCGTCCTCGCTCAGATGAGCCGACTCGGCGCAGATAACGGCCTCGTAGGGCCGGAGCAGCAGGCTCATCCCGAGCACATTAGCGGCGGTGCCGCCGAAGACGAGGAATGCGGCCGCCGCGCCGAAAGCCTCGCGCAGGCGGCCGACCGCGACCTTGGTCAGCGGGTCGTCGCCGTAAGCTGTCGCGTCCCCGGCGTTCGCCTCCGTCACGGCCCTGAGAACTGCCGGGTGGGCGCCAGCGTGGTTGTCGCTGCCAAAGCTCTTGCGCTGCGGGCTCGTCACGAGGTGAGCCTAGCGACCGCCGGGCGGGCCACGGTAGGCGGCGCGGGCCGGCCGGGTGGTGCCAGTGCGTAAGGCGGGCAGCGCCTGCGCGTAAGGGCGGCAGCGCCTTGCACGCCGGGCCTGATGGCCGGCACATCCATGGGAATCAGACCGGGCCATGATGGGTACGATGTCCCCCGTGGCCAGGTGCGGCGGGAGTCGCGGAACCTGGTCACGGGCCATGCTGCTGTGGCCGCGCAGCATCCATCGAGTTCGACCATAGGGGTGCCACGTGTCGCGTCGTCTTGCGAGCATCACGCTGGATAATCTCGATGACCTCACGCCCAGATGCCGTCGCTGCATCTTCTGGGAGCTCGATCCGGTCAGCCAGGCGCGGGCGCTGGAAGAGGGCGATCCCGCGCTGGAGAAAGAGTCCTGGATCTCCTCGGTCCTGCTGGAATGGGGGAGCTGCGGGAAGATCATCTACGTGGACGGCGTTCCGTCTGGCCACATGATGTACGCGCCGCCGCAGTACGTGCCCCGATCCGTGGCCTTTCCGACGAGCCCGGTCAGCGCGGACGCGGTCCTGCTCATGACGGCGCACGTGCTCTCGGAGTTCTCCGGGGGCGGCCTGGGCCGGATGCTCGTCCAGGGCCTGGCGAAGGATCTGACCAGGCGCGGCATTAAGGCGATTGAGGCGTTCGGCGACCTTAAGTGGTCAGGTCCGTCCTGCGTGGTCCCGGCCGACTACCTGCTCGCCGTCGGATTTAAGACGGTACGCCCGCACGCCCGTTACCCGCGACTCCGGCTCGAGCTCAAGACCGCGCTGTCCTGGCGTGAGGACGTCGAAGTGGCCCTGGAGCGGCTGCTTGGCTCTATGTCCCCCGAACGCGCCCTGCGTCTGGCCTAGAAAGCACTCCGGGGTGAAACGCCCTGGGTGAAAACACCCTGGGTACGAATCCAGATTCTCATCGTGGCCGTCACCGGGGACGGTAATCAGTTATGGCGCGGCGAAACGCGCGGCCACATGATAACGGCCCCGTTCCTCGCCGGGCGAGGAACGGGGCCGATCTGGCTTTCCGGCCTAGATAAAGTCGGCGAGCTCGCGGAGCAGGGCAGACTTGGGCTTGGCCCCCACGATCTCCTTGACGACCTCGCCACCCTTGAAGACGCTGAGCGTCGGGATGTTCATGATCCCGTACCGCTGGGTGACCGCCGGGTTCTCGTCGACGTTGAGCTTGACCACATCAATCTTGTCGCCATGCTCGCTGGCGATCTCCTCCAGCACGGGACTGACCTGCCGGCACGGCCCGCACCACTCGGCCCAGTAGTCAACGATGACCGGCTTGTCGTTCTTGAGAACGTCGACCTCGAAGGTCGCGTCGGTCACGGTCTTGGTTGCGCCCACGTTCAGGACTTCCTTCCCTCATAGGTGCACGCCGGTGATGGCGCGCTTGGCGCGGATCTAGGCCTCGTGGTCAGCCAGCCACCGCTCCGCGTCGAGCGCGGCGGCGCAGCCAGTCCCGGCGGCGGTCACTGCCTGCCGGTAGATGTGGTCCACCACGTCGCCGGCGGCGAATACGCCGTCGATGGCGGTGTGCGAGGTCGGGTGCTCGACCAGGAGGTAGCCCTCGGGGTTCACCGGAAGTTGCCCGGTAAACAGCTCGCTGCGCGGGTCATGGCCAATGGCCACGAACATGCCCGTCACCGGCAGCACGCTCTCCTCGCCGGTCTTGAGGTTGCGCAGCCGCAGCCCGGACACCCGGTCCTGGCCCAGTACCTCGGCCACCTCGCTGTCCCAGGCGAACTTGATCTTGGGATTGGCCAGCGCGCGATGCTGCATGATCTTGGACGCGCGCAGCTTGTCCCGGCGGTGCACGACGGTAACGCTCCGGGCGAACCGCGTCAGGAAGGTCGCCTCCTCGATGGCGGAGTCGCCGCCGCCGACCACGGCGATATCGGTGTCCCGGAAGAAGAACCCATCACAGGTGGCGCACCAGGACACGCCGTGCCCGGCCAGCCGCTTCTCGCCAGGGACGCCCAGCTCGCGGTAGCTCGACCCGGTCGCGATGATGACCGTCCTGGCCAGGTACGTGTCCTCGCCGACCCGGACCACCTTGGGCGTGGCCGCGAGATCGACCTCGGTGACGTCCTCCGGTACCAGCACGGCGCCGAACCGCTCGGCCTGCTTGCGGAGGTTATCCATCAGCTCCGGCCCGAGCACGCCGTCCGGGAAGCCAGGGAAGTTCTCGACTTCGGTGGTGTTCATCAGGGCACCGCCGGAGGTGACCGAGCCCTCGAACAACAGCGGGTTCAGCTTGCCCCGGGCCGCGTACAGCGCCGCCGTGTAGCCGGCCGGCCCCGACCCGATGATGATGACGTCCCGAACCTCGGTCACTGGCTTTCCTGCCCCTCTTGGTTGCAACGGCGTCAACCGATCCTAGGGCCGGGAGATTCCCGCGGAGAGCACCTCAGTGACCGGGGAGTGGCTGCCGGGCGAGGATGTCGCTCGCTGACCGCGAGCAACCCGGGCCAACTACCCATACCTGCGCCGCGGAGGGGCTCTGCGCGGCTGTGACGATGACCGTGGCGGGCGCTCCGCCGAACCGGGCGACATCGACGAGCAGGACAAGCCGGCCGGCCGCTACGCGGCTGACACAGCCCCCGAGCTGGGTGAGCTGAGCCGGGCCGAAGGTGGCACGGATCTGTGGGACGGTTCCGCCCTGGGTTCCGCGCTGGGTGGCCCCTGCCGCGTTGGCTTCCGCCAGGGCGGCCGATACCTGCTGAGCTAGGCGCGCGGCCTGGTAGTTCGTCGTCGTCCGCACCGGCCTGATGGTGGCGGTATGGCCCGCGTGCCGGTACTGCACCAGTGGCTCGGAAGCGGGCGCGCCGGCCGCGCCGGGCATCATCGGGCCGGCTGCCGGGGCCCGGCCGGCGGCCGAGTGGACCGAGCCTCCGGCCACCGCGGCGGAGGATGCGGAGGATGCGGAGGATGCCTCCGAGTTCCGCGGGCCGACCAGGCGGCTCACGGCTTCGTAGCCGCCGGCGATGACGACGAGCACTGCGGCTGCCGCCAGTATCCGCCGGGCGGGGAAGGGCAGCGGTGCCCGCCGGCGCGCCTGGTCGCCATGTCCAGGCTGCCCTGGGCTGCTGGCCCGCATCGACGGCGAGCCCGCGGCCCGGTGCGCCGACTCCGTAGCCAGCGCCGTCTCGATCCTGGCCGCGAGGTGCGCGGGGATCGGCGGTACTTCCGCCGCGGCCAGCAGGGCGGGAACCTCAGTCAAGGCGGCGCTGACCTCCTGGCAGCGAGCGCAGCCTTCCAGGTGCGCGGCTACCCGCCTGGCCGCCGCGGGGCGCAGGTCCCCGTCGCGGAGCCGGGCCAGGTTCTCGGCGCTGACGTGGCGCGTCATGACTGGTCGCTACCCCCCTCCTGCGAAGGTTCGACGCGCCGGGCCACTGATCGGTTCCGTCGCCCCCGGACGGAATCGTCCCCGCCGGGCTGCTGGCGCAGATGGGCCAGGTGCGGCAGCAGGCGGGCCCGGCCCCGGGAGCAGCGGCTCTTGACCGTGCCCGGGGACACGCCCAGGACCGCGGCTGCGTCGACGATCGGGTATCCGAGCATGTCCACCAGCACGAGGGCCGCCTGCTGATCGGGCGGTAGCATCCGCAGCGCGGACATCACGTCCAGCGAGGTGTCACTGTCAGCCGACGGGTCCGGCCGGTCCCGGGCGACTATTAGGTTCTCCAGCGCCTGCTGGTCTCCTCCGCCGGTCGCCGGACGGGCGGCCTTGCGCCGCAGTCGGTCCAGGCAGGCGTTGACGACGATCCGGTGCAGCCAGGTCGTCACCGCCGAGTCGCCGCGGAAGCTGCCCGCTCGCCGGAACGCCGAGATCATGGCGTCCTGCAGCGCGTCGGCGGCCTCTTCCGGGTCACCGAGGGTCCGGATAGCGACGGCCCAGAGCCGGTCCCGGTGACGGCGGAATAGCTGCCCGAACGCCTCCGGGTCCCCGGCGATGTGCTGCCGGAGCAACTCGGCATCCGGCAGTTCCGGGGGTTGCGGCTGTTCCGGGGGTTGCGGAGTTCCGGTCCGGGCACCGCCCGCATCGTGGCGTTCCGTCGCTCCTCCCCTCCCGGCTCGCGCCGTAGCGGGGTGGCCCGGCTAGCTCGGCGCGACTGCGCCCTGGACGATGATAGTGAAAATCTGGGCCGTATAGTGGCCGCCGCTGGCCAGCGGCATCTTGGTAAACCAAATCACCACGTATTGCCCGGTTGCCTGGCCGCTCGTGGTGAAGGTGTACGTGCCGCCGACGTTGTTGGCGCTGGCTACGGTGGCCATGGAGTTGAGGTTGGCCGCGCTGCGGGTGGCCGAGTTGCCCATCTTGACCTGCACGTCCGCGCCCGCGGCGCTGCCAAATTTCACGGTGATGGAGTGCATCTTGATGACGTGGCCCATGTCCAGGATCAGGCCCGTGCCCGCTTTCAGGTTGCCGAGCTGGGCAGTGGCATATTCCTGGGAACTCCAGCCCTGCGCATTGCCGTTGAGCACGTTCTCGGCCTGACTGGTGTTCTCGTCGCCGCTGTCGGCCAGGTTGAGGGCGTCGAAGCCCTGAGCCGAGGCCGGGGTCAGCCGGGTGAACTGCGCCGCAGGCGGCGGAGAACTCGAGTGGCGGCTCTGGGCCTGCACCGGAGCGGGAGTCTTGTGCCAGAACGGGTAAGTCGCGGCGCCGAGGCCCACCACCACGACAAGCGCCAGCACCGTGATGACGGCCACCCGGGCCCTCGATCCCGCGCGCCGTGGCGGCGGCCGCCAGTCCTGCGGTGGTCCGGCCGGGGCTCTCTCTGCGCTCCAGTTACCGTTCGCCTGCTGCTGCCGCGGTCTGGCCATGGACCTCGGCGCAGCGTCGGGCGGCCTGGCGGGTGGCACCTCCTCGGGCGGAAGCTCCGCCGCCAGCGCGCCAGCGAGCTGTCCGGGCGTCTCCAGCGCGGGTCCGGCGCGGCCCGGCATCTGCATGGCCCGGCAGGTCACGTCGTCCAGCATCGCCGGAACGCCGGCCCGGATCTGCCGCGGCCTGCGCGGCTGGCCGTCGGCGAACGGCGCTGACGGCAGCGCCGGATAGTCCGGGCCCGGCCACAGGCCGGTCATTGCCGCATATAGCAGCCGCCCCAGTCCGTGCGTGTCGGCCAGGGCGGGGTCCTCCGCCGTCGTCCCGGACAGCGCCGCGTCAACGCCGATCCCGGTCACCTTGACGCCGCCGCCCGAGGTCCAGCGCAGCGACTCGGGCGTCAGGCACAGGTGCGGCAGGCCGGCCGCGTGGGCGACGGACAGGGCCGCCGCGGCCTCCGCGATGATCCGGGCGCCCGCGACCGGATCGATGGGGCCGTTGGCGAGCAGGTCGTCCAGCGTCTCCCCGGCGGCCCACTCCATCACGATGTAGGCGTTGTCCCAGTCGTCTTCCACGTCGAAGACCTGCGCCAGCCGGGCGTCGGTCAGCCTGCTCGCGGCCCTCGCCGCGGTCAGCACCTCCCGGACGCGCGGAAAACCGGCCGCGAAGGTGACGACGGTCACGGCGCGCGCGAGTGTCTCGTCGATCGCTTTCCAGGCAGCCCAGCCACTAGCTGCGGCGACCCTGTCCTCAAGACGGTAACGGCCGCCGAGCCTGGTGCCCGGTTCAGAAGTGAACGTACTCATACGTGGCGACTCAAGGGCCGGCCGACCCTTGACTCCCTCCGGGGCCGTAAGTGAACAACAGGACGAGATAAGACAATGATGCTCTACAGCATGCTAGGCGGCGCGCGAACCGCCGGCAGTCCTGTACACCGCGGCTTCGCAAACCGTTATCCCCGCGATACTTGCTCCAGGATGTCACGTCGCCGACGGGGTCCGGCCAGTGCGGCGCTGGCGCGCCGGGCAGTCGCTGGCCCGGCGGCGTCCGCCTAGCGCCGGAAACGGCTGGTCACCGACTCGGTCAGGTCAGCTAGTTCCTGCACGCGGAATGCCTTGGCGAACAACACGTACAGCAGCAGTCCGCCGGCGCCGGCCAGCGCGACGGTGATCACCGCGCTGAGATGTCCGGGCGGCAGAACGACGCCGACGGTCACGGAGACGGCGAGCGCGAAGAGTGCGGGCGGGATAGCGGCCGCGTGCATCCGGACGAGGCTGCGGGTGACGGCCCGGCCGTCGAGGCCGCCGATCCGGCGGCCGAGCACGCGCGAGGCCAGCATCATGCCCACCACATTCGCCAGTCCGAACCCGACTCCGAGGCCCGCCACGACCTGGCCGGGAGGCAGGACCTCCTGCGCGATGACATTGGCCGCGATGTTCATGACCATGGCCGCCACGCCGATGAGCGCCGGGGTGCGGCTGTCGTGCATCGCGTAGAACACCCGCAGTTGCAGCTGGAAGAACATGTAGGGCAGCAGCCCGAGGCAGAAGACGGCGAAGACCTCACCCAGGTAACGCGCGTCGGCGATGCTGGTGGAGCCGTAGGCCAGGAACGTCTCGGCCAGCGCCGGCCCGAGGGCGGCCAGCATGAGAGCAGACGGCACCACGATGACCGACGAGAGCCGGACGCCCGCCGAGAAGTCGTCCCGGACCAGGCCGACCTTCCGCTCTGCCGCGTGGGCGCTCATCCGCGGCAGTAGCGCTGTGATGACCGAGATGCCCACGATGGCGTACGGCATCTGGAAAAGCTGCCAGGCGTAGGTGTACGGGGTGAAGCCCGCGCCGTAGCTCACGCCTGCCTTGACGGCCGCCACGCCGGCGGTGTTCGCGACGCGGGTCGTCACGAGGAACGCGACCTGGGTCGTGGCGATGTAGCCGAACATCCAGCCGGCCATCTGGCCGATTTCGGTCACCTCGGCGCGGCGGAAGTCGAATCGCGGCCGCCACCGGAAGCCGACCCGGCGCAGCGACGGGACCAGGGCCGCGGTCTGCGCCACGATGCCGAGCGTCGTGCCCAGTCCCAGCAGCGCGGTCTGGGTCCCGGTGATGGTCTGCGGGCTAGCGTCGAATCCCGCGACGGCGATGAACATCAGGAGGACGACGATCACGACGACGTTGTTGACGACGGGCGTCCACATCGGCGCGGCGAAGCTACCGCGGGCGTTCAGGATGGCGCTGGCCAGCGAGCTGATCCCGTAGAAGAAGATCTGTGGGATGAAGAAGTAGGCGAAGATCACCATCAGGTGCAGGTCCTGGCCGCTGATGTCGCCCTTGTACAGGTTGACGAGCAGCGCCGCGGCCGCCGTCGCCACTACGGTGAGGACCAGGAGCGCGACCGTGACCAGGGTAAACATCCGCTGGTCGTAGGCCTCGCCGCGGTCGGCGTCCCGCTTGGCGGCGTTCACGAGCAGCGGCACGATGACGCTGGCCAGGATGCCGCCGATGACCAGGTTGTAGACGGCGTTCGGCAGCGTGTTGGCGTTGTTGTAAGCGTTGGCGAGCGCGAAGGCGCCCAGAGCGTAGGCCTGCACCAGGGTCCGCAGCAGCCCGCTGCCGCGCGAGGCGAGCGTCCCGACGGCCATGACGCCGCTGGAGCGCATGATGCTGGCCCCGGCCTGATGGGGATCGGCCGGGCTGGCCTGGGCCCGGCTGGGCCTGGCTGGGCCTGTCCGGGTCCGGCCGTGCCTGCTCCGCCCGTGTCTGCTCTGCCCGTGTCTGCTCTGCCCGCGTCCGGCCTGCCCGCGTCCGGCCTGGTCCGGCCGTGTCTGGTCGGCCCGTGTCTGGCCGGCCTCGGGGGCGCTGTACTCGGAAGCGCTGTACCCGGGGGCGCTGTACCCGGAAGTACGGGGCCCGCCTGCCGGCAGTTGGGTGGAGTAGCCGTACCTGTCAGGCCCCTGGCCGGTGCCGGAGTGGCCGTACTCGGGCTCGCCGACGGCAACGTAGCCGCGCGCCGGGTCCGCATAAGGCCTGGCTAGGCCTCTTGGCGCGGCCCGGTCCGGAGAGCTGGGGCCAGAGCCGCTGTCAGCGGCGCTGTGCCCAGCCTGGGACCCGGGCGTAGTCATCCGCGTCCTCCGTCAGAACGTGGTCGGTGCCGGCCTCACCGGACTCGGCGCGGTCAGGACCGACGTTATCGGGTTCATCCAATTGCTCGTACCCGCCTGCGGCGGTTCCGGCCGGCGCGTCCTGTTCGGCGGCCCCTTCCGGTCCAGGCCCTTCCGGTCCAGGCCCTTCCGTTCCAGGCCCGGGCGGGACCCGGCCGCGGCGGACGGCCCGCATCGCCGAGGTAACGACGAAAACGCCCAGCGCCAGGGCCAGGACGGTGAGCCCGAGCGTGCCGAAGTGCGTGGCCTGAACGGTCAAGATGATGGGCGCCCCCGGCAGCGGCTGGCCATCGGGGGCGAGCAGCCTCAGGTTGATGGTCGTCGAGCCGATGGCCGCCGCCCGAACCTTCACCTTCTCCGTGATGATGGTGTCGGCGGGCACCTCGATGATTCCCGGCCTGGTGATCACCGTGAATCCCCTGTTGGCGGACTGGCTGACGTTGAGCTGTACCCGGACCTTCACGGGATAACGAAGCCGGTTGTCGATGGGCACCGGGACGAGCCCGGTCTGGCCACCGAGGGTGACCCGGCCGGAGCCGATGACGGACACGCTGCTCCCCTGGCGGGTGACGTAGTCCGTGACCCTGCTGAGCATCGATCGCGCGCGCCGCTGTCCCAGGGAGTCGGTGCGCCAGGCCGACGACTCGATACCGGCGATGGCCCGGTACAGCTGCGGGCTCGGGCTCGTCCGGATGCTCTGCACCATCTGGACGCCGAGGTCGGCCGCCTGGACGCCGCGCAGCAGCGATCGGCTGAGCAACTGCGAGCCAATGGCGTCAGGGTCGCTCCGCGTCACCTGTCCCGACGCGTGGGTGTCGGCGGCGAGGCTGCCAGCGCTGACGGGCGACAGCCACGGCGCGCTGGTCGTGTCGGTCAGCAGGGCCTCGGCGAGACCAGCCGGCGGATTCCACCGCCGCGGGGGCGCGACGACTATGGCCCGGGGCAGGCTGGGTGCTTGCGCCGCGATCAGCGCGGTCTCCGCGAGGAAGCGCTGCTGGGTCGCGAACGTGGCGCCCGGCGGGTCCGAGAGCGCGGAGACCGAGCCGAGCACCTGGGTCAGGGTGGCGTCGGCGAGCAGGACATGCATGTTGCCGCCCTCGCCGTCCGCCGTGGAGGCCACCGCACTCGGCGTGTACAGCTGCGCCGCCGTCGGCGGCATGGCCGAGGTGCTGAGCACTACCGTCCGGATGCCGTCCAGCGCGGCCAGGTTCTCCAGCATCGCGTAATTGGCCTGCCCGTCGGCGGGCCAGGCCGCGGCGCTCGTCAGGCCCGCCGCTGACTGATGGCCGGACGCCGGGGTGGTCGGGATGACGCTCCGCCCCAGGATTTCCGCCGCCACCGCGCGCCCGTCACCGAAGGCCCGGTGCACGTCGCCGTAGAGGTTCTCCCGAGTCAGCGCGGCTATGTCCACGTCCGCGTACGGCGTGACGAACGCCGGCTGGCCGGACACGGCCGATCGCAGCTGGGTCAGCCAGGCGGCAGCCCGTGCGCTGGCCGGGTGCGTGGTGGCCTGCCGGCAGTTACCATTCGCGCCCGCGGAGTAGGTGTGCGTCCCGTTGGGGGCCGTCATGATCTTGGCGCTCAACAGCAGCGCCGGATCGAGGACCCAGGTCAGGTGGGCCGCCCGGCCGGCGGCCGAGCTTCCCGCGCGCAGTAGTCCGGCCAGCCGTCCCTCGCTGCCCAGGCTCGCGGCCAGCTTGTCATTCAGCAGCCCAGGGCACGGACCCTGGTCGGGGACGTCGATCAGCGGCCAGACCCAGGAAATGTCCTCCCGCGGGCGCACCGCGCCCCTGGCCGTCGGCCAGAACGGCAGGAAGGTGCGGCTGATGCCGAGCTCGGTCCCCGCCGCGCCGGTGGCCTGCGCGGCCAGCGGGTAGACGCCGAAGACCGTCAGATGGACCTCATTGACGGGCAGAACCGCCGTCCACCTGGTGGTGGTGCCCGGCCGCAGCGTCCGCCGGATCGTCGCGACCGCCCCCGGCTCGGGCGAGTCCGCGGTCAGGTCGTTGCCGCTGGCGTATTGCTGGAGCTGATCCCGGTACGAGAACCCCGTGCTGGAGGAGCGAAGCTGGATCTTGAGGCCGCTGAGCGCGGCCGGGGAGGCGTTGGTCACCAGCCCCTGGACGGTTATCTTCTGCCCGGGCCTCGCGAACGACGGGCTGACGGAGGTGATGGCCACCGACACCGGCGATCCGGCTGCCTGCCGCGCTTGACCTGAGCTGATCTGACTTGCGCTGATCTGACTCGCGCTGGCCGCCGCAGGCCCGGATAGTGCGGCGGGCAGCGCGAGCGCGGCCAGGACGCCGACCGCCAGCGTCAGTCGCGTTGCTGCCGCGCGGCGAGATGGCATGGCCGAAATGCTATTGCCGTCGGGCGGGTGCGTCGGGCAGTCTGACGCGTAGCCGATCGCAGCCGCGCGCCGCCGCGAGAACGTCCTGCATGTACCTCTCCGGCCTCCCCGGCTTTCGCCAGCTCATGGTCAGGACCTACCCTCAATGCCCGTGCCCGATTCAGCGCCGATGAGCAAACAGCAGCTGCAGGCAGCCGCCGCACTGCTCGCTACTGTATCTCCGCTCGCTGATGAGCTCGGGGGCCTGTTTGCCCGCCGGGGACATGAGCTTGCCCTGGTAGGGGGCCCGGTGCGGGATGTGTTCCTCGGCCGCCGGTCCGATGACCTGGATCTCACGACCGACGCCACGCCGCAGCAGGTGCTGGAGCTCACCCGCGGCTGGGCCGATCAGGTCTGGACCATCGGGATAGATTTCGGCACCGTCGGGATGATTAAGGGCGGCGTGGTCTTCGAGATCACGACCTACCGGAGCGAGAACTACACCCGTGGCTCGCGTAAGCCAGACGTTGAATACGGCGCGTCGCTGGAGGACGACCTGTCCCGGCGCGACTTCACCGTGAACGCGATGGCCGCGCGGCTGCCCGGCTACCAGCTGGTCGACCCCTTCGGCGGGCTGTCCGACCTGAGGGCACGAGCACTGCGGACGCCCGCGACCCCGGAGGCGTCCTTCGATGCCGATCCGCTGCGCATCCTGCGCGCGGCCAGGTTCGTCGCCCAGCTGGGCTTCACCCCGCGCCCCGAGCTGCGCGCCGCCATGACCGCCCTGGCTCCGCGGCTGGCGATCGTTTCGGCTGAAAGGATCTCGGCGGAGCTAGCCAAGCTCGTCCTGTCGCCGCTGCCAGGCGGCCCGTCCGCGGGGATCAGGCTGCTGGTCGACACCGGCGTCGCTGATCAGGTGCTGCCGGAGATCCCGAAGCTGCGACTGGAGACCGACGAGCACTTCCGGCACAAGGACGTGTACCAGCACTCGCTGACGGTGCTGGACCAGGCCATCGAGCTGGAGGAGCGATATCACCTGCGGGAGGACCTGGTCCTGCGGCTGGCCGCGCTGCTGCACGACATCGGCAAGCCGAAGACCCGGTCCCGCCTGCCGGGCAACCGGGTGGCGTTCCATCACCACGAGGTGGTCGGCGCGAAGCTGGCCCGCAAACGGCTCAGTGAGCTGCGCTTCCCCAAGGATGTCGTCGCGAATGTCTCCCGGCTCGTCGAGCTGCACCTGCGGTTCCACGGGTACGGGACGGGCGAGTGGACTGACTCGGCGGTGCGCCGGTACGTCACCGACGCCGGGCCGCTGCTATCCCGGCTGCACGCGCTGACCAGGGCCGACTGCACCACCCGGAACCAGGCCAAGGCGCAGCGGCTGGCCCGCGCCTACGACGGCCTGGAGGACCGGATCGCGGAGCTGGCCGAGCGCGAGGAGCTGGCGGCCATCCGGCCGGACCTGGACGGCAACGACATCATGGCCATCCTGGGGGTGCCGCCGGGGCCGGTGGTCGGCCGCGCTTACGCCTACCTGCTGGAACTACGCCTGGAGCATGGCCCGCTCGGCCGGGAACGCGCGACTCAGGAGCTGCTGGGCTGGGCCGCGGGGGCGGGGCTGCCGCCTGGTTCCGGCGCGGCCGAGCCGGAGGCCCCCGAGTCGCCGGCGGGCGACTGACGGCTGAGCAGCCAGTAGGCGCCGGCCGCCACCAGGTAGCCGACCGTCACGAGCGTCAGCATCGGGTAGGACCGGCCGCTCGGGGGCATGAAAGCCGCGCTGAGCGCCGCGCCGAGAACGAAGGCGGCGTTGTAGAGCATGTCGTTAACGGAGAAGACGCGACCGCGGAAGTCGTCGTCGACCTCCTGCTGCAGGATCGTGGTGGTGCAGATGGACACCCCCTGCGCGACCACGCCGAGCAGGAACCCGACCGCCAGGAACCCCGGCTGCCGGAAGCCGGTGCCCAGCGCGCCGGTCGCGATGCCGCCGCCCGCCAGCAGGGTCGTGATCCAGGCGGCCTTCGTCATGCGCCGGGCCGCGACGGGGGTCACCACCGCGGCGGTCCCGTAGCCAAGCGCGGAGGCCACGATGATCACCAGGTAGTGCCCGAGCGCCGCGTTGCCGCCGTCGCCGCGGTAGAAGAAGTTGCGGTACAGCAGGACCGACATCAGCAGCATGATTCCGTACAGGAACCGGTGGCTGGCCGTCGCGGCCAGGGCGGCGCCGGCGCGACGTCGTCGCGCCAGGTGGCCGACGCCGGCCCGCAGGCCCCGCAGCACGTTCGCCAGGTCGGTTCCGAGACCGTCGGGGGCGGTGCCATCCGCCATGGCGGACGGGCCGAGCAGGCTGCGCGGCATGCGCGTGGCCAGCAGTCCGGCGCCCAGGTAGCACAGTCCGCCGACCATGAGCGTGGCGGCCGAGCCGATCTGGCCGCCGCCCGTGACCAGGTGCACGCCGACCCCGGCGATCCCGCCGATAAAGGCCACGATCGTCCCCGACGTCGGCGCGACCGAGTTCGCCATGACCAGCTTGTCCGAGCTGACGACGTGCGGCAGCGCGGCCGAGAGCGCGGACAGGAAGAACCTGTTCACGCCGAGCACCAGCAGCGCCGCGATATAGAGCGGCAGCCCTAGCGCGCCGGCGGCCACGAAGGCCGCGGCCAGCACTACGAAGGCAAATCGCAGCAGCGCGGACCAGACGAGGATCTGCCGCCGTGACCAGCGGTCGATGAAGACCCCGGCGAACGGTCCCACGAGTGAGTAAGGGAGGTAGAGCACGGCGAAGGCCGCCGCCGCGGCGGCGGGGTTGGGAAAGCTGGTGGCGTTGAAGAACACGTACGCGCCCAGCCCGGCGTTGAAGACCCCGTCTCCGGCCTGGGAAACCAGCCGGGTGGCGAACAACTGGCGGAAGTCGTACTCGGCCAGCACGGCTCGTAGATCGGTGAGGAAGGATGACCGCGGGCGCGTGCCGCGCATCCCCTTCTGGCTGGGGACCCGGCCAGTCGAGTTACCCGCCTGAAGGGACACGACAACCAGCCTACGGGGGGCTAGGCACGCGCGAGCGACGGCCACCCGCAGCCCTCGAACCACAACGACGTGGCCGGGCCGCTACTGCCGTTCCGCGGCAACTCCGGCCCAGCCACGACGTTGCCCCGCGGCGCGGGGTCTAGCGCTCGACCTCGCCGCGGATGAACTGGCCGACGGCGTCGCGGGCTTCATCGTCGCTGTACTGTTCCGGCGGCGACTTCATGAAGTAGGACGAGGCCGACAAGAGCGGGCCGCCGATGCCGCGGTCCTGGGCGATCTTCGCCGCGCGCACGGCGTCGATGATGACGCCGGCGGAGTTGGGCGAGTCCCAGACCTCGAGCTTGTACTCCAGGTTCAGCGGGGTGTCGCCGAAGGACTTGCCCTCGAGGCGGACGTAGGCCCACTTGCGGTCGTCCAGCCACGGCACGTGGTCCGACGGGCCGATGTGCACGTCGGCCCTGGCCATCTCGTGCGGGATCTGGGAGGTGACCGACTGGGTCTTGGAGATCTTCTTCGACTGCAGGCGCTTGCGCTCCAGCATGTTCATGAAGTCCATGTTGCCGCCGAAGTTCAGCTGGTAGGTGCGCAGCAGTTCGACGCCGCGGTCCTCGAACAGCTTGGCCATGACCCGGTGCGTGATGGTGGCGCCGACCTGGGACTTGATGTCGTCCCCCACGATCGGGACGCCGGCATCGGTGAACTTCTTCGCCCAGACCGGGTCGGAGGCGATGAACACCGGGAGGGCGTTCACGAAGGCCACCTTCGCGTCGATCGCGCACTGCGCGTAGAAGCGGTCCGCCTGCTCCGAGCCGACCGGCAGATAGGACACGAGCACGTCGACCCGCGCGGCCTTGAGGGCCTCGACGACGTCCGCTGGCTGCTCGTCCGACTCGGTGATGATTTCCTGGTAATACTCGCCCAGGCCGTCCATGGTCGGACCGCGCTGCACGGTCACGCCCGTCGGCGCCACATCGCAGATCTTGATGGTGTTGTTCTCGCTGGCGACGATGGCCTCGGCGAGGTCACGACCGACCTTCTTGGCATCCACGTCGAACGCGGCGACGAACTCGACGTCGCGGACGTGATAGGGGCCGAACTGGACGTGCATGAGACCCGGTACCCGGCTGCCCGGATCGGCGTCCCTGTAGTAATGCACGCCCTGGACTAGGGAACTCGCACAGTTCCCCACGCCCACGATGGCTACCCGAACCGAACCCATGTGGATTGCTCCTTATCTGTGCCGCGTAGCGGCAACGTCCCGACCGGTCCTAGCCGGCCGTGCCGGCTCCGCCGCCACCTGTGTGATCTCTGGTATCGCTGCCGGGTGCAGCGCCCGACTGCCGTTCCGAGGCGATGAGCTCATTCAGCCAGCGGACCTCGCGCTCCACCGACTCCAGTCCGTGCCGCTGCAGTTCGAGGGTGTAGCTGTCCACCCGCTCGCGAGTCCTGGTCGCTGCCGCCCGGAATGCCTCCAGCCGCTCTTCGAGCCGACTGCGGCGGCCCTCCAGAATCCGCAGGCGGATGTCGGCCTGCGTCAGGCCGAAGAACGCGAAATGGACGCCGAAGCCGTCGTCCTCCCAGGAAGCCGGGCCCGACTGGCCGAGCAGGTCTTCCAGGCGTTCCTTGCCATCGGCGGTCAGCCGGTACACAATTTTTGACCGGCGCCCCGCCAGCGGCTTGGCCGAGCCGCTGGCGGCATCGTCGGCGATCAGGCCCTTGGCCAGCAGGTTCTTCAGACACGGGTACAGCGACCCGTACCCGAACGCGCGGAACGCGCCGAGCAGCGAGTTGAGTCGCTTGCGCAGCTCGTATCCGTGCAGCGGAGTCTCATGCAGCAGTCCGAGAATTGCGAGCTCGAGCACTCCCGAGCGCTGGCCGCTCATGCCCGCTCGCACCTCCCGACGCTGCGCGTATTGCCCTGAACAGTACGGCTCGATGTATCGGCCCGATACATCGCAAAGATATGCGCAGCGTCGCCATGACGCAACCCCGCGACGCGACCCAGCGCACTCCGGCTACTGCGGCCATCGTGGTAACCACCAGGTCAGAGCGACGGAAATCAGGCCAGGTATCGGCCTGGGAGCCGTTCCGTCGTAACCTGTCGAGCATGAGGCGATCGGTGGTGGACTACGGGCTGGCGCGGCGAGCGACGCTCGCTTCGGTGTTCGCTGGCCGCACGACCGTCACTGACGTCTGCGATGCCCATCCGTACTTGCTGCGGGCCGCGAAATTCCATGGCGAGCCGACGGACATCAAGTGCCCCATCTGCCGAAAGGTCAGGCTCACGCACGTCACCTACGTGTACGGCGACGAGCTCGGCCGGTACGAAGGACGGGTCAAGCAAGGGCCAGAACTGGACGAAATGGCAGCGGAATACGCAGAGTTTCAGGTCTACGTGGTCGAGGTCTGTCAAAGTTGTTCCTGGAACCACCTGGCGTCGTCCTACGTTCTCGGCACAGGCGAACCGTCCACCCGGCGTGGTCGGCGAGCTCGAGCCGGAGAGTAATCGGGCAGGTCAGCTGGTTCAGCAGGCCAACGACGGCCGACCTGGCAGCGCGAGCGTGACTCAGCGGACTCACGATTTATGCCGAGATGGTTTGGTACCGCCGGGTAACGTGTTCCCGGACAACTCGCCCGCGACCGCATACCCCCGACCAGCGAGGACGCGTGAGTAACCCAGACGTGCCCGGCCCGTACTGGCAAGAGCCGGCCGGTGCTGACTACGGCAGTGCTGACAACGGTGGCACTGACAACGGTGGCACTGGACGCGGCGCTAGCTACGGCGGCGCTAGCTACGGCGGTGCCAGCTACAGCGGTGCCAGCTACGGCGGTGGTCGGCGCGGCGGGCCGAGCGGCTCTTCCCGCGGTGGTTCCAGTGACGGCCGGGCCGGCCAGCGCAATACCCGCGATAACGGGTGGGATTCCGCGGCCGCCCCGTCATCCAGTGGCTCCCGCGGAGCCGAGGATTCCTGGGATCTTCAGCGCGGACGCGGCGGCGGCCGGCGCGGGCGACCCGAGTCCGGGGCGGACGGGTCCGGCGACCGGGGCCGCGGCGGATCCCGCTCTCGCGGTGGCCGGCCGGCCGGCCCGGCCGGTGGTTCCGCCGACCGCTCGCCGCGGGCCTCGCGCGGCGAGCGCGGTTACGAGGCACCGCAGCGGCCAGGCGCCGGGCAGGTCGCGCAGGACCTGCGAGACCGGCTAGGCGTGCGCGGGCCGCGCAGCGGACGCGGCTCGGCCGTTCCTGACCCGGCGGCCCGTCCGGGCCGGGGCAGAGGCAACGGCGCGGCTTTCGACGATGTCGGCTCTAACGGTGCTCGCTCCAACGGTGCTCGCTCCAACGGGGCTGCCTACGGCGGGGCTGCCTACGGCGGGGCTCTCCAGCGTGGTCGGTCCGGCACCGCGGGAGAACCGGCCTGGCGCGGCGACGATGACCCGCGGATGGCGGGCCGGGGACGACGGTCGGGCTCCGGAAATGGCCGCGGCGGCGGTCCTGGCGGCGGCGGTCCTGGTGGCCCCGGCCGACCTGGCGGCGGACGCCGGGGCTTCAAGGAATGGTTCCTGTCCGGCACCTGGTGGCGCCGCTGGACCTGGAAGAAGGCGCTCGGGGTCTTCGCCGGGATCTGCGTGGGCATACCCGTCGTGCTCGTGGTGGCGTTCTTCGTGGAATACGAGCGGACCCCGCTGCCGACCGACACGACCGCGACGGCGACCGCCGCGCCCTCGCAGGTGTATTACAGCGATCACCGCCTGCTCGCCTCGTTCAGCGATGGCGGGCTGAACCGGCTGATCCTGACGGCCCAGCAGATCCCGGCCGTCATGAACAACGCGATCGTCGCGGCCGAGGACCGGCACTTCTACACCGAGGGCGGCATCTCGCCGACCGGCATCCTGCGGGCCGCCTACGAGGACATCAAGGGCGGCAGTGCCAGCCAGGGCGGATCGACGCTGACCGAGCAGCTCGTCAAGAACTACTACCTGGGTTTCGCGTCCGCCAACAACACGGACAAGAACGCCAACGACAAGCTGAAGCAGATGCTGGTCGCGATCAAGCTCGCGCACGCCAAGTCCAAGTCCTGGATCCTGACCCAGTTCCTCAACACGGTGTACTTCGGCCAGAACGCCTACGGGGTGGGCGCTGCCGCGCAGACCTACTTCAACGAGCCGGCCAGCAGCCTCAACGCCAGTCAGGCCGCCATGCTGGCCGCCATGGTCAACTTGCCCGGCTACCTCAATCCCGACCCGCATGCGGGCACGGCCTACACCGACCTGGTGGCGCGCTGGCATTACGTCCTGATCAACATGGTGCGCGACGGCGCGCTGACCCAGGCCCAGATCGCCAAGGAGAAGTTCCCCACGATCCACTACCACCTGAGCAGCTCGCTGAACGGCTACACGGGCTACCTCATGCAGATGGTGGACCAGGAGCTAACGACGACCTACCACCTCAGCCAGGCCCAGATCAACACTGGCGGCCTGAAGATCTACACCACCTTCAGCCAGTCGATGATGCGCGGACTCTACAAGGCGGTGAACGAGAACAAGGCGCAGATGCGCGCCGACGGCCAGCCATTCCCGTCCTACGCCTACATCGGGGCCGTCCTGGAGCGTCCGACCGACGGCTCGATCCTGGCGGTCTACGGCGGCCCCGGCTACACCTCGGACAGCAAGAAATGCCAGGCGGAAGACTGCTACCTGAACATGGCCGAGGACCCCAAGCAGGTCGGCTCCTCCTTCAAGCCCTACGTCCTGTCGACCGCGGTGTCCGAGAACATGAACGTGCAGACCAGCAAGGTCGCCGGCTTCTCGCCGCTGTGGATCCCGGAGGGCCAGACGCTAGCCGATCGCCTGCAACTGTCCCTCCACGCAGCGCCGGTGAACCCGCAGCAGCCCTATCTCCCGTTCAACGAGCCCAGTGAGAACAGCGGGGCGCTCACGGTCGCCAAGGCCGCCGCCATCTCCTCCGACCCGGGGTTCGAAGACCTTGCCCACCGCGCCGGGGTGCAGAACGTGATCAACATGACGAAGAACTTCGGGGTCGGCCAGACTCCGTTTACCGAGAGCACCGCCAACGACTGGACCGCGATGAACGCCCAGTTCGGGCAGAGCAGCAATCAGGACACGGCCGGATCGGTGGCCATCGCGCTCGGCGAGAGCCAGCTCACCGCCGTCGAGCAGGCGAGCACCTTCGCCACGCTGGCCGATGATGGCGTTTACCACACGCCGCACGTGATCTCCAAGATCGTTCAGGGCACCGGCTTCGTTCCCCTCCAGATCGAGTCGCGCACCGTGCTCACGCCTGCCCAGGCGGCCGACGTGGACTACGCCCTGTCCTTCGACAACCTCCCCGGTGGCACCGCCTATCCCACCGCGGCCTGGCCGGGCCAGTCGGTGATCGGCAAGACCGGCACCACGCAGACCGCCCAGGATGCCTGGTTCTGTGGCGCGATCCCGGGATACTCGCTGGGGGTCTCGCTGTTCACCAACCAGCAGAACAGCAGCCTCAGCCCGGGCGCGCAGACCCTGGATGTCCTCCCGGCCCTGCCCGGCAACTCCACGGGCGGCTACGGCGGCGAATGGCCGGCGCAGATCTGGCACACGTTCATGCTGAACGAGTTCGCCGGGATGACACCCCAGCCGCTGCCGACGCCGGACTTCACCGGGTTCGCCGCGTGGGACCAGGTCGGGACCGTGCCGACGAAGCCCAAGCCCACAGCGTCCGTCGCCCCGCCGCCGTCGAGGCCGAAGCACCCCTGTACCCCGCAGCCCGGCTTCGCCTGCGTTCCCGGCGGAGGCTACTCGCCGTCACCGCCCGTGAGCCAGTCGCCGTCAACGGGGCCCACGTCACCGTCGCCGTGTACGTCTGGCCAGAAGCCCCCCTGCCAGCCGACGAAGCCGGGCCAAAGTGGCACCGCCACCGCCGCTTACATCCAGCCCGCCGACGAGACGACCCCTGCCGTCCGGCTGCTCAGCGCCGCGGCGGTCCTGGCGGTCGGCGCGCTCTAGCCCGCCTGCTGGGAGGTTAGGCGTCGGCCGCACGGCCCCGGCGGGTCAGCCGAGCTGGGCGCGGAGCCAGCGGATGTCGGTCGCCGAGTCGGGCGTCTCGCAGACGACCGGAGCGCCGGCGGCGCGGACCACGTCGACGATCAGGGCCGGGTCGATCTGGCCGGACTCCAGCCCGGCGTGCCGGTCCCGGCCCGAGCCGAACTCATCCCGCGAGTTGTTGCAGTGCACCAGGTCGATGCGCCCGGTGATGGCCTTGACCCGGTCCACGACGTCGGCCAGGTCCTCGCCGGCGGCGTGCGCGTGGCAGGTGTCGAGGCAGAAGCCGACCTCGCCGCCGGCGGCGTCGCCGACCGCGTCCCACAGCCGGGCGATGGCGTCGAGGCTGCGGGCCATCGCGCCGTCGCCGCCGGCCGTGTTCTCGATCAGCATCGGCAGCGGGCGCTCGATCCGCTCGACCGCCTTGCGCCAGCTGTCATAGCCTTCGGCCGGGTCGACGCCCGCGGTGACGTGGCCGCCGTGCACGATCAGGCCCCGCGCGCCGATCGCCGCGGCGGCCTTCAGTTGCTGGTCCAGCAGCTTGCGGCTCGGGATCCGGATCCGGTTGTTCGGGGACGCGACGTTGATGACGTACGGGGCGTGAATATAGGTGCCGATTCCGGCGTCCTCGAAGGACGCGCGAATCTCGGCCGGCTCGCCGGGGAAGACGGGCGCCTTCCAGCCCTGCGGGTCCCCCAGGAAGAACTGCACGACGTCGGCACCCAGGGCACGCAGGGCCAGCGCTTCGGTCAGCGGGTCGCTGTCGTGCAGGTGCGCGCCGATCACGGTCATTCTTTGAGCCTAGCGCCGGATGGTGACAGCCCCGGCGGGGATCGGCTGCCGCTAGGCGAAGCCGCCGTGCCCGATGCCCAGCGCCATGCCGACGAACGCCGCGATGATGCCGGTCACGATGAGGATCCGCTCTTCCCTGGTCGCGGAGTTCAGCTGGGTGCCCAGCCCGACGCCGAAGCCGATGATGCCCAGGATCGTGGCGGGCAGATGCGCCCGGACTATCAGGCCGCAGACGAAGGCCGCGATGCCGACGACGAGGGTGAACATCGTGAGCACGGTCAGCACCGGGTGCGCCTGCCCGTCGCTGTTGAGGGTCAGCCGGGACGGCTGGCTGCGTGACTGGGTCCGGACGGCCTCGGGTATGACTGCCACCACCTTGACGAGCTCAGTGCTGCCTATGCCCAGTGTCTTCCCGCTGGCGCCGCCATGGAATCATCGACCGGACCGCGGAGTCGGCCGGCGAAGCCGGGTCGGGGACCGGCGATTCGCGGCTCGTTACCGGTCGGCGGTAGTTTCGCTCCGGCCAAACTGTCCATCCCGGCTGGTAGGCTGGCCACGCCGCAAAAGACTGTCGTCATGGCGCGATATAACGACGGCTACGCGGCCCCTCCTGTCACGGAGAGACCGTGACCGCGTGAGTCCAGAGGAGGCAGTAAGCGCATGCGCCGCTACGAGATGATGATCATTCTCGACCCCTCGCTTGAGGAGCGCACCGTCCAGCCGTCGCTCGACCAGTTTCTCAAGGTCGTCACGACCGCCGGCGGCAGTGTCGACAAGGTTGATGTCTGGGGACGGCGTCGGCTGTCCTACGAGATCGACAAGAAGACCGAGGGCATCTACACCGTCGTCGACCTGATGGCGGAGCCGGATGCCGTCAAGGAGCTCGACCGCCAGCTCAACCTGAACGAGGCTGTCCTGCGGACCAAGATCCTGCGGCCGGACGTGCACTAGGCGCTTTCCGGCCTCCCCGAGCTGACTGAACCCGACCGACCGGGAGCACCCCGATGGCAGCAGGCGACACCCAGATCACTATCGTCGGCAACCTTGTTGACGACCCCCAGCTCCGCTATACCCCCACGGGTAACGCGGTAGCCAACTTCCGGGTGGCATCCACGCCCCGGTTCCTGGACAAGGCCACCAACGAGTGGAAGGACGGCGACAGCCTCTTCCTGACCTGCAATGTCTGGCGGCAGCCGGCGGAGAACGTCGCCGAGAGCCTGCAGCGGGGCATGCGCGTCATCGTTTCGGGGCGGCTGCGGCAGCGGTCCTATGAGACTCGCGAGGGCGAGAAGCGCACCGTTTACGAGATCGAGGTCGACGAGGTCGGCCCCTCGCTGCGGAACGCCTCGGCCAAGGTCACCCGGTCCACCCGGTCCGGTGGCGGTGGCGGTGGCTTCGGCGGCGGCTCGTCGTCGGGCGGCGGCCAGGGCAACCAGGGCGGCAACCAGGGCGGCAACCAGGGGGGGCAGGGCGGCTTCGGCGGCGGCGGCGGACGCCCGGCCGACGATCCGTGGGCCTCGGACGCTGGCGGCGGGGACTCCTCGTTCGCCGACGAACCGCCGTTCTAACCCGGACTGTGCCCCACATCCCGGGACCACGACCAGACATCCGTTAACCGACCATCCCCGCCGGCGGCGGGGCTCTGCTAAGGAGCACCAAGATGGCCAAGCCACCCATTCGCAAGCCTAAGAAGAAGGTTTGCCTGTTCTGCCAGGAGAAGATCACCCGCGTGGACTACAAGGACACCGGGCTGCTGCGGAAGTTCATCTCTGACCGCGGCAAGATCCGCGCCCGTCGGGTGTCCGGCAACTGCACGCAGCACCAGCGCGATGTCGCCACGGCGATCAAGAACGCGCGCGAGATGGCGCTGCTGCCCTACACGAGCACGGCTCGCTGAGACCGGGGAGGTAAGGACCGATGAGCGGTACGCCCATGAGGCTCATCCTGACGCAGGAGGTCTCCGGCCTGGGTGCCCCCGGCGACGTGGTCGAGGTAGCGGCGGGCTATGGCCGCAACTACCTCGTTCCGCGCGGCCTGGCGATGCAGTGGACCCGAGGCGCCGAGAAGCAGATCGAGCTGATCAGGCGGGCCCGCTCGACCCGCGAGATCCGCAGCCTGGATGACGCCCGGGAGGCAGCCGCCAAGCTCGCCTCGCTGACCGTCCGCCTGCAGACCCGGGCGGGGAGCGGCGGCCGGCTGTTCGGCTCGGTGTCCACCTCGGACATCGTGGCGGCGGTCAAGGCGGCCGGGGGTCCTGCGCTGGACAAGCGCAAGATCGAGGTCAGGAATCCGATCAAGACAGTCGGGGCGCACCAGGTCGCGGTGCGGCTACACCCCGAGATCAGCGCGACGCTCAGCCTTGAGGTGTCCGCGGCCTAGTCGCCCCGGTCGCACTGGGCGCCCCGGTCGCGGCGCCCCGGTCGCACTGCGGCTGCGCTGGCTGTGATCCCCCGGCGGGAGGTTATCCGCCGGGGGATCTGCTGTCTGCTGAGCCGGCGCCGCCGGGCGGCCCCGGTCGGCCCCGGGCCGCCCCGACCCGGTCGGCCCAGTCCCGGCTCTCACAGGTCGTATCCGGCCAGCCGCCGGGCTAGCTCGGGGTCGAGGTCAGCCACCATCTCCCAGACCCTGGCCAGGCGCGTGGCGACGTCCCGGGTCGTGACGTCTCGGGCCTGTGCCGTGGCGGCCAGCTCATCAATGGCGCGGCCGAGCTGGTCGAGTGTGGCCGGCTGGCCGGCCCTGCTAACCGTTCCGCGCGACGCGGCTCCCCCGCCAGCTCTCGAACACATACTCGAACCATAGGGAGCCGGGCCGTCGCGCGCCTCTCGTTTGGCCAGATCGGCCGGCCGTCGCGCCCGTCGCACCTACGGCTTCCAGCCCTGACATGTAACGTTCGACGTCAACTTCCCAATGTGGATAACTTCCGGCCATGGTGGACGGTCCCGAGCGGGGCAAGTATTTCTTTCGCACAGGGGGTGGAGGACATCCCCGCAGGCAGAAGCGCTTGGAAGCCAGTTATCCCGGTCATTTCCACAGGGCCGTCCCCATGCTGCGCACAGCACGAGCGGCGTGTCTGCACAGCCTATCCACAGGCCTGTGCACAGAGCGATTAGCTGCTCGGCCGAACCAGCGGGACACTGTCGGAGCCGTTCGATAGAACGGTTCTGGATCTCCGTGCGGGCGGCGGCGGGGAGACGGCGGAGCGGACACGGCGGAGCGGACACGGGGAGGTGCGCTGAGTGAGCATCGCGGAGATCGCGCCACGCGGCAGCGAGGAGTTCGAGCGCACTCCGCCGCACGACATCGCCGCGGAGCAGTGCGTGCTCGGCGGGATGCTGCTGTCCAAGGACGCCATCTCCGACGTCCTGGAAGTGATCAAGGGGGCCGACTACTACCGGCCCGCGCATCAGATCGTCCACGAGGTCATCCTCGACCTGTACGGGCGCGGCGAGCCGGCGGACGCGGTCACCGTCGCCGCGGAGCTGACCCGGCGCGGCGACATCGGCCGGATGGGCGGGGCGCCGTACCTGCACACGCTGATCGCGTCCGTGCCGACCGCCGCCAATGCGGGTTACTACGCCAGGATCGTCCGGGAGCGGGCCATCCTGCGCCGCCTGGTGGAGGTCGGGACGCGCATCGTCCAGCTCGGCTACTCCGGCGATGGTGACGCGGATGACCTCGTCGACCGCGCGGAGGCGGAGATCTACGGCGTCACCGACCGCCGGGTCAGCGAGGACTACGCCCCGCTGTCGGAGATCATGCCCGGAGCGCTGGACGAGATCGAGGCCATCGGCAGCCGCGGCGGCTCGCTCACGGGAGTGCCGACCGGCTTCGCCGACCTGGACGCGCTGACCAACGGCCTGCATCCCGGCCAGATGATCGTCATCGCGGCGCGGCCCGCCATCGGGAAGGCGCTCGCGCTGGACACGCCGCTGCCGACGCCTGACGGCTGGACCACGATGGGCGAGGTCGGGGTCGGCGACCGGTTGCTGGGCGCGGACGGCAAGCCGACCCGGGTGATCGCGGCGACCGAGGTCATGGCCGGCCGCCCGTGCTTCGCGGTGGAGTTCGACGACGGCACCGTGATCGTGGCCGATGCGCAGCATCAGTGGCGCACCTGCGCCTGGGACACCTCCGCCTGGGACACCTCCGACTGGGACGGCGCTGACTGGGACGGCGCTGAGCGGCTCGGGGATGCGACGGTGGCGGCCGGTCACCCCGGCATCGTGACGACCGCTGAGCTGGCCATGTCGCTCGCAGCGTCGGGCGGCGGCCAGGTGACCCACGCGGTTACGGTCCCGCGGGCCGCCGATCTGCCGCCCAGGGATGTTCCCTTCCCTCCGTACGCCCTGGGCGCCTGGCTGGGCAGCGGGGCGAGCCGGGCAGCGCTCCTCACCACGGCCGACCCGGAAATCATCCTGCAGCTGGAGGCCGAGGGCGTCCGGGTGACCACAGCGCCGGGAGGACGACAGCGCTATGGCATCCAGCTGCCCGGGCAGGTGACGGCCCTGGAGGTTCTCGGCGGCCTGGGCGTGCTCGGGCGCAGGCATATCCCGGCCGAGTACCTGAGGGCGTCCCAGGCGCAGCGACGCGCGCTGCTGGCCGGTCTTCTCGACACCCGCGGACACGTGGCCGGGAATGGTGGCGTCCGGTTCGCGGCCACCAGCAAGCGGCTGGTCACCGACACCCTGGAGCTTGTCCTGAGCCTCGGCTACCGAGCTCGGATGACTACCCGGGGAGGCGGTAACGGCAGAGCTGCGGGCGGCCCGGCTCATCACCTGGTCACGTTCACGCCAGCGGACAAGGTGTTCCGGCTGACGCGCAAGCTGGCCCGGCAGAGCATCCCGGCTCACCCCGCGGCGCACCGTCGGCGCATCACTGACGTCCGTCCCGTACCGACCGTGCCGGTGCGGTGCGTGCAGGTGGACAGCGCGGACCATATGTACCTGGCCGGCCCGTCATGGATCCCGACCCATAACTCGACCCTGGCGCTGGACCTGGCACGTGCCGCCGCCGTCCATTCGTCGCTCACCACGGTGATCTTCAGCCTGGAGATGAGCCGGAACGAGATCACCATGCGGCTGCTGTCGGCCGAGGCGCGAGTTGCCCTGCACGCCATGCGAACCGGCCAGTTGGGCGACGATGACTGGTCCCGCCTGGCGCGCCGGATGAGCGAGGTCGCGGACGCACCGCTGTTCATCGACGATTCGCCGAACATGTCCATGATGGAGATCCGGGCCAAATGCCGTCGGCTCAAGCAGCGCAACGACCTCCGGCTGGTGATCATCGACTACCTGCAGCTGATGAGCTCACCCAAGCGCGTGGAGAACCGGCAGCAGGAGGTCTCCGAGCTGTCCCGGTCGCTCAAGCTGCTGGCCAAGGAGCTGAACGTGCCGGTCATCGCGCTTTCCCAGCTCAACCGCGGACCCGAGCAGCGCACCGATAAGCGGCCCATGCTGTCCGACCTGAGGGAGAGCGGGTGCCTCACCGCGGACACGACCCTGCTCCGCGCTGACACGGGGGCACCGGTCACGATGCAGGAGTTGCTCGACAACGGACACCAGGGTGTCTCCGTCTGGTCTGTGGACGAGCAGAACCGAGTTGTCGCCGCACCGGTCACGGCGGTGTTCCCGGCGGGTGTTAAGGAGGTGTACCGCCTCAAGCTGGCGTCCGGGCGTGAGGTCAAGGCATCCGGCAACCACCCGTTCCTGACCTTCGCCGGATGGCTGCCGCTAGAGGAACTGGCGGCAGGTGGCCGGATCGCCATCCCCCGGCGAGTCCCGGAGCCTATTGGCGCGGGGCTGGGCTGGACGGAGGGCCGGCTGGGCCTGCTGGCTTATGAGAAGCGCCTCCCGGCAGTTCTGTTCTCCGCCAGCAACCAGGAGATAGCCGTCTTCCTCCGGCATTTGTGGGCTACCGATGGGTGCGTCTGGAGTCCGCGCCCAGGCGGCAAGTCCGCCCCGAATGCCTACTACGCATCAGCCAGCCGCGAGCTGGCCGACGGTGTGGCACTCCTCCTGGGGCGGCTGGGGATCGTGGCGCGGATCCGGCAGGTGGACAAGGCCGGCCACCGGCCCTCCTACCACGTGATCATCGCGGACGGGCCCAGCCTGCGCACGTTCTGCTCTGAGGTGGGAGTGCACGGGCGTCGCGGCGAGACCGCCCGTCAGCTACTGGCAGCACTTCAGGACCGGGGGGTTAACACGAACGCCGACACCAGTAGTGACATCTACTGGGACCGGATCGAGAGCATCGAGCCGCTCGGGCCCTGCCCGGTCTTCGACGCCACGGTCAAGGGAACGCATAACTTCATCGCTGACGGGATTTTCGCCCACAACAGCATCGAGCAGGACTCTGACATGGTCATCCTGCTCCACCGTGAGGACGCCTACGAGCGGGAGTCGCCGCGGGCGGGCGAGGCGGACTTCATCGTGGCCAAGCACCGAAACGGCCCGACCACCACGGTGACCGTCGCCTTCCAGGGCCACTACAGCCGCTTCGTGGACATGGCCATCTGATCGAGGGAACCCGGTCGTGCCGTCAGCTTCCGTAGTGGTATCTACATGCAGCGATTCGGATCTCGTTCTCGCTGATTTTGCAGATGAGCCGGTGCTCATCGGTAATCCGGCGTGAGGCGGGCCAGCCGTGAGGCTGCATTCCGTTAGGCGCCGGTCTTTCCGGCGAACCTTTGCCGTGCCGCTTGCCGTGATACGCCGAGGGCCAGGGCATGCCTCGGCGACCGCCTGCAATTCCTCGGCGCTCTCCACAGGGTGCCAGGTCGAGGCTGCTCATGGAGGCCGTGGGTTGCCTGTCCGCCAGGCTGCGCCTTCACAGATCAGCTCTGCTCAGTACAGAGTTCGCGCAGCGTGCCGTAGACTGTGCTGCGCACCTGCGCTCGTAGCTCAACGGATAGAGCATCTGACTACGGATCAGAAGGTTGGGGGTTCGAGTCCCTCCGAGCGCGCCACCGTAGCCGCAGGTCAGGGTCTTGTTCTCAGGTGAGAGCTAGGCCCTGTGTTGCTGTGTGAGGGCCTGGCGTCTCACAATTTCTCACAGTCCTAAGCGATCTTGTGAATCTTGGCTAGCGCGGCGCGGCCACGCTGCAGATCCTCGTCGCTCGCGTGGACGTAGGTTCGC
>Ga0307374_10002934_pt1 | contig 29655 bp, 32 predicted proteins | sample OX3MG_FD_202532 | JGI IMG/M metagenome (GOLD analysis project Ga0307374, IMG submission 202532) | Soil microbial communities from Risofladan, Vaasa, Finland - OX-3 | ecosystem: Environmental > Terrestrial > Soil > Coastal area > Acid sulfate soil | place: Finland: Risofladan, Vaasa | collected... | reverse complement strand
AAGCCCGCGTCGGTCAGCGCACGACGCTCGACGTGCTCAACGCGCAACAGGAACTGGTCAATGCCCGTGTCGCGCTGGTCACCGCGCAGCACGATCGCGTGGTGGCTTCCTACACGCTGCTTGCCGCCGTCGGCGGTCTGTCGATGCCGCACCTTGGCCTCAACGTCGACATCTACGATCCGATGGTGCACTACCAGCAGGTGCGCGACGCCTGGATCGGTGTGCGCAATCCAGACGGCAGATAGACCCACATCGTCAAGGAGCCAGCGGTGAGTCGCCGACCGGTTCTGGTTGCCTTCGAGTTTTGCTGTGACATAGTTAGCGTTGGCGTTGCATAGTTGCGCTTATGTGATTCGCGGTCGCAATTTGTTTCGCAGTCGTGCCGGTTGGCCGCGTCGGGGGACACGCACGAAATAAGGCGAGGATGCGCGTATGACGCAGCCGGCTAAAGCGCAAGAACCGTCGATGGAGGAGATTCTCGCCTCCATTCGCCGAATCATTGCCGATGACGACGCCAGCAAGGTGGCTCCGCAGCCGGAGCAGCCGGCTCATGCGGCCGCACCGGTGCGGCCGGAACCAAGCCCGCCGATTGCCGAATCGGCCCAGCTAGCGGCTACCGGAAGCCTGGAAGAGCAGGCTGCGGACATTCTCGATCTCACAGAATCAATGGCGGCTCCCATGCCAGCTCCGAGTCCGATGCCCGATCCGGTACCGCAATTTCGCACGATCGACGGTCACTCCGACGTGAGCTTCGACGATGCCGAGCCTAAGCCTGCGATGGTTGAGGAAGTCGAGGCAGTCGAGGTAGCCATGGCAGCGCGTAGCGGCTTGCGCGAGCAGCTTCTCTCCAACTCCACCAGCAGTGCCGTGGACTCAGCGTTCAATACGCTGGCGCAGACTGTGCTGGTGCAAAACGCGCGCACGCTCGAAGATCTGGTGCGCGAGATGTTGCGGCCAATGTTGAAATCCTGGCTGGACGACAACCTGCCGGGAATGGTCGAACGCCTGGTGCGGGCCGAAATCGAGCGGGTCTCGCGCGGTCGTTAGCTGCAATTGGGGTTGCTGCGTTCTTCACGCGCCGGTAAGGGCGGCGGCGAGTTTTTGCGCCTGCTCCAACAATACGGCCGGGTCCTCCTTGACGCTCGCCGGGGGCTTTAATGCAACCCCATTCTTGCGCGGGACCACGTGGAAGTGCAGGTGAAACACCACTTGGCCGCCGGCCTGCTCGTTGAATTGCTGCAAGGTCAGTCCGTCAGCGGCGAACACCGTCACGGCCGCGCGCGCGACCATTTGCGTCGTCTTCATTACCTGCGCGAGATCATCCAGAGCGATGTCGAGGATGTTGCGGACCGGCGCCTTGGGGATGACGAGGGTATGTCCGGGCGCACGCGGCATGATGTCGAGGAAAGCGAAGGTCTTGTCGTCCTCGTAGACCTTATACGACGGCAATTCGCCGCGCAGGATTTTGGCAAAGAGATTGTTCGGGTCGTAGCTCGGCATCGCCGCCTCCCAGTCAAAAGTCGTGTGCTCAATCCGCTTCAAGGTGAACATCGTGCCGGTACGGACCGGCGGCGGCAAGCTCGGTGCCGGCGGCCGCCACATAGGCCCGCTCGCGCTTCAAATAGTCCGCTATCGCCCGTCGCAGCGCCGGATCAGCGATGTAATGCGCCGAATAGGTGGTTGCCGGCATGTAGCCGCGCGCAATTTTGTGCTCGCCTTGCGCGCCGGCTTCGACCCGCGTCAGCTTGTGCGCAATCGCGTATTCGATCGCCTGATAGTAACATAACTCGAAATGCAGGAACGGATGATGCTCGCTAGCGCCCCAGTGGCGCCCGAAAAGGGTCTGTGAGCCGATGAAGTTGATCGCGCCGGCGATCCAGCGTCCGGCGCGCTTGGCCATCACCAGCAAGATGCGGTCGCGCATCGTCTCACCGATCAGCGAAAAGAACGGGCGAGTGAGGTAGGGCCGGCCCCATTTGCGCGAACCGGTCTCCATGTAGAAACCAAAGAACTGATCCCAGATGTCCTCGGTCAAATCGCGGCCGGTGAGCCAATGCACATCGATGCCGTTTGCCAAGGCTTCGTGGCGTTCGCGCCTGATGGTCTTGCGCTTACGCGCGGCGAGCGCCGCGAGAAAATCGTCGAAACTCCCGTAGCCGGAATTTTCCCAGTGGAATTGCTGATCCATGCGCTGCAGAAAACCCTGTTCGCCAAGGAAGCGGTACTCGTCCTCCGTGGCAAAGGTAACGTGCACGCCGGAGGTGCCGTCGATCCGGCATAAATCGAGAAGGCCGGCGACGAGCGCCCGACGCCTGTCGTCGGCATGCGGGCTGGGTGGCACCAGCAGGCGGGGGCCGGTCGCAGGCGTGAACGGCACCGCGACCTGCAGCTTCGGGTAATAACTGCCGCCGGCTCGTTCGTAGGCGTCGGCCCAGCCATGATCGAACACGTATTCGCCTTGGGAGTGGGTCTTGACGTAGCAAGGCGCGGCCGCAACCGCGATGCCATCCGGGCTTTGGACGACGACGTGCTGGACATGCCAGCCGGAATGGCCACCGACCGATTTTGAGGCTTCGAGGGCGGACAAAAAATCGTATGACAGGAATGGGTTATATAGGCCGTCTTGATGCGATGTTTGAGCTTTAGATCCGCTTTCCTCACATTTTGGATGAAGTGGGTTCGCACATGCATCCCAGGCGCTTGCGCCGATCTCGCTGATTGCATTGACGGCCACAACGCGGAGTTCGCCGGCTCCGGCCGGGGGACGATCCTGCATCGGTTTGTCGACCGTCATGGCCGGAAGCTCTCAAAAATCATCTGGTCGGCAAAGCGCTGCGCGCGTTGCCGCTCGAGGGGTGTGCGTACCACCCAGGTGAGGAGCGGCAGGCGAAAAATGCGCCGTGCGAGAAAGGGCCCCAAGGCTGGAAGATTATCAATCGCATAGGCGACGAATTGTGGCCGGCAGGGCAGCGCCGGCAGCAGGGAACCCATGCGGTGACGCAGCCACGGCGGCATTTGATCCCAATATGGATGCGGCCGGTATTTCGCCGCCACAATCCCGCGCGGCAGCGCCGGCGCCTTTTGCCGCAGCACCTGGAGTTGCAGCGGATCGAATGACATCGGCGCGACCGGCCCGCGATAGCCGAGCAGCACGGCGGCGACGCGAAGCGGAAGCCGCGGGTCGCCATCAAAGCGGCTTTTCAGTTCGGGAAGGATCGGGACACGCCCGCCGACCAGATCGCACAGCTCGCCGAGGGTGATCATGCGCGCATCGCTGCCGAGGAATGGCACGCGCTTGAGGTCGGCGGCGATTATTCGGTCGAGCCGGCCCTCGCCGTCGGTCAGGCGGCCGACCACATCGTCATGGTGCACCATGGCTTCGCCGTCGGCGCTGACCTGCAAGTCAACTTCGATGCCGTAGCCGGCGGCCACCGCCGCGCGCACCGCAGCCGGCGTGTTTTCAATGACGCCTGCGCTAGCGTCGTGCAGGCCGCGATGGGCTATTGGCCGCGCTGTGAGCCAGTCAAGCGCCTTGCGCGCCATCAGGACACTTCGAACAGGCCTTCAACTTCCATCGCGGCATTTTGCGGCAGGGCGGAGACGCCCACAGTGGTGCGCGAATGCCGGCCTTTGTCGCCGAACGCCGCGACCATGAGATCGGAAGCGCCGTTCATCACCTTGGGGCCATCGGTAAAACCCGCCACCGAATTGACGAAACCGCCGAGCCGCACGACCCGAACCACCTTGTCGAGATCGCCCAGTGCACCTTTCACTTGCGCCAAGAGGTTGATCGCGCAAGCGCGCGCCGCCTTTTGCCCGTCTTCAATGGACACGCCGCCGCCAAGCTGGCCTTTGGCGACCAGTGCGCCGGCGTCATGGCAAATCTGTCCAGAAACGAACAGCAGATTGCCGGTGCGCACGAATGGCACATAGTTGGCCACCGGCGCGGCTGGTTGCGCGAGCATGACGCCGAGCTCGCCCAATTTCTTCTCAATCGTACCGGCCATTGCATCCTCCAATCGCGTAAAACTGTGGGCTTTCTGTCCGGTTGGACCTTAGCACGCAAGACTGTCGGCGAAAGTGATCCACAGTTGCGGCGTCTGCGTAAGGCCCCTATCTTCGCGCCATCGGGAAGACAAAAAACGTCGTGGATGCATGGCAAAGCGGGTAGGGGGCGTCGTACGACCGGGCGCAACGCAAGAAAGGTCACATCTGTGGCTCACGCCTTTGTAACACGCGGCACTTTCCTGGCTTGCAGTTTGATTTTTGCCGCCTGCGCGCCGGCGGCGCATGCTCAAACCGCTCCGGTCGTATTGGTGCCGCACCGCGCCGTCTACGATCTCACGCTCGGCCGGGCGCGCGACACCGCCGCGGTCGCGGCGGTACGCGGGCGCATCCTTTATGACTTCGACGGCAACGCCTGCAACGGCTATACGCTGCAATTCCGCCAGGTATCCGAACTCGATTCCGGCGAGGGCAAGACCTCGACCAGCGATCTGCGCTCGACGACGTGGGAGGGCGGTGACGCCAAGCGGTTCAATTTCACCTCGGAAAACTTCTTGAACCAGAACCTGATCGACACCGTCGACGGCCATGCCGAGCATGGCGGATCGACGACCGCCGTCGATCTCGCCAAACCGGAAAGCAAGGTGCTCGACATCGCCGCCAGCGTGGTATTCCCCACCCAGCACATGATCCGGGTTATTGAGGCCGCGCAAGCCGGCAAGTCTATTCTGAGTTTTCCTGTTTACGACGGATCGGACACCGGCGACAAAGTCTACGATACGCTGACCGTGATCGGTAAGAAACTCATGCCCGACGAGCGCAAGCATGACGATGTTGCCGACAATGAGGCAAAACTCGCGTCGGTCCCGCGCTGGCCGGTGACCATCAGCTATTTCGAAAAATCGAAGGCGCAGGAAAGCACCGAACAGACGCCGGTCTATGCCATCGGCTTCGAGCTTTATGAGAACGGCATTTCGCGCGCGTTATCGCTCGACTACAACGATTTTGTCGTTACCGGCAGACTGTCGTCGCTCCAGATCAAGGACGTCAAGCCCTGCCCTTGAGGTCGGACTTTTCCGGTGGCTCGAACGCCAAACCTCTGACCACGGCGTCCTCGCCGAAGCGGGCGCGCACGCGATCGACGGCATGTTCGGCATCGGCGGCGCGGCCGTCGACGAAATCGGCAGGATCGGCCTGGTCGGCGGAAGTGAGCGCGCTCATGCCGACGCCGAGGAGGCGGTATTTCGTTCCATCGGCCTCGTGTTCGAGCCGGGCGCGGGCGGCGGTGAAGATTTTGCCCGCAAGCTGGGTGGGCGCGCCGAATGAATGGGCGCGGGTGCGAATCTTGAAGTCGGCGGTTTTTAATTTCAGCGTGACCGTGGCGCCGGCGAAAGCCTTCTCTTTCAGCAGCGCCGAGACTTCTTCGGTTTGCGCCCAGAGGATGCGCTCCAGCGCGCGGAAGTCGGCGATGTCGCGGTCGAACGTAGTCTCCGACGATACGCTCTTGGTCTCGCGGTCGGCGCTGACCAGCCGTGCATCGACGCCACGGGCAAGCCGCGCCAGCCGGCGGCCTTCGTCGCCGTAGCGGCGCATCAGCTCGATCTCGCCGGCCTTTTGTAGGTCGGCGATCCGATGGAGCCCGTCGCGCGCAAATCGTGCCGCGCTGACCTTGCCGACGCCGAAGATGAAGCTCACCGGCTTCGGCGCCAGAAACGCCGCCGCTTCGCCGCCGCCGAGCACCGCAAATCCGCGCGGCTTGTCGAGATCGGAGGCGATTTTGGCGAGGAATTTGTTGCAGGACAGCCCGATCGACACGGTGATGCCGAGTTTGCTCTCAACTTCGGCGGCAAAGCGCGCCAGGACCTTTGCCGGACTGAGGCCGTGCAATCGGGCGGTGCCTGACAAATCGAGGAAAGCCTCGTCGATCGACAGTGGCTCGACCAAAGGCGTGAGCGCCCGCATCATCTGCCGGACCTCGCGGCCGACGCGCGCATATTTCTCCATGTTGGGCCGGATGACGCGTGCTTGCGGGCAGAGCCGCAGCGCCTCGAACATCGGCATAGCCGATCTCACCCCGTAGGTGCGCGCGATGTAGCAGCAGGCGGCGACCACGCCGCGGTTGCCGCCGCCGACGATCACCGGCTCAGCGGCGAGCGCCGGATCGTCGCGCTTCTCGACGGTGGCGTAGAACGCGTCGCAATCGACGTGGGCGATCGACAGCGCATCAAGCTCATGGTGGCGCAAAAGCCGGGGCGAGCCGCAGGCCGTGCAGCGCGCCGCGCCCGTCTCGGCGTCGGCCAGACAATCGCGGCAGAAGGCGCTCACGGCTGTCGCGCTCCACGTGGTCCGATTGCAGCACATTCGCTTCGCGAGTTTGCCGCCAGGCGGGTAGCGAATGTCAAATCCGCTCCATTAGTCGCCTCGGCCGAAGTCGCCTCGGCCGAGCGCGCTGCGGGCGCGCCCGATGTCCGCCGGATCTATTCCGGCGCTGTCGGCGAAGGCGACCAGGAGACTCTCATTGCCGAGCATATGTTCGAGGACCCCGGCGAGAAAGCCGGACTCGTGCGCGGCGGTGCGTATTTGCGCCGGGGCTATCCCGGCCATGTCGAGGAAGCGAGTAAGCTGTTCCGGCTGCTCAGCGAGGAACGCAAGCGCTTGAATTGCCAGCATTTCCGCCGCATTCCTGGTTCCGCCCGATGCCTGTTTCATGCGGTTCCATTTGCCTTTCCGTAATGAATCCCGGTTAGGTTCGATCCATTCGCGGGTCGGGGCAAGTGAGGGACCAGGGATGGCCAAAACCGTCCTAATCGTGGAGGACAACGAGCTCAATATGAAGCTCTTCCACGATCTGTTGGAGGCTCACGGATACGACACCGTGGGGACGCGCAACGGTATCGAGGCGCTCGATCTGGCGCGCAAACATCGGCCGGATTTGATCCTGATGGACATCCAGCTTCCGGAAGTTTCCGGTTTGGAGGTCACCAAATGGCTCAAGGATGACCAGGATCTGCGCGCTATCCCGGTCGTGGCGGTGACTGCTTTTGCCATGAAGGGCGACGAAGAGCGCATCCGTGAAGGCGGTTGCGAGGCTTATCTGTCGAAACCGATTTCGGTCGGCAAATTCATCGAGACCATCCGGCACTTTCTTGGCAATCCGTAAAGGCTAGAGAATGACTGCGCGTGTTCTGGTCGTTGACGACGTTCCGGCCAACGTGAGGCTGCTTGAAGCACGGCTGTCGGCAGAGTATTTCGACGTCGTTACCGCGATGAGCGGGCAAGAGGCGCTGACCATCTGCGAGCGCGCCGAATGCGATCTCGTCCTTCTCGACGTGATGATGCCCGACATGGACGGCTTCGAAGTCTGCCGGCGGCTGAAAACCAGCCCGGCGACGCATCATATTCCTGTGGTGATGGTGACCGCCCTCGACCAGCCCTCCGACAAGGTGCGGGGTCTGGAGGCCGGCGCCGACGACTTTCTGACTAAGCCGATCGCTGAACTGCCGTTGATCGCGCGGGTACGTTCGCTTGCTCGACTCAAAATGGTCACCGACGAGCTGCGCATGCGGGTGATGACCTCGCACGAGATCGGCATCGAGTCGCCGGAGCGCGAAGCGGTTGCCGATACCGGCCGCGGCGGACGCGTCTTGATCGTTGACGACCGGCCATCGTCCTACGAGCGCATCGCCTCGACGCTCGCCACCGAGCAGGCCGTCGAGATCGAGACCGATCCGAACGAGGCGTTATTTCGCGCCGCCGAGGGCAATTACGATCTCGTCATCGTCTCGCTCGGGCTGGAAAATTTCGACGCGTTGCGGCTGTGCAGCCAGATCCGCTCGCTCGACCGGACCCGCAATGTACCGATCCTCGCCATCACCGAACCGGACAACAGCGCGCGCATGCTGCGCGGGTTGGAAATCGGCGTGAACGACTTTTTGATGCGGCCGATCGACAAGAACGAGTTGTTGGCGCGGGCGCGCAGCCAGGTGCGCAAACGCCGTTACACCGAACGGCTGCGCGACAACGTGCAGACTTCCATCGAAATGGCGATCACCGATGCGTTGACCGGCCTATTCAACCGCCGTTACATGGAAAATCACCTCGGCACGCTGATCGAGCAGGCCGCCGCACGCGGCAAGCCGCTGGCGGTGATGGTGCTCGACATCGACTATTTCAAATCGATCAACGACAGCCATGGCCACGATGCCGGCGACGACGTGCTGCGCGATTTCGCGCTGCGCGTGAAACGCTCGATCCGCGGTATCGATCTTGCGTGCCGGGTCGGCGGCGAGGAGTTCGTCATTGTTATGCCGGAAACCGACATGGCAGTCGCCGCGATGGTGGCGGAACGGCTGCGTCGCCGCATAGCGGCCGAGCCGTTTCCGATCAGCCAGGGAAGTCAGCGCCTACCGGTGACGTTGTCGATTGGTATCGCGGCGCTGCGGGGTCAGGACGACAACGCCGCGGCTTTGATCAAACGCGCCGATCAGGCGCTGTACCGGGCCAAGCGCGACGGGCGAAATCGCGTCGTGCCGGACGCGGCGTAAGCGTGCCGGCTTTCCGTATCTGAATAAAAAAAGGGCGCCTCGCGGCGCCCGTTTTGTTGCGGCCGACGACGTGCCTACTTGATCTTGGATTCGCGAAACTCGACGTGCTTTTTGGCGACCGGGTCGTATTTCTTCTTCACGAGCTTATCGGTCATGGTGCGCGAATTCTTGCGCGTCACGTAATAGAATCCGGTGTCGGCGCTGGAAACCAGCTTCACCTTGATAGTTACGTTCTTGGCCATGTGCGTTTATCCGCTTGCTGTTGGCGGCCAACCTAGTCGGCAAGCCGGCAATGTCAAGGAAACCCGGCGGATTTCAAGAACGCAGCGTCGGCGCGGCGTTAAAGAACGTCGCGCACCGAGCGGTTGTGAACCACGTGATAGAACGGAACGGGCTGGTCGTGGCTCATGCCGGTAGCGATACGGTCGCGCAGATCCTCGAGCACGATCGTGGTAATTCGCGGCATATCGAGCTTGCTCGCCTCGGTAATTGGCAGCCAAACGAGTTCCACCAGCTCGGCTTCGGGGCCGACAAAGCCTTCGACCCGCTGCGCCACGGCGGAAACCTCGGCGGCGAAAAAGCGGCTGTCGAAGCGCCGCGGACGATTGGTGGGGGTGATGGCGCGGGCGACAAAATGGATCGCACCGAGGTTGGGGAGTATGCCCGCCTCGGCGAACGCCCGCCATGGGACGGAAGGCGGGGTGAGCGGGCTGCCCGTTTGCGTCCCCAACATCAGGCCGGTCTCTTCGTACGTTTCACGTATGGCGGCTAGAGCGAAACCCGCCGCCCTGGCCGCATTCGGATTTTTGACCTGCCGCGTGAGACGATCGGTGTCGCGCGGATGCAAAGGCTCGGCGACCGGCATCCAGCGATCGCCGCTCTCGACTCGGCCACCGGGAAACACAAATTTGCCCGGCACGAATTTGTGGCGCGAATGCCGCCGCCCGAGCAAAACCTTCGGCACCTTTTCCGAGCGATCGATCAGGATCAGCGTCGCCGAGTCCTTCGGGCGCAGATACGGCAACTTGACGTGATCGGCGACGCCGCGATCACCCTCGCGCGGATCGATCAACCGGCCGCCCGGCACCGCGCTTTCGTAATCGTCACTCATGATCGTTTATTGCGCCGGGCCCGGCGTCCGTGTCGCTCGTTACGGACGATCTTTCCCTGTTGCCCCGGCTTATGTCTAGCGCGCGGCTTGCGGGTCGCATGCGCGTCCCCGATCAGGCGGAAACGCAGCGCGCCTGCGACCGGCGCCGCTTCAACCAGTTCTACGGTCACCGGGTCGCCCAGCCGATACGTCGCCGAATGGCCGATGAAGGCGTGGCTCGCCTCGTTGTAGCGAAAATATTCGTTGCCGATGTAGCGTGCGGGGATCAACCCATCGGCGCCGGTCTCGTCAAGCTCGACGAACAGGCCGGCGCGGGTGACGCCGGAAACGTGACCGGCAAAGGTGGCGCCGACGCGGTCAGCCAAGAAATGCGCAATCAGGCGGTCCGCGGTCTCACGTTCGGCCTTCATGGCGCGGCGCTCGGTGGCGGAAATGTTGGCGGCGATCTCGGCGAGAGAGGTGACATCCGTGCCGTCGGGCAGACCGTCGCTGCCGAGCTTGCCGGCGCGAATGAGTACGCGATGCACGATCAAATCGGCATAACGGCGAATGGGCGAGGTGAAATGCGCGTAGCGGCGAAGATTGAGGCCGAAATGTCCAAAATTCTCCGGTGAATATTCGGCTTGCGCCTGACTGCGCAGCACCACCTGGTTGACCAGCCGCTCGGCGGTTCCGCCCGCGACGCGTTGCAGGATGCGGTTGAACGCGTCCGGCCGCAGCGCGCCGCCCTTGGGCAGCGAAATATCGAGCGTGCGTAGGAATTCGCGCAGCGCGTTGAGCTTTTCCGGAGTTGGCTCATCGTGCACGCGATAAATCAGCGGCACGTGCGCTCGTTCACAGGTTTCCGCCGCGGCCACGTTGGCGAGGATCATAAATTCCTCGATCAGCCGGTGGGCTTCGAGGCGCTGCGGCATGACCACCCGGTCGACCGTGCCGTCGGATTTGAGCAAGATCTTGCGCTCGGGCAAATCGAGGTCGAGCGGTCCGCGTTCGTCGCGAGCGCGGCGCACTACGCGGTACGCTGCGTAAAGCGGTTCAAGGACAGTTGCAACAAGCGATTCGGTGATCTCGTCCGGGTGGCCGGACACCGCGCGTTGCGCCTGCTCATAGGACACCCGCGCCGCAGAGCGGATCAGGACGCGATGGAATGTATGCGAGCGCTTGTGGCCGCCGGCATCGATCACCATGCGCACGGCGAGGGCGGGGCGATCCGCGTGCGGCCGCAGCGAACACAGATCGTTGGAGATGCGCTCCGGCAGCATCGGCACGACACGGTCGGGAAAATAAACCGAATTGCCGCGTTCGGCGGCGGCGCGGTCGAGCGCGGAGCCCGGCCGCACGTAATACGCAACGTCGGCGATAGCGACGCTGACGATATGGCCGCCGATGTTGCGCGGATCTGGATCGGGCAAAGCGTAAACAGCGTCGTCGTGGTCCTTGGCGTCGGGCGGATCGATGGTGACCAATGGGACGTTTCGCCAGTCCTCGCGGCCTTCGGTACTGGCAGGCCGGGCGGCGTCAGCTTCAGCGATCACGGTTTGGGTGAATGTTTGCGGAATTCCGTGCGCATGAATGGCAATCAGACTGACCGCGCGTTCGGTCTTCAGCGAGCCGAGGCGCTCCACCACAACGCCGGACGCCAAGCCGTGACGAACATGCGCCGCCACCTCGATCGCAACCAGGTCACCGTCAACCGCGCCGCCGGTGCCACCGGGGCCGATCGTCAGTTCTCGGCCCAATTGTTTTTTATCGATCGGGACCAGACGGGCGCCGCCATTCGGCAGGCTGCGAAAAATGCCGAGCACGCGCTGCTTGGCCCGGTCGATCAGCTTGATGATCCGGCCGGTCATCTCATCGTCGCCGCGCTCGACGCGCAGGAGAGCGCGGTCACCGACGCCGGCGACTTCGCCTGGCCGGGCTCGGCGCTGGCTGACAATGCGGATGGTCGGCGGAGCGCCGTGCTTGCCTTCGTCCCATTCGGTCGGTCGCGCCAATAATTCGCCGTCGCGATCGCGGCCGGTGATGTCGGCGAGCAGGACCGGCGGCAGGGCGCCGGCCTGATGCAGCCGATTCCGGCTGCGTTCGATTTGGCCGCCGTCAGTGAGTTCGCGCAGCATGCGATTGATCGCTGCACGGTCGGCGTTCTTGGCGCCGAAAGCGCGTGCGATCTCGCGCGCACCGACTTTACCGTTGCGCTCGCGGATGAACGATAAAAGTTCGTCGCGCGAGGGGAGAGTTTGTCGTTTCATAGGCCGCTCTTCGGCGCTCCGGCGCAAAAAGCGGCGTGGCCTGAAAATCTATTCGGCAGCTTCTGTCGTCTTGCGTTGTGGTTTGTTGGCGGCCGGGCGTTTTGCTGCGCGCGCTCCTGGCCGTTTGGACGAAGCCTTGATGTGGCGCGCGGTGCCTGGTGACGGCCGCTTGGCCTTGCGCGGCCGCGCATGCGGCGCGGGACCGCGATCGGCGCGGGCGTCGATCAATGCCGCGGCTTCCTCGAGCGTGATCGTCTCCGGCGTCTTGTCGCTCGGCAGCGTGGCGTTGACGCCATCATGGCTGACGTAGGGGCCGTAGCGGCCGTTTTTCGCCACGATCGGGCCGCCTCGGCTCGGATGCGCGCCAAGCGGACGCCCCGGGTCGGCGCCGAAACGGCGGAAGCGCGCCGGTTTGGCGCGCTTCTCGGCGATCAACGTCACCGCTCGGTTTAGCCCGATATGGAAGATGTCGTCCCCGGTTTCGAGATTAGCGTAAGTTTTGTCGTGCTTCACATAAGGCCCGAAACGTCCGATAGCGGCGATGATCGGCTGACCATCCTCGGGATGCATGCCGATTTCGCGCGGCAACGATAAAAGCTGAAGCGCATGATCGAGCGTGACTTCATCGGGGACCGTTCCTTTCGGCAGGCCGGCGCGTTTGGGCTTTTCGGCGTCCTTGACGGTTTCGCCCAGCTGCACATAGGGACCGAAGCGGCCGCTGCGTAATGTTACTTCCAGGCCGGACTTGGGATCCTCACCGAGCTTTTTGGTGCCGATCTCGCCGGAGCCGTCGGCCGATACCGAAAGCGGCCTGGTATAGCGGCATTCCGGATAATCGGAGCAGCCGATGAAGGCGCCGAATTTGGAAAGCTTCAATGTCAGCCGACCGCCGGTGCAGGTCGGGCATTTGCGCGGATCGGTGCCGTCGGCGCGCGACGGAAACAGATGCGGCGCAAGCAACTCATCGAGCGTATCGATCACTTTCGAAATTTTTAAATCTTTGGTCTCATCGACCGCGCCGATGAAATCGCGCCAGAAATTGCGCAGTACGTCGCGCCATCCCGCTTCGTTATTGGAGATAAGGTCGAGTTGCTCTTCCAAGCTCGCCGTGAAGTCGTATTCGACATAGTGGGCGAAGAAGCTCTCGAGGAAGGCGACCACGATACGGCCGCGGTCCTCCGGATAAAGCCGGCGCTTATCGAGCCGCACATACTTGCGATCCTTGAGCACTTGCAGGATCGACGCATAGGTCGAGGGCCGGCCGATGCCGAGCTCTTCCATGCGCTTGACCAGCGAGGCTTCCGAATAGCGCGGCGGCGGCTCGGTGAAATGTTGGTCGGCGGCGATCGAACGCTTCGCCAGCCGTTCGCCGGTGTCCATCGCCGGCAAGCGGCGCGACTCTTCGTCTTCCTGGTCTTCGTCCTGGCTTTCCTGGTAGAGGGCGAGGAAGCCGTCGAATTTCACCACGGTGCCGGTAGCGCGCAAGTCAAGCGCACGCCCGGCGACGTTGGCGTTGATGTCGACCGTCGTGCGCTCAAGTTCTGCCGATTCCATTTGGCTGGCGACCGTGCGCAGCCAAATCAGCTCGTAGAGTTTGGCCTGATCCGCATCGAGGAAGCTTTTGGTTTCGCGCGGTCGGCAGGCGAGATCGGTGGGACGAATGGCCTCATGCGCTTCCTGCGCGTTCTTTGCCTTGGTCTCGTACCGGCGGGGCGCCGACGGCACATAATTCGCGCCGTAATCGGTTTCGATCACGCTGCGGGTGGCGGTGATCGCTTCGGGCGCGATCTGCACGCCGTCGGTGCGCATATAGGTAATCAGACCGACGGCTTCGCCGCCGACGTCGATGCCCTCATAGAGCCGCTGCGCGACCCGCATGGTGTGAGCGGGCGCAAAGCCGAGCTTGCGACTTGCTTCCTGTTGCAGCGTCGAGGTTGTGAAGGGCGGTTGCGGATGCCGCTTGACCGGTTTCGCCTCGACCGAGCTGATGGTGAATGCGGCGGTTTCCAACGCCTGCTTGAAAGCTTCGGCTTCAACGCCGGAGCCGATATCGAGACGCTGGAGTTTCTTGCCGTCGGCGCCGACGAGACGGGCATCGAAGGACTCGTTGCGCGGCGTCACCAGTGTCGCGATCAGCGACCAATATTCCCTGCGGACGAATCTTTCGATTTCCAGTTCGCGGTCGCAGACGAGTCGCAGCGCAACCGATTGCACGCGTCCGGCCGAACGTGCGCCCGGAAGCTTGCGCCACAGGACCGGCGAGAGGGTGAAGCCGAACAGATAATCGAGCGCCCGGCGGGCCAGATAAGCATCGACCAAAGCCTGGTCGATCCGGCGCGGATGCGCCATGGCCTCGGTTACCGCCTGCTTGGTGATCGCGTTGAACACGACCCGCTCGATCGTCTGGCCGTTGAGCGCCTTCTTTTGCTTGAGCACCTCAAGCACGTGCCAGGAAATCGCCTCGCCTTCGCGGTCGGGATCGGTTGCCAGGATGAGCTTATCGGCGCCCTTGGCGGCGCGCGCGATGTCGTTGAGGCGTTTTTGCGCCTTGTCATCGATTTCCCAGATCATGCGGAAATCGTGGTCCGGATCGACCGAGCCATTCTTGGCCGGCAGGTCTCGCACATGCCCAAACGAGGCTAGGACCTCATAGCCACGGCCGAGATACTTATTGATCGTCTTCGCCTTGGCGGGCGATTCCACGACTACCAGATTCATGTTAACCTAATGATTTGTTGGCCTTTTCGCGTCTGTCGGGCGTCTTCCGACGCCTCCCGGCCGCGCGGAACATGGGTAACGCATCTGCACCTGTCAAATCGTTACCACGGGAACCGGACCCCCAAGATCGCCTGAAAGCGCAACAAAACATGGCAAAAAGCCGTCATTTGAAAATAAATGGGCGGTAGGTTGCAATTACGCCCTATGGTTGTTTTTATTAAAAATATATCTAAAAAGGACGCATCGTTTGTCAAAAACGGCATAACCCCCCCTGAGAGGGCTACCCCGCCCGTGATCCAGCAAGGCGAAGCCGAACGCGACGCCGCCGGCGCACCGGAAGCGGCCCTTTATATCGCCTCCCTTGCCGACGAACTGGCACGGCTCGCCAAAAGCCACGACCTCGAGGCGCTGGCATATATCCTGGACATGGCGCGCATGGAGGCTGACCAGATCTCCAAGCGCGTAAGCGATTAGCGCGCGATCTTAAGGCGCCCGCACACCGACGCGGTCGAGAAAGGTGCGGCCCGGATAGCCATCCTGGATCATGCCGTAGCGCAGTTGCAGGTCGCGTACCGCGTCGCGCAGGTCGAAATCGAAATGACCATCGAAATCGGCGATCTTGTAACCGAGCGCGGCGAGCCTGTGCTGGAGCGCAATGCGCGTCGCGCGCGAGGGCTGGAAATCATTCGCCGGCCATCTGCCGCGAAAAGCGGGCAAGCCCCGCAGCCGATCGGCAAGCGCTGCGACCGCGAGCGCGTAAGCGTCCGAATTGTTGAATTTTTTAAGCACGACGAAATTTTTTGTGACAAGAAAAGCCGGTCCGGCCGCGCCGCTGGGAAAAAACAAAATCGCGTCGCCGGCCGCCGGCAATGCCGCGCCATCCGCGCGGCGCAGTCCGCGCGCCGTCCACTGCGCGAACGTACCCTGGCTGGCGCGGTAGTCGAAGTTCTGCGGAACCGTCACTTCGAAGCCCCATTGTAGTTTCGGCTGCCAGCCATAGCCCTTCAGATAATTGGCGGTGGAGGCGAGCACGTCCGGCACGCTGTTCCAGATGTCGGCTGTGCCGTCGCCGTCAAAATCGACCGCATATTTCAAATAGCTCGACGGCAGGAACTGCGGCTGCCCCATCGCGCCCGCGTAGGAGCCGAGAAACGCGCTGCGGGGAAGGCGACCCTGCTGCAGAATCCGCAGCGCCGCCAGAAGCTCGTCGCGGAACAGCGGATGCTGAAAGCGCGCGGCGGCAAGCGTGGCGAGCGATCGAAACACATCCCAACGCGACGCGCTTTCGCCAAACGACGACTCGACGCCCCAGATGCTCACGAGAATGTCAGGATCGACGCCATATTTTTGTTCGACCGCGCGCAAGGTGGCAGTCCATTGCGCCGATTTCCGCAAGCCGACACCGATGCGGGAAGTCGACGCGAGGCTCGCGATATAGGGCCCGAACGGCTTGCCATATTCGGGAGCGTGCCGCCTGGCGCCAAGCACGTTCGGATCGGCCGTCACACCGGCAAACGCTTCGGTGAAAGTCGCTGCGGCTATGCCCTGCCTTTGCGCGTCCGCGCGCAAACCGTCGAGGAACGCCGCAAAGGAATTGCCGGGTTCGCCGTGCACGGCGCCGCCACCGCAAAGCAGCGCCAGCACCGGCAACACCAACCGCCACGTCATCGTCGCCCCATACGCATTGCGAACCGGCGGGTCAATCGCGGGCACGTCGGTTGCACGATCCGGGAGAGTTTACGCGACGATCACGCCAGCGAAACGAGCCCGCCGCCGTGGCGTTCGAGCCGGCCGGCAAGCTCAAGCTCGAGCAGCACCATTCGCACGACCGACGTCGGCGATTTTGACAGCCGCACCAGATCGTCGATTTGTATCGGTGAGGGGCCGAGCAATCCGACAATGCGGGCGCGCTCGTCCGGTGCGGGCTCGACGTCGTTCGAAGCCTCGCCGTCCGTCAACGGCTCCGGCTCGCGGGCAGGGAGCTTCTTTTCCGTCATGATCGGTTCAAGTACGGAAATAACGTCGGCTGCTTCGGTGACCGGTGTTGCGCCCTGCTTGATCAGGCCATTGGTGCCCTCGGCGCGCGGATCGAGCGGCGAACCCGGCACTGCGAACACTTCGCGGCCCTGTTCGAGCGCAAACCGGCTGGTGATCAGCGAGCCCGAGCGCTTAGCCGCTTCGACAATGACGACACCAAGCGAAACGCCTGAAATCAACCGGTTGCGGCGGGGAAAATCTCGCGCGCGCGGCTCCCAGCTAAGTGGCATTTCCGACAGCGCCGCGCCGGCGGGGAGGATAGCGTTGAGGAGTTCGCTATGCTCGGGCGGATAGACGCGATCGTGTCCGCCGGCGAGCACCGCGATTGTTCCGGTCGCCAGGCTCGCGCCATGCGCGGCCGCGTCGATGCCACGCGCTAGGCCGGAGACGATGGCGAAGCCGGCTTCGGCAAGATCGCGCGCGAGCTTTTGGGTGAATTTCAAGCCGGCGCCGGAGGCATTGCGCGAACCGACGATTGCCACCATCGGCAGCGCTAAAGCGCTCATCTCGCCGCGAATGGCAATAAGCGGCGGCGCATCGTCGATCATCTGCAAGCGGAGCGGGTAGGCGGGTTCGCCCAATGCGACCAACGCGATACCGAGCCTGCGTGCAGCGGCGATCTCGCGCTCGGCATCAGCGCGCGGAAAGATCTCTACCGAACCGCTGGCACCGCCGCGCCGGGCGAGCGACGGCAACGCCTGCAGCGCAGCGCGCGCGCCGCCGAAATGATTGATCAGCGTGCGGAAGGTGCGCGGGCCGACATTCGGGCTGCGAATGAGCCGCAGCCAGTCAATCCGTTGCTCATCCGTAAGCTGGACGCCATCGCCAAGCTTGCTCACCTCGCCCCCAAACGCGTTGTGTCGCATTCAAAGCGCAAGCATACGCTGTGCGCGTCAGGAGCCGCCAGTGGCGCCCGTACCGGCGCCGATCTTACCTTCCGACCCGCGCCAAAGCCGTACAATGTTGCCGCGGTGCATGACCCACAGCAGGATGGACAGCAGCAAAAACACCGCTGCGCCCTGCACATCGCCGACAAACCACAGAAAAATCGGGGTTGCGGCGCTGGCGACCAGTGCGGCGAGGGAAGAGTAGCGCGTTACCGCCGCGATCGCGAGCCAGACCGCGCAAAAGAGCAGTGCCGCCGGCCAGGCTAGCCCGAACAGAACCCCGATATAGGTGGCCACGCCCTTGCCGCCGCGGAACTTGAGCCACACTGGGAATAGGTGCCCGAGGAACGCGCCGAGGGCGGCGAGGAACGCGCGGTCGCGATCGAAAATATAGCCGGCGACGAGCACCGCGATTGTGCCCTTGAGCACGTCGCCCAGAAGGGTCGCGCCGGCCAGACCTTTGCGGCCGGTACGCAGCACATTCGTCGCACCGATATTGCCGGACCCGATTGCGCGCAAATCCGGCGCGCCAACAAGCCGTGTTAGCAGGATACCGAACGGGATCGACCCGCAGAGATAGCCGAAGACAAGACAGGCGGCATAATCGAGCGCGGGCATGGTGGAAGTTTAACCGTCATTGCGAGCAAAGCGAAGCAATCCAGACCCTGCCACCGAGCTGCGTTGCTTCTTCACTGCAGCGTTTGTAAGGGCGAGATTATCCGGCGCCAGCCCTTTTTCCGCGGTCGCTGCGCGCAAAGCCGGCGACCTCTGCATCCGCATCGCTGCGATAAATAATGAAATGCCGCAGTTTTTCCGCGGGCGCGCGCACCAGCGCGCCAAGCCCGGGCGCAAATGTCTTTCGCGTCGTATCGGCGGCCACGAACCGCGCCGCAGTCTCGGCTTCGATGTCGGTCTCGCAATAGAGGCAGCGCAGCGTACAGCTTTGCGCGGTGTTTTCCGGGATGACGTAGAATTTGTTGGCGGCGTATTGCCGCTCGGCCGGATCGTTGCTGATGCAGTTTGGATTGGGGCAATTGACGCCGCGTCCGATCGGCTGCGCATAGATCGGGTGGCGGGATTGGGCGAAGCCGCCGGTGAATTTGTGCAGTGATTTGTTACGGTGCAGATGCAGCAAGAGTGAAATCAACGCCATACGTACCGGCACGCCATAGGCGGCCTGGCGGAAATAAATTGCCCGCCGGTCATTGTCGAGCGCGGCGTCGAGCTCATTGACGCGCGGCAGCGGGTGCATGACGCTCGCATGCGAATATTTTCCTTGGCGCAGAAATTTGGCGTCGATCTTTGGGTAGGGCCGCTCTTTTTCGGTCCAGCGTTCCTTCTGGAAACGCGTCACATAGACCGCGTCGGTTTTTTTCTGCAACACCAAGCCATAATCGATTTCCGGCTCGGCATAGAGCGAGAGTTGATGCGGCTGATCGGCGGTGACGTAAAGCGCGTCGATCGAGTCAGCCTGGTCGGGCGCTTTCGAAACCATGCGGCAACGAAACTCCTCGCGCAGCCGGCGGTCGACATGGGCGGGCAGTTCCATGCCCGGCGCAGGTAGCGGGTCGATGATGGCGCGGAAGCGCGCCAGCGCATAGACGAAGGAGTGGATGGTGCGGCTGCCCTTGAGGTCGCCGGAGATCGCAACCTTCATGTTCTTGAGCCCCTTGTTCTTGGAGCGGAGCGTGAACAGATCGCACAAGGTCTGGGTCGGGTGCTCATGGCTGCCGTCGCCGCCGTTGATCACCGGAATCTGCGAATACTCGGCGGCGAGCCGCGCCGCGCCATCGCGCGGATGACGGATCACGATGAGGTCGGCGTAATTGCTGGTGACCCTGATTGTATCGGCGAGGCTTTCGCCCTTGGCAGCCGAGCTGACCGCCGGATCGGCACTGGTGATGTTGGCGCCGCCAAGGCGCAGCATGGCGCTCTCAAACGACAGCCGGGTACGGGTCGAAGGCTCGTAGAAAAGGCTGGCCAGAATATATTTGGAGGCGACCGTGGTGCCGCGGCCGATCCGATAGGGGATCTTGTTGTCGGAGAGTTCCCGCAAAAACCCCGCCGCGACCTGGAAGACCGTTTCGATCTCCTTGTTAGTCAAGTCGTTGATCGAAACGATATGGCGCGTGAGGGTCTGCGGCTTCGTCATTAAATCGGTGCTATAGGCCCAATCGAAGCGGTCCGGCAAGCCCGTCCGGCGCTTATCCCGCGCCGCGTGCTACAATGGCTCGACTCTATGAGGCGAACCGCCATGACCACCGTCGCGCGCGTCGATACCGCCGAGGTCTTCAACCAGTCGCCGCCTTACGAAAACATCGATTTATTTTCGAGCGATTTGCCGCTGCAGGAGGCGGTCAAGGCTAACGGCGCGCAAGCCGATACGACTGCGCTCGCCGCCTTCGGTCGGCGGTGGGGAACGACCGAGATGTTTGCCCAAGCGCGCCGTGCCAATGAGAATCCGCCGAAACTCTACATTTTCGACGCGAAGGGCTTTCGCCGCGACGTGGTCGAATTTCATCCGGCCTATCACGATTTGATGCGAGCGAGCGTGGCGGCGGGGCTGCATGCCTCGACTTGGACGCCAGCCGGTGCGCGCGCCGCGCCGCCGGCGGAAGTGATGCGGGCTGCCCGCTACTACATGGTTTCGCAGATCGAATGCGGGCATTTGTGCCCGATCACCATGACCCGCGCCGCGCTCGGCGCCCTGTCCTCCAATCCGGCTCTGCTGGCGCAAGTCGCGCCCAGAGTAACGACCGCAAGTTATGACCCTGCATTCCGACCCTGGTTCGAGAAATCGGGCATGACGCTCGGCATGGGGATGACGGAAAAGCAAGGCGGCACCGACGTGCGCGCCAATTCGACCGCCGCAACGCCGATCGGAGATTTTTATTCGATCGCCGGACAGAAATGGTTCATGTCCGCGCCGATGTGCGACGCCTTTCTGGTGTTGGCACAGGCGCCGGGCGGGCTGACCTGTTTCTTCGTGCCGCGCTTTAAACCTGACGGAACGGTCAATGGACTTCGCTTCGAGCGGCTCAAGGACAAGCTCGGCAACCGTTCCAACGCGTCGAGTGAAGTCGAGTTCGCCGATGCTTACGGTTTGCGGATCGGTGATGAAGGAACGGGCGTGCGGACCATCATTCAGATGGTGCAACTCACCCGCCTCGACTGCGGGCTCGCCTCGGCCGGCTACATGCGGATGGCGCTGGTACAAGCCGTGCACCATTGCCGCTATCGTTCCGTGTTCCAGAAGCACCTCTACGATCAGCCAATGATGCGCACGGTGCTTGCCGACCTGGCGCTTGAGGTGGAGGGCGCGGTGGCGCTGATCATGCGGCTCGCGCGTGCCTTCGAACACGCTGCCACCGATCCGCGCGAGGCGGCTTACGCGCGTGTGCTCACGCCGGCGGCGAAATACTGGATTTGCAAGACCGCGCCGAGCTTTATCTACGAAGCGATGGAATGTCTCGGCGGCAATGGTTACGTCGAGGAGAGCGTGTTGCCGCGGCTTTATCGCGAAGCGCCATTGAACGCGATATGGGAAGGCTCCGGCAACGTCATGTGCCTCGACGTGTTGCGCGCGCTCCGCCGCGACCCGGAGACTCCCGATTTCATCGCCGGCTTGGTGGACGAGGCTTCACCGCTGATCGGCGAGAAGTCGACGATTATCGACATGTCCGACGAATTGAGCAGCGAAGGCAGCGCGCGGATCATGGTAAGGCGGCTCGCTACACTCGCGGCGACCGCGGCGCTTGCCCGCACCGCGCCGCCTGCTGTGGCCGACGCCTACGCGCAGACGCGCTTCTTTCGACCTCATGCGGCGCTTTACGGCGCCGACGGCATCGAGACGCACACCGCCGACGTTTTGTTGCGGCGAGCGCTGCCGGAGAACTAATGCGGGATTGACTGCTGTTTCATTCAACTAAACCAAGGATATTCATGATGCGAAGATTGCTTTGCGCGCTGGCGTTTTTGGTCGTCACACTGCCTGCCGGCGCCGAGACCCTCACGCTTGCGTCGAAATACGACGTGGTCGGAACGAATCCCGACGGTTCCAAGTATAGAGGCACCGCCGACGTCGACGTCATTTCCAATAGCACCTTTAAAATCAAATGGTCGATCGGAACGTCGACCATTGAAGGGTTTGGCATGCGTATGAATAACTCGCTCGCCGCCACATACGAAATCAACGGCGAAGCCGGCCTTGTCATTTATCGGCTCGACGGCAACGGGTTTGACGGACTGTGGGCGATCGGCGGCCACAACGGCAGCGGCACTGAACACCTGACGCCGCGCTGATCGGTGTCGGCGCGCGGGCCGCAATGAAACGTCAGTGCGCCAGGCGGTCGAGCGCACCCTGCAAAATGTAGGCGGCGGCGTGTTGGTCGATCACCGCTTTGCGTTTCGCCCGGCTGACGTCGGCCTCGATCAGTGCGCGCTCGACTGCCGCGGTCGAGAGCCGTTCGTCCCACAGCGCGATCGGCAGCGCCGTGAGCCCGGCGAGATTGCGTGCGAAGGCGCGTGTCGCTTGTGCGCGCGGGCCTTCGCTGCCGTCCATGTTGACCGGCAGTCCCAGCACGAAACCGACCGCGTGCCGTTCGCCGGCCAGCACCAGTAGCCGCGCGGCATCAAGCTGGAAGCGCGTGCGCGTGATCGTTTCGACCGGGGCGGCGAGCCGTCGGTCAGGGTCGCTTGCCGCTACCCCGATGGTTTTGGTGCCGAGATCGAGACCGATCAGCGCGCCGCGCTGGGGAAAAAGCGTCAGGGCGTCAGCGAGGGCAAGCACGGGCATGCCGGGCTGGTTAGCATGTGTGGGAAGGGCCACCCAAGCGTCGCACCGTCTTCCGTGCGCGGCGGTGTCCAATTAGGCTACCCGGAATGCCCCCAGCCGAACGGCGCGGATCGCAGCGGCAAAGGAGACGCCCATGACATTCACAATCGCCAGCAATAGTTTCAAGGACGGCGATTATCTGCCCAGCGATTTCATCCTGTCGGCTGATTTTGGCTTCGGTTGCGCCGGTGGCAACAAGTCGCCGCATCTGCGCTGGTCGGAAGCGCCGCAGGGGACCGAAAGCTTTGCCATCACCTGTTACGATCCCGACGCGCCGACTGGCTCGGGCTTTTGGCACTGGCTGGTGGTCAATATCCCGGCGAATGTGAGCGAATTAGCCGAAGGCGCCGGCAGCGCAACCGGCAAGCTCCCGGCCGGCGCGCTGCAGACCCGCACCGATTTTGGCGCGCCAGGTTATGGGGGCCCATGTCCGCCGGCGGGCGACCATCCGCATCGCTATCTATTCACGGTTTTTGCCGTCAAAACCGACAAGCTTGACGTCAAGGCCGACACGTCAGCCGCAGTGGTCGGCTTCAATTTGCATTTCAACACGTTGGCAAAAGCCGAAATTATGGGGCTATTCAAGCGGTGACCGGTAGCAGTGCCGCTGATCCACCCCGGAACCGTTTTATCGCTGCCCGCCCCATAAAACAGCGCCCGCGCAAAGGGCGCGGGCGTTGTGTCGTCGCGACGAACCGAAAGGTTAGTCGTGTACGTGGTTTGCCACGATCCGTTCGATATCAGAGCGGGTGATGCCGATGTCGGCAAGCTCGCGGTCGCTCAGATGCGAGAGTTCCCGCCGTACGGAGCTGGCACGCGTCCACGAGTGTAGGAGACGGGCAATGGATGCAAACATTGGTTTCGTCCTTCCCCAGTCGGGGTTCCGGCGACGCCGGAATCGTTGGGGCGAATATAAGCGTGCCGAGGCCGGCTGCATCCGATTTTGTTGCAGTGCAGCTAAGACCGATTTGCATCTCATGAAGTTGAATATTAAAGGGATTTTTAATCCCGCCCTTGCGGCGGCGGCATATAATTGTTGCACGGCACGCATGGCTGGTCCGCAGCGCGCCACTGGATGACCCTTCCTCTGCCGTACTTTTGGTCTGAGATCGCTGGCTCGTGTTGTGTAGTCGGGAGCGTATGATGGGGACCTGTCGGGATCATCGAGACTGGGCCGAAAAATGCGTTGCGAAAGCGCAGGCTACGGCTGACCCGCAAGACAAAGTGCTGTGGCTGACGCTCGCGCAGTCATGGGTGCTGTTGTCTGAGCATGCAGCGCACGCCGAAAGCAGCGTCGATGCGGTCGACGAGGCGATGGCGGCGCAGCCGGCAGACTAAGCGGAAAAGCTTACCCGCTTACCGGCGCGGCGTGATTACACGCCGTGGCCGGCGAGCACCTGCCGACAGGCGTTGCTGATCTTCGGGCGGTTGGTTTGCAGACAATTGAGGATGGCGAATACATCGGCATCCTGATTGTCTTTCAAGATCTGCTTGCAAAACCGCATCACGTCCGGGTGGCAGGCTGCGCGTTCCTGATCGTCACCTTGCCCGAGCGGGCTTGCAACTGGTGGCGGTTGCGGCGGCAATTGCGCGGAAACTATTGTCCCTGCGGCCAGCAGCACGGCAATCGTGACAACGAACCTGCGCAACATGACTTAAACCCCCTCCGTGCGATAACCCGCGCCGAGAATTATCGCACAGCCGCCGGCCATGCGCACGCATCGTGAGGAACAGCCCACGAATTTTTTGCGTCGGCGTGGATGAAATGTGGCGAGAAGGGCGCTCGACGAGCCACCGGAAAAATGTGGTGGGCGGTGACGGACTCGAACCGCCGACATCCTGCGTGTAAAGCAGACGCTCTACCAGCTGAGCTAACCGCCCTGGCAGCGAGATTTATCCCCGCCTGATGGCGCCGCGCAAGGGCAGGGAAGCGGCAGCGCCTCGATATGCGCCTGGCGGCAAAAAACGACGCCGCACTCAAAAGGCGCGGCGTCAACTCTGAACCCGGACTCTGGCAACCCCGAAAGTTACATCACCCGCCCGCGGCCGCGTAGCGCTTCGGCTCCGCCAACGCGCGGGCGGTGATGAACGTTCGCTGCAAGCGACTAGATCGCTTCCTTCAGCTCTTTCGAAGCGCGGAAGGCGACCTTCTTGCTGGCCTTGATTTGAATAGGTGCGCCAGTAGCTGGATTGCGGCCCATGCGCGCGGCGCGTTTGCGCACCACGAGGATGCCGAGGCCGCCGATGCGGATGCGCTCGCCCTTCTTCAGATGCTTGACGATGTTGGCGACCAAGCCGTTGAGGATTGCTTCCGATTGTTTTTTTGTAAGTGCGTTGTCTTCTGCAAGGCTCGCTGCAAGGTGCTTCAATGTTACGGTTGTCGCTGGTTTGGTCGGCATTGGACCCTCCTCGATGAAGCGCTAACGGGCGAAAAGTGCCCGTCATCCCGATGCAGTTAGACGATTCGGCTTCGACTGACCACGCTTGTTTTGCCGATTCCACCGATGTTTTCACGCATCGCGCGATATATCGGCCCGCTCAGTGGTGCGGACCTGGCAGGCTGAAACGGCCGTTTTGGCGGCGAATCCTTGACTTGCAACCGGCCCGGCCTTAACTGCGACCGCGCCCGCGGGGGCGTAGCTCAGTTGGTTAGAGCGTCGGCCTGTCACGCCGAAGGTCGCGGGTTCGAGTCCCGTCGCTCCCGCCAGTAATATCAATGCCTTAATTGCCCTCCAATTCCGCGATTCGACTCCGCGAGGCCACGCGGTTCGACTCCGGGTTCCGCCGCATCGGCCGGTGCTTCGAGGACCAGTTTGCGGGTCGCAGCAGCTCCGCGCACAGGCTGCCTTGCGCCCTTTTGTGCGCTGCGCTAAGGGTCCGGCGTCAATTTTCCAGCGCGAATCCGCATTAGATTTTGGGGCAAATCGGCGGTTCCGGCTTGGGCGGAACCGTCGCTAGCGGCATTTCCTGAGGTAGGGACCGGGGCCGTTGATGACGGTCAAAAGAGCTGCCAATGACACAATCGCTCCAGGAATTGCTCCTCGGCTACCTCCCGCTTGTGGTGTTTATCGGCGTCGCGGCCGTTATGGGAACTGCGCTGCTGCTTTCCTCGTTTATCCTCGCCCACAAGCAGCCGGATCCGGAGAAACTTTCCGCTTACGAGTGCGGCTTCAACGCATTCGATGACGCGCGGATGAAATTCGACGTGCGCTTCTACCTGGTCGCGATCCTGTTCATCATTTTCGATCTCGAAGTGAGCTTTCTATTTCCGTGGGCCGTGGCGTTCGGCAAGCTCGGTGCGTTCGGATTCTGGTCGATGATGCTGTTCCTTGCGGTGCTGACAATCGGATTTATCTATGAATGGAAGAAGGGAGCGCTCGAATGGAACTGAGCAAACCCGCGCCCCGCAAACCGCGCACCGAATTGCTTACCGCGCGCCCGGCCGTGCCGGGCGGCGCCGACGATCCGTTTTTCACCAATCTCAACGGTGAACTGTCCGACAAAGGATTTTTGGTCGCCGCCGCCGACGATCTCATCGCCTGGGCGCGCGCCGGCTCCCTGATGTGGATGACATTCGGGCTCGCCTGCTGTGCAGTCGAGATGATGCAGATGTCGATGCCGCGCTACGACGCCGAGCGTTTCGGCTTCGCGCCGCGCGCTTCGCCGCGCCAGTCTGACGTGATGATTGTCGCGGGTACGCTCACCAACAAAATGGCGCCGGCATTGCGTAAGGTATACGACCAGATGCCGGAGCCCCGTTACGTCATCTCGATGGGCTCGTGCGCCAACGGCGGCGGTTATTATCATTACTCCTATTCGGTGGTGCGCGGCTGCGACCGTATCGTGCCGGTCGACATCTATGTTCCGGGTTGCCCGCCGACCGCCGAGGCTCTGCTCTACGGCGTGCTGCTGCTGCAAAAGAAAATCCGCCGCACCGCCACGATCGAACGCTGATGATGGATGAGACACTCGACACGCTCGGCCGCACAATCTCGGACGCGCTTGCGGCTTCAGTTCTCGGCTACGAGGTTGCGCATCACGAACTGACGGTGCGGGCGAAAGCCGCCGACGTCGTTTCGGTGATGCGCTTTCTGCGTGACGATCCGCGCTGCCTGTTTTGGAACATCATCGACGTCACCGCGGTCGATTGGCCCGGCCGGGAACGGCGCTTCGACGTGGTCTACCACCTGCTATCCCCCAGGCATAATGTGCGCGTGCGCGTCAAAATCGAAACCGAAGAATCGGCGCCGGTCCCGTCGATCATCGAAGTCTTCCCCGGTACCGACTGGTTCGAGCGCGAGGCTTACGATCTATACGGCGTGGTATTCGCCGGCCATCCGGACATGCGCCGGCTGCTCACCGATTACGGATTCGAGGGGCACCCGTTGCGGAAGGATTTTCCGCTGACCGGATTCGTCGAGGTGCGTTACGACGATGAGCTTAAGCGCGTTGTCTATGCGCCGGTGCGGTTGACGCAGGAATTCCGCAACTTCGATTTCCTCTCGCCGTGGGAGGGAACCGATTACGTGCTGCCGGGTGACGAGAAGGCCGGAAAGATAGGCGACGGCGGACAGAAATCCTGATGGCTGCAAACGGCGAACGCAATTTCACCATCAACTTCGGACCGCAGCATCCGGCGGCGCACGGGGTGTTGCGTCTGGTGCTTGAGCTTGACGGCGAAGTGGTCGAGCGGGTCGATCCGCACATCGGGTTACTTCATCGCGGCACCGAAAAGCTGATCGAGCACAAAACCTACCTGCAAGCGATCCCGTATTTCGACCGGCTCGATTACGTCGCGCCGATCAATCAGGAACATGCGTTCTGTCTTGCGGCGGAAAAACTGCTTGAGCTTGCCATTCCCAAGCGGGCGCAGGTGATCCGGGTATTGTATTGCGAAATCGGCCGACTGTTGTCGCATCTCCTCAATGTCACGACGCAGGCGATGGACGTCGGTGCGCTCACGCCGCCGCTGTGGGGCTTTGAAGAGCGCGAGAAGCTGATGGGTTTTTATGAGCGTGCGTCGGGCTCGCGCATGCATGCGGCTTACTTCCGCGTCGGCGGCGTGCATCAGGATCTGCCGCCGAAACTGATCGACGATATCGCCGCGTTCTGCGATCCGTTCCTCAAGGTCTGCGACGATCTCGAGGAGCTGTTGACCGAAAATCGCATCTTCAAGCAGCGCAATGTCGATATCGGCGTGGTGAAACTTGATGACGCCTGGGCGTGGGGCTTTTCCGGCGTGATGGTGCGCGGCTCCGGCGCCGCCTGGGATTTGCGCAAGGCGCAACCCTACGAATGCTATCCCGAATTTGATTTCGACATTCCGGTCGGCAAAAACGGCGACTGCTACGACCGCTACTGCATCCGCATGGAAGAAATGCGCCAATCAATCCGCATCATGAAACAATGCGTGGAAAAATTGCACTCCGCGGACGCGCAAGGCGTAGTGGTGGTCGATGACAACAAGATTACGCCGCCGCGCCGTGCAGTCATGAAGCGCTCGATGGAATCGCTGATCCATCATTTCAAACTCTACACCGAAGGTTTTCACGTCCCGGCCGGCGAGGTTTATGCCGCCGTCGAGGCGCCCAAAGGCGAGTTCGGCGTCTATCTGATTTCCGACGGCAGCAACAAGCCGTACAAGTGCAAGATTCGCGCACCAAGCTTCGCGCATCTGCAAGCGATGGATTTTCTGACGCGGGGCCACATGCTGGCGGACGTTTCCGCCATTTTGGGAAGCATCGATATCGTGTTCGGCGAGGTCGATCGATGAGCGCCCGCCGTCTGGCTGAAAAGCAGCCGCCAAGCTTCGCGTTCACGCCGCAGAATCTGGAATGGGCGAAGGCGCAAATTGCCAAATACCCGCCGGGCCGCCAGCAATCAGCGGTGATTCCGATTCTGTGGCGGGCGCAGGAGCAATCCGGCGGCTGGCTGCCGCAGAAGGCGATCGAGGCGACCGCCGAACTGCTCGGCATGGCGAAAATCCGGGTGCTCGAAGTGGCGACGTTTTACACCATGTTCAACCTGTCGCCGGTTGGCCGCTTTCACGTCCAATTCTGCGGCACGACGCCGTGCATGCTGCGCGGCGCCGAAGGACTGAAGAAAGTCCTGCATAAAATGATCGGTGAACAGAACGAGGTCAGCGGCGACGGCGTGTACTCCTGGACCGAGGTGGAATGCCTCGGCGCCTGCGTCAATGCGCCGATGGTGCAGATCAACGCCGATTACTACGAGGATTTGACGCCGCAGACGCTCACCCGCGTCCTCAACGATCTTGCGGCGGGCAAGACGCCGAACCCGGGTCCGCAGATCGACCGGCAAAATTCCGCTCCGGTCGGCGGTGCAGACACTCTGAAGGATCCTTCGATTTATAAAGCGACGACACCCAGTCAATCCGGTGCGGCGCTGCGCGACAGCGATGCGAAACGACCCGGCGAAGCCGCCAACGTCCACGAGTCGCCGATACCGAAACCGCCGATCGCCGACGCCACCGATCCAAGGCGAAACTGAAAATGCTTTCCGACAAGGACCGCATCTTCAAGAATCTCTACGGCCACCACGGCTGGGACCTCGATGGTGCGCGTGCGCGCGGCGGCTGGGATGGCACCAAGGCAATCCTGGACAAGGGCCGTGACGCCATCGTCAATGAAATGAAGGCTTCCGGCCAGCGGGGCCGCGGCGGAGCAGGTTTCCCGACCGGGCTCAAATGGTCATTCATGCCGAAGCAATCGGACGGCCGGCCGAGCTATCTCGTCATCAATGGCGACGAGTCCGAGCCGGGCACCTGCAAGGATCGCGAGATTATGCGGCACGATCCGCATCTCTTGATCGAGGGCTGCCTGATCGCCGGTGTCGGCATGGGCGTGCAGACTTGTTACATCTATATCCGTGGCGAATTCATCCGCGAACGTGAGCGGCTCGAAGCCGCGGTGGCGCAAGCCTACGACGCCAAGCTGATCGGCAAGAACAACATCTACGGCTTCGACTTCGACATCATCGTCCACCACGGCGCCGGCGCATATATCTGCGGCGAGGAGACTGCGCTGCTTGAAAGCCTGGAAGGCAAGAAGGGCATGCCGCGATTGAAACCGCCGTTCCCGGCCAATATGGGCCTCTACGGCTGCCCGACCACCGTCAATAACATCGAAACTATCGCGCAGGTGCCAGACATCATGCGCCGCGGCGCCGCTTGGTTCGCCGGCATTGGCCGGGCCAACAATACCGGCACCAAGCTGTTCTGCATTTCCGGTCACGTCGAAAAGCCGTGCAC
>Ga0307374_10002932_pt1 | contig 29674 bp, 37 predicted proteins | sample OX3MG_FD_202532 | JGI IMG/M metagenome (GOLD analysis project Ga0307374, IMG submission 202532) | Soil microbial communities from Risofladan, Vaasa, Finland - OX-3 | ecosystem: Environmental > Terrestrial > Soil > Coastal area > Acid sulfate soil | place: Finland: Risofladan, Vaasa | collected... | reverse complement strand
TTTTCGGCCACGAACACCTCCATCAGCCGGTCACGACCGTCTCCTCGACGGACGGCGCAGCGGCGCTCATCAACTGTGATGGGAGGGCCCTCAACGATTTCGATCACGTGCAAGGATCGTTGGCACCAGCCCGTCACGATAGCGCACGTTGGAAGGATGAGGGGTGCGGCGAGGAGTGAAAAGCTGTTCTTATCGGACGGCGGTTTGTGGGCTGGGACGGGATAGAAATCGGACCCCTGCAAGGCGCGGTGCCAAAGACCTTCGAAGCCAGACCCATGTACTGACCAGGACTATCGGGAGGCTCCCCTCCGCGATATGGCTGGAAATCCATTATCGACGAATCTCGATCAGCTTGATGAGATCGGGGACAACGAAACGGGAGCTGAAAGTGGAAAGCCCCGCCTCGCGAACATGCGCTTCCGTCTCGCGGTCGAAACTCGCCCCATATGCCCACGCGATCCAGGGTTCCCAAAGCTTAGAAATCAACCGCCGAACTTTGCCTTCGGGCCGGACATATTCGAGAAGCCGAATCAGGCCACCCGGTCGAACGACGCGCTGGAGCTCCTTGAGCGCCGGGACTTGAAGCGCTGCGGGGAGGACGCAAAACAGGAAACTCGCGACAGCGGCATCGAACGTGTAGTCGCGAAAAGCCATCCGACTGACGTCCATCTGGCATAGCTCAATTGAAGAAGCGGGCGACTGACAAAGCCTCCGTTCCGCGCGCGCAAGCATCGCCGAGCTTATGTCGATGCCGGTGACAGTCGCGCCGGCTGGGTAGAAGTAGAAATTCCGGCCGGTGCCTACGCCTGCATCGAGAATGTGCCCATTCATGCCTTCAAACAGGTTCTGGCGGAGGGAGCGATAGTGCCCGTATTCAAACGGGAGATCCAGTAGATCGTATAACGGCGCGATCCGCTCATAGCGGTCTAGGTTCGCGGGACCATTCCCCGGATCGAATCGCTTGCCTTGATCCATATGCGTCAGCTTCGACAAATTCCGTCTCTCAATGGCTCGGGCGCTTCGAGTTCCTCAAGGATCGGGCACTCTGGCCGCTGATCCCCGTGACAACGTGCGGCCAGATCGGCAATCGTGTTCCGGATCGCCTTCATCTCGGCGATCTTGCGGTCGAGCTCGGCAACGTGGGCGAGCGCGAGCCGCTTGACATCCCTGCTGGCACGCCGGCGGTCGCGATAGAGCGACAGCAACGCGGCCACCTCCTTAAGCGAGAAGCCGAGGCTACGAGCACGCTGAATGAAGCGGAGCGTCTGGACATCATTATCGTCATACGCGCGATAGCGGTTTTCCAGCCGCTCCGCCGGCGTGATGAGGCCGATCTCCTCGTAGTAGCGGATGGTTTTGGGTGGCACGCCCGACTGAGATGCCGCTTCGCCGATCGACATGAGGCCGTTGCCCATCGTCTTAAGTCCTCCCGGGCGCTGCTGGGCGCCAGCGCCGAAGCAACAAGGCGTTCGTCACGACGCTGACTGACGAAAGCGCCATCGCGGCGCCAGCGATCACCGGGCTCAACAGGCCCAATGCCGCCACGGGCATGCCGATCACGTTGTAGATGAACGCCCAGAACAGGCCCTGACGGATCTTGGTGTAGGTTGCCCGGCTCACTGCGATGGCATCGCCGATCAGCAGCGGATCGCCGCGCATGAGCGTGATTCCCGCCGTCTGCATCGCCACGTCGGCCCCGTTGCCCATCGCGATGCCGATATCGGCAACAGCCAGCGCCGGTGCATCATTGACGCCATCGCCAACCATCCCGACGTGGCGGCCTTCGGCCTGGAGCCGTTGTACCTCCGCCGCCTTTTCCGCCGGCAACACTCCGGCCAGCACGCGTCGAATGCCGAGTTGGCTCGCGACCGCGGCGGCGGTGCGCTCATTATCACCAGTCAGGAGCACGGTCTCGATGCCGATCGCGTGGAGGTGGCGGACCGCCGCCGCGGCCGTCGGCTTCAAGGGATCGGCGACCGCGATCAGGCCGAGGAGAGATGCGGCCATGTCGAGCGCGGCGACCCACATGACCGTGCGCCCTTGCTCTTCAAGATGCGCGGCCTGAGTTTCCAGCTCGTCAGTGCGAACGCCATTCTCCTGCATGAGGCGGCGATTGCCGATCGCGATCTGGCGGCCGTCAACGAGCGCCGTCAGACCCTTGCCGGCATAGCTCTGAAACTCGGCCAGTCCCGGAAGCGCCATGCCTTCGGCTTTTGCCAGGACGGCGCGTGCCAGCGGGTGTTCGCTGCCTTTCTGCGCCGCAGCGGCCAGCGTCAGCAGCTCCTCTTCACTGATGCCTTTCGGCACGAGGTCGGTGACGGCGGGCTTGCCTTCCGTCACCGTTCCGGTCTTGTCGAGGACCACCGTATCGAGCTTGTGCGCCCGTTCGAGCGCCTCGGCATCGCGGATCAGGATGCCAGCCTTTGCCGCAGCGCCGGTGCCGACCATCAGCGCGGTGGGCGTCGCAAGCCCGAGTGAGCATGGGCAAGCGATCACCATCACGGCGACCGCTGCAATGACGCCGGCCGTGACGTTGCCGGCGATCAGCCACCAGCCGAGGAACGCCATAACCGCCACGCCCACGACGACAGGAACAAAGATCGCAGCGACGCGGTCGACCAAACGCTGCACCGGCGGCTTCTTCGCTTGGGCGTTTTCGACCATTGCAATGATGCGCGACAATATTGATTTCGCGCCCACCGCTGTCGCCTCAATGCGCAAAAGCCCGCTGCCGTTAATCGACCCGCCGATGACGTCGTCGCCGGAGGTTTTCCCGACAGGCAGGCTTTCGCCGGTGAGCAGGCTTTCGTCCACTTCGCTGCGGCCGCCGATGACGATCCCATCAACAGGCAGCTTTTCGCCGGGGCGGACGACGACAATATCGCCGACCGCAACCGCTGCGACCGGCACTTCAATCTCCGTTCCGTCGCGCTCGACGCGGGCCTTGTCCGGGCGCAGCGACATGAGCGCCTGGATCGCCGCAGTGGTCGAGCGCTTGGCGCGCGCTTCGAGCCATTTGCCGACCATGATCAGCGCGATCACCACCGCTGCTGCCTCGAAATATAGATGCGTGCCCGGCGGCCCGGCGAGCATCAGATAGAGGCTGTAGAAATAGGCCGCCGATGTGCCGAGCGAGACCAGCAGGTCCATGTTACCGGTAAAGGCGCGCAGCGCTTTCCAGGCGGCGACGTAGAAGCGCGCGCCGACGATGAACTGCACCGGCGTCGCCAAGGCGAGTTGCAGCCATGCGGGCAGCATGACGCCGAACATGGGCAACAGCAGCGGTGCGCTCAGCACCACGGCGGTCGCGATGCGCCACGTCTCGCGCTTGAAGCGGCGCTCTTCGGCGACGACCATGGCTTTGTCGCGCTCGACATCGCCGGTCAGCAGCTCGGCGTCATAACCGGCGCGCTGTACCGCCGCGACCAGGTCGGCGGGTTTTAAGACGCCGGCCATTCCTTCGACCGACGCCCTCTCAGTCGCCAAGTTGACTTCGGCCCGCGTGACGCCCGGCACGGCAGAAAGCGCTTTCTCGACACGGCCTGCACAGGTCGCGCAGGTCATGCCGGAGACGGCGAGTTCCCGCGTCTCGTGCGGCACATCGTAACCGGCGCGCGCGATCGCCTCACCCAATTCCGAATGAGCAAGTCGCATTGGGTCGAAATGCACATCGGCCCGCTCAGCCGTGAGATTGACCGTGGCCTCGACACCGGGAAGGGACCGCAGCGCTTTTTCGACGCGCCCGGCGCAGGTGGCGCAGGTCATCCCCTCAATCGGCAGAACGACGTGCGTCCGTTCAGCAGCCGCCGCTTCGACCGCGCTCATTGCGTCCTCCTGTTGATTTCTCCTGCGTGATGTGCGCGCCGTAGGCGGTGGCTTCGACGGCATTGATCAGAACTTCGGGGCGCGCTGTGCCCGTAAACGACGGCGCGGCCATTTTCAAAATCGACGTTTGCGCTCTCGACGCCAGGCCCCCGTGAAAGGACCCGTGTCACCGTGTTGGCGCACCCGTTGCAGGTCATTCCCGAGATAGACAGCGTGGTGCCTCCGGAGTTCTCTGCATCCAATTCATCCATGGAACCATACTCCTTCCAGTAAACTGGAACCTATGTAGGGTTTCCACCCACTGGAAGGTCAAGGCCCGGGAATCTCAGCGTGGGCCGCGAAGGGCGCGTGCGACCGCCCGACGCCGTCGTCGCATCTTGATGCATTCCGGCGCGCCGCCCCCAAGTCGGTGCGGACCGATTGAGCGAAACTTTGGGCGGGCTCGGTGGAACGCCGGGCGTGAACGCGCCCCCGGCTGTGCCCTACATTGCGCTTTTCACGCCCCAGCGGACGAGGAGCCAATTCGCTGGGAAAGTCGTCAGAAACCCGAGCACCATGCCGATCTGCATCATGAACCAGAATACAATGCTTGAAGCGTCTGGCCGGTTGGTCGCCATGAGCAGGAACCAGATCACCGCCATCCAGGCGAACATGCCGACTTCGAAAGCCGTCAGCGACAAGGTGTCGGCCTTCACGGCATCGATGATGGCCTCTTGCGGTGGGACTTGGCGCATCGCCCGGATCGGGAAATACTGAAAGGCGATCCCGAAAAGATAGGCGATGCCGAACTCAACAACGTAGTCGGCGTAGAGTCGTTGGCCGAACAGCGCTCAGCCCGTGGCGAGCACGATCGGCGCTCCGATAATGTCCCCGATCACGCAGCCGCTCCCGCAATGGGTGGCCGAAAGGAAGATGCTTTTCCAGTAAGGCTGCTGTCGTTTCATCTTCGGCGCGTCGGCAGCCATCGGACGACCCATTGCGGCATAAAGCCACCAGCCGACGACTGGAAAGCACAGCCCGGTCACCGGCCAGACGATGTTCATGATCGTCATGTTCTGAGGATGGCGCCGGACGTCGAGTGCGATCATGCCCGCGGTCGCCAGACCGAGGATGATCGAAACCCAAGACAGGATCACCAGCCACTGCGGCATGCATCGCCTCTAATCGTTTAACGCACGAATGCGGGCGCCTTTCCGAAGTTCCTGAAACATAAAACTCCGCACCGTGCGCCCTGCCGGGCGGTTTCCGGCCTTTGCTCCGGGCTCTAACGGATATCGGGAAGTCCTGGAAGGCCGGTGTCGCTAACCTCTCGGCAGCCTCGAGCGAACCGTTCAAAGAGAGCCAGGCGTCCAGGACGATTCTGACAGTAGGTCGGTGAGATCGTCCGCCAGCGCAGGGGCCAAAATCGGCGGGAGCGAAGCTTAAACCGGTTGGTTAGGCAACGATGGAGTTCTGAAAATTATCTAGCGATATCAATGCGTTAATTTGCCATGGTCTGGAACCTATCAGGCCCTCAGCCCTTAATCGGGCATCGGCATTCGCACGTTTGATGCAGGGACAACTTCAATGATCAGCGGAACAAACATAGCGAAGGGAATCGGTAGCGGTTTCGTCGCGACGATCGTCCTCTCCGCCATCATGCTGATGAAGCAGGCGATGGGGCTCATGCCGCAGCTCAATCCGATCGGGATGATCACCCAGATGAGCGGCGCAGGGTCTCCGCTCATGGGTTGGCTCGTGCACTTCTTTATCGGAACCATTCTGTGGGGCTTCGCTTACGCTTGGCTTGATCCTTTCCTGGCGGGACCACGCTGGTTCCGCGGCGCCACCTTCGCAACCGGCGCCTGGCTACTGATGATGATCGTGATGATGCCAATGGCCGGCGCGGGGTTCTTTGGCCTCCACCTAGGCATGATGGCGCCGATCGCGACGCTCGTTTTGCACTGGATCTATGGTGCCGTCCTCGGCGCCTTGTACGGAGCCTGGGCGCATCCGGAACGCGCCCAACCGGTCCACGCCTGATGCGAAAGCGTGCAAGCCACACTCGGGCAAAGTTCTGACCGGCATAGGATGATCGCAAATGCCAAGCGAATATGACCTTGTCGTCCTGGGCACGGGAGTCGCCGCGACGACGGCGGCGTTCCGGTGCCGCGCCGCCGGTTGGCGCGTCGCAATCGTTGATCATCTACCATTCGGAGGAACCTGCGCGCTCCGCGGCTGCGATCCGAAAAAGGTTCTGGTCGGTGTCGCAGAGGCGTTGGACCAAACCCGGCGGTTGCGGGGCGAAGGCATCGGCGGGGGGGAACCGTCCATCGATTGGCGCCAGCTGATCGCGTTCAAGCAAAGCTTCACCGATCCGGTGCCGCGCCGCCGCGAGGAGGAGTTTGCCAAGAACGGGATTGACGCGTTCCGCGGCCATGCGCGGTTCCTCGGCCCGCGCTCAATCGAGGTCGGTGATGAGAGCTTGGATGCACGTTTCATACTAATTGCGACGGGCGCCGTGCCGATGCACCTGGGCATTGCGGGCGAGGATCACCTCGCGAGCAGTACCGATTTTCTGGAACTCAAAGAGCTGCCGAAGCGGCTGGTGTTTGTCGGTGGCGGATTCATCGCGCAGGAATTCTCGCATGTCGCGGCGCGTGCCGGCGCCTCGGTGGTCGTTCTCGAGCAGTCGGATCGCATTCTGGGGCAATTTGATCAGGACCTCGTGAGCTGGCTGCAAGCGAAGTCCGCCACATTGGGAATCGATATTCGCGTGAATGCGCGTGTGCAGAGCGTCGAGAAGAGCGGAGGCGGCTTCAAGGTCACGGTCGCGTCCCATGGTGACACGACGAGTCTTGATGCCGATCTCGTCGTCCACTCGGCCGGCCGTATTCCGGACGTCGATTCGCTCGATCTCGCCGCGGGAAACGTCGCGCGGGAGAAAGGGCGCCTCGCGCTCAACGAGTTCCTGCAGAGCACCTCCAATTCAGCGGTCTACGCTGCGGGCGATGCTGCATCGAGTGGACCGCCTTTGACCCCGGTCGCAAGCCGCGATGGAGCGGTCGTGGCTGCCAACATGACGAAAGGCAATCATCGACAGCCTGACTATGCGGGAGTTGCAAGCGTGGTGTTCACGATCCCTCCGCTTGCGCGAGTCGGATTGCTGGAAGACGAGGCGCGCCGGCGCAACCTGCGCTACCGCGTCCGACACGAGAAGACCTCCGATTGGTACACGGCGCGGCGTGTCAACGAGGATTGTTCAGGCTTCAAGCTTTTGATCGAGGAAGAGACGGAACGCATTCTCGGTGCCCACCTTATCGGACCGCATGCGGAGGAGGTCATCAATATCTTTGCGCTGGCCATTCGCGCCGGCCTGCCTGCGTCGCGATTGAAAGAGACGATCTTCGCCTATCCAACCGCTGGCTCCGACATCGGTTACATGCTGTGAGCGTGCGTATTATGGCAAGCGTCGCAAGAACGGCGCTGGATCAAGCGCGGCAGACGATGATCGAGACAGGGCAATGGGATGCGGCGCAGTCCATGGGACGGCGTTGGCCTATCGGCTGCGTCGCCCTTGAGATCACCCAGCGCTGCAATCTCGATTGCGGCGCATGCTACCTCTCTGAGCACTCGGAAGCGGTCAGGGATTTGCCGCTCGAGGAGGTTTATCGCCGGATCGAGATGATCCGCGACACGTACGGTTCGGATGTCGATGTCCAGGTCACCGGCGGGGATCCGACTTTGCGCAAGCAGGATGAGCTGGTCGCCATCGTACGGCGTCTCCGGGAAGTCGGTATGCGGCCCACGCTATTCACGAACGGCATCAGGGCGACCCGCGACCTTCTCGTGTGCCTTGTCGAGGCTGGCCTCGTCGATGTGGCTTTCCATGTCGATTTGACGCAAGGCCGCCGCGGCTATCAAACCGAAGGCGACCTTAATGAACTCCGACGCACTTACATCGAGCGGGCTCGCGGACTGCCGCTGTCGGTGTTCTTCAACACAACGGTCTTCGACGGGAATTTTGACCAGATTCCCGATGTGGTCGCCTTCTTCGTTCAGCACAGCGATGTTGTCCGTCTCGCGTCGTTTCAGCCGCAGGCGCAGACGGGGCGCGGTACCTTGGATACGCGCTCCCCGGCCATCAACACCGCCTCGGTCATCAGGCAAATCGAGAAGGGCGCGGGAACGCCGCTGTCCTTCGATACGGCGCACGCCGGACATGCCCATTGCAATCGCTATGCAATGTCGTTCGTCGCCAACGGACATGTCTACGATATTCTCGACAACAGGGAGCTCTACAATCTGCTGGTAGACCGCACGGCGGGATACCGGTTCGACCGCCAAAGCCGCAAGCGTGCCGTCGCGACCTTTTTGCGCTGCCTTGCTGCAAACCCCGAAGTGATACCCAAAGGTGCAGGCTGGTTTGCGAGCAAGCTCTGGCGGATGAAGAGCGACCTCGTGGCGTCGCGCGGGCGGATCAATAAGCTTTCGTTCTTCGTCCACAATTTCATGGATGCCTGCAACCTTGATCCGGAACGGATCAAAGCCTGCACGTTCATGGTGGCCACACAGGACGGTCCGGTTTCGATGTGCTTGCACAATGCACAACGCGACCGTTACATCCTCCGGCCGCTGAAGCAGACCGGGTCCGACGGCGAGGGGTGGTGGGATCCCGTCACGGGCCGATCGGCTCGGAATATTGAAGACCTCCCGCCGCACGGGTCTTTTTCGCCGGCTGGCCTGCGGAGAAAGAAGAAGGCGCTCGAAGTTGACAATGCCGCGGATTGACGCCGTGCGGCATCGCCGAACTGTCGCCGGGCTGATTGGGTCGCACACCAGTCGAATTGCCATCGCACTGGGATTGACGTCTATGCTCCTTGGTCCGTCTGTGGCCTCGCCGCCAGCGAACCGAAGCCTCGAAGCATGGCAAGCCGAGTGGACGCAGGTGCTCCAACGGCACGTGGACGCGAAGGGAAGAGTCGATTTCTCCGGTCTTACGGCCGACCACACTGGTCTTGAAGATGTCGTGAAGTTCGTCGGGGAGGTCGATCCAGCCTCCACACCGGCGCTTTTTCCCACCGCGGCAGACCGGTTGGCGTATTACATCGACGCGTATAACGCTCTTGCCATGGATGGCGTGCTCGACGCCGGCGTACCCGAGCGGTTCGGTTGGCTCGGTAGGCTACGGTTTTTTTACCTCCGGAAGTTCGTCGGCGGCGGCCGATCAATCTCGCTCTACAGCCTCGAGAACGATGTCATCAGGCCGATGGGAGACCCGCGCGTGCATTTCGCGCTTAACTGCATGAGCGTGAGCTGCCCGAGGCTTCCTCGAACCGCCTTCACCACCGAAGGGCTTGACCGGGAGCTCAATACTGCAGCACGCGAGTTCATAAACGAGGATCGCAATGTCCATGTCGATCGCGAAGCGCGTATGGTTAGGCTCTCGGCGATCTTCGACTTCTATACAAAGGATTTCCTCGCCAAAGCACCGAGTCTAATCGCGTACGTCAATTATTACCGAAGCGCTCCTATACCGTCGAACTACAGGGTCTCGTTTGCAGATTACGATTGGACGATCAACGCCAAATCACGCCGCGAGGAAGGTGCGCGTTAACGCCTCAGAACCTCGGCAGTAACCTCGTTCCGCGACGGATTTTGGAGTCGCAGCTTGACGTTCCGGCCAGGGGACACCAGCGCAGGAAAAGACGAGAGGCTGCCCCGTCTCTGGCACGACATCGGATGGCAAATCAGTCTTTCGACGACGGCGCCACTGACCATCAGCGCTGCTTTGTAGGCTTCGACCCAGCGACGCGGCCCTTTATCGGGACGCCGGGTTGGGCGCGTGCTTGCCGACGACCCAGCCGTGTTGCGAAAGGTGACGTTTGGCGGCCTCGATAGGCGAAGCTTCCAGCTCCGTCGCCATCGTATCGTTGAAGCGGTTGAGGAAGCCGAACAAGGCAATCACCGCGACGATGTCGACGATTTGACTGTCCGTGTAGTGCCTCTTCAATGCAGCGAAATCATCATCTGCCACCGCGTTCGGAACCTGCGCCGCGCACTGCGCCACGCGCAGGGCTGCACGCTCCGCTTCCGAGAACAAGGGGTTTGTTTCATATTCCCAGAGAGCATCCTCCTTCTCAGTTGGGATGCCACTGCGCTCGGCGCCGTGCGCACCGTGGGCCATGCAGTATCCGCAACCGGCGGCACGGCTCGCCATCTGTGCGACCATGCTCCGGAGCTGCGGTGTTATCGTGGAGGTCGGTCCTTGGATAGCGGCAACAAGCTGCTGAAAGGCTCGAAGGATTTCGGGTCGGCGCGCAAGGATGAGTTGCGAATTTGGCAGAAACCCCATGCGGTTCTGGGTTGCTTCCAGTAACGGCTTTAGATCATTCACGTCATTCAGTGACAACGGTTCCAATCTTGGCATGCGGGCCCTCCTGGAGTGAAAGTTACAGTATTGGCGAACTAGACGCGTCGAATGCGGAGCCACTCATCGAGCGAATAGGCATCGAGACCGCGCAGCAGATAAAGCGCGATGAACGCTCCAAGCACCGGGACACCGGCAAGGAACAAGTCGTCACCGGGCCTCGCGATGCCGAACGGATCGAGAATTTGTCGCCAACTGGCGAGCGTCGACGTGGCATGCAGGACGATGGCAAGAGCGTAGACTGGTCGTCGCGCAAATCCAGCCAACAACGCAAGGCTGAGCGCTAGCTCTGCCGATCCCATGAACGCCGGTGCCGCTTCGGGCAGCGGGATTCCGTAAAAGCGCGCAGCAATCCGAACCGTCGCACCTGGCACCACAAGTTTTCCTACGCTCCACAGCAGTAGAAAGATGCCGAGCGTCAAACGCATGATCAGCACAGCGATGGCCGCACGCCGTTGCGCAGCAACAACGTGGGATGGAGCGGTCAGTTTCATCTCGCCCTCCGCGAAGCGGTCAGGCGGTAGGAGACGGCTCCATACGTGGCAACGCAGTACGGTACAGCGAAGGTCAGAATTATCTTGGTCCAGTTGACCCGGCCATCGCCGAAGAGCGCATCTCCCTGATTGATCAGATTGAGGATCGTCCCGACGATCAGCGCGACAAGGAACGACCGCCGCGGCACACCATCCGAGATACAGCATCGGCAAATCTCAAGAAGGCGCGGCGTCTGGCCCTGATCGGTCATAGATGCAGTATAGGGAGCCGGATCCATCGCAGCGACTAGCGCAGCATGGCAATCAATGGCAGATAACCCCGGTCCGCCAGTCGGTCAGCGGCAGGCTTAACATAGGCCGGATCGAGTTCGATCCCGAGTCCTTCGACGAGCCGGTTCATGAAGTTGAACAGAGCTGTCACCGCAACGGCGTGATAGAGCGCCGTTTCGTTCCAACCCTCTGCGAAGACCGCTTCGGCGTCCGCTTGCGCCACGCCGCCGGGCGATTGCGTCAACTTCCGTGCATAGCGGAGAACCGGCTTCATCCGCCTGTCGATCGGAGCCGCGTCGATGTCATCGACCAAGGATGCCACGGCGCCCGGTGCCGCTCCAAGACGCTCGGCGGTCGCGGTATGGACTCCGCGGCAGTACCGGCACTCGTTGAGCGCCGAAACATAGGCGGCGATGAGTTCGCGCTCGCCCTCGGTGAATGGCGAGGGTCCGCGCAACAGGACCTCGTGAAACTCGATCAGCGGCTTGCTGGTTTCCGGGAACGCCCGGAACACATCGAGGAGTGTCGCTCTCCGTGGCAGCGAGGGCAGGACGGGCATGCCTCTTCTCCTTGTTTCATCATGCACCGACAAGCGCAGGTAGCTCGGTTAAGGACCTGATCTCGAAATCTGGCTTGCCTGGCAATCGCTCAGACCGCTGACCTGTGCGGTTGCACCACACGGTACGCATGCCGAAAGCCGATGCTGCGTAGGCGTCCCAGGCGTTCGAAGATTGGAATGAGATTGCGCCAGGCTCGATGCCGAGTCGATCGACGGCCAGTTGGTAGACTTTGGGATGCGGCTTATAGACGCCGACCGACTCGACCGACAGCACCGCGTCGAGAAGGTCTGCTAACTTCGCCTTCTCTACCGCCGCAAGGAGCATCTGCGGCGTGCCGTTGGAGAGGATGGCGGTCTTCAAGCCGGCTTCCTTGAGCCGCCGGAGCGTTTCCGGCACCTCGGGGAATGCATCGACCGTGAGATAAAGGCTCATCAGCCGATCGCGTAACGCGTCGTCCGCGAACCCTAGCGTCTCCAGTGCAAAGTCCAGCGCATCGCGGGTGACGTGCCAGAAATCGGCGTGTCTGTCTTGAAGCGCTCGCAGCCACGTGTATTGAAGCTGCTTGTCGCGCCAAAGCATGTTGAGCGGTTCAAGCTTTACGCCAAGCACGTCGCGGCACTGGCTCGCCGCAGAGGCGAAGTCGAAGACGGTTCCATACGCATCGAAGACACAGGCGCGGATCCCTGAGAGCGCTACGCTTGCCGGATTGATTGTCATCTCACGCGTCTCCTCGCGATGAATATGTCCTCAAGCGAAATCCCTCAGAACTGGCTCGTCAGCCGGGTGAGCCACTCGGGAGATGCGTTGACGAGAAAGGTTTCAAAGGGCCGATCGAGACCGGTCAAGATGAACAGCCCGACAAGACACGCCACCCCGCCGAGCACGGCCTTGCCTCTCTGCCCGATGGTGGCCAGCGACCCGCGTGATCGCACCAGCAAGCGGCGCGACGCAACGCCCAAGCCAATGAGCGGCAGACTGGCGCCCAACCCGAAAGCGAGCATTGTGAAGCTCACCTGCGCGAGCTCTCGACCTTGCGCGGCTAATAAGGATGCGGCACCGAGCGTTGGGCCGACGCATGGACTCCACACAATGCCGAGTGTGAGGCCGAGGATGAACTGGCCAAGGAGACCTTTCGCCGGGACGTGGTCACTCATCTCTCCCACGCGCGAACTCACGCCACCGGCCGCGAGGGCAAATCGCTCTTGAAGCCGCGGAACCAGCAGGACCAGTCCGAGCGCCATCAGCATGAGGGCGCCAACCGCCCGAAAGATGCCCGCGTCGAGCCCCAGCGAGAATCCCACGGTCGCGACGAAGAGCCCTATGCCGGTAAAGGATAAGGCGACGCCGGCCGCAAGGGCCGCCGGACCCCATCGATGCTGCGTGACGGCGGTCCCCAGCACGATCGGCAGGATCGGCAGCACGCAGGGCGAAAGCAACGATAGAAGCCCGGCACCGAAAGCAAAAATGGGAGCGCCAGCGGTCATCCTGACCCTCAGCCGAGGGTCGATTGGAGCAGATGCTCGATCGACGGCTCCTCTGTGTCCCCAACTGAACGCCCGGTTTCCTTCGTGCCCTTGAAGCCGATGAGCGTGCTCTGCATCCGCGCACCGAAACCACGCACGGCGTCCTTCTGGTTGTCGAAATCGACCGTGAAGATGACGAGTGTCTTGAACTCAGGCTTCGCGCTCAACCGTTCGATGATCGGCTTCTGTGCCGCACAGATGGGACACCACGAGGCTCTGATATCCACAAGGATCGGCCGTCCCTCCTTCTGCGCCGCGGCGAAGCGCGCCTGCTCAAAGGGCGCCGTTTCTGCCGCAAAAACGGGGAGCGCCATTGCAAGGACGAGGGCGAGGCCCATCAGAACAGAGCGTAGTGGCTGCATTGCATCGACCTCCGGGTGTGAATCGCGCGCACAACAGCAACTTCGAGCTGCTGTGTCGTTGACCCTTCCTGATCTTCTTCGCCGAGCGGCTCCGGAAGGTTACGGCCGTGACGTCGTCGCTTCCCGGTTAGGCCTCGCCCCTGGCCGGATAGTTGTTCTTCACGACGAATTTCACCGCTGCCAGCACGTCGGCAAAGCTCGGCCGGGCGAACGGCATGGTCTGAACCGATGCGGCATAGAGCGTCAGGTCGGGGCGCACCAGGAACAGGCCCGGCTCGAGGAACTGTTTGGGCTCCTTGTCGGAGATCCCGTTCGATACGCTCAAGCCCCATTCCCGTCCCAGCGCGATCGGCATCGCGTAAGCGAGGGGAAGATTCTGGAGGGCCCACTCCTTCTTGGTCTGCTCCGCCCGATCCTGCGTCTCCGACGTTACCGCCACGGCCTTCACGCCGTTGTCCTTGAACGCGCCGATCTTGGCTTCGAGGTCGGCCAGATAGGTCTTGCAGATCGGGCAGTGGAGCCCGCGATAGAAGACAAGCATCGTAAAGGTGTCGGGCCGCTCGCCCTTCAGCGAGAGTCGTCCGGCGCCGACGAGCGGCAGATCGAGATTGGGAACGGGCTGGCGCGGTCTCAGGGTCATGAATGGTCCTTTCCTTGTGAGGGCTGTCGGTACCAGCTGAGTGGGCGAGCGATCCGTCCGTCGCGAACCCGCGCAGCTCTCTCCTTCAGTTCGCTCGTGTCGTTCGCGACGATCGCGTCATGACCGCGATCCCCAAATGCGCGGCAGAAAACGTTTGATCAGATGATCGAACGAAACGCGCCCTGGGCCCAGCGCGATGATGGCGACAGCGAGCGATGCCCAGGGGAGGTGAAAATTCGCCCACCCCTCCGGGACAACGAGCTGGATCACGCCCGTCATGATGAGGAGACCGAGCGCGCTAAACCGCGTTGCAAGTCCGATCACCAAGAGTACGGGAAGCACGATCTCGGCGACGCTGTCGAGCAACGCGAGCGTGTCCGGCATGGGGAAGTTATAATCATGCCCGAAGATGTGGAGCTTGAATTGTTCTTCGAACAGAAACTGCGCGGTTGGCGCCAGCGATAGGAAGCCGTCCCATTTGGTCAGGCCGGATTTGAAGAATGGCACTGCGAGCGCGATCCGGAGCAGCGGCGGAGCGACGAGCTGCGCGGCGTAAGCAAGCCAACCAATGACCGCTTCGAGCGCGGCCGTGAGGGCTGGAAGGGAGAGTTTCGTGCCGTTCATCGTGGGTGCGCCCCGATACGGTGGTTGGCGTTCGTCGCCGGATGATTACCGACAAAGACGCCGGCGCCGAGAAGTGCCGTCAGGTTTGCAGCAAGATCGAATTCCACCGCCGCGCGCAAGCCCGCCTTAGCAGCCTCGACGAGGTGATGACCTTGAGCCAAAGCTTCGATGAACTCCGCGCCTCCCGCAGGGACGGAACGGACCTCGACTTCCGCATCCGGCCGCGTCACGAGCGTATCTTCGCCCCCGGAATCGAGATCGACTGGGGCCGGCACGCCATCAGCAACGTTCATGCGCCAGATCGTCAGCGCCGGAAATGGCGAGCGGACGATCCGGACGGACGGATGAAGCGTGAAGCAAAGTTCGGCAGCTTCGTCGCCCGGGACGCAGGACAACATCGCCGGATCGAGTGGGCGGGCTTCCGGCGCATGATACGCTTCGGTCCAGGATCGCTCGATGCGGGCGACGTCAGCGAGATAGGGCAAGGGGTCTGCGGGTGCGAATCGGGCGATGAAATCCGGGAAGTCCGCACCGTAATCAAAGAGGATGGGCGAAGCAGGCGGCTCGAGGAGCGCATAGGCACCGGCCATGGCGCGGAAGAACTCCTCGCCGACGATCAGGCGCGTCGCCGGAAAATTGGCCGCTAACGCGTCGATCAGGGCGACGCTGACATTGTTGCGGTAGACGGCGAAGCGCCGCGCACTGTCCTCCCCATCGGGGCCGACCAAGCCCGGCGGCGCCGGACGCGCCGGGTCCAGCAGCGCCGCAGCAAAGTCGGCTTGGCGCTCAGCCAGCGAGGACACGGCGGTATTCCTTTCGGCATGCCGCGAGCATGACCGCTTCGGCGCGATCGGCTTCGGCTTTTAGTCCGGGCCACGTTGGTATGTTGGCGTCCCATTCGATGAGCGTCGGCACCGGCCCGATAAGCTCGATAGCGTGTTCGAACAGGTCCCAGACGATGTCCGCGACGCGCCGATCGTGGCTGTCGATCAGAAGCGGCCGCCCTTTCTCGTCCTCTTCGTGCGCATGACCGGCGAGGTGGATCTCCTGGACATGAGCGAGCGGAAAGTCGTCGATGTAGCGCACCGGATCCCATTGCTGGTTGGTCGAGGCGACATAGACATTGTTGACGTCGAGGAGCAGGCGGCAGCCCGTCCGCCGGACAATCTCGGCGATGAAGTCGATCTCGGAATAGGTGCTCTCGGCGAAGGCGAGATAGGTCGCGGGATTCTCCAACAGCATTCGGCGGCCGAGCGCTTCCTGCGTTTCGTCGATATGCGCGCAGACGCGCGCGAGGGACTCGGTCGTGTAGGGCACTGGCAGCAGGTCGTCGAGAAACGCCGACCCGTGCGTCGACCAGGCGAGGTGCTCCGAGAACAATCCTGGTTCGTAGCGTTCGATGAGGTGCTTCAGGCGATGCAGGTGCGCGCGATCGAGCGGACGATCCGCCCCGATCGAAAGGCCCACGCCATGCAGCGAGAGCGGATACCGGTCGCGGATTGCGCCGAGATAGCGGTGCGGCGGTCCCCCCGCTCCCATGTAGTTCTCGGCGTGAACCTCGAAGAAGCCGATGTCTGGGCGCGTCTCAAGGATCGTGCGGTAATGGTCCGCCTTGAGACTCACGCCGGCGCGTGGCGGGATCCCGTGCTCCCGTGCTACCTGCGATGCCATTGCTTCTTCCCTCCGCCGTTCGTTTGCTGGTTGGCGGACCGAAGATAGGCAGGTGCCCCGCCTACCCTCGGTCGTCGCCGGGCAACCGAATGCTGCTTTCGCTCAGGTCGACTTCGGCGTCAGGCTTCCGGGGCCATTCGGCGTATTGATCGTGGTGCAGGTTCCCTTCGCCTCTAGCTTGAAGGCGTTGCCCTGGTAGTTGACCGTGCTGGTGCCGGCACAGGTGGTGCCCGCTCCGGCGTAGCAGTCGTTCTTGCCTTTCAATGCCACGCCGTAGCATTGCTCGAACTTGCCGGTCTTCATCTGCGCCATCGTTTTGGCCTGATTCTCCTTCATCATCTTTTCCTGGTCGGCCTTGCTCATTTGCGCGTTGGCCGACACTGCGGCGAATGAGCCGACGGCCGTGGCCAAAGCGCCTGCGACCAGCAGCGATAGGGTTCGATTGGACATGCCTACTCCTCCGTTGTTGAACGCCTCGGATCGAGGCCGACAATCTGAGGTTCGCTGAGAGGCGTTCCTGGGTTACGGGGCAGAAGAATATTCCCGCGAACGGTCGCTACGGCCGGATATAGGACCAGCCCGCCTCCTCCAATTCGACAATGCGGACGATGCCGAATGGAACGATCCGCGTTCCCTCGATGAGAGGCATCGGATGCCCCTCGCGCTGCTCAGTGATCGTCTTGCTGCTTCCGCATACTGTGAACGCGATCTCGGGAAAGTTCGCGTGAATGTATTCCAGTACGTCCCGGACCGGCGACTTGTCGTCCCGGAACATGGCGATGCCGGCGCCGTAGGCGACGATCTCGATTTGAACAGGTTCGTGCTTGTCCCGGAAATATCGCACCAGATTCATGGAGTTGGAGACCACGTGCTTCATCGGCGCGAGATCGTCGGCGTTGATCTGGAACACGATCTGGTGGGCACGCGGGTGAAGGGTCTCGGCCAAGACTCCGCCGATACCGAGGGCGATGACGATCGCGGCGGAGGCCGCAAGCCAGGCCTTCCTTGAACGCAGCCAAGCCAGCCCCACCCGCCGTCTCCCTCGCAGCAACTACGAGTAAAGATTCGACCTTTTCGTCCCGAAGGTTACGGAGGCCGCGAAAAATATTCGGGTCGGAACGACGAGCAATCTCGTGTATCCCTCAGAGGTCGGACAGCGGCCAAATAGTCCGCATCGCGTGAAGGACGTTTTGAAGATGACCTCCGGCCCGCGCAAACGCGTGCCACCCTTGACCCTCGTCAAAGGTTCGTCAGGGAGGGATGACGCGCCATGCGATTCAGGTGATAACGCCTCAGGTGGGCGCGAGCTCAACTGGTCGATCCTGATGGCGCATGCGCAGGCCGGCGACGCCGGTGCCTACCGCCGCCTCCTTGCAGAAATCTCGCCCTACCTGCGCAGCCTTGCCGCGCGACGCCACCGAGATCCGGCCGATGTCGAAGATACGGTCCAGGACATCCTCCTGACGATCCACGCGATCCGATACACCTACGATCCGACGCGGCCGTTCGGGCCGTGGCTCGTCACCATCGCTCAGCGCCGCATCATCGACCGGCTCCGCCGACGCGGTCGATTGCACTCTCGCGAGGAGCCGTTGACCGCCGAACACGAAACCTTGCCGACCGACCAAACGAATATTGTTGATGAGATGTCGGATCGGCGCGAGCTGCACGAGGCCGTCGAGCACCTGCCCGCCAGCCAACGCCAAGCCATCCGACTGCTGAAGCTGAAGGAGATGTCCTTGAAGGAGGCCGCAGAGGCGACCGGCATGTCAGTTACGGCACTGAAGGTAGCAACTCACCGGGCGGTCAACAGCCTTCGAAAGATGCTCTCTCGAGGGAGCGGAGAACAGTGACCACAACACCTGATCTGATCGAGCTGCTTGCCGCCAACCTCACGCCTGTCCGGCGCCTGCGCCCGCCGATGGCGCGCGCGGCGACCTGGCTGGCGCTGGCTGCCGCCATTGTCGCGCTGCTGGCCATTGCCCAGGGCCTGCGGCCGGATATCGCGACGTGTTTGCGTCAGTCGGGCTTCGTGATGAGCGTTGGCGGCGCAGTGCTGACGGGCGTGTTGGCTACCATCGCCGCTTTCATGCTGAGCCTCCCGGACCGCTCCCGCCTTTGGATCGTCCTCCCTGCGCCGCCGCTGGCGCTCTGGCTCTCCAGCATCGGATACCAGTGCCTGACCAACTGGGTCAGCGTGCAGCCTGGCGGAATCACGCTGGGCGAAACCGCCCGATGCTTTGCAACGCTCGTGCTGACCAGTCTCCCGCTGTCGCTCGCGTTGCTCCTCATGCTGCGCTACGCGGCGGCGCTACGGCCGACTTCCGTCGTCTTCGCTGGTAGCCTCGCCGTTGCGGCGATCACGGCGGTCGCCCTTTCGCTGTTTCACGGTGCCGACGCAACTGCGATGATTCTGATGTGGAATCTCGGCACCGCCGGCTTGTTCGTCGGCCTGGGCAGTATTTTCGGCAAGACCATGTTCTCGTGGGTGGCGCCTCGCCCCGACCTCCACCGGGCGTGACGGTCGCACATGAACGGTTCCGGCACATGATTCGGGTAGCGGTTCATCTGCTGCGGCTACAAGGCGTGAACCCGTCTTTTGCTTCGGGCCAACGTCTCGCGGCTGTCCTCGTAGCATTACTGGTTCTCGGGGCAGTTCCCGCTGCCAGGGGTGGCGCCCTGGAACCGCCCGTCTTTCGAAGTAGGAGCAGCCAGTTCATCTTGTTGCGCCCTGTTGACCCGGCACCTTCTACGACAATCGAAGGAATCAACGGCTCGCCTGTTAATCTGACTCGGTTTCGCGGCCGAGTCGTTCTTCTCAATTTTTGGGCAAGCTGGTGCCTGCCGTGTGCTTACGAAATGCCTGCACTCGACCGGCTCGCGGCGATTGCCGATCCATCTCGCCTCGGCATCGTCGCCGTCGCAATCGATCAGGGAGGACTTGCGGCGGTCGTGCCGTTCCTGCGCGGGCACGGCCTCACACATCTCACCGTCGGGCTTGATCCTGACCAACGCTTGGGATCCCTCAATACTGGCCACGTGTCCGCCGGCGCGCTGCCTCTCTGGGGCTTGCCGATCACCTATATCATCGACAAGCACGGCGAGGTCGTGGGCTACATCACGGGTGCCGCCGAATGGGACTCTTCTAAAGCGCAGGCGTTTCTCGATTACTTCATCAACGAGAACTGACGGCATTATCTCGACGCGGCAAACGAGGGAAATAATGACGATTCTGGGCGTTCTGGGCGGCAGCGGCGTCTATGACATAGCTGGTCTCAAGAACGCCGCGTGGCGGCGAGTTTCATCGCCGTTCGGAGAAACTTCGGACGACTTCCTGTTCGGAGATCTGGACGGTTTGGAACTGGTCTTTGTCCCTCGGCACGGTCGGGGCCACCGGCATACGCCGAGCTCGATCAACTACCGCGCCAACACCGACGCTCTGAAACGCATTGGTGTCACCGATCTCCTCTCAGTCTCGGCTTGCGGGGCTCTACGCGAGGATTTGCCCCCAGGCCGGTTCGTAGTCGTCGACCAGTTTGTCGATCGCACAGTTGGGCGAGAAACGACCTTTTTCGGAGAAGGGCTGGTCGCCCATGTGTCGATGGCGGATCCGACTTGCGACAGGCTTGCGCAAGCCGCGTACGAATGTGCCTGTGCGGCCGAAATTCCAGTGACCCTGGGCGGCACGTATCTGGCGATGGAAGGCCCGCAATTCTCTAGCCGTGCGGAATCACGGATGTATCGGAGCTGGGGGTGCGACGTGATCGGGATGACGAACATGCCGGAAGCGAAACTCGCCCGCGAAGCGGAGATCTGCTTCCTGACCGTCGCGATGGTTACTGATTTTGATTGCTGGCAACCGGACCAGGCCCACGTTCAAGTCTCCGACGTTGTGCGAATTCTCGAGCAGAATGCGGAACGGGCGAAGCTGCTCGTTCGCATGCTGGCGCCTCGACTGAGGGACTCACGGCCCATCCCTTGCCCGGCGGGCTGCGATCACGCGCTGGACCATGCCGTCATCACCGCTCCCGCCGCACGTTCCGCCGATATGCTGGCCAAACTAGATGCGGTCGCCGGGCGCGTGCTGAAGCCCTGATCGAACCTGTCATTCCGGGAGATACCTCCATGATCAAAGCTATTTGGAACGGAAGAGTGATCGCCCAATCGGACCGCACGGAGATCGTCGAGGGGAACCACTACTTTCCACCCGAGGCGCTGCGCACAGAATTCTTCCGGCCCAGCGAGACGCATACTGTGTGCCCTTGGAAGGGCATCGCGAGCTATTACACGCTGGAGGTTGACGGTACGAGCAACCTCGATGCGGCCTGGTATTATCCCGACCCGAAACCGGCGGCGCGCAAGGTCGCGGGCCGGGTGGCGTTCTGGAAGGGCGTCCGCATCGAGGCGACCTGATCGCGGCACAATTCTCAACTGTCGTCGATTGCGGCGCGTGGTTCCGAGGGTTGTTGCGGAACACGGCAGAATCCCTGGGCGGGCACGTCCAATGCCGCGTTGAACTTGGACGAGAGGTTTTGAAACGCGATCAGCCCCGTCAGCTCGACCAGCGCGTCGTCGCTCCAATGCGCCCTCAACCTCGTGCGCAGTTCATCGTCGACCCGATTGAGCGTCATCGCTTCCGCATATTCGAGTGCGAGACGTTCCTCGCTGTCGAACAGACCGCTGCGTTGCCATTGCGCCAGCGCGTCGATCTTCTCCATGGTAACGCCGCGCTTGGCCAGCGTCGCTGAATTGATGTCGACGCAGAAGGCGCAGTGGTTGATCTGCGATACGCGAACGGTCACAAGCGAGCGTAAAGCCGGTGCGATGGGCGAGGATCGGCGATCGAGGGCGCCGTAGAGTAGAGCGACGCTCGCGAAGACCCAAGGCGAGCGACCCCAGAGCAGGCCCGGATCGAGCACGCGCCCATAAGTGCGCCGCTGCTTCCAGAAGAACAGGCGAATGAACCAGGGATAGCCGTGGATCGACTTAGCCGTCACTGCGGGCATCAAAGACCTCCCGCCGCCCCTTGCGGCTCCAGGTTTCGCCATCGTCGACGTCGGAGAGCGTTCTCAGCATCGCAACCTCATTGTCGGCAAGATTCGCCAGCGTATCGGCGAGCGCGTGCTCGCTCGACCATCGCACCTTCGCGAAGGGATCGATGAATCGCGGCCGGCGACGGAGCCCGACCAGCCAATAGCCTCCATCTCGCGCCGGCCCGAAAACCGCCTCCTTCGTGCCCAAAGCGCGGAACGCCGCGGCGATGTCGGACGCGGCGATATCCGGGATGTCGCTGCCGATGATGACGACTGGCCCTGGCGGCAATCCGCGCGCGACCCTTGCCATGCGCCGTCCGAGATCGCCGCTCCCCTGCGGGAGCGCTGCAACGCCGCGTGGCCAGGGACCGGAGCGGTCGGGGGTGATACCGAGCCAGGTCGTCCAGCGGGGATCGCGGGCCAGGCGGCGCAGCAGCCCCGCCAGCATGACGCGCTGGAAGCGGAGGGCTTCGATCGCGCCGATGTCCCGCGCCAACCGGCGCTTGCCTCGACCCAAGCGAGGCAGCCGCGCGAAAATGACAAGGTGCCGTGCGCAGCGCATGATCAACCGTAGAGTCTTGCGATCAGGCGAGGCGGCATGCCTAGGAGATAGAGCGTCAGGCACGCCAGATTCCGCAGACTTCGGCGTCGCCAGCCGTCGCGGCGCCAGCGTTCGGCCGACGTATTGGCGGCGGCCTTGAGGATCGTCAGTCGGCGCCGCCCGATACGGCGCACGAGATCGACGTCCTCCATGAGCGGCCAGGCGCGGAACCCGCCCAGAGAGAGGTAGAAATCGCGTTGTATCAGCAAGCCCTGATCGCCATAGGGTAGGCTTAGATAGCGCGTGCGCCACGCGACGCGGCGCTCGAGACGCCGCGCCTCGGCGCTCGGATCGTCGAGCCCGAAGCGGAAGGTAGCGGCGCGCATCAGATTGGAAGGGTCCGCGATAAACCTCTTCGCCTCTTCTTTCCAGCTCTCGGTGAGAATCGTATCCGCATGCAAGAATAGGAGCCATTCGCCTTCACTTCGCATCGCGCCTTCGTGCAATTGAATGCCGCGGCTGGCGCCGGTTGCGACAACTCGCGCGCCCATCGATCGTGCGACTTCGGTCGTGTCGTCGCGCGAGCCGCCGTCGACGACGACAATTTCTCTGACTCCGCGGCAGGCTGAGATGGCTCCGCGCAGATGGCCTGCTGCGTCGAGCGTCGGAATGATCACCGACACTTCGAAAATGTTCGGGGACGTGTCGTCGCCGGTCATGGCGCCTAACTCAGCCACAGCAGCAGACGAACCAGCCGCTTCGGCCATGGGCTGAAGAGTTTCGGAGCATAAAAGGCGCTTGCCGTGCTCTTCGAGATTTCACCGCGGGTGGGGTAAGGCAGGATCAGCCCAGTAAGAGCGCTCAGTTTCAATTTCCGCGAAATCGCGAGAGCCCAAAGCTGGATGAGTTCGCCCGCTTGGCTCCCCAAAATCGTCGCGCCCAGGATCGTTCCATTCCTGTCGGTTACGATCTTGATCCCGCCAGAGATCTCCCGCTCGGCCTGAGCACGGTCGTTGTCCGCGAAATTCGCCCACGTTATGCGCACGCGATCGCCCAGCAACTCGCGCGCCTGAGCCTCGGGGAGCCCGACATGTGCGAGCTCAGGGTCCGTGTAAGTAACCCACGGAAGCGCCCGATAATCGACCTTGGCGGGCAGACGGAAGAGGGCATTACGGATGACGATCCCAGCCTGATAGCTCGCGGCGTGCGTGAACAGAGGGCCGCCGATCACGTCGCCCAGCGCATAGACTCGCTTGTTCGATGTCCGTAGCCGGGCATCCACGACAACGCCTTTTTCGGTATGAAGGACTCCGCCCGTTTGAAGGTCGAGCCCGTCCAGCCGCGGTCGCCTGCCGGCGGCCACCAGCAGGTGTGAGCCGGTAATCGGCTCCGGCTGACTCCCCAATGCGATGGCGATTCCATTGCTGGTCGAGGCCAGGCTTGCGATCTCGACCCCTTCATGGATGGCGATTCCCTCGGCCGCGAGCTCCGCGCGCAATAGGTCAACAAGTTCGGGCTCGTCCTTCGGCAGCAATCGTCGTCGCTGGAAGATCGTGACGGAGCCGCCCAAGCGGCGGAAGGCTTGCGCCATCTCGACGCCGATCGGGCCGCCGCCAATGATCAGGAGATGATCGGGACGGGCGTTGAGGGAAAAGACCGATTCGTTGGTGAGGTAAGGAACTGTGTCGATGCCCGGAATATTTGGCACCGCGGCCGTGGACCCCGTGGCGATCACGATCCGCTTCGCCCGGACGCGCACACCGCCGCCTTCGATCTCTCCGGGCCCCGCAAAGCGCGCGGGGGCTTTGATCACCCGTACCCCTAAGCTTTCGAACCGCTCAACCGAATCGTGTGGCGCGATGGCCGCGATCACCTGGCGCACATGGGCGACGACTGCCGAGAAATCGATCCGCACGTCGGAGCCATCAATGCCAAACCGGGCAGCTTGTCGGATATTTCGGGCAGCGTGGGCCGCCGCGAGCAGTGACTTGGAGGGCACGCATCCGTAATTGAGGCAATCGCCGCCCATCTCGCCGCGTTCGAACAGGATGGTGCGGGCGCCGAGCATCGCGGCGCCGGCCGCCACAGAGAGGCCCGCCGACCCGGCGCCGATGACGCAAACATCGCATCGCAGTGCTTTCGGCATGTGCTACCTCGATTTGCCACGCCGTAACCGTCGGTATCCGATTGGGATCAGCGAAAGTCCCGCGAGCGCCAAAAGGGGCACGAGAATGCTCGGCGAAAACAGAATGCCGAGATCGGGCTTTCGGCCCTGATCCAAGATTCGGCCGAGACCGTTTCCGACGCTGGCGTACACCGCGGCACCCGGAATAATCCCCAAGAACGTGCCCGCGATGAAGGTCCGCAGTGGCACGTCGAGAAAGGCCGCCGCGAGATCGACCAACCAAAAGGGAAAGAGGGGGATAAGCCGCAGGGAGAGGAGATAGTTGAAGGCATCCTTCTGAAAGCCGTCCTTGAAGGCCTGAAGAGCGCTAGCGGCGCGGCCCCGCAATAATTCGCCGAAGCTCGATCGTGCGATCAGGAACAGAAACGTTGCGCCAACCGTCGCGGAGACGACGGCGATGGCCGTGCCCAGGTACATCCCAAAAAGAAAACCCGCGCTCATCGTAAGGATCGACGAGCCGGGAAGGGAAAAAGTCACCGCAGCTACGTAGACAGCCGCGAATGCCAAGGCGGCGAGCGTGGGCGTCTCCGCCACTTGCGACAAGAGCCACGATCGATTGGTTGCAAGCGCCTCGAAGGAGAGGTACCGGTCGAGATGTAATCCGATGACGAGGGCAAATCCGACCGCGATCAGGGCTGGAAGCAAAGCTATCCGAGCCCAGTTTCGTTGCATCCGCCCGTTGCGGCTCGTGAAAGTCCGTTCGCTGGTGTGGCGCATCAGGCCCCCACCATCACGAGGACGGCCGAAAGGGCGGCTGTCGCCGGCAGGGTCACGAACCAGGCCAGCAGGATCGTTCGCAGCGCGTCCCGAGCGCGCGGCGGCGCATGATCGGCGACGCGGACCCCGATGATTGATCCGGCCGCCACATGCGTAGTGGAGACCGGCAACCCTAAAGGCGTCGCTCCGAGCACCAGAAGGGCAGTGCCCAGATTGGCAAGCAGACCGGTCGTCGGCGTCATCGCCGAGACTTCGTGGGCCAGGACCGGCAGCAGGCGGCGCCCGGCCATCAAGGCGCCGCCGGTCATGGCAAGCGACGTCAGCATTATCGCCAAGGCCGGTCCCTTGGCCGCGATTGCGGAAGTGGGCCAGGCGGCAAGGGCGGGAATCATCAGGGCGGCCATTTTGGGCACGTCGTTGAGGCCGCGCGCGAAACTCACCGCTCCGCCGCTCAGCCAATGCAGCGCCAGCCAAACCCGGCGTGTCATGGCTGAAGGGCGCTGTTCGGGAGGCGCGCAGATGAACGGGTCTTTCTTGTGGTCCTCGGGCGCGCAACAGCCAGGAGTCCACTGCGGCATCCGAGCCTCGACATAGCGATTCAGTAAGAGAAGCGTCCAGCAGAGGCCGATGGCGAGAGCGGGGCTCGCAAGCAGGGGCACCAGAAATTTCGCGGTCACGGCTCGAACGGCCACGTCGCGGATGCCGAACTGCGCGATGGCGGCGCCGACGATCCCGCCAATCAAGGCATGTGTCGTGGAAACGGGCCAGCGGCGCCACGTCGACAGGGCGACGAAGCCAGCGGCGGCGGCTAACGCCGCAAGCGCCGCGCCGACGGGCAACACGTCTGCGCCCTTCAAGAATCCGCCGCCGAACAAGGCGCCGAGCGCGCCGCCCCACGGGATCGCGCCCAGTCCGCCAGCGAGAGTCGCAAAGACGCCAAGAATCCACGCCGCGCGCGGGGTAGCGATGCCGCTGCCGGCCAACGCGGCAACTCCTTTCGACACGTCGTTTGAGCCATTCGCCCAAGCCAACGTCAGGATGACGACCGAAAGCAGAGCTGCTGAGAGCATGGGAACCGATCCCTTCAGCAGCATTTGATTGGCGCGGCCGCGGTCTCGGCCGCTTGGACGGGGGCTGAGCCGCAGTCGAACAGTCCGTAGTGAACGGACTTGTCGCCGATGATTTTGAAATGGGGGGCGTAGCGGCTTAGCGACAGCATGTCCGCCGTGTTGCCGCAGACCGGAACGGCCTTGCGGGCAACGAAGCGATGATGGTCGTCGAGACCGAATGCGTTTGGGGCTTCCGGGATTGTGCCGTTGTAGATCGCCGCTTGGCCGTAATCTTCGCATCGGTCTTCGAGGCCGATCTTGAACGCGCGAACCGTCACGGAATAGAACTCGACCAGGCCGGTCCTGCGCTCGAGATCGAGGTTGTTGATGGCGACGCGCCGCCGCTCGACGGTCCGGAGGTCGCGGCAGCCTGCCGCCGCCATCAGGCGCCGGAAGTCCTCCCAATAGAGCGCACCGCCCAGGCATTCTCCACGCAAGACAGGATCGGCTGCGATGTCGGAAGGAATGCGCCGGTCCGCGAAGACGTCCGAGAAATAGAGCTCGCCGCCTTGCTTGAGCACGCGAAAGATTTCCCGAAAGACGCTCGCCTTGTCCGGAGAGAGATTGAGAACGCAATTCGAGACGACGACGTCGACGCTCTCGTCCGGAATCCGCGCGGTCCGCAGGTCTTCGATGTATCCCTCGCGAAACTCGACGTTGGCGAAGCCGAATTTCCTGGCGTGATAGTCACGATGCTTGCGCGCGACGGCGAGCTGCTCTCTGGTCATGTCGACGCCGATGACGCTGCCTTCCGCTCCGACAAGCTGAGACAGGACGTAGCAATCACGCCCGGCGCCGCATCCGAGATCGAGGACATGCGCGCCTTTCAGCGCGAGCGGAATCGGCGAGCCGCAGCCATAGAACCGCGCCTTGACCTCCTCGTGAACCTGGGCCAGCGCCTCGATGATATAGGGTGCAGGCGCCGCGCCGATGCAGCACGCCGAGGTCTGGAGATCGTCCGACGATTGAAGGATTTCTCCGTAATACCGCTGGATCGATTCAAGGGAACTTTGATGTTGCGTCATTCGCTTTAGGCTTCCTCGGTTATTGCGATCGGATGCGGCTTCGATTCTCCGATCGGATCGCTCCATTCCAGGAGGCGGTGATCGAAGACGCCTTCCAGACTTGGCTTGATGATTTGGAAATAAGGAGACACGTCGAAGTCGCGCGGCACGAACAGGCTGTGGTGACGGACGCGCAGGATCTCCTTCAAGCACTCCAAGCAGGTTGGCGTCGCCGCGGCGACGGTCGTCACCAGAGGGAGCACGGGGTATTTGATCGCCTGGAAGGCTTGCGCGATCAACGTCGAGCAGATCGCGCGCGTGGGGTCGCCGCTTCCGAAGGCAATCATCTTACGGCGCCAGGGCGTCGGAACCGGCGGCGTCGGCAAGAGATAGCGCATGAGATCGACGACGTTCTTGGTGTCGTATCTATGTCCGATCCGGCCTATCGCGTACGCGATAAGGGCATCCTGGTCCGTTTCGGCCAAACCGACCGGCCGGCAGATGCGGCCGTGATATTGGGTGTAATCGTCGATCCCAGTCACGCGAACGCCCGCAAGGAGGTCGGCTTCGATGAAGGCGTGCGGTCTGGGCGAACCCGGCGGCAACCTCGGATGATCGCCGGCATAGAGCGCCGCATGTGACCAAGTCGATTGCGTCAGATATTTAATGGCCGTGCTGATACGGCTGTAACCCTCGACCAGCAAGACGTCGCCGGGGCGAAGCGCCTGTTTGAGAAGCGTCGGGTTCGTCGGCGGTGAAGCGCTATGCAGATGTCGTTCCGCGGCCAAGAACGCGGCGAGCGTTCTCCCCAGCCAAGCTAGCATCGGTAGGTCCAATCTCAACCGCTGCACGATGCGCCGCCAAGGACGCAGAAACGCGCGCAATAGCGATGATTGAGCTTCACAGGCCGTGCGGCCTCGGCCAAGCTCGTCCCGAGCTCGAAAGCGCCGTCGTAGGGTAGCAGCGTGCAAGAGAGGACGGCCGGCCTGTCGGCGCCTTTTCGCTTCACGACCATCCGCGAGCTGGCGCACATCACGGAATCCGGGCTTTTGCCAAGGATGCCCCAACAGCGCTCGGTGATTTCCGGGACGTCCTCGTCAGCCTTCATCTCAGGAAACAGTATGAGGCGCGCTGGGTCATGCGCGTCGATTCTCACGCCCAGCCCGTCGAACAGCGCCGCGTAACCGGCGCGCATCTGAGCGTCCGTCTGCCCCCAGACGGTTCGTCCGGCGACGGATACAGCGAAGTCATTTTGCGCGAGCCAGAGCAGCCCGTCGATCGTGCGCCGCCAGCTCTTCGGTCCCCGCAGCCGCTCATGTCCAGACGGCTCGTAGTGGTCTAGCGAAACGCGCACCGTCAGCTTGTCGGCAAACCTTCGGTTGACGTCGAGCAGCGGCGCCTTCAGCCGTTGCATCGGCTTCATCGCGTTGGTCAGCACTAGGACGGTGAAGCCCGCGGTGAGGCTGTCCTCCAGCATCCCGAGGATGTCTGGATTCATAAACGGCTCGCCGCCGGTGAAGCCGATCTCAGTTGGCGGCGGATCGAGGTTGGTCGCTTCCGCCAGGAAACGCCTCACTTCCGTGCGGGTGATGTAGGCGAGACGGTCGTTCCTCGGGCTCGATTCAATATAGCAGTTCTCGCAGGTCAGGTTGCAAAGAGTCCCGGTATTGAACCACAGCGTTTTGAGGGCTTTGAGCGCAACCCTTGCGCGCCGTTCGCCCGTCGCGGTTATGTCCGGGTTGGCGAATTTCGTGGCGGAAGCAGCCAGAGGTCCCAGTTCCAGGGCTCCTGCGATGGACTCTCCCTCCCAATTCAATGGCTTAGCGTCCATGGTCGGTTCTCGGCACCTAGTGTTAAGCAGTGCGCGCTCCACGTTCGGGAACGATTTCTCTGGGCTACTGATCTGAAATTCGTCGGTTCGCCTTCAAAGGTTTCGTAGTGGCGGTCAAAGACGGACCCATCGATAACTCGCGGTCAGCACCCCTCAGCTTCTTCCCACCACATACGCTGTGGAAAGCGAACGCTCGACGGGTCGCGTGGCGGGCATCCCAACAACCGTCCGGAGTCGGCGTTTGGGTTTGGCCGCGTAACCTTCTGGCCTTTCGGCTCGAATCTTCATCCGAGACGACCGCGAGCTACGAACTTCGCGTCGCGCAGAACATCTTGCGCCATGCACCCCGCCACAACGCCGGGATCATCCGACGCCATTGAAGGAGGCCTAAACAACCAAGAGGGAAGATTGCAACGAGAGGAAACAGACCCGCTAATGCATCGCGTGTTTCAGACATTTATCGACGGTCTTTCCGGCAGCGTTGACGCAGATGGCTTCCGCAGAGTCCTCGCTGAAGCCGGGGTGGCGCTCGATTTGAACTGCTTCGCCTATCTTTCCATGCCGCCGAGACGGGGCGATGCACCTGGGCTCATTTCGAATTATCCTGTCGAGTGGACCGATCATTATCTGCGGGAACACTATGAGCGGGTCGATCCGGTCATCGTCGAGGTGCTGACAACCCCGGAGCCGTTCGAGTGGGGACAAGAATTCGCGGCGAAGCGTTTGTCGAAGGCGCAATGCGCGCTCCTTGACGAGGCGGCGCAGTTCGGAATCCGCTGTGGCTTCACGGTGCCCGTCCACGACTCCCGTGGTCTGGTTGCGGCGGTCACGTTCGCCGCGGACGAGCGCCGCCCGAGGTTCCAGCGCTGCATCGAG
>Ga0307374_10002930_pt1 | contig 29683 bp, 25 predicted proteins | sample OX3MG_FD_202532 | JGI IMG/M metagenome (GOLD analysis project Ga0307374, IMG submission 202532) | Soil microbial communities from Risofladan, Vaasa, Finland - OX-3 | ecosystem: Environmental > Terrestrial > Soil > Coastal area > Acid sulfate soil | place: Finland: Risofladan, Vaasa | collected... | reverse complement strand
GGCCGTCGCCGTTGACGTCGATGAACTGCGCGCCGAGACCGTGCCGGAAGTTCGCCGACTCGAGCCCCGCCTGGACGCCGACCTCGCGGAAGTGTCTGTGCCCCTCGTTCAGGAAGAGCAGATCGCGTACGCCCGCGACGTTCGTCGGGAAGCCGGCGAGCGAATTGGGCACGGGCTCGTTCGTGTCGGAGTAGCCGGCGACGAAGATGTCGGGCAGGCCGTCGCCGTTGACGTCGGCGACCGCGACGCCGGTGTACCAGCCGTGTGCCGGTAGCGCCCTGGTCGTGAAGGTGCCGTTGCCGTCGTTCCACAGGACGTCGACGCCGCGCGTCGTCGAGACGACGAGATCGGGGCGCCCGTTGCCCGTGAGATCTGCGGCGGCGCAGCCGTCGCCTTGCGCCTGCAGCCCGGTGTGCGACGCAGCGGTGACGTTGCGGAACTTGCCGTGCACGTTCTCGAACAGCGCGGAGCGCGGAAGCCCGCCGTGCGCGCTCCACTGCGCGGTGTCCGCGCTCGAGTACGAGTTGACGACGAAGAGGTCCTGCCACCCGTCGCCGTTGTAGTCCAGCCAGCACAGGCCGCCGCCCATCATCGCCTGTGTCTCGTTCGACGGGCCGAAACGGAATGAGCCCTGCCGGAAGTCGAGCCCCACGGAGGCGGCGACGTTCGTGAGATGAGTCCCCGCGAGCGCGTCGCTGGTCACCGGGGCCGCGATCTGCGTCGGCGCCGCGGCAGCAGGGAGCGCCCAGTGACCGTTCGAGGTCTGATGGAGGTGGTACGTGACGTCGGCGATCTGCGCGGTGGCCGTCGGCGGCCCTTGTTCCCGTCCCTGCACGAGGAAGATCCGCAGACGGTCGCTCGTGCCCGCCGGCTTCGCTGCGAGCAGATCGTGGGCGATCAGCTCGGCGGTGTGGCGATCGAGCTTCGTCTGCACGCCCTGCGACGGAAGGATCGTGATCGGGGGCAGCGCGCCCGGCGGCAGTGCTCGGAACGCGTTCGCCGCGGCCGGCGGGCTCGCGAGGACGATCGCAACTGCCGCAAGCGCGACAGCGACCGGAGCGAGGGTGAGTAAGCGTCGCCGGTCGAGTGCGAACGGGACGAGCCGCAGCATCGGCATCGCCAGGCACACGATCGCGAGTGCTCCGAGCAGCGCGACCTTGGCGGCGAACTCGGTCGTCGTCGGCGCGATGAGCACGGACGAGAGCAGCCCGAGCGAGACGGCGTACACGAGCCGCGCCGGCGGCGAGCGGGGCGACGTCTTCGGGTCGGTGATCATGAAGAAGAGGAACACGAGCACCTCCGGCGACGTGATCAGCACCCACCAGAGATGGAAGCCGGTGATCGGCCCGAGGTGCCAGCGCGCAGTCATCGAGTGACCCGCCAGCGCGAGCACTCCGATGCCCGCGGCGAACGACACCCAGAAGCCGAGCGCGACGCGCAGGAGATGAAGCCGGCGGAGGATGGCGAAGCCGCCGGTGACGATGACGACGAGCGCAAGCGCGAGCCACGCCGAGGTCGGCCCCCACCAGAAGTCGAGCGGCGCGGCGCGGTTTCGGCCGAGCGCGAGGAAGCAGACGACGAGTCCGATGTTCGACGGATTGAAGATGTGCTCGCCTCGCCACTTGATCACGTGCTTCGAGAGGAGCGAGATCGCGGCCGTGCCGACGAAGATCCACCAGCCGCGCAGGGTCCACCAGTCACCGTGCGCGGTCCCCGGCACGCGCAGGACGAACGCGACGCCGTTCCCGGTCAGCATCGCGCTCGCCGGCCACAGGATCACGTGCTGGCTCCGGAAGGCGATCGCGACCTCGAGCACGGCGCACGTCCCGAGCGCGAGGAGGATCTGGGCGATCGAGACCTCGAAATGGAAGCCGATCTGGCCGATGACCTGCAACGACGTGATCGTCGCCGCCAGGTGCAGGCGCGGATCCCTGAGCTTCGGGAGGAGCACCGGATACGCCCTGCCGCGGATCTCCAGGATGGGTGCCGCGGTCGCGCTCAAAGCCTGACCCATCCTAGTGTCCTAAGGAAATAGGTGACAATGGCGGGATGAGGCTCGATCGCGCCCGTCGCATCGTCGAGCACGTCGTCGCCGCGGCTCCGGCCCCGCTCTCCGTCTACGTCGCCGACACGCACGGGGAGCTCGTTGCTGCTGCCACGATGGACGGCGCCGCTCCCGACACGCGCCTGAACGCGCAGCGCAAGGCATACACCGCCGCACGCAGCGATGCCCGTTCGACCCGCGAGCTGGCGGAGAAGGTGCGCGACGACGCGGTCGAGCGGGCGAGCTTCGATCCGTTCTTCACCTTCTTCCTCGGTGGCGTCGCCGTCTTCGAGGGCGAGACGCGCGTCGGCGCCGTCGGTGTCAGCGGCCTCCCGGGCGCCGAGGACGAGCGCCTCGCGGCGGCCGCCATCGACGCGACCGCCTGAGATGCGCGACGACGCGACCCGCCGGGCCCGCGAGGAGCTCGCCGCCGGTGCCGTCCGCGCGCCCGCGCGCGCGCATTTCCGCGCGATGGGGATCGATCCGGCACGGCTCGACGGCCGGATCGTCGGGATCGCGTCGACGTGGACGGGGACGATGCCGTGCAACCTGAATCAGCGCGAGCTCGCCGAGCGCGTCGTCGAGGGTGTCACCGCGGCCGGTGGCGTCGGGCTCGTCTTCAACACGATCGCCGTCTCCGACAACCAGTCGCAGGCGACGCCGGGGATGCGGGCGTCGCTGATCTCGCGCGAGGTGATCGCAGACTCCATCGAGCTGATGACGGCTGCGCACGACTTCGACGCGCTCGTGTGCCTCGTCGGCTGCGACAAGACGGTGCCCGCGGCGCTGATGGCACTCGCCCGCGTGGACAAGCCCGCGGTGGTGCTCTACAGCGGCCCGATGCGCGCCGGCCCGAACCGCACGACGATCCAGGACGTCTGGGAGGCGATCCCCGGCCCCCGTCCCGTGTTGGACGAGCTCGAGCGCATCGCGTGCCCAGGCCCCGGAACGTGCGCAGGGCACTTCACCGCCAACACGATGGCGGTCGCGCTCGACTGCCTCGGGATTGCCGTCATCGGCGACGGGTTGATCCCTGCCGACGAGACCGACGCGAAGGGCGATGCGGCCCGGCGCGCGGGTGAGCTCGCCGCCCGGCTGACCGTGACGGCGCGCCGCTTCCTCGACCGCCGCGCGCTCCTGCACGCGATGGCCGGGATTGCAGCGACCGGGGGCTCGACGAACGGCGTACTCCATCTGCTTGCGATCGCGCGGGAAGCCGGAGTCCAGTTGACGCTCGACGATCTCGCTGCGGTGAGCGAACGGACGCCGGTGATCGCGAGCCTCCTTCCGACCGGCCGGTTCACCGCCGAGGACTTTCATCGCGCCGGCGGGACCGGCGCGTTGCTGCGGGAGCTGATCCGCACGGGGCACGTGGACGGCGGCGCACCGACCGTCGACGGCTTGACGCTCGCCGAGCGGACAGAAGGCGCTCCTGCGCCGGACGGTGCGGTGCTCTCCACCGTCGAGCAGCCGTTCAAGGCGGGCGGCGCGCTCCGGGCGCTTCGCGGGAACCTCGCTCCCGGCGGCAGCCTCGTGAAGGTCAGCGGCATGCGCGCGCACCGCGGGCCTGCCCGCGTGTTCGACAGCGAAGAGGCGTGCGCGGACGCAGTTCGCGGCGGCGGCGTCCTGCCCGGCGACGTGCTCGTCGTCCGCTACGAAGGTCCGGCCGGTGGCCCGGGCATGCGCGAGCTGCTGAGCGTCACGTCCTCGATCGTCGGCGCCGGGCTCGGCGACTCGGTCGCGCTCGTGACCGACGGGCGCTTCTCGGGCGCGACCCGCGGACTGATGGTCGGCTACGTCTCGCCTGAGGCGTTTCGCGGCGGCCCGCTCGCCGTCGTGCGCGACGGCGACGTCGTGGCCATCGACGCCGAGGCGGGCACGATCGTCCTCGAGGTCGACGACGCCGAGCTCGCAGACCGGCTCGCCCGTTGGACGCAACCTCTGTCCGACGTGACCGGCGTGTTCGCGCGCTACCGCGCGCTCGTCGGGCCGGCGTCCGAGGGCGCCGTCCTGTCGTGAAGGCGCTCGTCGTCGAGCCCGGGCGCGCCGGCGCGCGCGTCGAGGACATGCCCGACACCGTGGTCGGCATCGACGAGGTACCAGTGCGCGTCCTCGAGGTCGGGGTGTGTGGGACCGATCGCGAGATCGTGCACGGCCTCTTCGGCATCGCGCCCGAGGGGGAAGAGCTGCTCGTGCTCGGGCACGAGGCGCTCGGTGTCGTCGAGCGTGACGGTCACGGCTTCTCGCGCGGCGATCTCGTCTCGGCGACGGTGCGGCGCTCGTGCGGCCACTGCCTCGCGTGTGAGGAGGCATCGCCCGACTCGTGCTTGACGGGCAACTACAGCGAGCGCGGGATCACGCGCCTGCACGGGTTCGCCCGCGAGCTCGTCGGCGAGGACCCGGCGCAGCTCGTCCCGATACCACGCGACCTCCGGCGCGTGGGCGTGCTCGCCGAACCGCTGTCGGATTGCGTGCGCGCAATGCGGCATGCGCGAGCGATCGGCGGCCGCCAGCCGTGGGAGCTGCAGCGCGCGCTCGTCATCGGAGCAGGAGCGATCGGCACGCTCGTCACCTTCCTGCTCCGCCTCGACGGCGTCGCGGTCGTGACCATGGCGCTCGAGCCGGCGAGGCCGCTCATCGAGGAAACCGGCGCCGAATATGTGCCCGCGGGGAGCGGCGACCTCGGTCGCTTCGACCTCGTCGTCGAGTGCGCCGGAAACGCGCAGCTGATGGCCGACGCGCTCGGGCTCCTCCGTCGCAGCGGGGTCGCGTGCCTGCTCGGCATCGACGGCCGCGAGCAGAAGGTCGAGCTCGACGGCCGCACGATCGGCGTCGATGCCGTGCTCGAGAACCGGGTTCTCTTCGGCAGCGTGAACGCGCGGCGCGAGGACTGGGTCGCGGGCATCGCCGCGCTCGACGAGATGCGCCGCCGCTGGCCGGGTGTGCTCGATCAGCTGATCGGGTTGCGCGTGCCGCTCGACCGCTTCGACGAGGCACTCGCGTTCGCCGGCGGGAAGGCGACGCTCGCGCTCAGCGACTGATCAGCGGATCGGTGAAGACGTCGTGCTCGTCGGTGCTGCGCGTCGAGAACTCCGACACGATCGCGCCGTCGTCTCCCGCCTGGAACCAGTGCAGCGTGTCCGGCGGAATGGTGAATTGCTCGCCCGGCCGTAACACGATCTCGTCATACCCTTCGACGTGCAGGTGGACGACGCCCGTACGGCAGCGGAACGTCTCCTCCTTGCCAGGCTCGCCGCCGACGGGCGGATGCCGGTGCTCGGGACAGATCTGGTGTGGGAACAGGACGAGCTCCTTCGCGCACACGCGGTCCGTGTTCACGTAGACGACGATCTGCAGGCCGGTCTCCTCGAGTCGGCCGAGCCCGAGATCCGTGACCTCGATCGCCGCGCGCTCCGCAGGCGTGAGCACGATGCCGGCGTCGGCCAGCATCGCGGCCGCGCGCTCTCTAGCCTCGGAGTGCGTCATCGTGCAGCGACTCGAGCGTCCGTGCCTGGCCCATGGCATCCTCGCGGCCGAGCAGGAGATCCGCCTCGCCGCGAATCGCGTCGCTCACGTTCTCGAGCTCCAGGCGGTATGAATCCTCTCGCTCGAGCTCGATTCGTTCCACGTCCCCGTCGCGGCGCAGCTCGATCACCGGATTGACGCAATGCCAGGGGTCGTCGAGGAAGACCGATCCCTCACTGCCGATCGCCTCCAGCTCGTCCCGATTCGGCAGGGCCGTGCCGCAATCGAACGTTGCGAGCACCTCGTTCGGGAAGCGCAGCAGCCCGCCGAAGGTCCAGTCGGTGCCGGACGGCCCCACCCATGCTTCGCCGTGCGCCGCGACCGGCTCGCCGCCGAGGAGGCGCGACCCGCTGACGCAGTAGCAACCGACGTCCATCAGCGCGCCGCCGTCGACATCGGTGCGCAGGCGGATGTTGTCCAACTCGTAGAGCCCGAAGGAGAACGCGGCGCGGATGACGCGCAACTCCCCGATCGCGCCCCTCGCAACAAGGTCGGTCAGCCATTTCGTCTGCGGGTTGTGCCGGTACATGAACGCCTCGCTCAGCAGGCGGCCGGTGCGCTCCGCGGTGTCGAACGCGGCGTCGACCTCCTCCGGATGCCGCGTGAACGGCTTCTCGCACAAGACGTGCTTGCCCGCCTCGAGCGCTTTGATCGACCACTCGGCGTGCATCGAGTTCGGAAGCGAGATGTAGACCGCCTCGATCTCCGGGTCCGCGAGCAGTGCCTCGTAGGTGCCGTACGCCCGCGGAATCTCCCACTTGCGCGCGTATGCGTCGGCCCTCGCCTGGTCGCGGCTCGCGACCGCGACGAGCTCGACCCTCTCCGACGCGTGCGCGCCCGGGATCACCTTCCGGTTGATGTCCGCCGTGGAGACGATTCCCCACTTCACCCGTGATCTCACGCGCGTACTATCGCGAAATGGCGCAGATCGGTGTGGGGATGCTCGGCTACGCGTTCATGGGCAAGGCCCACTCGAATGCGTTCCGGAAGATCCCGTACATCACGTGGCCCCCGCCGCTCGAGCCGCTGCTGATCGGGATCGCCGGCCGGAACGAGCAGGCGGTCGGCGAGGCTGCGCTCCGCTACGGCTGGGACTACGCGACCACCGACTGGCGCGACCTGATCGCCGACGAGCGCGTCGGCCTGTTCGACAACGGCGGTCCGAACTCCCTGCACGCCGAGCCGACGATCGCCGCCGCGCGGGCGGGCAAGCACGTCGTGTGCGAGAAGCCGCTCGGCCGCGACGCAGGCGAGAGCTACGAGATCTGGCAGCAGGTCGCCGCGACCGGCGTCAAGCACATGTGCGGGTTCAACTACCGCTTCGTGCCGGCCGTGCGCCTTGCACGGGAGATGATCGAGGCCGGCGAGCTCGGCGAGGTGCGGCACTTTCGCGGGCGCTACCTCCAGGACTGGGGCGACGATCCGTCGCTCGACACGTGGCGCTTCAACCCCGATGAAGCCGGTTCGGGCGCGCTCGGCGACCTGATGACGCACGTCGTCGATCTCGCGCGTTTCCTCAACGGCGAGATCGCGGCCGTGTCGGGCTTCGCGCATACGTTCCTGCCCGGGCGCGAGGTGGACGACGCGGTCGAGGCGGCGGTCGAGTTCGGCAACGGCTCGATCGGCACGCTCGAGGCGACGCGCTTCGCCCACGGCCGGCGCAACGCCTTCCAGTGGGAGATCAACGGGACGAAGGGATCGCTCGCCTTCGACATGGAGCGGCTGAACGAGCTCCAGGTCTTCCGCGCCGACGGCGACCGCGCCCGCGGCTTCAAGACGGTGCTCGTCTCCGAGACCGACCACCCGTTCTGGAAGTACTGGTGGCCGCCCGGGCACATCATCGGCTGGGGCGACACGTTCGTGCACGAGCTGCACCACATGCTGTGGGCGATTGCCGAAGATGCGGACGTCGCGCCGTATGGCGCCGACTTCGAGGACGGCTACCGCGCCTCCGAGATCTGCGATGCGATCGTGCGTTCCGGCGAGACCGGCGCGCGCGAGACGATCACGTATCGCAGCTAGACCGGCAGTGTGAGACTCTCGATGTCGCGGGGGTAGTCCGTCAGCGTCTGCATTCCGTGCTCGGTGACGACGACCGTGTCGGAGTGACGGAAGCCGCCGAGCGCCGAGTCGTACAGGCCAGGCTCCACGGTGAAGACCATCCCGGGCTGGAGCACGGCGTGGTCGCCGAGGTCGAGGAACGGCGCCTCGTGATTGCGCAGGCCGATCCCGTGGCCCGTGTGCTGGCGCCAGTACTCGAGCAGGTCGTTGTCCTCGAAGTAGCGCATGACTGCACCGTCGACGTCGGCGCACGTGGCACCCGGCCGGATGGCCGCGAACGCCGCCTCCTGCGCCGCGACGACGTGCCCGAAAAGCCGCCGCTGTTCGTCGGTCGGCGGGCCGATGATCATCCCGCGCTCGAGCTCGGCGTTGTAGCCCCACACCGGCGCGCTCGTCTCGCTGACGAGCATGTCGCCCGCGCGGAACTCGATCGCGTGCGCGACCGCGTGGGCCCACGAGCTGCGCACGCCGATCTGCCCGCGGTAGCCCGCTGACACCCCGGCCGACGACGACAGCCCGCCCACGTCCCCGAGCTCTGCGAGCATCGCGAGCGTCGTCTCCTGCCCGGCGCGCAGGCTCGCCTCCGCCTCGGTGACGCCGGGCCGCGTGTACTCCTGCAGCAGCCGGTGCGCGTGGGCGCACCAGCGCCCGCTCTCGCGAATCAGCTCGAGCTCGTTCTCGCTCTTGCGCGCCATCATCGCCTCGATGACGTCGCCGAGCGGCGTGACCGCAGCTCCTGTGACCTCGCTCAGCGGCGGGCCTTTGTACCCGAGGATGCCCGGGTACCCGTCCTGATCTGCGCCGACGGCGCGCTCGATGCCGAGGTCGGCGAGGACGCGCGCGAACAGGCGCATCGGGTGTTCGAGGCCGGGGTACTCGGCGTACGCGTCGATGCGCTCGAACGCCGTCTCGGCGCGGGCTCGCTCGGTCTCGAACTCCGGCACGAAGATCGTCGACTCGCCGCCCACGCTCTCCGCGTAGACGACGGGACGCTCGTTGGAGAGGAACCAGAAGCCCGTGAAGTATTGGATGTAGTCGGCGCCGAAGAGGACGTATCCGGTCAGTCCTGCGCCGCGGACGTGCTCGAGGAGTCGTTGTCGCCGCTCCTCGAATTCGGCTGTGGGGATGCTCACCCCGCGAGCCTACGTGCGCAGCACGACCTCGAGCGCGGTTCCCCGCCCGGGGATCGACCGCAGCGAGAGGCCGCCGTCGATCGACGCTGCGCGAGCGCGCATGTTCTTCAGTCCCTGCCCGGCTACGCTCTCTTCGCCGTCGAAGCCCTCGCCGTCGTCGTGGATCGAGACGAAGCGCGCGCCGTCACGCCAGCCGATCACGACCTCCGCGCACGTCGCCTGCGCGTGCTTGCGCACGTTCGCGAGCCCTTCCTGCACGATGCGGAAGATCTCGATCTGCTCGTCGGGCGCGAGATGCATCGCCGGGTCGACATCGAGTTCCACGTCGAGCGCGCCGTCGGCGGTGAGGACCTCGACGTAGCGGCGCAGGGCCGCGTCGAAGGGCGCCGTCCCGCTTGCGGACGACAGCGCGAGGATCGCGAAGCGAGCTTCCTGCTGCGCCAGCAGTGCCGCTTCCTTCAGGCGCGGGAGCGTATCCGCGACAGCTGCACCCGACTCGAGCATGGAGGCGTGCGTCGAGACCGCGAAGAGGTATTGCGCGAGGCCGTCGTGGATCTCGCGCGCGACGCGCGCGCGTTCGTCTGCGACGGCCCGCCCGAACTCCGCGGCGCGGATGGCGCGCCACGCGCCGATGAGGATGACGGTGTAGGCGAGCATGCGCAGGAAGTCGCCCTGTGACACCCATCTGCCTGCGACGAGCGGCTGGAACACGAGCTGTAGCGCGGCGAAGAGCAGCAGGGTGAACCCGAGGGCGAGCCAGCGGGAGATGTCCTCGTGGTGGGTGCGGAAGCGCTCGCCCCACCCGACGACGGCGACGAGCATGATCAGCGCCTGTAATGCGAGCGTGCCGGTGAGGTAGAAGGGCTGCGTCTGGCCGGCGGGCACGCTCAAGGGCGGGAGCGAGTCGCCGGCGTCACGCAGGAGCGACCATGCGACGAAGAGCGCAAGGCCTGCGGCCGCGACTGCGTTGGCGATCGCCCAGTCCCGCCGGCGCGTGCGGCCGCGCGCGAACGGCGCGATCGCGATGAGCGCGGCGCCGAGCATGCCGCCGATGAGGTATGCCCATTCCTCCGAGGGCCGGGTGGTGTGGCCGCCGAGCTGGGGCGCGATGCCGAACCCGGCCGCCGAGAGAGAGGTGACGAGGAAGCCGCTCGCCAGCAGGAGGTCGACGCGCCGGCCCTCGGCCGAGAAGCGGGCGGCCGCGAGCAGGGCGACGAGCAGCCCGGCGAGCGCCATCGTGGTTTCAAGCACGAGCCTGAGCTCCGGCAGGTTGAACCGTGTCCGCATGCCCGGGTGCGTGAGGAAGAGCGCGAGGATCGCGCCCAGCAGGCCCGCGAGCAGCGTCTCGCTGAGGAGCCAGGCCTCGAAGTCGTTCTGATCTTTCACTTTCCCCTTGTCGGCAGAACCGCTGCTGCCGATAAGGGGTCAAGATGAGCGCCCGCGTCATCATCGTCGACGACCACCCGCTGACCCGTGAGGCCCTGGCCTCGCTGCTCGGCGCGCATGGTTTCGACGTTTGCGGCACGGCGTCGGACGGGGCGGAGGCCGTCCAGGAGGCCGGCCGCCTCCAGCCGGATCTCGTCCTGCTCGATCTCTCCATGCCCGGCATCGACGGCCTCTCGGCTCTGCCCGGCATCCTCAACGCTTCGCCCGGGAGCGAGGTGGTTGTCCTGACGGCGTCCGGCACGGAGGACAACCTGCTCGCGGCGGTCCGCGCCGGAGCCGCCGGCTATCTGTTGAAGACAGAACCGCCGGAGCGGATCGCTGAATTCCTCGAAGGTGTCGTCCACGGCGAGGCGGCGCTCTCCGGCGCCGTCGCACGCCGGCTGCTCGATCGCGTGCGTACCGGCTCCGACCACGTCGGCGGCGTCCCCGACGCGATCGCGCAAAAGCTGTCCGCCCGCGAGCTCGAGGTGCTCCTCCTGCTCGACGAGCACCTGGGCACGGACGAGATCGCGCGGCGGCTGTACATCTCCGAGCACACCGTGCGCTCGCACGTGAAGAGCCTGCTGAAGAAGCTCGGCGTCTCCTCGCGTCGCGAGGCGCTCGAGCGGCTGTCGCTCGCCCGCGCCGCCTAGGAGGGCGCGGCGAAAGAGTGGCTGTGTCGCAGATGGTGCGCCGAGCACCATTCCACCGCACCCTCCTAGCGCCTGCGCTCGCCTTTCCGCAGCGCGTCGAGGCGGCGGCGGTCCTGCTTTGTCGGCCGCGCTCCGAGGTCGGCGCCGAGGGGACGCGCATCGCGCCGCTCGAGCCGCTGCCGTTCCCGCGCCTCCTGCGACTCCTTCGTCTCCTCGTAGAGCGTCGCGGCCTCGCTCGCCGGGCCGCGCCGTTCCGCCAGCGCGCGCACGACCACCGTCGAGGTGACTTGGCCGCGCCGGATCTCCAGCGTGTCGCCGACGCGCACCTCACGCGCCGGCTTCACGCGTGCGCCACCTACCTGGACATGGCCGGCGAGGACGGCCTCGGTCGCGAGCGAGCGCGTCTTGAAGAACCGCGCCGCCCAGAGCCACTTGTCGATCCTCACCGCGAGGTGAGCCCTTCGAGGGCCGCGTCGACGAGAGCCGGCAGCGTCTCGAGGTTGTACCCGCCCTCGAGCACGGCCGCGACGCGCGGCGCCGCATCGCGGCATCGCCGGGCCATCTCGCGGAAGCCGTCCGCGGTCACGTTCATCCCGGCGAGCGCGTCGTCCTGGTGCGCGTCGAAGCCGGCGGACACGAGCACGAGCTCGGGTTCGAAGCGCGCGAGCGCTGGCTCGACGACATGTTCGAACGCGTGCAGGTACTCCTCGTCGCCCGAGCCCGCTGACATCGGCACGTTCACGGTCGTCTCGCGCTGCTCATCCGGGCCGCCGCTCCCGGGATAGAACGGCCACTGATGGAGCGAGATGAAGAGCACGCTGTCGTCGTCCCAGAACACCGCCTGCGTGCCGTTGCCGTGGTGGACGTCGAAATCGACGATCGCAACGCGTTCGAGCCCCGATGCACGCGCCGCGATCGCGACGTTGTTGAAGATGCAGAAACCCATGGCGCGATCCGGCAGCGCGTGATGGCCGGGCGGCCGCACGAGCGCGAAGGCGCCACGCCGCGCCGCTTCGACGGCGGTGCCCGCTGCCAAGGACGCGGCCTCGAACGTCGTCGCGGTCGCAAGGGTGTCGCCGTCCAGCCAGGTCGGAGCCTCGACCGCCCGCACGAGCTCGATGTGCTCGCGCGTGTGTACAAGACGGAGCTCGTCCTCGGTCGCCCGCCGCCCCTCGCTCCATACGTGCTGATACTCGAGCAGGACGGCGATCCGCTCCGGCCGTTCCGGATGATGGCCGGTGGGATGGAGGTGCGCGAGCGCGGGATGCGTCAGGACGTCGATCGGACGATCTCGGCGAGCGTGTCGAGCTCTCCCCCGGCGCGGCCCAGCAGATAGCAGAGGAGCGGCGCGTTCGTTCGGTCACCGCTCTCGTGCGCCGCGATGCGGGCGAGGTCGAGTAGCGTCGTCTGCTCCGCGTCGGTGAGCGGGCCGACGCCGAGTGCATCAGCCTGGCGTGTCAGCCATTGGTTCACGCGAGAGACGCTAGCCGGTCGGCCAGCGCGTTGAGTCCGAGGCTCCGGATGAAGGTGGACGCCTCCGGCCAGGTAGGTGACTGATTTGCGAGGGGAGGAAGAGGAGCAGAGGCGTCCATCGACGCGATTCGCCGGTAGAGGCGCAAGTCCTCCGCTTCGGTCGCGAAGCGTCCCGCCGCGAGCGCCGCCTCGAGTGAGCCGAACTCTCGCAGCACGTCCGCCGCCTTCTTCGGCCCGATCCCGCGGGCGCCGGGGAGCTTGTCCGAGGGGTCGCCGCGGAGCGCGATGAGATCCGGCACCTGCTCCGGCTCGACGCCGTAGCGCTCCTGCACGCCGGCAGGCCCGATGCGCGCCATCTCGCTGACGCCCTTCGTCGGCTGGAGGACGGTCACCCGGTCGGACACGAGCTGGAACGCGTCGCGGTCCGACGTCGCGACGAGCACCTCTCCGGGCCACGTGTGCGCCGCCGCTGCGAGGAAGTCGTCCGCTTCGTAACCCTCGGCCTTTGCGGCGGCGAAGCCGCACGCGCGGACGACGTCGGGGAGTACCTCGAGCTGTTCGAGCAGCGACTCCTCGAAGACGCGGCCGGACTGATATGCGGCGAATGCCTCGTGCCGGTACGTCGGTGTGGTGAGCGTGTCCCAGCCGACGAGCACCGCGTCCGGCCGCTCCGCCTCCCAGAGGCGCACGAGCATGTTCGTGAAGCCGACGACAGCGTTCAGGCGGATCGATTTCGGGAGCCCGTGGTAGGCGCGGTGCGCGAACGAGTCGCCGTCGACGACGAGCAATGTGCTCAGAGCGATGCCTCGAGCTCGTCGATGCGCGCCATGAGCCGGTCGGTCGCCTCCAGTGCCGCCTCGCGGACGTCGGCTGCCCCGCGTAGGTCGTCGATCTCGACGGGCGGCCCGTACGCGACGCGGATCGCGGCGAGCCGGCGGAGATGATCGGTGCCGCGGACCGCGGCCGGCACGAGCGGCACGCCTGCTTCGAGCGCGATGCGCGCAGCACCCGAGCGCGGCCGCGCCTCGAAGCGTTTCACGAGGCCCTTCCGCCGCCGTGTTCCCTCCGGGAACATCGCCACCACGTTCCCTGCTCGGGCGAGCTGGACCGCGGTCTCGATCGCCTCCGTGTCCGCCTGCCCGCGGCGGACGGGGAACGCGCCGGCCCCGTTCAGGATGAGCGTGAGCGGGAACCAGTACAGCTCCGACTTGGCCATGAACCGCAGAAAGCGCTGCGGCCAGAGCGGCAGCCCGAGGGGCCACGGGTCGAAGCTGGACATGTGGTTGCACGCCAGGACGAATCCGCCCTCGGAGGGAATGTTCTCGCGCCCGCGCGCGCGCAGTCGGTAGACCACGACCAGAATCGGCCAGCTCAGGGCGGCAACCGCGCTGTAGGTGCGAGTTGGCCTCACGCTATGGTGAATGTATGGCCAAGACGCTCGTCGTCGCAGAAAAACCATCGGTAGGGAGAGACCTCTCGTCCGCGCTGGCCGGCAAGTTCGAGAAGGACGAGGGCTTCCTGGAGTCGGAGGAATACGTCATCACGTGGGCGGTCGGGCACCTCGTGCAGCTCGCCGATCCCGAGACGTACGACGAGAAGTTCAAGAAGTGGAGGATGGCCGACCTACCGATCGTCCCCGAGGATTTTCACCTCGTCCCGCGCGACGCGAAATCCAAGAAGCAGCTCAATCTGATCCTGAAGCTGATGAAGCGCGAGGACGTCTCCGACTTCATCAACGCCTGTGACGCCGGGCGCGAGGGGGAGCTGATCTTCGCCTACATCTACGAGATGTACGCGGAGTCGCTGAAGAAGAAGGACGGCCCGCCGAAGCACGTGCAGCGCCTGTGGATCTCGTCGATGACGAAGCAGGCGATCCGCGAAGGCTTCGAGAAGCTGCGGCCGGGCGAGCAGCTCCAGTCGCTCGAGCAGGCCGCGCGGTCGCGCTCGGAGGCGGACTGGATCGTCGGCATGAACGCAACGCGCGCCGCGACCATTCGCGGCCGCGCGTGGGTCGGCGGCGTCGTGTCGCTCGGTCGTGTGCAGACGCCGACGCTCGCCATGCTCGTCAAGCGCGAGCGTGAGATCCAGGCGTTCGTCGCCGAGCCGTACTGGCTCGTGCACGCCGCCTTCCAGCCGCCGTACCAGGGCATCTGGTTCGAGGGCGACGAGACGCGCATCAAGGCGGTCGAGCGTGCCGACGAGATCGTCTCCAAGGTCTCGGGGAAGGACGGCACGATCACGAAGGTCGAGCGCAAGGAGCAGTCCGAGCGCGCGCCGCTTCTCTATGACCTCACGTCGCTGCAGCGCGACGCGAACCGCCGCTACGGCTTCAGCGCGCGTCGCACCTTGCAGGCGGCGCAGAAGCTGTACGAGGACAAGAAGGCGATCACGTACCCGCGCACCTCGTCCCGCTACCTGTCCGGCGACATGGTGCCGCAGCTGAAGATCGTCGCCTCGACGCTGCAGGACATCGCCGACTACCGCGAAGCCGCGACGTACGTCATGCGGCTCGACCAGCTCCCGCTCCAGCGCGTGATCAACGACGCGAAGGTCACCGACCACCACGCGGTCATCCCGACGGACATCCCGCACGACGTCGAGGCGTTCTCGCCCGACGAGCGACGCATCTTCGATCTCGTCGCGCGCCGCTTCCTCGCCGTCTTCCATCCGCCGGCGCGGTACGCGCGCACGACGGTCGTCACCGAGGTCGAGGGCGAGAGCTTCCGCACGCGCGGCAAGATCACGCTCGAGGCCGGCTGGCGCGGCGTCTACGGCCTGGAGCCGGACGCGGAGAAGCAGTCGGAGGACGAGGACTCCGACGGCGGCGAGCTGCCGACCCTGCAGGAGGGCCAGACGGTGCGCTGCCTCGCCGCCGAGCGCGAGGACAAGATGACGAAGGCGCCGCCGCGCTACACGGAGGCGACGCTGCTGTCGGCGATGGAGACCGCCGGCAAGCTCGTCGACGACGAGGAACTGCGCGAGGCGATGAAGGATTCCGGCCTCGGTACGCCGGCCACACGCGCGGAGATCATCGAGACGCTCATCCGCCGCGAGTACATCGAGCGTGTCGGCCGCGACCTGCAGCCGACACCGAAGGGCCTCCAGGTGATCACGATGCTCGAGGAGCACAAGATCACGTCGCCCGAGCTCACCGGCGAGTGGGAGCACAAGCTTTCCGACATCGAGCACGGAACCGGAGATCGCGATGCGTTCATCAAGGAGATCGCCAACTTCACGAAGGAGATCGTCGGACAGATCGAGGCGCTCGACAAGGAGCAGCTCCGGCCGGAGCGCGTCGAGCTCGGGCTGTGCCCCCGCTGTGGCGCGGTGACGGGCGAGATCATCCGCGAGAACTCTCGCGCCTACGGCTGCACGAGCTGGAAGAACCGCGAGGAGGTCGGCTGCGGTTTCGTCATCTGGAAGCGCGTGGCAGGTCGCACGCTGACGCCCGAGATCGCGCGACAGCTGCTCGAGGAGGGCAAAACGCGTGAGGTCTTGTCCGGTTTCCGCTCACGGAACAACAAACCGTTCCGGGCCCGCCTCGTCCTAAACGAGGAGGGAAAGGTCGAGTTCGACTTCCCCGTCCGAACGACGCCGGCAAAAGAGCAGGAAGCGGAGCCCGCAGCCGCGGAATAAGCGGGTGCGCCGGCCCGTTCGAAGTCTCGAAGGGCCGTGGTCGAAGGATCCCCTGGCACCAAGAGGGTTTCCCTCGTAGAGTGAGAAGGATCGTTGACCCAGTTGAAGCAGCGCCCAGAGAGGACTGACGAGAGCTGAGCCAGAACCAGCTGCAGGAGTTGCTCGAGACCGACCAGGCGCGCGCCCTCGTCGAGGCTGCACAGGAGCGCGGCTATCTGGAGCCCGCCGAGCTGGAGGCGTTCGCCCTCGAGCTCGACCTGAACGACCAGGAGGTCGAGGAGCTGACGCACGAGCTCGAGCGCATCGGGCTCGAGATCGGCGCGCCCAAGGCAGTGGCCGAGGCGGCCGCCGCCGCCGACGCGGCCGAGAAGGCGGCGGAGGAGGAAGCAGCGCGGCTCGAGGCGACCGCGGCCATGTCTGGCGCGGCCGACAGCCTGCAACTGTTCCTCGCCGACGTCGGCCGGCACAAGCTGCTCACCGCAGCCGACGAGGTCATGCTCGCGAAGCGCATCGAGCGCGGCGACCCGACGGCCAAGCGGCGGATGATCGAGTCGAACCTGCGTCTCGTCGTGTCGATCGCGAAGGGATACCGCGGCCTCGGCGTTCCGTTCCTCGATCTCATCCAGGAAGGGACGCTGGGACTGAACCGCGCGGTCGAGAAGTTCGACTGGCGCCGCGGCTACAAGTTCTCCACCTACGCGACGTGGTGGATCCGGCAGTCCGTGCAGCGCGCGGTTGCGAATCACGCGCGCACGATCCGTGTTCCCGTCCATGTCGTCGAGCGTCAGCAGAAGCTTTCGCGTGCGGCGCGGCGGCTCGAGGTCGAGCTCGGCCGCGAGGCGACGAAGGCGGAGCTTGCCGAGGCGACGGGGCTGCCGATGCAGCACGTCGACGAGGCACTCGGCGCAGCGCACGCGTCGGTCTCGCTGAACCAGACGGTCGGGGCGGACGACGAGGGTGAGCTCGGCGATCTCTTCGCCGACCGCGAGGCGGCCGATCCGTTCGACGAGGCCGAGGAGTCGCTCCGCCGCCAGGGCGTGCGGCGGGCACTCGACGCGCTCCCGGAGCGCGAGCGGCGCATCCTCGAGCTGCGGTTCGGCTTCGAGGGCGAGCCGTGGACGCTCGAGGCGATCGGGCACGAGCTCGACCTGACGCGCGAGCGTGTGCGGCAGCTCGAAGGCCAGGCACTCGCGAGGCTCGGAGCCTTGCGAGACCTCATCAGCGTCGCGGCCTAGCAAACCGCCGGGGTTCGTCGTGTCCCCTCGGGACACGACCGGTACCAGGTACCGCGACGAGAGTGTCACGAGTACGCGAGGCCGAGTCGGCGCCGGGCGGTGATGTCGTTCGGCGTGACGCCGCGCCTCGTGACCGTCCGAAGGTGCGATCGGTGATCCTCGCGTGATGCTTTGTTGACGGTACCTGGTACCGGTCGTGGGTCTAGCGGACGTGTCCAGCGGCGGCGCGCCGCGCAGCGGCGAGGATCGCCTCCCGCTCGAGCGGGACGATCGTCAACTCCGGCGGCGGCCGGCGGAGGAAGCGGGCGACGAGGAACAGCTCGTCCACGTCGAGATCGCCTGCGCGCCTCGCCGCCGCGAGGCCTGCCTCGACCTCGAGGTGCGCGCCGCCGCCCGGCGGCAGGGTGCGCTCCGCTGCGACGCGGCCGCCGGCGAGGAAGAAGGCGCGCGTGTACCCGGGCTCGGCCGCCGGGACGAGGAGGCAGCGCTCGAGCGCGCGCAGGCGCTCGAGCCGGTCGAGGTCGCGGCAGACGTGCTCGAGGGCGTCGATGCGGTCGCGCAGCCGCGCGGCGTCCTCGAAGCGCCGGGTGTCCGACAGCGCCGCGAGCTTCTTCCGCAGGCGTGGAAGCGCGGCGGCCGGCCGCGCCACCTCCTCGGCGAGCAGCACGCGCGCGGCCATCTGCGCGCGCCGGCGCGAGCGAATCGGCCCGACCGGCGTGGACTGCGACGAGGCGACGACGCCCTCGCCGCGCTTGCGCAGCCACACGTGCCGATCCGGCCGTGCGACGCGGGCATTCGCGGGCGGCCGCAGCTCGCGGATCAGGCGGAGCTCGGTGAGCGCCGCCTCGAGCTCCGACCCGAGCACGCGCCACTCGATCCGCTCGGTCGCGGCCACCGCCGCCTCGACCGCCGGCCGCAGCCGCTCCGAGCGGAAGTACGAGCGCAGCCGCGCGCGCAGGTCGCGCGCGCAGCCGACGTACAGCACCTCGTCGTTGCGGTCGCGGAAGAGGTAGACCCCGGGCCGCTGCGGCGCGCCGAACGCGAGCCGCCGCTTATCCCACACGCGCCGCGTTCTTGCCGCCGAGAGCGCGCTGAGGTCGGCGACCGTTCGAGCGCCGCGCTCCTGCGCCAGCCCGATCAGCGCGAGCAGCACCTCAGCTGTCGCCTGCGCGTCGGGGAGCGCGCGATGGCATGGCTGCACCGAGGTGCCCAGGAACCACGCCAGCTGCGACAAGGACGTGCGCGGGACGCGCCCCGCGAGCAGCCGCCGCGCGAGCGTGACGGTGTCGACGACGGGCGACGCCAGCCGCGATCCGGTGAGCTTCACCGTCTCGCGGTCGAGGAACGCCATGTCGAAACGCGCGTTGTGCGCGACGAGCACCGAGTCGCCGGCGAACGCGAGGAACCGATGGACGGCGAGCGCGGGCGGCGGCGAGCCGCGCAACTGCCGGTTGCTGAGGCCCGTCAGCGCTTCGACGCCAGGCCCGAGCGGCATGCCCGGATCGACGAGCGTGTCGAACTCCGCCTCGATCTCGAGCCCGCGCACCCGCACCGCGCCGATCTCGCAGATCTGCGCCGTCCCCGGCCGCAGGCCGGTGGTCTCCAGGTCGACGACGACGTATGTCGCCTGCTCGAGCAGGAGCTCGGCGCCGAGCGGCGCTGCGAGCCCCACCGCGTCGCCGTTCCAGGCGAGCCGCGCATCGGCCTCGACGACGTCGGCGAGCAGGCTGCGCGCGAGCGAGACGGGGGCGGAGCGGAGCGCGAACAGCCGCCGGGCGGCCTCCTCGGCGAGCACCGGTCCGCGCCGCTCCTCGACGAGCTCCACCAGCCGGTCGGCCGCGTCGAGCCTGAGCTGCATCGCTCGAGTCTAGACGAACATATGTTCGATTACCTAACTCGGGACGGCCTATTTACGTCAATATCAATGCCGCCGGTCGTGCGTGCCGCCTGTATGGAACGACTGACTCGATTCACCCGATGGCTCGGCCTGGTGCCGCTCGCTGCGCTCGCGCTGGCCGCGGCCGGCTGCGGCGGCGCGTCGAACGCCGCCGGCCCTGCGGCCGCGGCCGCTGCTCCCCTCGCGACGGCCAAGGCCTCGGGCGGGCCGACGTTCCCCGTCTTTCGCGTCGCCGAGGACACGTCGATCGACTATCTCGACCCCGGGCTGACGTACAGCCCTGAGGGTCTGAACGTCATCTGGAACGTCTACCTGCCGCTGCTCGGCTACCGGCACGTCAACGGCGCCGGGGGTGCGACGATCGTCCCCTATCTCGCCCGCGCGCTGCCGACGGTGTCCGCGGACGGCCGCACGTACACGCTCGTGCTGCGCTCGGGGCTCAAGTACTCGAACGGGCAGCCGGTGAAGGCGAGCGATTTCAAGGCGACGGTCGAGCGCGACTTCAAGCTCGACTCGCCGGGCGCGGGCTATTTCTACAACATCGTCGGCGCCGACGCGGGGCGCAAGACGAAGGGCGGCCACATCTCCGGGATCGTCGCGAACGACACGACCGGGAAGATCTCGATTACGCTGAAGACGCCGCAAGGCGACTTCGCGAACGTGCTCGCGAGCGAGTTCGCGGCGCCCGTTCCGGCGAACGCTCCGGCGTCGGACACGTCGACGCATCCGTTGCCCGCGACCGGCCCGTACGTCATCCAGAGCTACACCCCGAACGGGCAGATCGTCGAGGTCCGGAACCCGCAGTTCCATGCAGCGCGGCTCGGGGGGAACGTGCCGGCCGGCAATCCTGACAAGGTGATCTGGGACATCGTCGGCGACGCGGGCTCGGCGCTCCAGCGCACGACGTCCGGCCAGGACGACTGGGACCCGCAGGCGATCCCCATGAACAGCCTGGCGGAGACGGAGGCGAAGTACGGCGACCAGCTCAAGGTGTACACGCCGCCGAATACCTACTACTTCTTCATGAACACGCGCGTCGCGCCGTTCGACAAGCTGAAGGTGCGCCAGGCGGTCAACTACGCCATCGACCGGAACGCCCTCGTCGCCATCTACGGCGGCCTCGCGCGCCCGACCGAGAACATCCTGCCGCCGACGTATCCGTCCTACACGAAGCACTCGCTGTACCGGCACGACCTGGCCGAGGCGCGGATGCTGATCAAGCAAGCGCACGCGACGGGTGCGCACGTGACGGTCTGGAACCACGACCGCGGGCTCGACCCGAAGGCAACCGAGTACCTCGTCAAGGTGCTCGACTCGATCGGGCTGAAGGCGAAGCAGCACATCGTCACCTCGGCGGTCTACTGGGCGACGGTCGGCAACGAGGCGACGAACGCCCAGATCGGCTTCGCGGACTGGTTCCAGGACTACCCGCACCCGCTCGACTGGTTCGATGTGCTCTTGAACGGTGAGCGGATCACGAAGACCTACAACAACAACTATGCGAACTTCAACGACAAGGCGGTGAACGCCGAGATCGACGACCTGAACAAGCAGCCGATCCCGACGAGCCCGGTGAACTCGCGCTGGGCCGCGCTCGACCGCCAGATCATGCTCCAGGCGCCCTGGGCGCCGTTTCTCAACCGGGAGTTCACCGACTACTTCAACGCGAAGGTGGACCTCGGCTGTTATGTCAACCAGGTGGTCTACGGGTTCGACTACTCGACCATCTGCATGAGATAGTCCGGCCAACGAACCAACCCCGGGAGGGAACATGCATTTGAGACCACGGCTGAGGTACCTGGCGGTGCTCGGCCTCGCCGGCCTAGTGCTGGCTGCGGTCGGGGCGACCGCTGCGCAATCGAAGCCGCTGGCGGCGAACCATTCGACCGCGAGCACGATACTCGACGGTACGACGGACACGGTGACGAACGTCGACCCGGCCGGCAACTACGACTACGGCTCGGGCACCGTCGACATCCTGATCTACCAGCATCTCCTCGACCTCAACGCAGGAAGCACGATTCCTGCGCCGTCGCTCGCCACCGGCTGCAAGGCGAACGCGTCGGTCACGGTCTGGACCTGCACGCTCAGGAAGGGCGTCAAGTTCTCGAACGGCGACCCGTTCACCTCGACCGACGTCAAGTGGTCATTCGACCGCGTCAACAAGATCCACGATCCCTCCGGGATCTGGGGTCTGATCTCGAACCTGAAGAGCGTCACGACGAGCGGCCCGTACAGCGTCTCGTTCCACCTGAGCACGGCGCAGTCGACGTGGCCGTACATCCTCGCGACGGGCGCAGGCGAGATCGTCGACCACAAGGTGTATCCGGCGACGAAGCTCGTGCCGAACACCGACGTGAAGGATCTCGTCGGCACCGGCCCATACACGCTCAGCAAGTTCACGCCGGGCCAGCAGGCCGTCTTCGCTCCGAACCCGAACTACGCGGGCGAGAACGGCAAGCTTGCGAACGGCGGGCTCATCATCACGTACTACTCGAAGTCGTCGACCATGAAGCTCGATCTCCAGAAGGGGACGATCGACATGGCCTTCCGTGACTTCACCCCGACGGAGTACACGGCGCTCAGCAAGACGAGCGGCGTCACGCTGTACAAGGGCAAGGGCGTCGGCATCCGCTACCTCGTGCTGAACGTGAAGCGCGCGCCGACGAACAAGCTCGCCGTGCGCAAGGCGATCGCCTACCTCTTCCCGAGGCAGGACATCGCATCGCGCGTGTACCACGGCCAGGTGGTCCCGCTGTACTCGATGCCTCCTGCCGGTCTTCCCGGTCACACCAATGCGTTCGGTGAGCTGTACGGCATGGCGCCGAACGTGGCTAAGGCGAAGGCGGTCCTCGCGGCCGGCCATATCAAGACGCCGGTGCCGCTCACGGTGTGGTGGACCCCGTCGCACTACGGCGACGCGTCCGCGGACGAGTACACCGAGATCCAGCGTTCGCTCAACGCGAGCGGCCTGTTCAAGGTGACGTTGAAGTCGGCCGAGTGGGCGACATATTCGAAGACGCTCGGTACGCAGTACGGCGCGTTCCAGCTCGGTTGGTTCCCGGATTATCCGGATGCCGAGGACTACATCACGCCGTTCTACGGCACGAAGTCGAACTTCACGTCCAACGGGTACTCCAACCCGACGATGGACGCGATCATCAAGAAGGAAGAAGGAGCGAAGACACTCGCCCAGCGCCTCACGTACATCAAGCAGGCGCAAATGATCGCCGCACAGGACGCGCCGATCATCCCGTACTGGCAGAACTCGATGCTCGTGGTTGGGCGGTCGAACATCCACAACATGAAGAAGACGATCGATCTCGACTACCTCATGCGGTTCTGGCTGCTGTCGAAGTCCTAGCGGCCTGCGAAGAGAGGGCGCCTTCGGGCGCCCTCTCTTTTTCTAGGATTGCCCAATGAATCAGGGGTCGTCGCTCAAGCGCTACGCCATCACACGGCTCGCTCTGGTCGTGCCGATGGTGTTCATCCTGCTGACGCTCGTCTTCCTGCTCATGCGGGTGGCGCCGGGCAACCCCGTGTCGGCGTCCCTCGGCGGGCACGCACCGCCGGCGGTCATCAAGGCGATCAGCCACCAGCTCGGTTACGACAAGCCCGTCTACGTGCAGTACGGGCACTACCTCGGGCAGATCATCCGGGGGAACTTCGGCACGACCATCTCCGACCGCCGCTCGGTAGGGAGCATCATTCTCGTGAACGGCGCGGCGACGCTCGAGCTCACGTTCTTCGCGATGATCGTCGCGATCTTCGTCGGCATGCTCATCGGCCTCCTGTCTGGCCGGTACCGCGACTCGCCGCTCGACACCGGCGGGCGCTTGTTCGGGATCATCGTCTACGCGACGCCGGTGTTCTTCCTCGGGCTGCTCGCGCAGCTCGTCTTCGGCATCTGGCTCGGCTGGCTGCCGATCTCGGACCAGGCGAGCCCGATCACGCAGGCCTTGCTCCAGACCCACACGAACATCTTCTTCCTCGACGCGATCATCGACGGGAACTGGAGCGCGCTGTGGGATATCACGCAGCACCTGATCCTGCCCGCGACGACGCTCGGCATCGTGTACGGCGGCGTCTTCATCCGCCTCATCCGCGTGAACGTGATCCGCACGATGAAGGAGGACTACATCGAGGCCGCGCGCGCGCGCGGGATCAACGAGCGCTCGGTCGTCTACCACCACGCGTTCCGGAACGCGCTCGTGCCGGTCATCACCGTCGTAGGCCTTCAGCTGGCGTTGCTCCTCGGCGGCGCGATTCTCACCGAGACGACGTTCAACTGGCCGGGCCTCGGCCATGAGCTCTACATCTACCTGCAGAACCGCGACTACGCGGCCGTCCAGGGCATCGTCGTGGTCTTCGCGCTCGTCGTTGTCGCCGCCAGCATCGTGATCGACTTCGCGAACGCGTTCATCGACCCGCGGGTGCGGTACTGATGGCGGCGACCGCGTCGGTTCGGCTGCAGCGCCGCACGGTCGGAATGAGACGCGCGCTCGGGCCGATCGCCGAGGCGCGCGGCATGGCGCGCACGATGCTGTGGACGGGCGTCGGCGTGACGCTCGTCTTCGTCTTGATGGCGATCTTCGCGCCGATCATCTCCCCGTACGGGTTCGACCAGTACCAATCGGGCGGGCACCGCTTCGCGCAGCTTGCGCGCCCGTCGCACGCGCATCTCTTCGGGACGACGGTGCAGTCGACCGACGTCCTCTCCCGCATCGTCTGGGGCGCGCAGACGGAGCTGGAAGTGGTCGGGCTCGCGCTCGCCTTCGGCCTTGTGGTCGGCGTACCTCTCGGCCTGATCGCGGGGTACTTCGGCGGCCCGTTCGACCGCGGCACGGTGCTGTTCATGGACGCGATGTTCGCGTTTCCGCCGCTGCTGCTCGCGATCGTGATCGCGTTCCTGCTCGGGAGCAGCGTCAACTCGGGCGTGCTGGTGGCGGCGATCGCGATCACGATCACGTACATCCCGCAGTACTTCCGCGTCGTGCGGAACCACGTGATCAGCGTGCGCGAGGAGCCGTACGTCGAAGCTGCGCGCGCACTCGGCGCGAAGCCGTTCACGATCCTGCGGCGCTACGTCTTCTTCAACGTCGTGCAGAACGTGCCGGTGATCGCGACGCTCAATGCCGCAGACGCGGTGCTGACGCTGACCGCGCTCGGCTTCCTCGGCTACGGGGTGCAGCCGACGCAGGGCGCCGAGTGGGGGTACGACGTCTCGCGCGCCGTGTCGGACGCTGCCTCGGGCATCTGGTGGACGGGCCTCTTCCCGGGGATCGCCATCGTGCTCCTCGTCACCGGTCTCACGCTGCTCGGCGAGGGGTTGAACGAGACGATCAACCCGGTGCTGCGGCGGCGCTCGATCCGCAAGGTCGACTTCGGCGCGCCGAGCCTCGAGCCCGAGACGGAGATCCTCGACCCGTGACCGCGGTCCTGCAGGTCCGCGACCTGCGCCTCTGGTACGGAACGGCGCGCGGCTCCGTGCGCGCGGTCGACCGCGTGTCGCTCGAGATCGACGCCGGATCGGTGCTCGGCCTCGTCGGCGAGTCCGGCTGCGGGAAGTCGACCCTCGGGCGCGGCATCCTCGGCCTGCTGCCGGAGGGCGCGCGCGCCGACGGCGAGGTGCTGTACAAGGGCCGCAACCTCGTCACGATGTCGCCGCGCGAGCTGCGCCGGCTGCGCGGGCCTGACCTGGGGCTGATCTTCCAGGAGCCGATGACGCGGCTGAACCCGCTGCTCCGGATCGAGGATCACTTCCGCGAGACGATCGAGCAGCACGACTCGAAGCTGACGCCCAAGGACGTCCGCCGCCGCTCGCTCGACACGCTCGGCCGCATGGGCATCCCGCCGACGCGGTTCCGTCAGTACCCGCACGAGTTCTCCGGCGGCATGCGCCAGCGGATCATGATCGCGCTCGCGCTCGTCCTGCGCCCGTCGCTGCTCGTCGCCGACGAGCCGACGACGTCGCTCGACGTGATCGTCGAGGCGCAGATCCTGCGCATCCTCGCCGACCTGAAGGAGAACTTCGGCACGGCGCTCCTGCTGATCACGCACAACCTCGGGATCGTGGCCGAGGCGTGCGACCGCGTGGCGGTGATGTACGCCGGGCAGATCGCCGAGGAAGGCCCCGCCCGCGACGTCTTCGCCGACCCGAAGCATCCGTACACGCGCGAGCTCCTGCGCTCGACGATCTCGCTGGACACGAAGGCGCTCCACTCGATCCCGGGCGCGCCGCCGAACCTCATCACGCCGCCGACCGGCTGCCACTTCCATCCACGCTGCCCGGACGTGATGCGGGTGTGCCCGGCGCACGACCCGATCGAGACGCAACCTGACCCCGACCGGCGCGTGCTTTGCTGGCTGCACGGGCCCGAGCGGGAGATCCCCGAGGGCGGGACGGCGCCGCTCGAGCGCGAGCAGATCGCCGTCGCGGAGGAGGCATGAGCGCCCCCGACGACGTCCTCGTCTCGGTCCGCGGGCTGAAGACGTACTACTCGATCCGCGGGAGCTTCCTCGACCGGCTCGTCGGCCGGACCGGCGCGGCGGTGCGTGCGGTCGACGACGTCTCGCTCGAGCTGCGCAAGGGCGAGGTGCTCGGCCTCGTGGGCGAGTCGGGCAGCGGCAAGACGACGCTCGGGCGGACGCTCCTCGGCCTCGTCCCGGCCACGGAGGGGACGGTCGAGTTCGAGGGGCAGGACATCACCCACATCAGCGAGCACGACCGGCGGCTGCTGCGGCGGCGGATGCAGATCGTCTTCCAGGACCCGCACGCGTCGCTCAACCCGGCGATGACGGTCGCGCAGGCTGTGGGCCATCCGCTCGAGATCCACGGGCTGGCGCGCGGCCGGGAGGAGGTTCGCGCCCGCGTGGCCGATGTGCTGGAGCGGGTCGGGCTCGCGCCGGCGGAGCAGTTCATGGACAAGTTCCCGTCCGATCTCTCCGGCGGCCAGAAGCAGCGGGCGGTGATCGCCCGTGCGATCATCCTCAACCCGGTGCTGCTCGTGGCGGACGAGCCCGTGTCGATGCTCGACATGAGCGTCCGGGCGAAGATCCTCGAGCTGATGCTCGCGCTGAAGCACGACTTCGACCTCACGTACCTGTACATCACCCACGATCTCGCGACGGCGAAGTTCTTCTGCGACCGGATTGCGATCATGTATCTCGGGCGGATCGTGGAGATCGGGCCGTCGGAGGCGATCTACGAGGATCCGAAGCATCCATACACGCAGGCGCTGCTGCGGGCGATCCCGGAGCCGGATCCGCGGCGGACGATCCCGCGCGACCTGCCGCGCGGCGAGGTGCCGGACGCGTCCCGGCCGCCGCTCGGGTGCTCGTTCCATCCGCGCTGCCCGAAGGCCTTCGAGGTGTGCGGCTGGGAGTCGCGCGACCTGAAGGAGCTGCTGGAGCGCCGCTGGGCCGGGCTCGACGAGGCGGGGTTCGAAGCGGAGCAGGCGGCGGTGGGGCCGATGGAGGCGCTCGACGTGGCGGAGGCGCACGTGCGGCTGGCGGCCCATGGCGGCGCCCAGGGCTCGGATCTGCGGGGTCTCCTGGACAAGGCCCGGGCGGCCGATCCGGCCGAGCCGTTCTGGACCGGGGTGCAGGAGATTCGGGATGCGAACGGCTCCCTGGAGATCGACTGGTACGACCCGGTCGAGCCGCGGCTGCTGCCGGCCGACAGCGTCGAGGTCGAGTGCCACCTGTATGACGAGACGGCGCTGGCGGAAGCCGCCGAACGGCGGCAATCCCGCATCCCTCAATAGGGCCAGTACCTCTAAAGGGGGGCTATGCCTGCGCCGATACTCGCTCTGTGGACGCAGCTGAACGCCAGCAAATCCTCGATCGGTACCTGGACCACTCGCGTCGCTTCGAGGAGGTGGCCGCGCGCCGGCGTTCTGTGAGCCCGGCGACGGCTGCTGTGATCCCGTTCCAGAGCCTCCCGCGCACCGAGCTCGAGCAGGAGCCGACGGCGCGTGAGATCGAGGTGCTCCAGCTCATCTCCGACGGCCTCGTGAACCGGGAGATCGGGCAGCGGCTCTACCTCTCCGAGGAGACGGTCAAGTCGCACGTGCGGCACCTGCTGGCGAAGCTTCAGGCGCGCTCGCGCGCCCACGCAGTTGCGGTCGGTTTCCGCCGCAGCCTCATCGGTTAGTCCGTTTCGCCCCGATGGAGGCTGTGGACAGCTCCGGCGGAGCTGTAGACAAAATCGTCTCTGAAAAGGAAACGCGCCCCGGCACCGAAGTGCCGGAGCGCGCGTAACTAGGCGGTTTCAGTCCGGTCCATGGTATTCCGATATCCCTCTCGCGGGGGATGCCAGTCGCCTGTGGACAACGGACGATGCGGCTTCGGAACTACCAGGCTTTGACCTCGCCCACAACTGCAGCGCGGGCGAGGAGAGCGACGATGCGCTTATGCACGGGGACTCCTACGTTTAGGGACTAACGGCAACGCGGAGCTTATACCCCTTATGGGTGAGAATTCAAGAGAATCGAGTGCCTTCCGAGGCCGAACCCGGGTCTTTTTGACCAGAGAGCGTCTGCTCGACCTCTGGGTCTTGACTCTTACGCTGAGCGCTGCCGGCCTTTGCGCTGGTCTTCTCGCGGCCGGCTACCGCATTCATCAGCCCCTCGCCGTCGCAGTGCTCGCTGGCCTGGCCCTACTGGCCGAGCACGAGAGCATCAACCTCACCCCGAACGTTGAAATGACGATCGCCTCGCTGGTTTTCATCTTCGCAGCGGTCGTTCTCGGGCCGCTCTCGGGCGCCGTCGTCGCTGCCGTTGGTCTTCTCCGCGACCTGCCTCGGCGGGATACCGCGCGTCCCGTATTGCGTTGGGCGACATGGACGTCCATTCGCGTCCTGGCAACGGTAGTGGCGGGACTGACAGCGGCAGTCGTGTTCCATGGTGGAAGGCTGGGCGACTTTCCGCTCTTGCTTGCTGCGGTTGCGGCTGCCTTTGGGGTCGAGACAGTTATTGACGCAGCCCTGGTTGGAATCGCCCCTGCGATACGCGGCACGAGCAGCGTTAAGTCAACGTTGCGGGCCGCCTCCCCAACAGTGGCTGCAAGCGTCCCTCTCCATATCCCAGCGGTCGCGATTCTCGCCTACGCGTACGGCATTTCGCCTTGGAGCGTGGCGCTCTTCGCACTGCCGGCCGTCGCCGCGCAGCGGCTACTGCTTCTCTACCGCCAGCAGCAGGAGACCTCCGGGGCGCTAGGTGTTGCCAACGCTCGCCTCGCGTCCGCCAACCTGTCGTTCGCCACCGCTCTTGTCGCCACGCTGGACGCTCGAGACCGGTACACCGCTGGACACTCGACTGCAGTGGCTGTCTACGCCCGAGACATCGCGAAGAGAATGGGCCTGAGCGACGATGAGCAGGCGCTCGCCCACCTCTGCGGGCTTGTCCATGACGTTGGAAAGATCGGTTTGCCAGCTGGACTGCTCGAGAAGCCCGGCGCGCTCTCTCTCGAAGAGCGCCGCGAGATGGAGCGGCACCCCGCGATCGGCGAGGAGATCCTTCGTAACGTCGATGATTACGGAGAGATTGCCGAGATCGTTCGGAGCCATCACGAACGCGTCGACGGAACCGGATATCCGGATTGTCTTGCAGGGGACGACATACCGCTCCTCGCGCGCATCATTGCTGTTGCTGACGCGTACAACGCCATGACGTCCGACCGCCCTTATCGCGACGCGATGCCGAGTCGTGTTGCTCGCCTGCGTCTAGCGCAGGCCGTGGAGAGTCAATTCGACACAAGTGTCGTCGCGGCGTTCGAAGCGATACTCGCCATGGCACCTGAGTCGTACCGCCTCGGTCTTGGTGAAGTCTTCGGGCTCCACACCGCGGCACGCGCGCCGGCGGAGCTTGAACGCGATAACGGATTCACCGGCCTTGCAGCCGCACACGCTCTCAACTAGAGGCTTGATGTGAAAGTCGGTCGGGTTCCGCAGGGACCCGCGGCTTGACGAAGAAGGGCTTCCAGACCTGTGTCCCTCGAGATTGGAGCTCGAGATGACGGATCTGGAAGCCCTTGTTGTTGCAGCGTATGTGTTCGCTGACGAGTATCGGGTCCCTGCTGGGCAGGGGCGGCCGGCGCTGACAAGCGACGCGGAGTTGGTCGCGCTCGCGGTTTGCCAGGCGGCGATCGGGATCAGCTCCGACCGGCAGTTCCTCGGCCTGGTCGGGCGGGTGTTGCCGGGATGGTTTCCGCATCTGCCCGACCAGTCGCAGTACAACCGCCGCCTGCGCGGCCTGGTCGAGTTGATCTCGAGCGTGCAGCAGCAGCTCGCGCGTTGGCTCGATTGCGGTGGTGTGCGGCTGGCCGACGGGACTCAGCTCGCGGTTGCCAGCTATCCGGGTTGCCAGCAGCGATCCGAGTTCGCCGGCTTCGCCCGCTACGGCTACTCAAAGTCACAGCACCGCTTCGTCTGGGGCGTCCGGCTTGTGCTCTTGACCGACGAGCGCGGGTTGCCGCTCGGCTACACGATCGTGCCGGCGAACGAGAAAGAGTATGAGCCGCTCGCTGACCTTTTGACCGGCACGCCAGCCGAGGTCGTGATCGCCGACAAGGGCCTGTGGGGACGCGCCTACCGTGACCGG
>Ga0307374_10002929_pt1 | contig 29689 bp, 27 predicted proteins | sample OX3MG_FD_202532 | JGI IMG/M metagenome (GOLD analysis project Ga0307374, IMG submission 202532) | Soil microbial communities from Risofladan, Vaasa, Finland - OX-3 | ecosystem: Environmental > Terrestrial > Soil > Coastal area > Acid sulfate soil | place: Finland: Risofladan, Vaasa | collected... | reverse complement strand
TCCGCCGAGGTGGCGGTCTCCCCGGTCTTTCGGTCGTCCGTTGGATGGGAACCGAGAGATTCGTCCCAGCCCGATAGGACCTTTGGATTGTACGTGGGATCACAACTGGCAGACAAGGGACCCGGAGTGCCAGGAGACCGGCTTCACGCCGGGTGAAGTCCCATGCCGGGCGAGCTCGGTTCCCGTCGAGAGCAGCGCACGGGCGTGACGCACCCACGCCGTACGTCCGTTCGTCCCTACCGCGTCCTCCGAGCGCCGGGGTTGGATCGTCGTGGAGACGTCGACGCGGAGCAGAGAATGCGAACGCAGGATCACGATCGCCGGGCCACGGATGCGGAGTCCCCCGCCCGGGGGGAGCCGGGGCCGCTCACCTCGTGCCGGGCGCTCCGAGCGCTCGCCGGTTGCCTCGTACGGGCCGCGGCGCTGATCGCTCATCGCCGGGTTCACCAGCGGCGCACGCACGTCGGTCGCACGGTCGCGTTCGCGGACGGCACGAGGGCGCGGGTCTACCGTGAGACGTTCGTCGACCGGCCTGCGCCCGTGCGCCCCGTCGTGCTGGTTCTCTGCTTCCGGCTGCGTCGGGTGAGGAGCGAACCGGCGCACGCGGCCTTCCGGTTGGAGAGCGAGCTCAACACGGTGCTGTTCGCGGGTTTTCCCGGCTTCGTGTCCAAGCTCTGGCTGCGCCACGACGAGCGCGGCAGGTATCGGGGCTTCTACCAGTGGGACGGGCCGGCCGAGGCGGTGGCGTACGCACGGGCGATGTGGTGGGTGCTGGCCCTCGTGGGCGAGCCAGGGTCGGTCCACTACGCCGTGCTGCCCGGCTTCGACCGCGACGAGGTCCTCGCGACGCCGGACGTGGTCGGCACCGTCACCGAGCAGGCGGACGGGTGGTGGCGACCGATCGCCACCCCGCCGTAGTCCCACCGTCCTTCACGGTGTCATCGCTCCCGCTTCGCGTTCCCACGCCTGCGCGCCGCCCTGGACGACGTCCCACGGACTGCCGAGCGGGGGGGTGTAGGAGAGGTCGAGGTCGCTCACCTCCGTCACCCGAAGGCCGGCGAAGATCGCCGCCGCGGCGACGTCGATGCGCTTCGCCACCTCTGACCGGCGGTGGCCGAAGAGCTGCATCCCGAGGAGGCGGCCGGAGGCGCTGTCGCCCGTCACCCGCACGACTACCCGGGCGCTTCCCGGGTAGTACGCCTTGTGGTCGTCGCCCTCGAACCCGACGCTCTGCGGGTCGAACCCCGCCGACTCGGCCTCCGCGTCCTTGAGGCCCGTCCGGGCGGCGACCATGTCGAAGATCTTCACGGCCTGGGTCCCGAGGCTGCCGGCGAACTGCCGGCTGCCGCCGACCGCGTTCTCACCGGCGACGCGTCCCTGCTTGTGGGCGGTCGTGCCGAGCGGCAGGTAGGTGTCGCCGAGGAGACGGTGGTACGTCACCGCGCAGTCTCCGGCGGCGAGCACTCCGGGCAGGTCCGTCCGCATCCTCCGGTCGACCGCGACCGCGCCGCGGACGCCGAGCCGCGCGCCGGCGTCGGCGGCCAGGGCGGCGTCCGGTCGCACGCCGACCACGACGAGCACCAGGTCGGCGCCGAAGGTCAGGCGTTCGCCCGTCCCCGCCCGGGCGTGGACCTGCAGGTTGTCCCCGGACGCGTCGATGCGTTCGACGACCGTCGAGGTGCGCACGTCGACGCCGTGACGCCGAAGCTCCTCGCGCACGAGCGAACCGATCGCCGGGTCCACGCTCGGGAGGACCTCTGGAAGCTGCTCGAGCTGGACGACCGACAGCCCCCGGTTGGTGAGCGCCTCGGCCATCTCGACGCCGATGTAGCCGGCGCCGACGATGACGGCGCTCTCGGGGGAGCGCTCCCGGAGCGTCCGCATGATGGCGAAGGTGTCGCCCATGGAGTGCAGCAGGTGCACCCCGTCGCCCGGCCCGAGGGCGCCGTCCCCTGCAAGACCGTCGATGGACGGTCGAACCGGGAGGGCGCCGGTTCCGACGACGACGGTGTCGTAGGAGAGGTGCTCCTCGCACCCGTCGGGGCGCGCGAGGAGGAGCTTGTGCGCACCCACCTCGATTCGGCGGGCCAGCGTGTCGAGTCGGAGCGCGATCCCGGCCGCCTCGAGGTCGGCGATGGTCCGGTGCGCGAGGGACCGCCAGTCGGGCACCTCGCCCGAAATGTGGTATGGGATGCCGCAGATGGAGAAGTTGGGGTATCGGTCGGCGACGACCACCGTCACGTCGGCGCCCGGGTCGAGCTCGCGGGCGCGGAGCGCGGCGCTGATCCCGGCGTCGCTCCCTCCGACGGCGACCACGTGCATGTTGCCCCCTAACTCGTGGCTTGCCGAGCCGGGACGCCACCGGTTCGATGCCCGCCGACCCCGGCTCGGGGATAGCGGCGACGCGCCCACAGGGCGACGTAGACGAGCGAGACGAGCACGGGCACCTCGATGAGCGGGCCGACCACCCCCGCGAGCGCCTCGCCCGACGTGACGCCGAACACCCCGATGCAGACCGCGATCGCGAGCTCGAAGTTGTTGCCCGCAGCGGTGAACGCGAGCGTGGTCGTCCGCTCGTAGGGGAGCCGGAGCGCCCGGCCGAGCGCGAAGGAGCCGAACCACATGACGGCGAAGTAGCCGAGCAAGGGCAGGGAGATCCGGGCGACGTCGCCGGGCCGGGAGGTGATGGTGTGGCCCTGGAGAGCGAAGAGGATGACGATCGTGTACAAGAGCCCGTAGAGCGCGAAGGGCCCGAGGCGGGGAAGGAACGTCTCCTCGTACCAGGTGCGACCCTTCCGGCGCTCGCCGACGGTCCGGGTCAGATAGCCAGCGACGAGCGGCACGCCGAGGAAGATCGCGACCGTCTCCGCGATGGTGCCGACCGAGAAGTGCAGACCGACGGTGGACAGGCCGAGCCATCCTGGCAGGACCCGCAGGTAGAAGTACCCGAGAAGGGCGAACGCCGCGATCTGGAAGAGCGAGTTGAGCGCCACGAGCACCGCCGCCGCTTCACGGTCGCCGCTGGAAAGGTCGTTCCAGATCAGCACCATGGCGATGCAGCGAGCGAGGCCCACGATGACGAGGCCGGTCCGGTAGGCGGGGAGATCGGGGAGGAGCAGCCACGCCAAGGCGAACATCACCGCGGGGCCGACGACCCAGTTGAGGACGAGCGAGGAGACGAGCATCCGGCGGTCGCGCGTCACCGACGTGAGCCGGCCGTACCGGACCTTTGCGAGGACCGGGTACATCATCACGAGCAAGCCGACGAAGATCGGCAGCGACGTCCCCTGCGTCACCTGGACGGCGTCCAGGTGACGATTGAGGCTGGGCACCCACCGTCCGAGGCCTATGCCGAGGCTCATCGCCAGGAGGATCCAGATTGGGAGGAACCGGTCGACGAAGGACAGTCGCCGCGCGACCGGCGCGACCGGCGGCGCGTCCGCCGGGGGGCGCTGAGGTGCCGGATCGGGGTGCTCCCCCGCGGTGCGTCTCGCCGTCGTCACGGTGTCGGGGCGCGCCGGCTCAGCTCGTCCGCTCAACGCGGGGTCGAGACATGGAGGTCGGCGCGCGTGGAGCAGCACGCCGACGCGCGCGCATCCGCCCCGCGTTCCCCGCCGCCGTCCACGTCGGTGTCGGCAAGGTCGGTGTCGGCGAGGTCGGTGTCGGCAAGGTCGGTGTTGGCGAGGACGGTGTCGGCGAGGACGGTGTCGGCGAGGACGGTGTAGATCTCCCAGGGTCCTCCGACGGGCCCGTCCACCCATACTTTGTCCTGGAGCGCGTAGCAGCACCTCCCGACCGCTTCCTCGCCAACCACCAGACCCTCGTCGCGAAGTCGGCCGGCCGCCGCCGTGACCTCTTCGGTGGTCTGCACTTCGATGCCGAGATGGTTGATCGATCCGGGCGCACGGGCGGCGTCTTCGATGAGCACGAGCTTGAGCGGAGGGTCCTCGATCGCGAAGTTGGCGTAGCCCGGACGGACCTTGCTCGGCTCGGTGGCGAACAGCGTCGAGTAGAAGGCGAGGGCCTTCTCGAGGTCCGCGACGTTCAGTGCGAGCTGCACACGTGACATGGTGATCCTCCCGCTAACATTGACGTAGCTCAATACATCGATGATAGACAATGCATCGGTAAGTGTCAATGGGAGGAGACGTGGCGAAGCGGCGCACGATGCTCGAGGTCGCCGACGAGGCCTGCTGCCCGTCGATCCTCCAGGCGCCGATCGACGTGGTCGACGCCGGCGAGCTCGCGCGGGGGTTCCAGGCCCTCGCCGACCCGGTGCGGTTGCGGGTCCTGTCGATGCTCGCGAGCGCGCCCAGCGGGGAAGTCTGCGTGTGCGACTTCGTCGGTCCTCTCGGCCGGTCCCAGCCGACCGTCTCGCATCATCTGAAGATCCTGGCGGAGGCCGGCCTCGTCCGGGGCGAGCGACGAGGGAAGTGGGTCTGGTACTCCCTCGATCGGAGCCGGCTCGCCGAGCTCCGCGCGGCGATCGATGCGTGAGCGTGCAACCGCGCGCTGCTGCGCCGACCGCCGATTCGCCGCATTCGGGCCCGTTCCCGCCGAGCGGCGAGCGGAGCAGGTGCGCGGCCGGTGGCGGCTTGCACCCGAGGAGTAGCACGGAAGTGCGTGGAACGTAGCCTTCGGTGATGGACCTCGATCCCGATGAGGCCGCGCGTGCGAATGTCCGGGCATGGGAGCACCTCGTGCGGGCGGTTCCCGGGGCGTGGGCGCGACGCGCGGGTGGAGCGCTGGGCGTCATGACCGGTGCCGGGCTCGGTGGCTTCAACGGCGTCTGGGGAGAAGCCCGTGAGGTCGAGCCCTCCGCGATCGCGGACCTCCTTGACGCCGTAGGAGAAGCCGGTGTTCCGCACTGCATGCAGCTGCGGCAGGGATGGCCGCCCGAGGTGGACGAGGTCGCCAAAGAGCGTGGCCTCGTCCGCGTCCCCGGCGAACCCCTGATGGCGCTCGACAACGGCCGGAACCTCCCCGCCACGGTGGAGTGCCCCGGGATGTCGCTCCGCCAGCTCTTGCCAGAAGAGGCGCACCTCCACGCTCGAGTGGCTGCCGAGGGGGGCGTCACCCGCAGCGAAGCTCTCTACGGCGAGGTGATCACTCCCGAGGTCCTCCGATCTCCGGGGATCCGCTGCTACGTCGGCGAGGTCGAGGGCAGGAGCGTGACGACCGCCCTCAGCGTCACCCTCGGCGACTGCGTCGGCATCTTCAGCGTCGCGACCCACCCCGCGCACCGGCGGCGTGGCTACGGCTCCGCCGTCACGGCGCGCGCGGCCCTCGACGGCCACGAGTCCGGTGCCCGCTGGGCGTGGCTCTCGGCAAGTGATGCCGGGTACGCCGTGTACCGGGACCTCGGATTCGTCACCGTCGAGCGCCTGGACTTCTGGGAGCCCCTGAGACCTTGTGGCGGCGATCTGACTGCAGCAGCGACGTCCGGGTAGCCCCGGGCGACAACGGAGGCACGTCGCTTGCGGACGGCAGCTATCCGAGGTCGGCTCGAGACCTCACGCCAGGATTCCCGCGCCTCGAAGGCGGGGTCACGACGACGACGGTCGCATCGGGCTGCGACAGGGCGACCTGCCGTTCGCAGCGCGGAGGTCGCTTGAGCTGCTGGGTTCTGGTCTTTGGTGCAGACGGAGCCCGTCGCCCTGGAGGAAGGGGACGATGGGCTGCCGATCACCCGTGTAACAGCGGCTCGGCGCGCACCCGTGGCCGAGTGTTCGCCGACCCTGCGCGGCCACAGCTGGCGGCGGTATCGCGATGCGTGATGAGGATCGGCGCTCAGAGGTCGAGAACGAACCGAAGGGCCGTGTCGATACTGGCCATCTCAGCGGCTGAGGCAGCTCCCCGTCGCCTATCCAACCGCTCGACAGCTACGAATCGCAGCTGGTCGCATCTGGCAAAGGAAACGTGAGCAAGCCCGTTCCCGGCTGAGTCAAGCTCCACGTGGCTGCGCAGCCGGTAGGTACGCGAGGTGATTGGCACCAAGGCGACAAGCCCGCCGACGCTGTTGGAGACGATGTCGGAGGAAACCACAACCGCCGGACCCGGCGACGATCGGGGGTGCCCTGGCAGAGGAATCAGTTGCACAGAATCCGCGAAATGTTCGCCCCGGTCTCGCTTCTGCTGTCTCGGGTTCCTCCCGCCGTCACCGGCATCTCGGCAATGTCCGACCATCTACCGGGGAATCTCGGTGGTCGGGACCGGCTTCGATCCGGTGACCCAGCGCTTTTCAGCTGGGATCAGGCCTCCCACCTCCGACGAATGCCGCCAGCAGTGATGGACAGTCGTCCTCGTAGACGCGCAATTTGTCGCCGGGCACTCCACCGCAACTCACACGCCGTTGACCGCCGTTCTCCACTTATCTGGGCACGTAGTGGGCATGGACGAGGGTCCCTTGTCGGCGTCAGTTGCCGGCGGGAGGATCCGCGTCCCGGTTGCCGTTCTGCGGGGTTAGGAGCAGCGTACCGACGGCCATGTGGATCAGTCGCTGAGAACGGATTAGCAACGGTCGTGCTTGTAGACCGCGTGGGATTGACGGATAACCCCCAATCAGATCGAGGGTTAACGCTCTTCCGACGTCCTCGCGGGCCAGGCTACCATTCGCTCGGTAAACCATCAAGCATATCACTGTTCGTGCAAGTTCTGGGGGGGCATGATGTTCTTCTTGTGGCGCTGTCGGCTCCCGATTGTCTCCGTTCTGCTTCTCTCCTCCGTCGCCTTCGGCGTCAGTACGGCGGGCAGCGTCGCGGGAGCGTCCGCGGCGATGGCAAGGTCACCACACCACGGAGGGACGCTCACCATCGCCGTCGGGACAGAGCCTGCGACGCTCAACCACGATGTGACGGACAACCCGAGCATCACGCCCGTCCAAACCCTGGTCCAGAATATGCTGGTCGTCGAGAACGCGAAGCAAGAGATCATTCCGTCGCTCGCGACGAGCTGGAGCGAATCCAAGAACGGGCTGACCTACACCATCTCTCTGCGCCACGGTGTCAAGTGGTCCGACGGGGTTCTGTTCACGTCCAAGGACGTCGTCTTCAGCCTCGACAAGTTTCCGCCGATCTCCCCCTCGATCTCGCGGACATTTCCCAAGGTCGTCAAGAGCGTGAAGGCAGCAGGGAAGTACAAGGTAATCGTCAAGCTGAAGCATGCGTACGCCCCGTTTATGACGCTGCTCGCGGAGACATTCTTCATGGAGCCGGCGCACGTCTTCGGCAACCAGACAGTGCTGAAGGACTCCGCGGCGAACGACCACTTGATCGGTACCGGACCGTACCTCGAGAAGAAGTGGATTCCGACACAGAAGGTCATACTGGTTCGGAACCCGCACTGGTGGGGGGCGACGAAGAAGGACTACCCGTTGATCAACGAGGTCGTCGTCGACATCATCAACAATCCGCAGACGCTCGTGGATGGCTTGCTGAACGGCTCCATCGACTATGTCCCGACAAGTTTCCTCCCCCTGACCTCGATCAAGACCGTGCAGCAGTCGCCGTGCTGCCGCATCGTTCCGGTCGCGGGTACCCCCGCGTTCGAGGTGATGTACACGAACACGGCGCGGCCTCCGTTCAACAAGCTTGCGGTGAGGCGCGCCGTCTACATGGCGATCACACGCAAGTTGGTTGTCCAGGACGGGTTGGGGGGGCATGGCACGCTGCCCCTCGCGCCGGTTCCTTCGGCGTACGGGCAGCTGTACACACCGAAGATCAACCTCATGAAGCAGTACCCCTACAACCTCGCCACGGCGGCGAAGATGTTGGACAATGCGGGCTACCCGGCGACGAACGGGGAACGGTTCGGCAAGGCCGTCACGCTGCTCTATTCGTCTTCGGCCGAAGGCGGGGAGACGACCGAAACGGCCGCACTCGTCAAGGCGGAGCTTGCAAAGATCACAATTAAGGTCGACTTGGTCGATGAGGAGATCACAAGCTGGGCGACACAGACGTATCTGAAGAAGGACTTCACACTCTCTCTGATCGGCCTCACGTCGTCGAACGACCCGGCCCTCGGCGGTATCCAAAGGACGTTCGCCTGCCAGCCGTCGACACCCACAGTGGAGTTCACCAACCCGACCGGCTTTTGCAACAAACAGGTCACATCGGAGTTCCAAAAGGCGATGCTCGCCTCTACCACCGGTGCGCGCCAGAAGGACTACGCCCAGGCGCAGAAGATAATCGACGAGAATCTTCCCTCGTACGTTCTGAGCTGGACGCTGACATACGTAGCGATCTCGAAGCACGTTCAGGACTGGCAGTCGGCGCTCCTCACGCGAGGAGGCAATTTCAACGCCGTGTGGACAATGTCTTGGCTCAAGTGAGTCCGTAGGGTTCTGAGGGGTGGCACATGCCGATGCTCTGAAGATGAGAGCCAAAGTGCCCGTGGGTGTTCCTTCGAAGAATGAGACCTCATGAAGCCCGATCAGATCGACCTGTTCCGGTGGCCAGGTCGACCCCGCCTGTCGCCTGACGGCACCCAGATCGCCGTCGCCGTGCGGCGGATGGACCTGAAGCGCAACCACTATCTGGGCGATGTCTGGCTGCTCGACGCGAGCGGAAAGTGCCCACCGCGCCAGCTCACGGCCGGGTGCCTAGACAGCCAGCCCCAGTGGTCGCCCGACGGGCGCCGGCTGTCGTTCTTGCGAGCGGTACCCGGATCGAGCGGGCCCGCGAAGTCACCCCAGCTCCATCTCATGGCGACCGGCGGTGGAGAGCCGTTCCCCGTGACGAGGAATCCCCTTGGGGTCGCCAAGTTCGTGTGGCATCCCGCCGGGCGAAGAGTGGCGTACCTCGCTCGTGTCCCAGAGGAAGGGCGCTACGGTACGGTCCCCGGCATCCCTCCCCGGATGGAGCCTCCTCGCCGCGTCCGTCACCTGCTCTACCGCCGTACCGGCATCGGCTACACGTTCGACCAGCGGATGCACGTCTTCACCGTGCAGATACCGGCCGAGTCGGGACCGCCCATCCCCACACCGGTCCAGCTCACCGGCGGTGATTTCGACCACTTCTACCTCGCCTACTCGCCGAAGGGGGACAAGCTCGCCTTCGTCACCGCCCGCCATGAGGACAGGGAAACCTGGTTGACCCGCGACGTCTTCGTGCAGGCAGATGGCGGGAATTCGCCGACGCGGGTGACGGACGGCTCACTCCGAGTCAGTCGGCCGGCCTTTTCCCTCGACGGCGAGTCGGTGTACTTCCTCGGCTACGAGGTCGGGGGCACCGGGCGGGACGTCTACGGGCGCCATTCCGCGCTCTGGTCCGTTCCGCTGGAGGGATCCTCTCCGCCGACGCGCGTCTCGGGACCCGAGATCGCATTGGCAGGCGGGCCCGGCTTTGCACCCGAAGAAGACGTCGAGCAAGACATACTCGTGACCGCAGACGGAGTGCTCGTCGAGCGACCGCTGCGCGGAGCAGTTCAGCTCATCTCTATACGGGACCAGTCGACGGTGCAGGAGCTCCTCACCGGTCCGCGCCAGGTGCTCGGCTTTGACGCCCGCCCAAGCGTGCTCGCGCTCACTGTCGCGTCAGATACCTCATCCGGCGAGGTGCTCGTGAAGCACGGGTCCAGCGAGCAGCGCTTGAGCACATTCGGGCAGGCCCTTTCGGCAGCGACGGACGTCCATTCGATGCACGAACTGTCGGCACACGCGCCCGACGGGTATCCGCTCCACGGCTGGACGGTGTACCCGAGCGGCGACGGACCGCATCCCGTGCTGCTCTTCATCCACGGTGGCCCGTTCGTCCAATCCGGGTGGGACCTCTTCGATGAGGTGCAGGTGTACGCGGGAGCCGGCTACGCAGTCGTACTCAGTAACGAGAGGGGTTCTTGCGGATACGGGGAGGCGCACAGCCGGGCGGCAGTCCAGAACTTCGGGAAGGTGGGTGCAATGGACTTGCATGCCCTCTTGGACGCGGCGCTCGAGGACCCAAGACTGGACAGCGCGCGCGTCGGGGTACTCGGAGGGTCATACGGAGGTTTCATGACGAGCTGGCTCGTCTCGCACTCGCCGCGCTTCCAAGCTGCCGTGTCCGAGCGATCCGTGAACGCCTGGGACAGCATGGTCGGCACGGGGAATGTCGGCACCTCTTATCCAGAGACCTACATTGGCACCTCACCCGATGAGTTGCGAGCCCTCTCCCCCCTCACGTTCGCCGACAGGATCACGACGCCGCTGATGCTCGTCCACTCGGAAGAGGACTGGAATTGCCCGCTCGAGCAAGCACAGCGGCTCTACGTCGCCCTGAAGCAGAGAGGGGCCAACGTCGAGCTGCTGATCTTTCCGGGCGAAGGACACGAGCTGACTCGCTCCGGTCTTCCTAGTCATCGGCAGGCTCGGTTCGAGGCAATACTCGACTGGTTCGACCGATGGCTGAAGTGATGTCGCCGCGCAGCCAGTGTGGTGGGATTCGGGTTGCTCTCCGGGGGTGGTTGCAACCTTTCGTCCACCGAGTTCAGAGGAAGCTCTGCAGAAGGGGGCAGACCCGTGAAGACTCCTGAATGGCTCTCGCCGATCGCCTACCGGGCGGAGCCGACGTCGAGCAGAGTCGGACCGAAGGATCCGGTCCGAGGTGAGCGCGCGGTCTGCTCGAGCCAGCACCCGCTCGTGACGGACGCGATGGCCTGGGTCCTTCGCGACGGCAACGCCATCGACGCGGCCATTGCCGGCGCGCTGCTGCAAGCGACCGTGCAGCAGGTCATGACGAACCATGCCGGCACCGTCACCATGCTCATGTGGGAGGCGGAGACCGCGACGATCCACGAGCTCAATAGTTATGCGATGATCGCACCGGACCTGCCGCGCTTCGGCCACATTCCGGCCAGCCGAATGGGGCGTCCTCGACACGCGCACCTGCCGGGTTTCATGCCGGGTCTGAAGGCGCTCTACGAACGCTTCGCGACTCGGCCGTGGGCCTCGCTCTGCGAGCCGGCGATCTTCTGGGCTACGGAAGGGTTCGTCGTCTCATCGCTCGAGCATCGCACGATGTCCGAGTCGTGGCCGATGTTCTCCTACACCGAGGCGGGCCGCGCGCACTTTGCACCCGACGGTGACCTGCCCCAGGTCGGCGATCGGGTTCCGAACCCGGCGTTGGCAGAGACGCTGCGGAACCTTGCAGCCGAGGGACCTGATTATTTCATCACCGGCGGATGGGCGGAGGCATTCGTCAAACGCGCGAACGACCTCGGCTGGCCGGTCGAGAAGCGGCATATGTCCTCTGTAGAGCCGAGATGGAGCAGCGGCACGAGGTTCTCCCATCGTGGCTATGAGGTAGTCCAGCAGTCGCCACCGCAAATGCAGGCGGTGCACTGCGCGATCGTTCTCGGGATCCTACGCGAGCTCGACATCGCCGCATTGGGTCACTACTCCGAGTCGGCCGAGGCTCTCTACTACATGGCGCACGCGCTCCGCCGCGCGCGTCTCGAGGTTGGCTACATCAACGATCCTCTCATCTTCGAGGATCCGACCGCCACGCTGATGTCCGCCGAGTACCACAAGTTCCTCGCCGACGTGCTCCGGACGAGCCGGCCCAAGATCGATCTCTCCCGCCACGTCCAGCTTCAATCCGGTCGGCGGCTCCCGAGAGAGGGAATCACCGACAGCTGCGAGATCAGCATTGTCGACAGCTGCGGCAACTGGGTGCAGATGATGAACACCCGCTCATTGGGCGGGATCCCGGGCGAGGTCGTCGGCGGAGTCCCCATGGAGGGAGGCGACACGCCCACGAGCCTCAACTCGTCGGCCAACAGAAGCGGTTGGCTGACCGGGGGCGGGCACGTCCGGTCCTGTCTCGGCAACACGCTCGTTCTTCGCGAGGGCCGGCCCTGGATGGCTCTCGGGACGCCTGGTCACGTCCACTGCACGGTACCTCAGGTGCTCTCGAACGTGCTCGACTACGGCATGAATCCGCTCGAAGCGGAAGCGATGCCGCTCATGACGCCGCTCACCGACGACTACGTCGTTTCGATCGAAAGCCGATTAGCGCCAGGGGTCGAACTCGGACTTGCGAAGATGGGAGTCTCAGTCGTACCGCTCGAGGCCTACACATGGCACAAGGGGTCGTTCGAGATGAGCTGGGTCGGCGACGACGGGGCGCTCTACGGCGGCTCGGGCAGGCGCCGGGAAGGCAAGTCGCTCGGCATCTAACAAGGTTTGTTGCGTGATGAGCAAGTCGGATGCATTCGAGCGGCGTCTTCGAGAAGCTGCCAAGAGCGTGACCTTCCAGATTTCTCCGGGGTGCCCCTCTCGGATGAGAAGTTGGCATACGGGCGTACCACTCGAGTGAAGCCCGCAACGAGTGAAGGGGGGTCTGCAATGACGTTCTCGATAGTCGGTCGCAGCACTGACGGATCGTGCCTTGGAGTCGCCGTCGCCTCGAAAGTACTTGCAGTCGGGCGTGCTGTACCCGGCGCCGAGGCTGACGTTGGGGCTGTGGCAACCCAGGCGACTTGCAACCTCATGATCCGCCCACGCGCCCTCAGGATGATGCGCGAAGGTCTTTCACCCGAGGAGATCGCAGAGAAACTGGTGGACGGTGACGCCGACGGGTCGCGGCGCCAATTTGGCATCGTTGATCGGAACGGCATTTCGGCGAGCTACACGGGCGTCGACTGCATTCCCTGGGCCGGAGGTCGCAGTGGGCCGAACTACGCCATCCAGGGGAATCTCCTGGTCGGCCCCGAGGTGATCGAGGCGATGGAGGTCGCCTGGCTCGAGTCCTCACCGGATCACCCGCTGGAGTGGAACTTGCTCGCAGCACTCATGGCTGGCGATCGGTCTGGCGGCGACCGGCGCGGACGTCAGAGCGCCGCCGTTTTCGTCGTCTCGCCTGAGGGTGCGCACGAGGCGGGGCGCGGTGGTGGCTCGGGCGGTCCCAACGACGAAGCGGTGAACTTGCGGGTTGACGACCACTTCGACCCGGTGCTGGAGCTTTGCCGGCTCCTGAACTTGAAGGACGCGTGTGGGGGTTCCCGCTCGCCAGACCCGCCGGTGGTTCTCGACGGCGCACTCGCTCGCGAGATCGCCCCGCTACTTCGGCGGGTCGGCTACGGACCGCAGAGCTACATGGTCGAGGACGTGAGTGGCGCACTTGAGCGCTGGGCCATTGAGGAGAACCTCGATGAGCGCCTCGCCGGCGGTGCTGTCGACGTGGTCGTACTCGAGCACCTTCGTCGGCGCGCGGGAGACTCATGGGTTGCGCCTTTGCGCTGACTGTGGAACGCGAGTGCTAATCCCAAGCTGAGAACGCAAGGCGTCCGCTTCTCCACCGAGTCAGTGCCGAAGCCTCCGAAGAACATCTGCAATAGCTTGATTGATGGGGCGAGCTCACACCTGCTGAACAGGACTTATGTGGTGGTCGGGGCCGGCGTTGCGCTTTTCAGAACGGCCCGCGCTAACTGTCTGCACGTCGCCTGAACAGGAAATTCAGCAATAACTCCGAGCGAGCGGCGGCCTTCGTCCCCCCGCTATTGCTTGCTGTTGCGCGTGAGTACACCCAGTTCTTCGTCGTGTGTGGCACGACCGATCGGGGCGTGCCCCGTGCAAGCCGACGTCGCAACGCTACGACAGCATGGCACCGTGAAGGTGCGAGACGTCCTGCGGGACTTGCAAGCACACGGCTGGTACGTCCATCGACAACGGGGCAGTCACCGCGTCCTGCGCCACGGCGAGCGTCCCGACCGTCGGGTCGTCCTGGCTGGCAACGAAGGCACCGAAGTGCCCGCTGGTACGCTGGCCGCCATCTACCGGCAGGCGGAGCTCGAGCCGCCGGGACGCCGAGGAGATCGCTAGTGCAGTACACCGTGATCTACGAAGAGGGCGACCACAGTTGGGGGGCGTACGTACCGGACCTTCCCGGTTGCGCGGCTGCCGGCGACACCCGCGAGGAGGTCGAGGAGCTCATCGTGGGGGCGATCACCGCCTACCTCGACGACCTCCGGGAGTCGGGACAGCCGGTCCCTCCGGCGCGGAGCGCCACCGGCCTGGTCGACGTCGCCTGATCTGGCCAGCGTTGACCGTCCCCCTGCCGGCCCTGGCGCCACACCTCGCGAGGCGGCGACGCCTCCCGGATGCCGCCCGGCACAGCTCGCTGCCACTAACTGCCCCAGGCCGCCGGCTCGGCTACACGCCCACGACGGTTACGACATCGTCGAGTCCACGGAAGTCGTCGACATTCCGGGTGTACAGCGGCAATTTGGTAGCTGCAGCCGTCGCAGCGATGAGTAGGTCAACCGCTCGCGCACCCCGCGCCTTTCGACCCGTAGATGCGACGGCTGAATAGACCCGTCCGTACGCCCGCGCTGCAGCCGCATCGAACGGAAGTGCGTCGAAGGCCGCTTCGGTCCGTTGGAGGCGATCTTGCCGGACGCCGCGTTCCTTGGCATCGGACGCGACATGAGGCCCTGCCGCCAGCTCTGCAAGGGTCAGCGCGCTGATCGCGAGCTCGTATGGCAGACCCTCGGGGTCGAGGCGCTCGAGATCGAGGACTACCGACGTGTCGACGAGCCCGCGGGCCGGGCGCTCAGCCACGGGGCTGTGCCTCTTGGGACGCGACCGCATCGAGGTCTCTCCGAAGGCGCGTGTAGTCAACCGAGGGCGCCCCTCGGAACATGGCCATGGCGGTCTCCGTGGGCACGAACCGATGCCTGCGCAGGGGGGTCAATTCTCCGACCGGGGTCCCATTGCGCATGACGACGTAGGTCTCACCCTCGTCGAGCCCCCGCATGATCTCTCCACTGTCGTTGCGAAGCTGGCGCTGGCTGATTTCCTTCACGTGGGAAGTGTAGCACGTCGTGCTACGGTGTCGCCCCTAACGTCGCGGCGGCCATCCGGATGAGCCGTCCCTGATCGCCGGTGGGTACTGAAACCGCTCGACTTTGGCCAGGCTGTAGTGACGAGTGTCGCGAAGGGAAAAACGTAAGTCGGATCTGCACCGGGCGCTTTGTCCGCAATGGTCACGGACCTCTGCGTGCTGAGCTGAGCCCCGGCGGCCGGTACGGCGAGCGCGGTCACCGTCGCCACGACGGACACGAGGGCGACCAGGGAGCGGTACACCTCAGCTCGAAGAGAGAAGACCCGAGCGATTGCGACCCAGCGCCGACGCGTGCATATGACGGGGCGCCACTTGCCCAGACTGTGAGCGGGGACCACGGAGGCGCCTTGTCGCACCGCCCCCCTTTGTACTCAGAGTCCACGGGATCGTCCCGGTGACCCGCCGCCTTCGATCTATAGCACTCGCAGGAGCCCTGCAGGCAGTCGGGCGTCCGGCCCGACAACGCCTCTGAAGGAGGCGGCATCCGACAGGCGGGGGCGTCGCTCTCGCAAAGCTGCGGCATCCAGGCCGCCCGCTGGGCCGGGCCTATGGTGTTCTCCACGTGCTCCCGCTCCGTCAAGCCTTCCCTGCGGCGGCCTTCGGCCGGGCTTGACCTCGCTCGAACCTCTGCTTCGCCGACGCCTGTTCCCTGTTTGGTGTGGCACGTGTGTGGCACGACTTTGAGCGTGGTCCGGTACGGAGCAGAAGACCGTGCCATCAACCAGGGGAAACGTGGTGGTCGGGACCGGCGTCGATCCGGTGACCTCGCGCTTTTCAGGCGCGCGCTCTGCCAACTGAGCTACCCGACCGCGGGGCGACAGGCTATCCGTCGCCTAGGTCGGGCCCTGGTGTGGACCCGACCACGCGGACCTGACGGGATTTGAACCCGCGACCTCCGGCTTGACAGGCCGGCGTGCACTCCTAGCTGCACCACAGGTCCTTGGTGGACGACGCCTTCCGCCATTCTTGCGTCGGACCCGATCGGGCGAGGGGGCAGAACGTGCGCAGGAGGGCGAGCCACCACTATAGGCCAGCCCGCGACCGGAGCCCACATGCAGGTCGTGCCGGCCGAATCACCGGTCGCCCGTTTCGCGACCGGGCTAGCCTCGGCTGTGCGGAGCAGATTGGTGCGTGGTGGAGGCCTACCGGGATCGCTGGATCAGTTGCTCCGAGGAGGGCATACAGGTCCGCGGCTACTACTTCCCCTGGGGCACGAAGCGCATCGACTACGGGTCGATACGGGGCATGCGGCGGGTCGCGATGAGCGCCCTCCACGGGAACGCCCGCATCTGGGGGACCGGCAACTTCAAGTACTGGGCGAGCCTCGACCCCAAGCGACCATCGAAGTCGGTGGCCTTCATCCTCGACCTCGGCCGCAGGATCAGCCCGTTTCTCACTCCCGACGACCCGGACGCTTTCGAACGGGTGGTGCACGCTCACGCGCCGATCGGCCCCCCCGACCCGACGGAGGATGCGCCGTTCATCTGACGGCGGCACCCGTCTCAGGGCCTGCACCCGACGTCCTTCAGGTATTGGGAAGGAGACGCTTCGTAGAGGCGGACGGCCGAGGGGTTCGATTTGGGAAGGTCGAAGACGAAACGCCCGTGGCGGTAGTGCCAGACGTCGGTGGACTGCTGGCCGTCGATCGAGTAGTGGACCAACCAGCTCCCGCCCGGTCCACGATCCACCCCCCAGGTGTCGACCTTGACGTGCGGCGAGTTGGGGCATTCGTTGTGCCGTCGGACGAATGTGGCCTGGGAGATGATCGCCCGGCTCGCCGCATCCCAGCGCCCGTAGACCGCCGCGTCCCTGTTGCGCTGGTAGTCCTCGTTGAAGGCGCGTGCGATGTGCAAGAGACTCCTGGCCGTCTCGGGATCGCTCGAGTGCAGGGAATCCCGCGCTCCGTCACGGTGCTGCGACGCCCGCTCCGCGGGCGGCCCGCATGCGGCAGCGCCGACGCTGAGCGCGGCCACGAGCGTGGCAACGACCACCGTGCGCTTGTCGAGGCGCTCCCGCACCTGTGCAGCTCCTACGCCCGTGGACAGGCTCGACCCCGTCCCTCCTGTGCGGGCACGTTCACGGGTCTACCGTGGAGTAGCGATCGACACATCGAGAGGTGGCCGTGACTTCAATCGACGCATCCCAGCTCGGTCTTCGGCTCGACAAGGACCACCTCCCAGAGACCAATGGACGGATGGCCGTGTGCCGGCGCTGCGGTGTCAAGACGGACGACCCGATGGGCCGATGCCACCTCCCGGGAGAGCGTGACGTCGCACGAGCTGGTCGATGGCTCGATGAGCAGGCGCGCCTCAACAGCGTCAAGCAAGCGAGAGACAGGATGTCCTAGCTAGCCGGATCTGCCGCCCCCACCAACCGGCGCGTCAGTGGCTGAAAGCTTTGCCGCCCTGCTTCTTGACCTTCTTTTCCTGGCGCTTCTCTTTGAGCGTCTTGCCCGATTTCTTGGAGGCGGTCTTGCGAGGTGACTTGTCGGCCATGTTGACCCCCTTTTCGTGGAAGCGTACTCCTCGTCGTCGCTGGGAGCGCGAGCGGCACCGGATCACCGAGCCGGTGGGCGTCTGGGCCAAGGGACGCCGCCCTGCCCGACACGTCCGTCACCAAGGCGCAGGCTGAGAATCTCGGGCGGATCGTCGTGCTGGAGAGCCGCGGCGCCGAAACGCAGCCCGAACTCCTCGATCTCCGGCGACAGCGCGAGAGGGACGGTCTCGCCTCCGTCCGTCAGAACCGTGGCCTCTTCGATCGATGGGCTCCCCCGAATCAGAATGAACGTCGGCGTGCCGTCGCTCTTGCCCGCCCACACGTTGACGTCGTCGTCGTCGTACAGCTTCGGCTGCCCATCCCCGATCGCGCTGAACGCCCGTCGGCGGCGGTGCGGCGCACGAACGTGTAGAGCCCGTCGACACACGCCGGGTCCGGGCCGGCGAGGACCGACCAGGTGGTCCCGTGGGTTCACGTCCTTCGAGGACGACCTGGAGGGCCTCCTCTTCACCCTGCACGCCGCTGTCCCCTTTGTCTGCGGAGGGTCGGGGCTTGGTCGCCCCTCACGAGGCGCCCTCGGCCCTTGCCGATGTTCTCCGCTTCAGGGTTCCACACGCTCGAGCGACCCGAGAGGTTGCGTGTGGGACTCACAAGGTGATGCCTGCCGGTGGCGGCCCCCTCCTCGGGTCACGCGCCCGATAGCGACCGCCACCGTGTGGGGATCTCGGGGTCGCAGCAGTCCCTGCCTCCCGCTCGCCGGTGCCCCCAACGGGATTCGAACCCGTGCTACCGCCTTGAAAGGGCGGCGTCCTGGGCCGCTAGACGATGGGGGCTAGGGCCCCGTGACGGGGCTCCGCGCACGCTACCAGCGTGATCCGGTGCCGCGTCAGGGGCGGACCGTCGCCGGCTGTTCTGCGCCGGCTGCCGACGGGGACTCGGAGCTGACCGCCCCGACGACGTCGGGCAGGGCGCGCAGATGCGCCGGAGCGCGTTCGGGTGCACGTTGGGTCAGCGCGAGGAAGAACTGCACCACCCCGACCACGAGCGCGGTGGCGCCGAGCTCGTGGACCTCCACGAGCAGCGCCGGCAGGTGGGTGAAGTACTGCGTGTACCCCACGACCGCCTGCAGGACGAGGACCACGACGAGCATCCTTGCGCTCTTGCGCACGCGTTCGGGGACGTCGAGGGCGTGCAGCACCACGGCGAGGGACAGCACCATCCCGATGAGGAACAGTGCGAGCGTCGAGTGGAGCTCGGCCATCTCTCGCAACGGCACGGGGATGCGCTTGGCGACCACCTGTCCCTGCGCGCCGCCCGCGTCCGGTGCGGTGCCCGTGGTCGCCGCGCCGGCGGCGATGACCACGGCGACGAGCAGGACGAGCGCGCGCGAGAGGAGGAGGACCGGACGTGGGACGAGCGCGCGGCCCGGGGAGGCGTAGTCGCGGCTCACGCGGTGCACGAGGACGGCGGCTGCCACGAGGAGGAGCATCGTGGCGAAGAAGTGCACGACCACGAGGTACGGGTTCAGCTTGGTATAGACGACGATCCCGCCGACCACCGCCTCGACCAGCACTCCCGCGACCAGCGCCCCGCTCAGCCAGGCGAGGTCTCCCCGGAAGGGACGGCGCAGTAGCGACGCGAGGAACGTGGCGCCGATCACCACGACCAGGAGCACGGTGACCATCCGGTTCCCGAACTCGATGAGCGAGTGGTACTGGAGCGGCGGGGTCAGGCGGCCCTTCATGCAATTCGGCCAGTCCGCGCACCCGAGCCCCGAGCCCGTGACCCGCACTGCGGCCCCCGTGAGCACGATCGCGGCAACGCACACGAGAGACACGACCGCGAGGCGGCGCACGGTCGAGGGGCCGACGGCGGGGAGACGGTGTGCCCGAGCTGCGACAGTGGCGACCGGCGACCGCACGGCGATCGATCGTAGCGGTGCCCCGGTGGTCCCGCGAAGCGGGAGGGCGCCCCAGTCGCCGCCGCGCCGGGGAGCGCGTACCGCCGTCGTAGGCTCTGCGACGCCCATGTCCACGACAGGCGACAACATCGAGGACCCGGGACCGGCGCGCCGGCGCCCGCGGCCGGTCTTCCTCGTGGTCGGGGTCCTGCTCGCTGCGGCGCTCGCCGCGGCTCTGGTCGGGATCGGCGCCGTCGCGACCTCCGGCGAGGGGAACGGGACAGTCCGCCCCGGCGCCGGGACGGAGGTACCGCACTTCCAGCTGCCCGCCCTCGGCACGCACGGCAAGAAGGTGGGGGTGCCCACCGATGGGGGGGCCTCCGGCAGGCCGGCGATCCTGCTCTTCTTCGCGAGCTGGTGCCCGCCCTGCCAGGGTGAGATCCCGAAGCTTGCCGCCGCCTACCACCACCAGCAGCGCGACGGCAGCCGGCTGGCGAAGGTGGCGGTGATCGGCGTCGACGGCAACGACCCGACGGGGACAGCGCTGTCCTTCGTGCACTCGGCCGGCGTGACGTTCCCGGTCGGGGCCGACATCGCGTTCAGTGTCACGCAGGGCCGATTCGGCTTCACAAAGCTGCCGGAGTCGGTGTTCGTCGCGGGCAACGGCACGATCGCCGGCATCCACTTCGGCGCCCTGTCGACGAGCAGCTTCCTCTCCTGGGAGCACAAGCTCCTGGCCAGCTCCTGAGCTTCCGCCTCATTCCCAGCGGAAGGTGAGGGCGGCGAGGACGGAGGCGCCAACGGCCCATGCCCCGAGCGTGAGCCACGCCCCCAGCGGCACCGCGGCGCCGAGCCCGAGCGAGGCGTGCAGGGCATCCGACAGCGCCGCCGCGGGCAGGGCGCGCGCGATGTGGGCGAGGGGGCCGGGCAGCTTGCCGAGCGGCACGATCATGCCGCCGAGCAACAGCAGCACGATGTAGAGGCCGTTGGCGGCGGCGAGGTTGACTTCCGCGCGGAGCACGCCGGCGAGGAGCAGCCCGATGCCGCCGAAGGCGACCGTCGCGAGCACGGCGGCCGCCAGCGCGTCCGCGGCGGCGGCCCCGGCGTGCGCGTGTCCGGGTTGCCAGCCGAGGGCGTAGCCGACCGGTACCAGCACCGCCGCCTGGACGACCTCCACGAAGAAGATCGTGGTGACCTTCGCCCCGAGGAGTCTCGGCCTCCCGAGCGGGGTGGCGCCGAGGCGCTTGAGCACGCCGTACCCGCGCTCGAAGCCGGTGGCGATGCCGAGCGACACCATCGACGTCGACATGACCGCGAGGGCGAGGATACCGGGGGCGAAGAAGGAGACGTCGGGTCCCGGCCCCGTCGAGATCACGTGGGACGTGGAGAAGAAGACGAGGAACGCGACCGGGATTCCGACGGTGAGGAGGAGCGTCTCGCCGCGCCGGAGCGCCATGTACGTCTCCGCGCCGACCTGGGCGACGAAGGGGCGGAGCGCGTTCACGGCGTGTCGCCGACGTCGGACTGCGCGTCACCGTGGACCCGCAGGACCTCGAGGTAGGCCTCCTCGAGCGACCGCCCGATCCGCAGGTCGCTGAAAGCCACGCCGCGCCCAGCCAACCAGGTTGCGACGCCGGCGGCCAGCGTCGCCGGACTGCGCTCGTCCGCCGGGCCACCGCTGGGCGCGGCTGGGGAGATCCCCACCTCGACGCGGTAACGGCCGGGCTCCACTTCGGTGACCGTCGCGTCGGCGCCCATCTCGAGGCGGAGCTCGGCGAGGTCCAGGCCGGGGGGAGCCCCGAAAGCCACCTCCCTTGCCGTCGCGGGCTCCCCCATGAGCGACGCCGGGGTGCCCTGCGCGACGAGGGCGCCTCCGGCGAGCATCAGGACCCGGTCGGCCACCCGCTCGGCCTCGGAGAGCTCGTGGGTGGTGAGCAGGACGCACGTTCCCCGGTCGCGCAGGCTCCCGATCACGTCGCGCACCGCGAGACGTCCCTCGGGGTCGACGCCGGCGGTGGGCTCGTCGAGCATCACCACCTCCGGCCGGCCCACGAGGGCGAGCGCGAGGGAGAGGCGCGCCTGCTCGCCGCCCGAGAGGTGGCGCCAGGGGGTGCGCGCCACGTGGGCGAGGCGGACGAGGTCGAGCAGCGCCTCGGGGTCCTCGGCGTGCGGGTAGTAGGAGGAGAAGAGGCGGAGCGCGCGCCGGGGACCGAGCATCGGATAGAGCCCGCCCCGCTGGAGCATCACCCCGATGCGCCCGACGAGCGCGCCGTGGTCGGCGACGGGGTCGAGCCCGAGGACCCGGACGCTGCCCGCCGCGGGCCGGCGGTAGCCCTCGAGGCACTCGACGGTGGACGTCTTCCCCGCGCCGTTGGGGCCGAGGATGCACAGCACTTCGCCGCGCTGCGCGTCGAACGAGACGCGGTCGACCGCCGTGCGCGACCCGTACCGGACGACGAGGTCGGTGCACCGCACGGCGAGAGTGGCGCACGTGTCGGGTCCCGTGGGGCCATCGGCCGGTATCACGGGGCCACGCTACTGTCGGCGTCAAATGATCGATGTCCGCCTCGTTCGTGACGACCCCGACCGCGTGAAGGCGGCGCTCGGGAGACGTGGTTTCCCCGCGGCCGACGTCGACGCCATCGCGAGCGCGGACCGGGAGCACCGTGCAGTCCTCGCTCGCCAGGAGTCGTTGCGCGCGCGGGTCAAGTCCCTGTCGCGGGAGGTCGGCGAGGCCCGGAGGACCGGCGACGCCGAGGCGGCCGGCGCGCTCGCCGACGAGAGCCGCCGCGTCGGCGAGGAGGAGAAGGCCGCGGCCCGCGAGGCGGACCGCCTGGCCGCGGACCTGCGCACCCTCCTGCTCCTGACGCCGAACCTGCCGGCGGACGACGCGCCGGACGGCACCGGTGCGGAGGACAACGTCGTACTGCGTCGCTGGTGGCCGGGTCACGACGACGGCACCCCCGAGCCGGCGGCGGAGGACCACCAGCGCGTGCCGCACTGGGACGTAGGGAGCTCCCTGGGGATCCTCGACATGGCCGCCGGCGCGCGCCTCTCGGGGTCCATGTTCCCGCTCTACCGGGGGGACGGGTCGAGGCTCGTGCGCGCGCTCACCTCGTTTGCGTTGTCACGCCATGCGGACGCGTACGAGGAGATCCGGCCACCGACCCTGGTGCTGACCGAGACGATGACCTCGACCGGCCACCTGCCGAAGTTCGCCGACGAGGCCTACCACGTCGAGCGCGACGACCTCTGGGCGATCCCCACGGCGGAGGTCCCGCTGACGTCCATGCACCGCGGCGAGATCCTCGACGAGGGGGACCTGCCGGTCCGCCTGACCGCGGTGTCCCAGTGCTTCCGTCGCGAGGCCGGGGCCGCCGGCCGTGACACGCGGGGGCTCCTCCGTGTCCACGAGTTCGAGAAGGTGGAGCTCTTCGCCTACGCGACGCCCCCGCAGGTGGCTGCCGTGCACGCCGACATCCTCTCGAGGGCCGAGGGGCTCCTCCGCGAGCTCGGCCTCCCCTACCGGGTGGTGGACCTGTGCACCGGCGACCTCTCGACGTCCTCGGCGCGGACCTTCGATCTCGAGGTGTACTCGCCGGGCTCCGACCGGTGGCTCGAGGTCTCCTCGGTGAGCTGGTTCGGCGACTACCAGGCGCGCCGGGCGAACGTCCGCTACCGGCCCGCCGACGGGGGCGCGACGGCGTTCGTCCACACGCTCAACGGGTCGGCGCTCGCGTGGCCGCGCATCTGGGCGGCCCTCGTCGAGTGGGGCCGGCAGGCCGACGGTGCTGTGCGCCTCCCCGACGTGCTCGCTCCCTGGCTCGGCCCCGAGCCGTCGATCCGCCCCCGCTGAGCGAGCGCTCGGCGTCCCGTCAGCGCCGCCGGCCGTCGGCGCTGACGGCGTCGAAGCGGTAGCCGACGCCGCGGACCGTCGTGATGAGCACCGGGTGCGACGGGTCGGCCTCGATCCGCGAGCGCAGGCGCTTCACGTGCACGTCGAGGGTCTTCGTGTCGCCGATGTAGTCGGCGCCCCAGACGCGGTCGATGAGCACATCGCGCGTCAGCACGCGCCCGGCGTTCTCGACGAGGAGGGTGAGCAGCTCGAACTCCTTGCGCCTGAGGGGAACCTCCTCACCCCGGACGAAGACGCGCCGCGTGTCGAGGTCCACCCGCACGTCACCGGCCATCCTCGATCCCTCTTGAGGCTCGGGCGCGCGCTGGTCGCCGCCCGCGGGGGCCCGTCCGGCCGTCCCCCGACGCAGCACGGCGCGGATCCGGGCGACGAGCTCGCGCAGTCGGTAGGGCTTGGACACGTAGTCGTCCGCGCCGAGCTCGAGGCCGACGACCGTGTCGATCTCCGCCGCCTTCGCCGTGACGATGATGATCGGCACGTTCGACCGGCTGCGGATCGTGCGGCACACGTCGATGCCCGACACCTTCGGCAGCATCAGATCGAGGAGAACCAGGTCGGGCCCGGTCTCGTCGAAGAGCCTCAGCGCCTCGGAGCCGTCGCGCGCCACGGTGACGTGGAATCCCTCACGGCCGAGGCCGACGACGAGGGCGTCGACGAAGGACTCCTCGTCTTCAGCGAGAAGCACGTTGATGGGTCGTGAGTCGGTCGTCATGGCCTGCCGCGCAAAGGGTACCGGGGTGGCACGCCTTCCCGCGTCGTCGTTCCCCTCGTGCGAGCCGTCGGTCCCGCCGGCCGGAGCGCGCTCAGACGCTCCGATCCGGCTGCAGCGGCAAGACGAGCGTGAACGTCGACCCCTCGCCCTCACGGGATTCGACCTCGACCCAGCCCTGGTGGTTGTTCGCGACGTGGCGCACGATGGAGAGCCCGAGCCCGGTCCCGCCGGTGTCCCGGCTCCGTCCGTGGTCGACCCGGTAGAACCGCTCGAAGATGCGGTCGAGGTCCCGCGCGGGGATCCCGACGCCGTGGTCGTGGACCGAGATGCGCACGGTGTCCTTGGCCACCCGGGCGTGAAGCGGAGCCCCGCTCGGCTCGTCGGGCGTCGCCGGTCCCGCCGCAAGCACCGCCGGCGCGCCGCCCGGCACCTCGTCCCCCGGTGCCCCGGCGCGGCTCCCGCTACCCACGCCGTTGGTTCCTGGAGCCGTCCAGTGCGACGCGGTCCCCCCCGGTGCGGGCAGGTTCGCCCTTGCCGGATTCGTGAGGTCCGCCCCTGTCCCGCTGTTCCCACCTTGCGGAGCCGAGCCGGCATCGCCGGCGGCCGACGGTTCGCCGTCCTGGGGCTTCGCCGGGGTGGCCGTGACGCCGGGAGCCGGCGAGAAGGAGGACGGCGTCGCCGTCGTCGCGACGCCCGGGGCGACGATCACCGTGCTCGCCACCTGGACGCCCGAGGGTGACGGTGTGAACCCTGTGGCTCCTGCGCCGCCCCACGGGCTCGCTGCTGCCTCGAGCCCCGCCGGCGTCACCTTCGCCGCGACGGTCACCGTGCTTCCGTCGTACGAGTAGGTCACGGCGTTCTCGATCAGCGCGTGCATCGCCGAGACGAGTTGTCGCCGATCGCCCAGCACGACCACGGGCGGCTCGGGTTCGCTCAGCGTGATGGTGATCGCCCGCTGCTCGGCGGAGGCCCGGACCCGCTCGACGGCTTCGGCCATCACGAGGTTCACGAGGACGGGCTCACGCGGCGGGGCGGCCTCCGACTCGATCCTGCTGAGGTCGAGGAGGTCGTCGATGATCCGGCTGACCCGGAAGGCTTCGGTGTGGATCCTGCTCGCGAGCCGCCGGGCCACCTCCACGTCGGGCTCGGCGACGAGGGTCTCGGCGAGCAGCCCGAGCGCCCCCATCGGCGTCTTCAATTCGTGACTGACGTTGGCGACGAAGTCGCGCCGGATCTCCTCGAGGCGGCGCCGTTCGGAGATGTCCTCGATGATCGCGATGACGCCGAGCGGACGGCGCCCGTCGTCGATGAGCCGTGCTCGCACGGCCAGCGTGCGGCGCGGCGGCCCGTAGAGGTCGAGCGTTCGCTCGGCGGCGCCGGCGTCCCAGGCGTTCTCGAGGAGCTCGGTGACGGCCTGCGCCGCGAGGGCGTCGCCGTGGCGGCTCGCCATGAGCGCGTTCGCTCGGGCGTTGCGGTAGACGACGGTCCCGTTCTCGTCGCACAGCACCACACCCTGGGGGAAGGTGTCCAGCGATCGTCGGAGCCGGATCGCGTCGGCACTCGAGTCCGCGACGGCCTCGGTCGCCGCTCCGGTGACCTGCTCGAGGTAGGACAGCGCGGTCTCGAGGCTCGAGTGCTCGTCCGGCGTCCCGATACCCAGGCGCGAGCCGAGGGCGGTGAGCCGCTGAGACAACGCCCGGCGTCCCGACCGACGCCCGACGAGGAGCGCGAGGACGACGCCCACCACGAAGACGGCGGCACCGACGCCGTACACCTCCACCGCGGGGAGCCCCTTCGTGACGGCGACGTCCCAGGCCCACCAGAAGAAGGTGTGCCAGCACCCGACCGCACCGGTCATGGCGGTTCCGTCTCCGGGGTCCTGGTCAGCACGCCTCTCAGCATGACAGCCGGGCTCCCCGGCTTGGCGCATTCACGCACGGAGCGTGGCCACCCCGCCTACTCGTCATGGGCCATCTTGAAAACACTTGAAACATCATGAAAGTCGCGTATATGCTGGGACCGGGCACGGGCGGGAAGGGCCGACCGGGAGGAGCGCCATGGCAGTCACGAGGGCATCGGCACCGTTGGTGCGGATGGTGGTGGAGCAGGCCCGAGGATCCGGGCTGGTGCACCGGCCACCCCGGATGGAGCTCCTGAGCGCGATCACAATTTCGAGCTTCAAGCCGACAGCCGACGCGCTCCCCGGCGGCGCCACGCTGCTGCACCTGATCGACGGGCTCGGAGGGTGGGCCTTGCTCCTCGCGCTCGCGGGCCTTGTCATCGGAGCCGCGCTCTGGGCCGTCGGCTCCCACTCGCAGAACTACCAGCAGTCCTACGTCGGACGGCGCGCCGTGCTCGTCTCGGGTGTGGCAGCCCTGCTGATCGGTGCGGCTCCGACGCTGATCAACTTCTTCTTCAGCACCGGGCGCGGCGTCGTCAACCCTCTTCCGCACTGAGCAGCCGGTGGCCTGCCCGGTTCCGCTGAACCTCGTCTGCGGCGCGGTGGGCGGCGCGACCTCGTCGATTGCCGGAGGTGTCCTCTCCGCCGTCGCAGGTTGGGTCATCCAAGGTGCGACCTGGCTGTTGAACGCGCTCGGGCATGCGATCGCCTCGACCACGACGGTGGACGTGCACGCGTCCTGGTTCCTCGCGCACTACAGGGTCATGGCCGCGATCGCCGGCGTCGTGGCCGTCCCGATGCTGGTCCTCGCGGCGGTGCAGGCGCTGTACCACCAGAACAGCGGCGTGCTCGTGCGCGCGGCGTTCGTGCACCTTCCGCTCGCGGGCGTGCTCACCGCGGTCGCGGTGCAGCTCGTGCAGCTCTCGCTCGCGGCGACGGACGCCCTGTGCACGGCGGTGACCAACGGAACGGGGGGCGAGCTCGACAAGACGTTCACCTCGATCGGGACAGTTCTCTCGCACCAGCTCACCCCACTTCCGACGTTCGTGATGACCGTTGGTGCGTTGCTGATCGTCTCGGGCGCGTTCGCGCTGTGGCTCGAGCTCCTCGTGCGGTCCGCGGCGATCTACGCGGCGGTGTTGTTCCTGCCACTGGCGCTCGCCAGCCTCGTCTGGCCCGCCGTCTCGCATTGGTGCAGGCGACTGGTGGAGATGTTGGCGGCGCTCGTGCTCTCGAAGTTCGTGGTCGTCGCGGTGCTCTCCCTGGCGGTCGGTGCGGTGAGCGCGGGCGGGGGCTTCTCCACCGTCCTCGCCGGGGGCGCGCTCCTCCTCCTCGCGGCCTTCACGCCGTTCACCCTGCTCCGTCTGGTCCCCATCGCCGAGGTCGGCGCCGCCGCACAACTCGAGGGTGCGCGCCAGCGCGTCCGCGGCGCGGTGGGACGTGCGCCCGACAGCGCCGTCGCCTTCGCCCTCCGACAGGGCCGAGAGCACGGCGCGCATCGTGAGACAGTGCCTCAGCCGTTGACACCCGGCGTGCCCGGGACGGGCACCACAACCGACCCGGGCGTCCCCGGCTCGGGCACACCCGGGCCGTCCGGCGTGCCCGGCCCCCTCGGTGCTCCCGGCTCGGGCGCCCCCCGACGCAGCCCGACCGAGGCCGCCGCCGCGCTGACGGGCGCCGCGGCGGCGTCCGGGCTCGCGGCCGGCGCCGACGCCTACGAGGTCCTGCACGGCGCAGGAAGCGCGATCGGGACAACTCCCGGGCAGTTGCCGCTCGGGCCGGTGCCCCGGGAGTGGCTCCCGTCGGGAGACCTCACCATCCCGCCGGGCACAATCCCGGTCTGGGAGGGGTCTCCGGAGAGCGTGATCGAGGCGATCGAGGACATGAAGCAGCCACGCCGCGTCGAGCCCGACGGGTACGGCGGCATCATCCCGGGCGTCGCATCCCCCTTGTGGGGCGGCACAGAGCCCTTCAGCCGCTTCGAGCCGGGGCCGAAGGACGACTGGGGACCGAGGGAGGAGTGGGGGACGTGGGACCCGTTGACGGAGTGGGGGGTCAGCGGGCCCGTCGCCGGGGGGGCCAGCGGGGGCGTCGCCCACGAAGACCCTGCTGACGAGCCCGCCCCGACGGATGCCGATCGGGGCGAGCGCGGTGGTCCCGGGAACGGGTGACGATGTCGGGGACACGAGCGCGCTACCGCTTCGGGCCGCTCGAGCGGCGCGGCCTGATCGCCGGCTGGCGGGGCGGACAGATCGGCGTCGTCGCACTTGGTGCCGTGCTGGCGATCGCCGTCCTGCACCGCCGCCCGACCCTTCCCACGATCGCGGTCGCGGTGGTGATCGTGGTCGCCAGCGTCGCGGTCGCCTGGTGGCCAGTCGCCGGACGCACGGCGGAGCAGTGGCTCCCGACGGTCGTGCGGTGGGGAACGTCCGGCGTGTCGGGGCGACGCCGGCGCTCCGGGGCCGAGCTGGCCGGCCACTGCATCGGCCCGGACGGTGCACCCTGCCTCGCCCTCGCCGTCGGTGGGGACGGCGGGCCCGGAATCTCGCGTCGCGGTGCGTCGCGGCCTGGGGCGTCGGGGAGAGGAGCGCCGGGCGGGGGAGGCCCGGGCGGCGCGCGTCACAGTGCGTTCTCCGGACTGCGGGTCCTCGGATTCGGCCCGAGCGAAGGCGAGCGTCCCTTCGCCGTCATCTACGACCAGCGGGCGAGGACCTACACGGCGGTGGTGGAGCTCCTCGGGCACAGCTTCGCCCTCCTCTCGGGAGACGAGAAGGAGCGGCGCGTGGCGTCGTGGGCGTCCGTACTGAGCTCCCTCGCCCGCGAGCGCTCGGTGGTGCACCGAGTGCAGTGGGTGGCCTCGACGGTGCCCGACGACGGCGTCGCCGTGGCTGACCACCTGTCGACCCGTAGCGTGCTCCCGGCCGACGCCCCCGCCCACCACTCCTACGCCGCGCTGCTGCGAAGCGCGGGCGGGGAGACGTGCCGGCACGACGTGCACCTTGCGGTCCAGCTCCGCACGACCGGCGCCGCCGCGCGGGCGATGCGTTCGATGGGCGGCGGGGCGCAGGCGGCGTGCGCGCTGCTTTCGAGGGAGGTGGCGTCGCTCCGTCGGCTGCTCGCTTCTGCCGACATCCCCGTGGAGCGGGTGCTCGACGAGCGAGCGGTCTCGGCGTTGGTGCGGCGCTCGGTCGACGGGGCGTTCTCCGCCGGGCGCCACTGCCCGCCCTGCGGTGTCGCCTGGCCGTGGCCGCTCGTCACGGAGTCCGAGTGGAGCGCGTTGCGGGCGGACGGGTGTTGGCACGCGACGTACTGGGTGGCCGAGTGGCCACGGGTGGACGTCGGCCCGGAGTTTCTCGGGCCGCTCCTGCTCGGTTCCGACCGGCGGTCGGTCTCGGTCGTGATGGAGCCCTTGGGCCCCGCCCGTGCGGTGCGGGCAGCGGAGCGGGCGCGGACGGCCGACGTCGCCGACGCGGAGCTGCGCCGTAAGGGTGGCTACCTTGCCACCGCCCGCCGTGCACGGGAAGCCGACGTCGCCGTTCGACGGGAAGAGGAGCTGGCCGACGGCCACGCCTCGTTCCGGTTCTCGGGGTACGTGTCGGTGAGCGCACCATCTCGCGAGCAGCTCGCGGCGGCGTGCGACTCGACGGAACAGGCGGCTGCGCAGTGCCGCCTCGAGCTCCGTCGCCTCTTCGGTGATCAGGAGGTGGCGTTCACGTGCACCCTGCCGCTGGGCAGGGGGCTCGCGTGAGACGGTTCCGGCACACCACAGATGGTTGCCGCGATCACGGCCTGATCGGCGATGTCGCGACCGTTCTCTCGGCGCGAGCGGCCGCGTGCTCGGCCGCACCCATTTCGGACCGGGCCCGCTCCACCGCCCGCTCCGCATCGTGGAGCGCGTCGCGCCGCCGGGCGAGCTCCGCTTCGGCGACCCTGACCGCTGCCCGCGCCC
>Ga0307374_10002927_pt1 | contig 29693 bp, 26 predicted proteins | sample OX3MG_FD_202532 | JGI IMG/M metagenome (GOLD analysis project Ga0307374, IMG submission 202532) | Soil microbial communities from Risofladan, Vaasa, Finland - OX-3 | ecosystem: Environmental > Terrestrial > Soil > Coastal area > Acid sulfate soil | place: Finland: Risofladan, Vaasa | collected... | reverse complement strand
CCGAAGCAAGTGTTGTCGGTCGACGACCTCTCCCTGGGGGAGGTGATGCGGCTCCTGGAGCCGGCCAAGAACTGGGAGCGCTTGAAGTGGCAGCTCGACCGCAAGGAGTTCCTCGCCGCCCTCCAGAGCGTGCGCCGGATGCGCAATGAGGTCATGCACTTCAGTCCGGATCCACTTTGTAGCCAGGACCTCCAAGCGCTACGGGCCTTTCTGGGCTGTCTCAGGACCTTGCAGGTCTAACTATCCCCGTCGTGCGACGTACTGGCAGATCGGGAATCTCGGATCGCAGTCTGAAAAACCGCGATCCCGGGTTCGATTCCCGGAGTCGCCTCCAGCAGATCGAGATCAAAGGGGCCTCCGGAGTCCGACATTGGGGGCCGGTCGTCTGGGCTTGACGGCATCATTGACGGCAAAGGGATCCAGGCTCATGCGCTGCAGCCACCGATGGAATGGGTGCAGGCCAGCGCCTACACCGTAACCCGGCCCCGGAGGGGCTGGCCCATGACCGCGGCGGTCCGGTGGCGTAGCCTGAGTCCAGACTCCCTGCGACCAGTGGTCCGCCCGCCCTGCCCCCGAGGCAGGGGAAGGGGCGGACTGTGGAGTCGGAGGGCCGGGTCGACAGCGGCCGGCCAATCCGGGCCGCAGCAGCCCTGCAGTCGGTTCCCAATGGAGCCCATTCCGGTGTCGGGCTTGGCCCCCCCATCCCGGCCTGAGGGTCGGGGTGGCCCCACGAGTGCCTGTAACAGTGGCCTTTTCGACTTTCACATGGTGGTCAAGCGGCCTCAGCTAGAACATCGAGCAGGGTGGTGGCATTTTCCCGGCTGAGCCGACGGTGAGGGGAGGCGTCAAGAATAGTCCGAGTCCAGCCTTCTCGCCGGAGGGAAGCCACGGCGTCTTGGAAGGAGGGAGTGCGCTTGGTGGGGTGGCAGGGGCGCACGGGCCAGAGGGACTGCTGGCTGGGGGTGGCCACGAACCAGTCCCAGACGGCCGCTGACATCCAACGGACCAGGGCCACGACTTGTTCCGGACCGGCTCCGACCCAGGACTGGGGATCCTCGGCACCCAGAAACTGCTTGGTATTGCGGAAGGTGTCCTCGATGGCCCAGCGATCCGCGTAGGCGCTCACCACCTGGACCGGCTGGGCGGTGGTGTCAGTGGTCACGAAGTAGTTGTCAGGCTCAAGCCCCTGGGGATCGCGAACGATCGCCAACACCGCCTCTCCCTCTGCGCTCCATCTCCGCAGCCAGCGGTACGCCGTCTTCCGCGAGACCCCCGCACCCTCCGCCGTAGCTGCAACGGTCCAGCCCTCCCGCTCCACCCGCTGGACCACCAACCACCTTCCATACACCGTCCCGCGGTCTCGGTCTAACATGTCGCACGGGGGCCCCTCCACGATCTGCTCCCAACAACCCAAACCGTGGTCAGCGGGCCCTTACTTTGTCAACAAGGTCTATGGGAACCACATCTAGGGCGCGGGGCAGCGGGCGAAATGATCCGAGAGGTGCGCCTTCGGGTAGAGAACGCACGAGTCACCCTCCTGGTGAGCCTCGGCGACTCGGCGTTGGCGCGCGCGCGGCCAGACCGGGCCCTGATCTACTCCGAACGGGCCATGGAGCAACAGCCGGACCGTGAAGATGTCGCTCAGAAGCTTATCGATGCCTGCGCGAGATGCCGGCAGGAAGGCTACGCGCGCAGGGTGAGGTTCCGCTACGGGCTGCCCGATCCCGCCGCGTAGTGCTCGGTTCGAATACGACCGGACCAATGAAACCCCTCACGGTTATGTCTCGGTGGTTACCATTATCCGACATGCGGAACCTTACGGCGGCCCACTCAGCGGCGGTTGCGACCAGATCCTGGGCGTCAAGCCCAGGTGTTCGGAAGTCGATGCAATCGAACCGTGGCAAGGACACCGCTCTCGAATTGGCAGTGCGCCGCGAGATGTTTCGGCTCGGACTTCGCTACTTCATCCACAGGAGACCGATCAAGACCCTGAGGTGCCAAGCCGACATAGTCTTCCCCCGAGTTTGGGTTGCCGTCTTCATCGACGGATGCTTCTGGCACGGTTGCCCCATCCATGCAACTCGGCCAGCGCTCCACCGGGAGTGGTGGGCGGAGAAACTGGACGGGAATATGGAGAGAGACCGCGAACACAATCGACTCCTCTTAGCGGCTGGTTGGCGCGTCATGCGGTTCTGGGAACATGACAAGCCGATTGAGATTGCCGACCGAGTCCTGCTTGTTGTCCGAAGCGCGTCATAAGGTGCGGTTATGCCCATAGTCTTGTCCACGAATGAGGCCACAGCTTCGGGTCATGCCTATGCAGACATCACAGGCGCCGCCTACGAGTACCCGCTTCGATATCGGAAGCGAGTCACCCCCGGTGAACGGTTCGTCTACTACCGCGGACGCCGGCTGCCCGGTGGCAAGACGCGGCGCCAGAGCTACTTTGGGACAGGAGTCATCGGCCAGATCACCCGGAGCAATGAGGCGGGCAACCTGGTTGCCGAGGTTCTGGACTACCGTCCATTTCTGACCGGCGTGGGCCTGAAGTGGGCGGATGACAGCTACGTGGAACCAGGCGGGGTCGCGGGCGGGCGCTATTACCAGGTGGGCGTGCGACCCATCTCAGAAGACGTATGGACAAGGCTTATCGATGAGGGCCGACCAACCGAGCCTGCACCGGCGACCGCGATGCATGCCTCGCCCGAGACGGCGGCGGAGGTCGACGCATATGCCATGCGAACGGCCATTGCTCACTTGCGGGCTCGGCTTCCAGCCGAACAGATCGTCCGCATGCCGCACAACAATCCTGGCTTCGATATCGAGATTCGCGGAGGTGCCGCAATCCGCTTCGTGGAGGTCAAGGGTACCCAATCTTCAACACCCAGATTCTTCATCTCCGAAGGTGAGTGTCAGTTCGCGAAAGCAAATCAGGCCGAGTACCTCCTGATCGTCGTCTATGATATCGACCGCGCCACTTCAACCCACAAGGTGCTCGAGCACCAAGCGAGCGCGATTGACAAAGCGTTTGCCCTGGTGCCTCGCCAATGGGTTGGCACTTTACGTGCCGACTACAAGCCACCAACGGATTAGATTAGCCGGCTGAGTGGCGGGGGACGGTTGTGCTTGCCCCGTACCGTTCTGCATGATCCAAGAAGGGCGACTTGCACCGGGTCGCCAGGAACACGCTGAGCATGGCTCTGGCGCGAGAGGCTCCCACGTATACGGCTGCCCGCGCAGCCAAAGAATCGAGTTCGTCCAAGTCAACGACCAGCACCACATCCGATTCAAGTCCCTTGAACGCATGGATTGTCATAAAGCGCAGTTCGCCCGGTCGTGGCGTAACGTCATTGACAAGACGTGTGCCCAGCTTCCCCAAGCCCTCGCGAATCGCGCTCCGATCAAAGCGCTTGGGTGAGAGGACCACGATGTCACGAGGGTCGATGCGCTCTGACAAGATGCGATTGATGGAGTTCGTCACCGCCTTTCGCAATTGCGCATCGGTTTCGTACCAGACATATTCGACCTCGGGTCCGGCGACCTTCATCACGTCGGTGGCCGCCATTCCCGCGAGCAGGCCGGTCGCCACCGCGATCGGCTCCGTGTTTCGACAATTGACACTCAACCGGTATTGGGCAGCGCCGTGCCCGCGAAGTCGCTGCACTTGACTGTGATCGCTGGCCTCGAATATGTCCTGGAGCGGGTCAAGGAACACGCGCCACTCTCCCGACTTCAAACCGCCGACAAGGGCACACTCGAGCACATCCAGGTAGTTGGCGCGAAGTAGATCCTGCCCCTCATCGCAGATCAAGATGTCAAAGGGTGGCTCGTCGGACCTATCCAGTAGTGACTCAACCGTCAGATTGGGCAGCACGACCTCGTATAGATAACGGCTGTCTGAAGTCTGGTCAATTCTGTGGTCCAGCCCCGCCCGGTTGACGGTCGTGCCCATGAAACCGTGGATGGTGTCAACAAGGACGTTAGGCTGACTTCCGAGCGCTGGCCGTATGTAGTCGGCCAGTCCTTTGTTGAAGCAGCAGTACCAAACCTTCTTTCCGAGCGCCGCAGACCTCTTTGCCTCCTCGATCGCCAACAGGGTCTTGCCGGTACCCGCTCCCCCTCGGACGAGAACTCGGGGGTTGTCGACAAGCCCATCGAGGACGTGAAACTGCTCTTCGGTCAGGTTCAAGAGCTCAGCGTTGGCGGCACCGATAGCCGCTCGCAAAGAAGGGCGGAGATCGAAGTCTGGCCGGATGGCGGCGACGCATTGGCCCACCTCGCTTTGGGTAAGGTCCTTCGGGTTCCTACCACGCTGGTCGGTGGTGCGTCGGCGCCAATGGCCGGCCAGACGGTCGACGTATTCCTTTATGGGCCTCTTGGCGTCAACAACGTCGTACACAATGTCCTTGTCCAAGTCGACACCAATCGCCTCGAACCGTACATCGGGCAGAGCCACTCCGTAACCCAGGACGCGGTCGCGCACCCAAGGAAACCGCTCAGTCAGCGTGCGACGGAGAACGGCGCTGGCTGTCCCCACCTGCTCGAAAGGCCCTTCCCTCTTGGTGTTCACGTGACCGAACCGATCGGTGAAGGTCCAAACGCCGTCTTGTCTCGAGACGCGGCCTCCTTTCACCTCAACGCAGAAGATCCCAGCCGGACCAACCAGAACGAAATCTATCTCCGCCCACGCCTTGGCTCGATGACCCATGACACCTAGGGAATGCAGGACTGTCCAGGTGTCCGGGAGGCCATCGCGAAGGAACCCGAAGAGGCGGCGTTCGGCTGCACTCTGAACCTCCGCCGCAATGGTCGGTGGGCACACTCTCGCCACGTCAGACCCAAATGGCTGCGGGAGCGAAGTACGCAAGCATGGCGGCCGTGGGCGTGCCGCCCAGCGTCGCTCGGTCGAGAAACACGTTGAGCTCCTCACAACTCACTTCGGGCAGTAGTACGCACGCATGGCATGCCGCCAAATTCAACGCATCGGCGCCAGCGGCATCAGCCTCGACGCATAGCGGGTCGCCAGAGCACCAGGCTGCCCGCTCCAAAGCCTCCTCAAGCGCAGCGTCCAGCCTTTCTGGCTTGGCCTGGGCAACGACGCCCCCGAAGCTGCCGGCCGAGTCACTGGTCGCCGTATAGATGAGCAGTCCGCACATCCCTTCGGAAGCATACAGCCGCTCGCGCAGAGCTGCTGCCGGGTACCCCGAGTCCAGCGCGAACTGGTTAATTAGCGCATGTGCGAGCGTATGGATCAGCACGAACCGAGGTGTGATGATTCGCACCGGCCTAAGGCCCTGCTTCGCCAAGCGAGCGACATAGTTGTCTTGAATGCGCTTTGCCCGTGCCCGCACGGCATGTCGCGCCTCCCATTCCGCAACCCGCTCCTCATGGAGGCGAATGAATATGCCTTCACCACTGACCTCGATACCGGGCAGCCACCGCGGATCGACCTCGTACAGAGGAGCCCGAAACTCTGGTGGGTCACCCTGGACTGGAGGAAGCACTCTGCCAAACGCCGACATGGCGCGGACCTCGCGTAAGCGGCTTACCACCTGCACCTGACCGAACCAGGCCGATGCGAAGGGTCCGATCGATTTGGCAGGGACACAAACGAAGTCCGCCTTGACCACCGGGTCCGCCGCTCCCCGACAGAGCGCGTCGTATTCCTCAGCCTTGAGGGAATCGGCACCCTTGTCGTCGCCCTGCTCTCGCGTCTTCCGTTGTTGAACGGCTCGGACAAGATCCTCGACCGAGTATGGAGTGCCTTGCGCGAGCTTCATCCCTGTGATGGTGGCGGCGAGAGCTTCGTCGGGTACGTGTTGCAGCGTCCGCCACCCCTTGTTGATTGCGCGAAAGGCCCCTTCCGACCACGGCGGAATCGAAAGGGCCGAGTGTACGATGGGGAACCAGACGTTGGAAGCACCACGCTGGAGCGTGCGTGGGACCTCATCACAGGGCGTGGGATCGGTGGTCTCCAACCATGGACGCTTGCCGCGGCACTTGGTGATCTGGGCAAGGGCGAACCTTCCGAACGCTCCTTCCATCGAGCGGGCAGCCACGCCACAGTCGCATGAGATGACCATGTCCCGCAAGGACGCGGTGTTACCGAGCGCTCGAATGGACATTTCATGGGTGGTACCCGTGGACGCCGGGTGGCCGTGATGAATCCAGCGGAAGTATGGGAAGTCGTCGATGTGACCTCGTCTGCACACGCTGACGAATCGGGACGGGATGAGGTTTTGCCCACATGCATTGCAGCGGTGGTCGAACTTGCTAGTCAGGAACCGATGCTCGTTCAGGGTCTCGCAGCCGGGACATGAGTACCAAAGAGGGAACCGCACAACCGGGATCCTTACGCCGGATCCGGATTCAGGCGGTAAAGCGAAGCCATCGACGTGCAGTTCCTTCTCCAACCTTGGCTCATGCATGTTGGGCACGACGACATCCCATTGATCGGTCCCGGCGACCATGAAGGATTCGTCCTCAACGGCCATCACGGAGCCGACACCGTAGGTCGTGATCAACTGACTCCGACGAACCTGTCCCTTGTCCCTGCCCATGGCTAGCGGACCAACCAGAGATCGGCCGTGACGTCAACGTCGCGCAAACTGCGCAGGGTTGGAAACTGAGAGTCGTCCTCGGTGTCTGCGGCGGCTTCGATCAACAGGGCCGTCTCAGGATGGGAAAAGCTGGAGTACACGAGGTCCGGCGTGTCCGCTGCCTTGGCCTTCCATGTGGCGATGAGGCGATCCAGTTCAACTCTTGTAGCTTCGGCTTCGTCGGGATCCACGCTCTTCACGCGATCGACAATGGTCTTGACAGCGTCGTCGAGAGCATTGCCGACCTGCAAGATCGCGCCAGCATCCGTGTTGCGGCGGAGCTGTGGAACGGTCAAACGCGCCAGTGCGATGAGTATCGAATGCAGAGCGCGATCCCTTGCACGCGGTGAAAACGGGGTTACACTGGTCGCCTCGACCTGTCGATAAAGAGCCGAATGGTAGGCGACGAACGATTCGTAGTGGGATCGGTCTCTCGACCGGCTTGCGTTGAACAACACGACGACGAGGCCCGGCCACGTACGCCCCACGCGGCTCGTGCACTGGATATATTCACTGGTCCCTTGCGGCTGGCCCATCACTGCCATGAGTCCCAATCGATCCACATCCACTCCGACGGAGATCATGTTCGTTGCCAGTACGACGTCCAGGCAGTTTGAGTCGGGCAGAGCCAACCCCATTTGCCGTAAGTACAACGGCACATCTCCGGCCTGGGCGCGGCTTGTGAGCTCGATGACTTCGTCGACGCCTCGAGGTGCCGTTCCATGGAGAGTGGCGAGCTGTCCGATACGGTCCTGCACGTCGTCTTGAACCTGCATGCGGGCACCGCTCAGGACGCGCAGGCTGTTGAAGTACCCGACCAAGGTCCAGTAAGGGTCCTTGACCGCGTCCGGAGCCGCGATCTCGGCTGCTCCTTGGAGTATGGACGAGTATGCCCTCACGAGTAGGGTCGTTTGACTGGTCCCGGGAGCCATGAGCCCCAGGTACATACGGGTTCCTTTGGCATCTGGCGGTGCCTCTACCGAGAAGTAGGAATCCGAGGCCTCCAGGCCGGGCGGCGGAAACTGTCGGACCTCCCGATCGAAGAGACCCTTGGCTTGACTACGAGCGCCCCGGATTGTCGCGGTGCTTGCTATGACCTTGGGGCGAATACCCTCTTTCGAGGCCAGGCTGTCAATCGCTGTCTCGAAGAGTCCGGACAAGGTTCCCAACGGTCCAGAAATGAGATGCAGTTCATCCTGGATGATGAGATCCGGCGGGCCATCTGCGTGTCCCAAGCCGAACAGTTGACCGATGTCATCCCGCCACGGAAGTCCGGCGAACTTGTCGGCGGTTGCCACCAACAGAGTTGGGCGGACTCGATACACATCCTCATCGACGACGTGAACCGGCAGCTCATGCTTGAACTCGCAGCCGTCATTGCCGCACCCGATCGCCAGCCGATCCGGGTTGCCTGGGAACCTGTAACAGGAAGAGTCCAATGTCGCGCCACACCAGGGGCACGCTTGGAGCTGCATCGGGTTCTTGTCCGTCGGAAGGACACCGGTGCGGATCTTTTTGATCGCAGCCCGAGCGTCGGCGACCGTCCCCGGGGTGGATCCTTGGCCCACCCAAAGCGCGATCGCGATCGGCTGTGTGCCCAGGTCGCCCCGTTCCCTGCGTATGGCTTCACACGTGCAGATCAACAGCGCAGCACGCTCGAACTGCTGAATCGTCAAAAGCCGCAGGGTATATCTCATGAGCGCGGTCACCCCTGCGCCGTTGTCAGGGCGGCGCACTCGGCGCAAGAACGTGGTGAACGCGATGAGTCCCAAGTAGGCTTCGGTCTTGCCTCCACCGGTGGGGAACCAGAGGAGATCGGCGATGTTCCGTTCCTGACTCTTCGGGTCGGCTATACCGCCGATGCACAGCAACATGAAGACGAGCTGGAACGGCCGCCATCGATGGCGATCGTCTTCAACGGGTGCCGCCTCCTTGCGGCCGGCCTTCAGCCAGTCCGATCGAGCCCTTACCCTAAGCATCGCCTCGTTGGCCATGCGGAACGAACGCCAAGGTGCGTCGTCCACTCCCGATGCCAAGAGATCAGCGCCCGCACGCATTCTTTCAAGCGCCTCTTGGCACAGGGCCAGGTGTTCGTCAGCTTGGGAGAAGAGGTCTTTCGGTAAGCCCAGCGCCTCAGTTCGCTGTCGAGCGATCCAATCGGCGTAACCCTTACACATGTCCCGCAAACTGGCGACCACGGCATCTCGCGGAGCTGTCGCGGCAAAGCGCATCGAGAGAACGTCCGCCTCGATGTCAGGGTTGCTGTCTGAGAGTCGGAGATCGTATGTCGGCGCAAAGGTGGTGTCGAGCCGGCTCGCCCAATTCGCCGTTGTCTCGATTGGCCACTTGACGCTACAGCCGTGGCCGATTGCAAAGGCACGACCGTGTCGGTACAGGAGTCGGTAGACCCGAAGATCCTCGTCGGCCAATTCCCGACGTACCACCGGCCTTTGGATGAATACTCCGAGGTCCGGCTCCGGTGCCGTGACCGAGATTCCGACCTGAAACAGGGAATCGGCGTCGCGGGGTTTCCCTGGCTGTATTCTCCTCGTGTTTACAAGGATCAGCGTCACCGCCGTTTGATCAGCGTCGACCAGACGCACACGGCGGTACAAGTCGACGCCGTCAGCCAACTGCTCTGTCGTCCCTGGTTCGTCACGGGTAACATCGACGCTCACGGGAGAGAGCTCCAACGGTTGGCGTTGCCAGGTCTCGGCCGCTCCCGCCTGCACCTCGACCTCTCCGACGATTCGTTCATAACGCGCCGCGGTGGCGGACGCGACGATCGCCGAGGTCTTGCGACGATCCACGGTGAAGGTTAGCCCTGCGGAAGACGGATACCGAACGTTCGCCATGGCGACGGGGGGATCGGGCACCACCCCCTCGCCTTCTTCCTCGGGTGCGTCGATGTCCAGTTCGGCCTCGATCGGCTCTTCTGATTGCGGGAAGAGGATTCCGGCGATGTACTTCGTGATGGGCGCATCCGAGATCACCTCGGTACTCTGGGGATCATCCGGTCCGATCAGATCAAGAGCTGCGTTCCTGACGAGATGGCCTCGGAATTCGTAATAAGGCGACAGATCCATGCTCCCTCCTCTATTTCCAGACCAGGTGGCCGAGCCCGAAGGCTCGCGCTCTCAACCAAAGTCCCGATTCCCCAATACCAGCTGACCGTGTCGCTGAAGGGTCGCCGGCGACCGTGTCGACGAACTCTATCCAAAGCTCGTCGATCCCGCATGGCATCCCATGCGTGCGACTGATTGCAATTGCGCCGTGCAGGGACGAACTGAACATGGCGCTAGTGACCCCGATCACTCCGAGATCGTGCTTGAGGATGTACCGCACAAAGCCGGAAGGCGACGTGTCGTCCAACCGCAGTTGCACCGCATCGCCAGGTCGGATCGACCTGCAGAGGGTCAGCATCTGCTCAGGGGGCAATTGGGGAAGCCCTTTGGCATGAGTAAACGGAACGGTTGCGTCCATGTCCGTGCCACGCACTTCGAAGTCCAGCGTCATGTAGGCGCCGTTTCCGAATGGCCTGCGGCGCACCCAACGTTCGTCGGGGTTCTTCTTGCTGCTCAATCCTTTGGTGTCCGGGCCTGAGACGTGCATGAGTAGGTGGCTCGGGCGGGTGAGGGCAACGTAGAGAAGCCGTGTATCCTCGCACCTGGTGAGATCGTCGAAACGCTCCTTGGGCTGAACTATTCCGACCGTGTGGAACTCCAGGCCCTTAGCCCGGTGGATGCTCGATACGGTGAGGTCGCACTCGCCTTGATGAAGCAGAGCCTCATCCACGACGCCAGTGCCGATAGCGCGGTTGAGGATGCGGAGGTCTAGCTGTTTATCACCCAACCTCCGTTCGGTGTGTTTCAGCGACCTCCATGCCTCGTCGGCGTCACCGTCCAACCCGGAGTTGGCCCAGTTGACACCGAAGGACGAGCGCGAAACCGTCGTGCCGGCTATGCCCCAGAGTGAGCGCGCCACCCACTCCGCCACGGCCCGGTCGGACGCCGGAGGTTGGAGGGTGTGAGGAATTCCCTTCTGGTGAAGTGCTCGCGAGGCGACGAGGGCCTGTCCGTTGTCGCGGCATAGGAGAGCTGTGCTGTACCGGCTCCTGCCCAGGGACCGTGCGGCCACCTCAACCGTGCCGAGCGAGGGCAACTTGCCGACATCCACGGCGAAGCGTTTCCAAACTATCTCACAGTCGGGGTCTGTCCGGCCGAGGTCTCCACCCGCCCACAGGGCGATGCGTGAGTCGCTTGTCTTCGCTCGGAAGTTAATATCGAGCTCCATCTCCTCGAGGAGCCCGGCGTATTGACCTCGAAGCCACTGGTAGAACAAGGTGGAGCCGGAGTCCCGCTCCGGGCCGGGAGGGAGCTGGAAGTTGTAGATCCCCTGAGCCGGGTCCCCGAATATGGAGAACGGGGCATCCGTACGCTCCAAGAGCGCTTCGACCAACGCGCGCCGGGGTCCTACCAGGTCCTGGACCTCGTCGATGAGAACCTGTTGGACATCGGCTAGCTCCTCGAGATCGTCCCTCTGCCGTATCAGCTTTGTGCTCGCCTCGATCCGATCGTCATAACTGCCGGTCGTCCATGAACCATCAGGATCCTCAGAACGGAGGAGGCGAGATGCGAAGGAATCGAACGTGGCGACTCTGACGTAGCGGACACTCGGTGCCATGTCGACCACGCGGTCACGAATGTTCTTGACGGCGCTCCGGCTGAAGCTCAGGGTCAAGACCTCTTGAGCAGGGTTCAAGCCTTCCTCTGTGACCAGCCGAGCCAGGCGGCGTATCAGTACGTGCGTCTTACCGGTACCCGGCCCGGCGGTTACCAGTAGCCTCGCCGACGGAGGTGCATCGATGACCTGCCGCTGGCTGTCGGTGAGGTCGTCCTGGGGCGTCAGCTGCGTTTCCAAAGATGATCGAACTCGTAGAAAGCCAGCCGCTCGTGATACTGGAGGAAGTTGTCCTCAACGTTCACGATCAAGCATTCCTCCTTCCCTCCGTTCTTAGGTCCTCTCAGTCCTCGCCCCACCATCTGTTGGTAAAGGTTTCTGCTGAAGGTCGGTCGCGCGACGAATATGGCGCCAACGGCCGGGGCATCGAACCCCTGCGTGAGGACATTGAAATTTGTAAGTACTCGCACTCGCCCGGCGCGGAATTCCTCGATGTAGTGGCGCCGGGCCCCATCATCAGTCGCTTCCGAGATGGCCGCCGCGCTGATGCCGTTGAGGCGGAGTAGAGCCGCCATCGTTTGGGCGTGGTCGACGGACACGGCAAACAGCAGGACAGTGGTCGACTGGGCCTCGCCGCTGACACGCTCAAGCAACGCAAGATTGCGGGTGACATCGCCGCCCAATTGCTCTTCCGCGTCCGCAGGCACCAGGCGCGTCTTCTCGAGCTGAGAGAGTTGCTGGGGAGTCAATGAAACGTCGGAGCCTTTGATCACCTCATGTTGGACGTGAGCAAGTACGCCCATGTTCTGAAGCACCGCATACGGATCCTCGCCGAGCACCTCGTGATCGAGGAGGCGCTCTCCGAATCGTCTGGCGAGTCGGCGGCTCTCGTCTTCGTTGGTACCCCGAAAGGGCGTTGCCGTGAGCCCCAGGAGCGGACAGCGATCGGTTCGGGCATCCATTCCCAACCAGGCCAAGGCCTGTGTGTACGAAGGTGCGATGGCGGCATGGGCTTCGTCGATGACAACGCAAGTCGCCTTGCTGAGCCAGTCGTAGCGCGGATCGGAGATGCAACCCTGCAGTTTCTGGATCGTGGCCACGACGACTTGGGCCCCGTCCTCGACAGGCTCAGCCTCGTTCGATGCCCAAAGCCTGGCGATCGACATCCGCCCTCGCGATCCCTTCGCCCGCCAGACGTAGCTCCAAGTCTGGACCGCCTGCTCGCAGAGCTCGCCGCTCTGTGCGATCCAAAGAACCGGGCTTGGAAATTGCTCTTCTCTGATTGCGTCGACGATGGCCTCGACGGCCACCCGGGTCTTGCCCGCGCCCGTGGGAAGGGAGACCATGCCGCGCATACCGTTCTCTGCCCGTAACAGATCACGAATCCGTAACGCGATCTCACTCTGGAAGTCGTGCATTGCCGGCAGGTCAGGAGGACCCAGAACCTCAAGGAGTTCATCCAAACGCCTCTGATCGAAACCGGCGTATTCGGGGGGAAACCCGATGTTCCTTACAAACGTGCGAGCCGCCATGCTCCCCGCCCATTGCTTTGGGGCCGGCAATTTCACAGCCTCGAGCTCTTGCCTCAGCCGGCGCAGGGTATCGACCCCGTACACGGCCAGGACGAGCTCGGCCAGTCCGCGGCCGTCGATTTCTCCTCGCATGTGGTGGACGGTTCGAATCAGCGCCTCAGGGAGCAGAGGCCCCAGCGCGCTTCGGTCGACCATAGCCAAAAGCTTCTCCTCCAACGACGGGAGGGACCTTATGGCGTCCAACTTGTGTCGCGCCTGCTCGTCGGCCCTCTGCTGGATGAGGTCGTCGATCTCTTCCGGACTAAGGCTGAGGTCGAATACACTGTCAAGGCGCCACAGGAGATTCTTGTCCTCCTGGCCTGTCTGCCAGTAGATGACATCGTTCTCGCGCAAATAGAGGCGGTCGTCAGATCGCCGACCCGCCGCGGTGAACGTGTCGTACCGGAGCACAGCGCACGGGCGAAGGATCACAGTCTGCAGTTCCTCTGGCAGGTACATCCTCAGCCCTGGATACATGTCCACGAGCGGACGATCCTCGGATGCTGGCACATGGACCAGCTCGTGACGCACGGATTGAGCCGCTGGCTTCAACCCCCATTGTTGGATCAGTAGCTTCGTCGAGTCCTCATCGGAGACGATCACGGTAGGGATGCGCTGAGCGGCCAAGGCATCCCGCTCGGCGATGGTGGAAACCGGCACGACTTCCGCTGGTGGTGCCCAGGCCAGATCCGTTCCCCGGCGGCACCACAGGCGATCGGGCGCCGCCACCGCCGATGAGGCCGCCACATATAGAGCGCCGACCACTCGCTCGTCCTCAAGGGTGTCGGCCTGCGACAGCGCCTCAGTCCAGCGCTCCAGCCCGATCGCCTCAACCGATTCAGGAAGTCCAAGGGCACCGCTCGCCTCCGAGGAGCACTCGGCTACGGGAAGGATTGCTGCGAAATGCCCGAGCTGCGGCCCGACGCAGTCTGCAACCGGGCGGACACCGAGGGAACTGCTCAAGAGGCCCTTTTCAAGAGCCATCCAAAGATGGGGCGCCGGGCATGGGACGTTTGGATAGTGGTCCATGGTTCGGTGCTTCATCACCCAACGTCGCGGATTGGGGTCTGCTGTCATGATCGCCGACGTAAAACGAGCGCGGCCTTCCGGCGTCAGAAGCGCCATGGGCTCGAGCGGACCTACGAACTCGGCGGCATCGAAAACAAGGTAATCAAGCCGCGGACTTGCCGTGATGCCCTCTCGCCGAAGATGCTGCCCGTACAGCCCGACACAATGGGCATGGTACCTAACAAACCAGGCCTCCTCTCTCGACCCCCCGCCAGTCGAAGGAGCCGCAGTGGCACCCAGCCTCTCGAGTAGATCCAGGTCGAGTTCGTGGTAATCGATGTCGATCAGAACGTCATGGTCTCTGACGGCATCAGCCGGAATCACGTCTCCTGGCAAGAGGGTGGCGACAAGCGGCCTGAACGTTCCGGCTCGAGTTCGCACGCAAACTCGGACGCCGTGATCCTGGAACGCGTTGGAGATGATGTGCCTGGCCGGTTGGCCTACTCGACGGACCAGCTTCCAAAACATCTCCCAATCGAGATCGGTCCACGTCCCCCCGGGCCGCTGGAGCAATGCCTCGAGTTCCGCTTGTGGCTCGACCGGTCGTATCTCCAGGGTCTCCAGATCGGAACGACACTCTTCGCTCGATGCAAGGTCCGGATGGACAAGAACGATGTTGGGATTGGCCGCGTATTCGCCTGGGAGGAACAATTGGCCGCCACGCGCGGGCACCAGCCGCTCATCCGCGGCAAGCGCGATCGACGCCTTGGCGACCTCATGCAGCCATTCATGCTCCTTGTCGGACCGCACCAGTTCGGCGGCCACGTGGACCGCCGCGATCGACTGCCCCGACGTCGCTTCTCCGACCAGCGCCTTCAGCCATCGGGCCACGGTTTCATGAGGTAAGGTGTTCTGCATCAACCGCTCGACGCGAGGTCTTCGTTCCCGACTCTCGATCGACGGGTGACACCAATCCACCGGACGCGCTGGATTGGCGGCCCACAGATCAAGAACGTCGCGTGGGATGTCGGCCGGGTGCAATTTGAGGTAGCCGGGAGGGCGGAGGCGTCCCAGTTGATCCGGCACCGAAGGCCGGGACTGACCGAGTTCGTAGACCTTCGTAGTGAGCCTTGCGTCAGCCCAGCCGCGCGTCTCACGACCACGCGCCGGCAGTAGGTCGATATATCGAGCCGGGTCATCCTCTTCGACGAGCTCAGTAAGGCTATCGACGACGAGCTCGGCGGCCACATCGATGAGTTCGTCGTTGAAGATGCCTGTCAGTAGATTCTGACGATCCTCGTTGGTCTTCCAAGGAGCGTTCAGGATTCCTGATAGCGTCGTTACATAGGTGGTCGGGAAGAATGCCCAGAACTCACCGGGCCTCGACCTGCCTTCCACGGGAACCGCCCACATGAGAGGTAGGTGGTCACGATTGGCGAGCTCCCCGGCCTCGGCACGCGCAGCCGGCGAAGGGCTGTAAGCCCTCTCGAAGACCTTCCAGGTCGATTGGCTGGTTCCCTCGATGACCTTGTACGTCTGCCCGCTGACCTCAAGACTAACTTCGCGGTGCACCCCTGTGACGCGATCGTCCAGGGTGAGGAGCGATACGTGAGGCGAGAACACAAGGAATTCCGACGGGAAAGCCCGGATGTCGGCGGACAACCAGGTCGTCTCCGGCTGGGTGCGGCGAAGTCGAATGACCGTGGAGGCCCAGGTCATCATCTCCTTGAGCATGGGGTCGGTCGCGGCGGACTCGTACGGGTCCACCGGGATGCCATAGCGCAAGGCCGGAGTGGCGTCGGCGTGGGGCACAACCTCCCGAATCCGAGCTTCGGCTACCAAGGCATCGAACTCGAACGACCCGGTCCGGCTGAAGACCTCGGGATGATCAGATACGCCGAGTACGGACTTGAACCCGAGCCCGAATCGGCCGATCTCGCTGCCGCGCTTCGTCGAGATGTGGCTGGACAGGAGGGATTCCACCCCGTCTACGTCGAGAACATCGCCTTCGTTGGCGCAGTAGAGGTAATCCCGGGTGAGCAGGAGCTGGATCCGGCCGCGCCCGACATCGATGAGCTCGTCGGCGCCGTTCTGAATCAGCTCGTAGATCTGGCGCCGGCCGTATCCGCCCTGAGCGGTGTGGAGCTCGATCTGGGCGTGCTCGCGAACTAGGAGGGGTTGGGCGGCATAGGCCCTGAGGTTCGCCTCGGAGACCTTGGCCACATACCTGGCCACGTCCGAGTCGAGTCCCGCCCACTGCCGAGTTTCGACCGTCACGCCCTCAGCTTCACACACCAGGCCGGTGCAGGACCGGCGAGAATCCCGAGATTGTAGCTGGGTGGCTCGCCTCGTGCAGTAAAGTCCCTTCGATTGGTGGAAATTAGGGAGAGGGACTGGGGGCAGTTCATCAGGCAGCCAGGCCAGCGCTAAGAGGGTTGGTGAGGAGTTTCTGGCCGTCGCCTCGAAGCCGCATCAATGAGACCTGGGAGAAGTGGCGCTTGCCGTCCTGCCACTCGTCGTGCTGCTCTTGGAGAACTGCGGTCGCCAGTCGCAGCAAAGAGGCTGAGTTGGGGAAGATTCCCACGACCTTGGCTCTGCGGTCAACTTCCGCGTTGACGCGCTCAATGGCGTTAGTGGAGCTGATGGAGCTGTGGTGCTCCCGGGGAAAGGCGAGGTAGGCCAGGATCTCAGGCTCGGCCTGTCGCAACATCGCAGCCGCCTTGGGGACCGTGGGCTCGAGCCGCTCCAGAACCTGAGCCACCGCCGCCTTGGCGGTTTCCTGGTTGGGCTGGGCGAAGATCGTCTTCACCAGCGCCAGCACCGCCGGCGCCTCGTGCTTGGGCAGGGCGGTGACCAGATCCCTGAGGAAGTGCACTTTGCAGCGCTGCCAGCTGGCTCCTGAGAAGCACAGCCCCAAAGCGTTCTTCAACCCCTGGTGGGCGTCAGAGATCACCAACTGCACGCCCTGCAGCCCCCTGGCCAGTAGCGAGCGGCAGAACTGCAGCCAGAACGCCTCGGTCTCACTGGCTCCCACCGCCACTCCCAAGATGCACTTCTCGCCGGTCTCCCGGACTCCTACCGCGATCACTACCGCCTGGCTCACGATCCGGCCTCCCTCCCGGACCTTCTCGTAGGTGGCGTCAAACCACAAGTAGGGGTAGGTGGCATCGTCCAGAGGCCGGTCCAGGAACAAAGCCAGCTCCTCATCCAGTTCCTGACAGATCCGGCTCACCTCGCTCTTTGACACCTGGCAGCCCCCCATGGCCGCCACCAGGTCGTCCACCTTGCGGGTGGACACCCCATGCCCATAGGCCTCCTGGATCACCGCCCAGAGGGCCCGTTCGATCCTCCTCCTGGGCTCCAGCAGGCTGGGCAGGAAGCTCCCCTGACGCAGCTTGGGGATCTCCAGCTCCAGCCCCCCACCCTGGTGTCCCAGATCCTGGGCCGGTGGCCATTGCGGTACGCCACCCGCTCCTCCACCCGCTCGTGGCGGCCTGCCTTGCTCACCGCGGCCACCTCAGCCTCGATCAGGGCCTGGACAGTTCGCTCCAGAATCAGCCTCAGCTGGTCGCTGTCATTGCCTCCAAGCTGGCACAACAGGTCGTCGAGTGGCATGATTGCAGGGGTGATCGTGTCCTCCTGGTCTGTGCAAAGGGTCGGTGGTACGGTGGCCCGATCTCGCCCTCCTCAGGGCCAGATCGTGTTCCGCTATTTACACCAACATACGGGACATAACCCCTCGGGCATACTATGAGGGTTGCTTCGTGCGGCTCCTTCGGATACATTATCTAGGATCTCGCCAGTTCGTCGACCACAAGATATGGAGGCTCACTTCGGTAGGGATGCCTAGTCCAACCTTCGTCGACGTATTTGCGGGATGTGGGGGCTTAGCGCTCGGCTTTGCCTTGGCCGGGATGAAGCCGGTCTTGGCGATCGAGCTCGATGAGGACTCGGCGGAGACCTATCGGGCGAACGTCGACCCTGATGTCGAAGTGGATGACATCGCCAATGTAACCAAATTACCCCGGGCGGATGTACTCATCGGCGGTCCGCCATGCCAGGGATTCAGCGCGCTCGGCACGCGCGATCGCCTGGATCCCCGGAACAGGCTTTGGCGTGAGTACGTGAGGGTGTTGGACGCGACCGAAGCCGACGTTTTCGTCATGGAGAACGTTCCGGGGCTCCTGAGCTCGGCGCAATTCGCCATGTTCACGAATGCGGTCGCCGCGCGCGGCTTCCATCTTGCCGCAGACGCGATCTTGAACGCGGCCGACTTCGGGGTGGCGCAGAGACGGCGAAGGGCCATCGTCATCGGATCCAAGCTTGCGGTCCCCGACCTGCCCATGCGAACACATGGCAGGGGCCTCAAGCCCTACAGCACGGTTCGTGACGCCTTCAACGAGTTCCCTGCCTTGAGCGCCGAACCGACCGGCCGGAACTGGCATCGCGGCAGGACACGTGTCCATGAGTACTCTCTTGTGCGTTACAGGGCCGTGCCTCCCGGTGGTAACCGCTTCGACATGCAGCGCAATCTGGACGCCGCGGATATGGCGCATCTCGTGCCCGCATGCTGGCGCAGAAAGCAATCGGGCACGGTGGACGTGTTTGGTCGCTTGAGGTGGGACGAGCCCTCAGTGACGATCCGTACCGAATTCTTCAAGCCTGAGAAGGGCCGGTATCTGCATCCTGAGGCGGACCGCCCGATCACCGTACGCGAAGCTGCTCGACTGCAGTCCTTTCCGGACTCTTTTGCGTTTCGGGAGGAGCAGGCACTGTCGAGTGTGGCGCGCCAGATCGGTAATGCGGTGCCTCCCCTGCTTGCCAAGGCTGTGGCCGAGGCGGTGATCACGCACCTGTTGGCCTACCGGGGTCCGACGCGCGCCGTCCGGGCGACGGCGAAGACGCCGGCGCTCGTGCCGGCCTAGGAAACCCACGAGGCAACTCGGGCCACCATGGAGGAAGTGGAGCAACCCTTAAAACGGATGGCCGACCACGCGGAAGCCCAGGCCAGGTTTCTTCGCGCTCTCGACCAGGACGAACTGCAGATCGGCGAGTGGCTTGACGTGCTGGCACGCCTCGGTACCGAGCAGTCTGCAATCCATGCGCTCGCCGACACCGTGGGTGCTGGCATCGGCCTGCCGCAATCTGCTCGGAGCCGCATCCTGGCGTACTTCCGCATGCATATCGGCGAAGTCATGAGCCAACACCAGCTAGCGGGCGTGGGCGGGATCCACGAATGGGCGCGGCGAGTTCGGGAATTGAGGAAAGCCGGGTGGCCGATCGTCTCCGACAAAGAAGATCCGGACCTGAAGCCCGGGCAGTATCGAATGACATCGCCGCGTCGAAATGGCCCCGGTCAAAGCACTTCCGGAGACAACTAATCCCGATTCGGAACCGGTCAGTGGTGCGGAAGCCAACAAGCGCCGTCCGGCTGTTGTCGTGAGTAACGACGGCGCCAACGCCTCGGCGTCGCAGCTGGGACGGGGAGTGGTGACAGTTGTGCCGGTGACCTCGAGCATCGAGCGGATCTACCCGTTCCAGGTGCTCCTGCCGGCTGTCGTCACCGGCCTGCGCCACGACTCCAAGGCGCAGGCGGAGCAGGTGCACTCGGTGGCGGTGCAGCGACTCGGGCCGCGGATCGGCACCGTGCCGCCGGGCATCATGGAGGCAGTTGACGAGGCTCTTCGCCTCCACCTGGCTCTGTAGGCGGAACTTACACCCCCACCCGCCGCAACTGATCGGGCACGGCGGGTGGGACGCACTTCGCCGGACGTCACCAGATTGACAGCGGCGCCCCGGTCCCTGGCCGATGTTGGACAGCAAGGGAATCTCAGCGATCCAGCGGTGGTCATGTCCATAGCTCCGTGACCTGGTGGAGCGCCAGGATCTGGTGACGCCCTGAGTCAGAGTCGGGAGGGGACTGGATGGGCTGCGATCGCCTTTGCAAGGTCCGCGAATTGGTCCTGGAGCGCGGGGATTGGTGCAGCCAGATCCAGACCGGTGATGGTGACTTCTATGTTGCTCGAGCGGATTGCGAGCCTAGTAGGGGTGGCGGGGGTGGCGTGGACGAGGAACGCGCGGTTGATCCCTAGCCCGGTGCAGTACGACACGATCTGGTACAGGTCGTCGTCCGATGCCGTCGGGCCGGACGGATCTTTGTACTTTGCATCGATGATGACAGCGGGCGTCATATTCCGCATCCAGGTAAGATCTGGAACGACGCGGACCGATCTGTCTTCGTCCAGGTGGTCGGAGCGTTGCGCACTTAGGCGGCCATCAGGGTAGGCGCGCAGCGCTTGGCCGAGTCCCACTTCGAGAAATTTTTCGAATAGCCGGTTCATGTTGACTGTGAAGCCAATCAGGGTCCGATCGCCGCCTTGAAGGTTAAAGCTATGGCCTTGCAGTGTGGCCCTCGCTAGTGCCAACGCAGGGCCGTAGTGCTCATTGAGGCGGTTGAAGTGCACCGGGAGGCGTGCCTGGGCGCGACTCGCCGGACGAACTCCCTCGAGCGCAACGGCGATACGGCGTAGGCGGCGGCGAAGTAGCCCAGAAAGTGCCGAAAGACGTTGAAGCCGAATAGCAGCGGCGAGCATAAGTTGGTTTTCGAGGACGTCGACACCGTATTCGTCGTAGGTGACCGACACCGGCACGGGGAGACCGTATCGAAGGCGTTGCCGGTTGGCGTCCACGCGTCCTCGTATCTCGGCGAGATCATCGTCGACGTTGAAGTAGGCACTGTGTGGCCCTCTCCTGAGGGTTCGCTCAGTGACGGAGGCGAAGGCCTCGGCGAGTGCAACGTCGATCGGGGTGTCATCGTCTAGGTCCACGAGTCGTTCGTCCCAGTGGGCCAGTCCAGCTGCGTAGCAGAGGAGATAGACGACTCGCCGGACCGGCAGCTTGGGGCGGATTCGCACCGTCAGGCCCGCCCCGAGATCGACCACACCGACGATGTGTCGAGCTTTGAGCCGGTAGGTTCCTTGGCTCCACCCGGGCTGTACGTCGAGCATCCCGCTTCCCTGCAGGGCGAGCAATTCATCGGCCGTGAGCGCCCTCTCGGCCGCCTCGTGCTCGTCGAGCTCAATGAGGGTCGTCACTCCGCGACGGTGGCTTCCGCAGCACCTTCGCCCGATTCGACCGCGACCGCGTTTCGGATCGATTCGAGGTCATAGCGGTCTCGAATGTCGATCTTCTCTCCGAAGTGATGCTCCTCGAGTTGGGGAAGAATGGCGTGTTCCCAGATCAGATCCATCACTTTGGGGTTTGCGATGTCCCTTTCCATGAAGTACGACGGCCCGATGGCAAACTCAGGATCCCCGATGCGTCGGTTGAGTTCGCCAAGGATCTTGGCGATCCCCCCCGGAAGCCCATGGGCGGTGAGCCAGTCCGCCAACAGTTTGTCGACTGGGGGACGGTCGGGCAGCAACGGGGTGAAGTAGAACCGTCTACGCATGGCGGAGTCGACCAAGGCGATGGAACGGTCGACCGTGTTCATGGTGCCGATGATGTACAGATTGCGTGGGAGTTGGAATGGCTTGGCGCCCGAGTATTGGAGAGAAACGGCTCGCTCACGGTATTCGAGAAGGAAATACATCTCGCCGAACACCTTGGCAATGTTGGCCCGATTGATCTCGTCGATGATCAGCACATAAGGCCGCTTCCGGTCGTTGTCGGCGGCCTCGGCGAGGCGCCGAAGGGGACCGGCCACAAGTTCGAAACCAATCATGCCGCCGGGGGCCGGGCGGGGCCGGAAGCCCTCGAAAAAGTCTTCGTAGCTGTAGGAGGGGTGGAATTGGATGAGCACTGAGGCGCTCGGATCGCCGGTGAGGTGGTCGGCAAGAGCCTGCGCTACAAATGTCTTGCCTGTTCCGGGAGGACCGTAGAACACAATCTGGTGCTTACGCCGGAGCAGCTCGATCTGCTCCTGCAGCCACTTCTGCGGTAGATGGAGCCCACTTGAGAGCTCCATCGTCGCATTGGGTAGGACTGCATCTGGGAATGGGAGGGGAGGACCGGCTGGTTTGAGATAGGCGGTGAGTTCCGCAAGGTCCTCACTGATGTCTGTCAACGTGAGCAGAGTCCGCAGCTTTGAGTAAAGAGCGGATGAGACTTTGCCGCGCGCGATGGGGTGTTCGGGGTTGGCCCAATCAACCGCTCTCCGCCACGGATGTCCACCTCCGGGTCGATACTCGACGGGACCCTCAACCAGGCCTAAGTAGAGGTCCGATCCATTCGGCGCAAGCACGATGTCGCCAGGGCGCATAGCCTGAAGGAAGCGAAGGATGACGCCGGCTGAGTTGCCGTAGGAGGCCTCGCCAGCATCCGGATAGGCGGTCCGGAGACGTCCTATGAGTGGCGCCCGCTCAATGTTGGCCGGTACTTCACCGAGCTCGGCCCACCCGATCGAGCAGTAGCCACCACCGAGCCAATCCGGGACAAGGCTTTTCTGGTCCATGGTGCCCCGGACCAGCCAGGCTCGCCGGGGCGGCTCTTCCAAGTTCTCGGCGTCGGAGGGGCCCTTTGGATCCGTACGCCACCGCTCGACGACTGGACTGTCCCAGAAGGCGAAGTCGTTACCGTCGACGGGTGCAAGGTGCGCCCGGATGACAGCAAGCGCCCGATCCGGGTCGGAAGGCAGCGCCTCGGGGATTTCCGGAGCGAATGCTTGAATGATCAAAGCCTTTTGATCCCGTGACACCATGTCCTCAAAGGTCGTAGGGAACACGAGATGCAGCATGGCTTGGCGTTGTGTGTACGCAGCGGTCTGCGGCACCGCCTCAACGAAGACCTTGAAGGCCCATGGGTCTCCGAGCAGCTGGGACTGCCCGTTGGGGTCGAGAGCCTTCCAAGACCGGGCGAAGTCGATGAGAAACCAGAGCTGATTCGGTCTGAAGGTCTTGAAGGCAACGCCTGTGCTGCACACGCCGGTGGCGTAAGCCGCCTTTAAATCATCTGGAACGATAATAGATTCGGGGGACCAGCCTAGGATCAAGTCAACGAGGCGTTGCTTCGCCGGTGCTCCAATGTCTCTCGCGGCGAGGAAGTGAACGAATACCACCTCCGCTGCCAGTTGGACCGTCGCCGCGGGCGCCCCCCCGACTTGGCGAGCGAACTTCTCCTCGAACGAGTCGGACGACGAGTCCGGAGACAGGTTGAACCGTCGGTGTAGATCCTCCAGGACCGGTGCCGACCATACCTGGCGGTCGGGGAGGAACAAAGAGCCATCATTGCGGAGAGCACTATCGACGAAGCGGCGCGCCACCTGGTATATCGGCCGCTTGCCAGGGTCCAAGTTGCTGCGCACGACCCAAAGATAAGCCTTCATCGCTGGTCGTGCAGCTGCCAGAGGTCGATTGGAGTCGCCGGCACGAGCGGGCGTGACTCTCGCCGAGCACTCGGGGTTCAGGCGACGAATTCCCGCCTCAAAGGAGAGGACGCTGGAAGCCGGGCTGCCCGATACGCCCTCGTGGCGGCGCCACAAGGTTATCGCCACGGACTCAGTGGTCATTAATCAGGCAACCCGGACCGGGCGGGGGGAGACGGTTCGTACATGCCGAGGCAAGCCGGATACCCGGCTCCCCAGACACTCCGCAACTCACGGGATATGGCGACCGAGGACTGAGATGGGACAGCTCCCACTCATGTGGGCTCCGCGGCGGTCCCATACGCTCGACGCATGGGTCGCGGACCTTGGCCACCGGGTAGGGAGACCCGCTCAGTAAGGTTGCCGAGGCCGAGACGCGGTCTGCGAAGCCCGCTGAGCTAAGCTGAACACGTGAAGGACCTCGCCGTACTCTCGCCCCTGTGACGGCGCAGCGAGCGCTGAGGCCGGAGGGCGAACCGGCTTGCGACGACGAGCTCCTAATGGGCATCAGGGAGGAGTACGCGATTCTGATCCTTACCGGGTTCAAGCGTTACGAGATCCGAAAGCGTCAGCTTCGTTTCCCTCCCGGCACCCGCATTTGGTTGTACGCTACGAAGAAGTCACACGGCATTACGGGCGCTGTGCTCGGATCGTTCATTGTCGGCGGCTGTTTGCCTATAACAGGGGAGCGGGACCTCAGGGCCTTCGCGAAGGAAGCGGCTGTTACGCGAGGCCAGTTGTATGCCTATCTCGGCGGTCGTGACGGGTGGGCTATCAAAGTGGCGTCGTATCAGAGATTAAAGGAGCCACTTTCCACCACGCAGTATGGGTTACAGACGTATCGTCGACTCACCGAATCACGCGGTGATCGCAGGTTGCGTGGTCAACTCGACGCTGCGGAAAAGTACCAGAACAGGCGACCGTTGAGCGCGACAGCCGCGGCTTCGAAAGCGACGCGAGCACGTTCCTGCTAACGGTCGTCGCGGGTGCTTCTGTGCCAAGAGTATCGACGGGCCAACGCGTGCCCGATAGTTAGAGGCAAGCCAGCCTCTGCCTGGGGGGCAAGCGGGAAACGAGAGCGCTGCGACCCGACGAGGCGAGCCTGTTTGTAGCAGTCTTCGATGTTGTGCAGAGCAGCTGAGCCCACCTCCCCGAAGAGCGACCGGGGTCAGAGCCAGCGCCAGAAAGCAGGTATGGTAGGGGAACCCGCTTGTTAGTCCACCTGGCCTGGAGTCCCTTTCCTGGACTCGGTTTGTGAGAATCGAGCTGATCAGAACGTGAGATGGTGATGCCGAGGTGTACGCAGCCGAGTTCCGCCGGCGAGCGGTCGCCTTGACCCGGCCCGGATCATCGGTGGGAAAGCTGGCTGGTGATCTCCAACGATGCGACGCGACCGTGGTTCGCCGGGAACTACACCTAGGGCCGGATCGATCGGGGAGAAGACGACCATATGTCTCCCAGGCGAGAATTTGCGTGAACACGTCCGGACGCTCGGCCATTTCCGTCAGTGGCGACGGTTAGGGTCCAGCGGGTGGTCGGAGGGTCCACTGGCATGGTTCGCGACACTCCCGTTTAGATGCAGTCAGGGGTTTGGTTTACGACGGGGCTCAGTCAGCGGATGACAATGGAGACGCGCCCCCCGTGGGAGAAGCCGATGGCGCCACGATCCAGATAGCACCCTTGGCAATCCTTTTCCGCGTGCCCTGTGACTTCTTCCCCACGACCAGAGCGTGCGCTGGCTCCTCTGGCAGAGGGTGAGCCTCGACGACACATCCTTCGGCCTCGACCGACGCGATAGTGATTTCGGCAAGCGCGTAGTCCTGGTGGCCCTGGAGCACCTCGGCGGCACCCCTACCGCCTGCGAGAAGGACTTCGACCAATACCACTGACATTGGGGCGCCATCGGGATCGTCTGCAAAGGCGTCACTATTGGGATAGTCGTGCCCGGAGTGCTTTGGAAAGTGCCAAGGTGGGACCCTTCGCCACAGTCGCCCCCCGCGACTAGCCTGCTCGGTCCCTGCCCCGAGAGGGGCGGCATCCATGCTTCAGGCACCGCTCCCAAGGGTCCAGTTCAAGGCCTCGGCAATCCTTGGGCTGCCAAGTGACTCCGACTCCCACTCCGTAATATCGCCGTCCAAGTCCCACACAATTCCAACTGAACCGTTGGGGTTGATCTCCAGCTCGACCCCATCAGCGCCTCTGACCCACGACAGCTGAATTCCGCCCACGGTGGTTGGAGCCACCGCCGGAGGCGGTCCCTCAAAGCCGCTGTCGGCCAATAGGGCGAGTACAAGTTGCGCGCTCTCTTCTGAGACGGGCAAGGCACCGTAGGAGTTCCAATCGAGCTCGAGCTCCAGCAGTTTGGCAATCTCTTCAGCTGTCGATAGCAGGCGTTCCGGGACAGCTCGACCCGCCGATAAAGTCGCACCGCGCCCAGCCCCGATTGTAGGGGTATTACCCGAGACCGGCCACGGATATAGCTCTCGCAGCCTGGTAGTTAAGGAGCTCGCATTCCCAGGCTGCGGTGGGGCCCACAGGGTCAGCGCGTCAAGCATCAGATCTCCTCCATATCTCTGTTTGAACTCGCAGTTCGGTGAGGGACGCGAATCCCCTCACAGCCCAGTCATGTCCGAGATCCATGGCCTCCATAACCGCCTCCGCTCCATCGCTCGTGACCCTTGTGCGGGCAAACACTTGTAGAAGAATCAGGGTACGCTGGTCAGCCGCCGAGACGGAACTCGCGGGAAGGGCATTCACATAAAGGCTCCCCCGCCAAGCATCCTGAACTTTGATCGGAAAACGCACGGCCACGCGCGTTTCCTCCGCTTCTGGAAGAAAGTCATCGGCGCGCTCTCCAGACCACGGGACGAGGAGTGACGACAGGTCGGCCCTCTCCCCAAGGGAGTTCAAAGGGACAGGATTGATGTAGGTGACCTCCGTCTGAAGTGGCTTTGCCAGACCGACATTATTCCTAGAGGCAAACGCGCCAAATTCCCTGAAGATCTGAGCGAACTCCTCGCGAAGCACGTGGTAGTGAGGGTATGGGTCGGTGTCGGCCACCAGGCGCCAGTTACACACGATTCGATCGCGTTGGATTTGAAGTTGTCTCTCTCCTGCGGAGCTCTGGAAGACGACCCTTGGCGACGGCAGCTGGCCGCCGAACTGAATTTGGAATGGAGGCAACACCATAGGAGTGCTGAGAGGGGCCTCCACCGGGACGGGTGGCAAGGGCGGCTGATCGTCTACTTGGGGAAACCGCTTGGCCCATACCTTAGCGAGGCCTCCGATGTGGACGGACTTTAGGCCTGTCAACGGCTGGAAGTAAACGCCGATCGCCACCTCCGCGACCGGCGGATGCTGGTAGGCAGGCGGTGGCGCCGCCGGCCCATGGGGCGCCTGTGAGGCCAACCTAGCCTTCTGAGCCCGCGAGCGGGATCCCGCACCTCGAGGAGTTGCCACCTCCCTCAGTTTACGAGGATCTTGGCGGCGGCCACCAGAACCGGCTCCGCGCCATGCAAGCGACTACCTCTAGAGGCCCTCCCCCCCCCGCCGCAACTTACAGGGGTTGGCGGGTGGGGCCGCCATGTCCGCTGAGTCGCCGGCCTGGAAGTCGGCGGTCACAGGGCCTACCCTGTGAGATACTGCGCCGATGGCCCCATACGAGCTGGCCCACCCGGAGGTGGCCGCCGGGTCCGCTCGCCGCTACGCGGCGGGCCTCAAGGGGATCCGCTCTAATCCGGCTGCCTCCCCCGATGCCCGGGAATCGGCAGCGGCGCTGATCCGGACGCTTGAGGCGGCGCTGGCGAAGGGGGCGTGCATCACCCAGGGCGATATGGCCTTCGGGATAGGGGGGCTGGCAGCCGTTGGCGGCACTCCCGAGCTGGCGCTGTTCCTCAATCAGCACCAGATGGGGCTGGGGTGGGACGGAGCGAGGATCGTCGCCATGGGCACGGAAGCTGCCGACGATCCCAGCGACCCCGAAGATGTGGCCTGGCAGGCCCTTCAGTCGGTGCTGATCCTGGCCGGCTCACCGACGGAGCTAGTGCGCCCGATGGTCACCGGGAGTCAGTACTGGGCGAGCTGCGCGGATCGCGGCCTGCCACCCGAGCCCTGGCGCCCCATCCATGTCCACCCGAACGACTTCGAGCAAATCCAGAGGCGAGCGGTGAACCACACCTGGTGCAACCTGGCTCGGGTGGTGGCGAACGAGTCGGAGGGCTGGCGATCCCTCTTGGACGTGGGGGCCAGCCCGGCTCTCGGCGACCTCGTCTACCAGATCGAGCGATCGGGGAGGCCAGCCAAGCGGTCGCTGGATGGACATGCCCCCACGGATGAACGCACGGATTGGCTGGTCGAGGAGGTGCTCCCGGAGCTTCGCAAGACCGCGCGGGTACTACTGCTTCACGGCTTCGGCCGGGGCAAGGGCTGGGAACGCAGCGACATCCGCCTGGTTCGCGCCTTCCTGGGGCTTACGCAGCAGGAACTCCCGGCCGTCAAGTGGACTGAAGACATGCGGGTCGACGGCCGTCGAGGGAACTATGTGTGGCGGCGCCAGGTCGGCGACCACACCGTGGTGTGGACCCGTGCCCTGGGGTGGCCGTGGAGCCCCGCGTACCTCGACGCCGTGCGAGCGGCGGTGAGTGAGGGACTGGAGGTAGGGTGATACCGACTGGCTCACGGGTCCACACTGGTTCCAGACGTGCGCAAGTTCACCACTCGAAGGGACCGCTGGCCGTGGACGCGCGCCGGGACCGGCGCCGCCACGACCAGCGGTGGCCGCGCACGCTAGAGCGGAAACAGTGAGATGGACCGCACCCAGCCCCTGGAGGAAGGAGACCCAGTTGCAGTGCCACGTCCAGACGCGCCCCTCATGGAGATCCTGGACTTCGGGCTGACGTACAACGCCTACGAGCACCATGGGGGCTTTGCCCACGTCGCCGCCTTAGCCCAGCGAACCAGGAGGAGGTGGGAGGAGACGGGCGCGGCGAGAGTTCGACTCTCGACCGCACGCGCAGCTCTCTTCTTCGAGCAGCGCAGCCTCCACTGGACTAGCACGCTGGACGAACCCATCGAAGAGGGGTACGTGCGCGCGCTAGTCGACCGAATCCGGGAGGTCAGCTACGACATGATCAGCGGCCCCACGGAACCAGAGAAGGGCGACGAATAGGGAGGCACCTCCCAATCCCAAGTCGAGCCGCACCGGCTGACCTGAAGGTGCAGGTCATCACGACCCCGATCTCACGATCCCCCCGGAACTGGGCAGTGTTCGTGATCAGGTCTGAGCACTACTCATGATCACCTACACCGTCTCTAGTCTTCCGGAGCTACTCGGTCGTAGGCCAACCGAGCCAGCTCCAACGCCTTCTCCAGCGCCGCCTCTGAGGAGAGTCCGACTTGCACCTGGTAAGAGCGACCCTTCCTGGTAGTGACCAGCCGCGACGGATCAGCCGCATCCGAAAGCAGCCGAAACAGCAGTTGCCGTTGCTGCGGCTTCACGTACACAAACGCCCCCTTGTACTGCGGCACACGGTGGAGCAGGGCGTACCTCGGGTCGCCATCTCGGCCCGGAGCCCCCTCCCTCCACGTCACGGCATTCCACTTGAGGACTTCCCCGAGGAACCGCACGAAGAGGTCGGCTTCCTCCGGGCCGGCCTTTGTGCGCATTCCGGTCAAAGCGACCGGCCAGTCCGGCTGAAAGCGACCACCTGTTCTCGCTGAAAGCGACCGGTGATTCTCGGTGAAAGCGACCACCCAGGAGTGTGTCGAGACCAAGGATGGGCTGACCATCTGGGAGGACCACTTCCACGCGGAGGTGGTCGACCCCGTGACTGGGGAGCCGCTACCCGACGGCCAGATGGGTGAGCTGGTATTGACGAGTCTCACCAAGGAAGCCACGCCCCTGATCCGCTATCGCACTAGGACCTTACCCGGCTGCTCCCAGGCACGGCCAGAACGATGCGTCGCATGGAGCGCATTAGAGGCCGGACCGACGACATGATGATCGTGCGCGGAGTGAACGTCTTCCCCACCCAGATCGAGGAGATAGTGTTGAAGACTCCGGGTCTCACCACCCATTTCCTCTGCGTTCTGAGCCGCCCCAACCGCATGGACGAGATGACGGTCCGGGTGGAGGCGGCGCCGGGTGCCGCCAGCGCCGCACCCAGGGCGCAGCTCGGAGACCAACTCGTGGCTAGGGTCAAGCAGGCGTTGGGGGTGACTGTCGACCTTGATGTGGTGGAGCCGGGTTCGTTGGAGCGCTCCCTGGGCAAGGCCAAGAGGATCCTCGACCTACGCCCGGGGCCAGGAATTCCACCCGTTCCGCCCAGCTTCTGCGCGCCCGCCCTGCTGACCGCGGTCGGCGGAACCCAAACCTTCCGACTCAGCCCTTGGGGCGTGGGGAAGGCTGAGACCAAATGGACCGCACCCGCGGTTGAGGGCCCGGCACGGGTTCGGCCGGGATCCCCTCCGCCACCA
>Ga0307374_10002925_pt1 | contig 29700 bp, 29 predicted proteins | sample OX3MG_FD_202532 | JGI IMG/M metagenome (GOLD analysis project Ga0307374, IMG submission 202532) | Soil microbial communities from Risofladan, Vaasa, Finland - OX-3 | ecosystem: Environmental > Terrestrial > Soil > Coastal area > Acid sulfate soil | place: Finland: Risofladan, Vaasa | collected... | reverse complement strand
GCGCCCAGATCGATAACTCGCAAGCCGCTGGATTCTGTGCCGTCGGCGAGCGCGACGTAACGGTAAGCGGCCCAAATCTCGTCGCGCGCGTCGGACCCCGCGTCGGTAATCTTGCCCGCGATATCCGCCAGTTCGGAGCGGTCGAAGTCGCCCTCGAGCGTCCGGTTCCTGACTTCGCTTTCGACGGTTTTCCAGGCAAGCCATTGCTCGATTTTGTCCCTGAACTCGCGGCCGGGCTTGCGCACGCACCAGATGATTGAGGCGGGATAGAGTCGCGGAGACTTGCCCCGCGTCTTCGTCCATTCGGCGAGGGTCGTGCGAATCGCGCCGTCGTCGGTCCACTGCTCGTCCGGATCAAGCACGACCAACGTGAGGCGTGGCGAGTCCTCGATCGCCGCCGCATCCTCCGGAAAGCATTGCACGGGAACCGCCGCGTCCTTTTCGAATTGATCCTTTACGACCCTCCTGCCTTCCTTCTTGACCTCGTCCTCATCGAGTGAGGCGCGCCGGTCGCTGACAACTTTCTTCAGCGTGGGTTTGAATCCAAACCTGTAGCCGTCCGATCCGACTTTCCGCGTGTAGAATCCTTTCACTTCCAAAGCGGCCGCCGCGTTATCGATTGACGCCGTATCAAGGTCTGGCTCGCCCAGCGCGAAGCGCAGCTCGGGTTGATGCGCGGCTTTATCGCCCTGACCGCCGGAAGACTCGAACAGGATTGCCGCTCCGACGCGACGATGGATATCCTTCAGGGCGCCCTTGGTGTCGGCATCGAGCGCCTGCGCCCGGCTGTGCGCGCCCGCGATATCGCTGTCGATAGCGGCATTGAGTCGCGGCTCGCCGAGCTGTCCAAGTATGACGGCGCGGAACTCCGCGACCTCCAGCGGCGCGGAACCGAGCGTCAGCAGCGGTTCGCGGCGCGCCTGCGTGTAGCCTTGCTTGAACGCCCACGAGATCCACTGCGCGAACATCGCGAGCGTCCCGCGCGTCTGCTGGAACTGCCGCAGGGCCTGCCACTTGCGTTGAAAGACCGAGAGCGTGGCGGGATGGAACGGGTAGCAGGCTTCGAACCGGGTCCGCAGAAATTCACGCGCCTTCGCCTCTGTGGCCGCACTGTCGACGGCGGTCCACTCTGGCGGAAGCTGCGCGCGCCGTTCAAAGCACCAATCCGCATAAGTCTTGGCGACCGCTTTGCGGACCGACTCCTTGCCCAGGTCAGCGAACAGCCGGCGGCGGATAACCTCGCTGATCTCGGCCTCGTCGTTCGCGATTAGGTCCTTGGCGACGCGGCGAACCACCTTGGTGATCTTGTCCTGCCATTCCTCGTCCCACTCGCTCATCTCGACCTGGCTGCGCGGCAAGCTGATGACGGCGGCGCTCCGTGTCGTTCCGGTCATGGCCACGGTGAGATTCTGAATGAACGAGAGGAAGCCGGGCGCCTTGTCGCGGTAGCGATTCAGATAATTGAGCACCTCGTCGAACAGAATCAGGACCGACCCACCCGCGCTCTCGACGATGCGCGCAATCGCCTCGGTTCCGGGCGGCGAGGTCTTGGCCGCACTGCCGAGAGCCGCGACTCCACTGTCGCCCGCGAGTTGGCGCGCGAGGTCGATCCACGGCGTTTCACGGCCGTCAGTCGGATCCCACGCGTTGCCGACGAAAACCGCTACTTTGGCGGTCGGAAGTCGGGAGAGTCCTGCGTTGGCGATCAAATTCGTCACACCGGCGTCGGCCGATGCGGTCTTGGCGTTGCGAATGAGATGGTAAAGGGTTGCGAGCGTGTGCGTTTTGCCGCCGCCGAATTGGGTGATGAGCGTGAGGACCGGCGCGGAATTGGCGGTCTCGCCGCTAAGCCGCCGAAGGACCATTCCGGTATGGTCCCGAAGCGCGCGTGTGAAGCACGTGCGCGCAAAGAATTTGCCCGCGTCCTTGTAGTCGTCGGGAGCGGTTCCGGCGACGACCTGTTCGAGCGCGATCGCGAATTCATCGGGATTAAACGAGCGGCCGGCGCTCACCTCCGGGCGCGGCTGAACGATTTTGTACCAAGGCTCCATAGTCACGTCAGGTCCGTGGGTTTGTATATCGTCAATCCTGGAATTTGGTCAAAGTCGGAGTCGCGCGTGGCCAGCGAGCGGATATCGTGCTCAAGACATGCGGCGACAATGAGAGAATCGTTCGTCAGAAGACCGTGTTCGGCCCTTACTCGCTGAGCGCGATGGTGACGCGATTCGTCCGAGCCGAGAACCATCAAGTTCCACTGGAAAATCCGAGCGGTTAACTCCCAGTATTTGCGCAGTCCCCGTATGCCATCGTGCTTTCGCTTGAGCGATGCCGCGGCGGGTCTGTTGATTAGACCCGAGTCCATCGCCTCCTTAAGCATCAAACGGTGACAAACTTCACCGAGGACTTCCGTCGTCGTCACGCCTGCCACCTCCTCGTTGCGGCAACGTTCTATCAGTTGCGCGCACTGCTGCGATTCTCGCAACAGTCCGTACACGAAGATGTTCGCGTCCACGAGGACGATGGTCCCGCTTGGAAGTGCGGGCAACGCGGAAACCATCTAAAGGTATTCGAGGTCAGGATCTTCGGCGATCCATTTCACCGTCTCAGGGTCGAGTTTCTTGAAAGTGGAAGCGATCTCCATTGCTTCCTTCCAGGCCTTTTCGGCGCGCGCGATGCGCTGGGCGCGACCCTTGGCGGGCCAATGCTTTCGGATAAATGCGGCAAGCTTCGGGTCGGCACCGGCGAAGCGTTCGCGCTTCCGCAGCGATGGAGTTGCCGGCGTGGACGCCGTCTTTGATACGCGGCTCGCAGACCGTTTTGCTCGCGGGGTACTCATCTGCCGCTCACCTTAATCATCGAGTTCAGCGGGCGATCTCATTTTAGCTCGGTGTTGCTGGAAGCATAGCACGTGACGGGGTTTTTCATCGCCCCGAAGAATGGCCGTCGTCGGCGGCTTTATTCCGCCGTCAGAGCCTTGAATTATGGACGCTGCAGAGGCCATCATCGTGAGCGCCAGCGTAAGTCCTGAGTCACCTCGCCCGTGGATTCGGGCACTCAAAGAGGCCTCGGGGGGCTGGCGCATCCCAATCAATTTGTAGTTTTGCGCGAAGTCTTGCGAGCACGCGGTCTCTTGTAAGGCGCCAGAATGTAGCTGGCACATACGCCTAGCAGGCCCGAACCACCCGCGAAGGCGCCGTTCACCGCTATGATCACTTTTGCCTCCACGTGAACGGAGGGGAGGAGCAGGGAAGCATCGAACAGCATCAGAAATCCGAGGCATACCGCGATCAGCCAGAAAAGGAACTTCTGCGCCCATTGGCGCGCAACCTCTTGCGACTCCTCGATACCCGCGAAGTTCTTCGCCGCGAAAGCTTGCGGAGCCTCCGGGGCTACGCCTCTCGGGTCTACCTTCTCAGGCGACGGCTCTTCGATGCGGGACACGCTGACTTGCTACCTGGAAGCTCGAACCGCTGTGGCACCGCACCTAAGCGCGGGCCACTGCGACAGCTTGGTGCGACACCGTCAGCGGCACCAACTCTTTCGTCTCGCGGGTCGTCGGATCTTGCGCCAGGATTTTGCGCCCGGCGCGTTGCTCGTCGATCAGCCACGCATAGATTTTCAGCGCGTCTCTGATAACGGCCGACATCGACCGCACGCCGGTAACCTCCGCGAGACTGTTTATCGCGGCGTAAGTTTCGTCGGTGAATTCAAATTGTACTTTCCGCATGGTGGCCTCCTCATCGGCCTGGCGGTGTCTTCACGCTGCGCGCGCGCCGACCGTTAACCATATCACCCGCTCGAACGGATCCCGTCAAATTCCCGATACTCCTTGCGCGGATCGACTTGATTGCGTTTCTGCGGATTCTCTTGTCTCTCCGTGGCTTCCGAATGCCGTTGCGCCTCCGGATACAATCCCGGGTCATCCGAGTCGATCCCGTCAAATTCGGAACCGACTCGCCGCGGATCGACCAGCTCAGCCATGTTGCGCGTCTCGAAGCCATGGACCTACCATGGACAATTTACAGGTTTTATCCATACTAAACAAGGGTCTCATCTATCTTGGCACGGCCAAAAGCATAGCATCCAACAGGCGTTTTTCTTCGCTGTCTTTGGGGTAGAGGGCGGAAAGAGCGTTCGCGAGGCGGAGGAAGTCGGGGGCGCGATCGGTCTCGGCTTTGAGCATCGTGCGCAGGGCGTTCGACTTGCCGGCCGATTGAAGCAGCATCGCGATATGCACGCGGTCGAGCGTGGTCGTGCCGGGCTGCATCGTCGGCGCTTCGTCCGATGATTTAGACGTTCGGCGCTTTCTGCCTTTGCCGTCTGTCGCTCGCGCGGTCTTCTTGGCGGCGTCTTCGGCAAATGCGAACTGGTAGTTAATCGGGCCGCCACGGGTACGTTCGATAACATCGGCGACTCCGGTCGCGCCGTCCTCACCAAGCAGATGCTCGGCGCGCTCGGTGACCGGCAGCAGGCGGACGATGCCCTTTTCCGTCGAGATGATCCGGTCGTTCCAATTTTCGAGATGGATTCCGAGCGGCTGCGAGAAGCGGCGGACCACATCGTAAATCAGCGTTAGCCCCTGTTTCGATGATGACGTACCTTTGTCGTTTTCGTCGTCACCGTTGTTTTCGGATTCTTCCTCGACTCCGATGTCGGTAGTCGGGCTTCCGCCGTGGGTCATCGTGCCAGAATACGAAATCATCGCGTTGTGGACCGGTCTGGTGGCTTGCAGAGTCCATAGAAAGAGCGCCGTGAGGCGGGCGTCCTCTTCGAGGGCGCCGGCGGCGCCATTGCGGGCGCGGGCCTCGGCGGTGCCGAGCACCTGGCCCAGGGCAGTGCGGCCGACGATCTCCCATACGTATGCGAGAAAGCCGCGCTTGTGCGGTTCGGATGCTTCCGGGTTGCCGCCGAGGGGGATTTCGCGACCCTCGGCATCTTCGACCTTTGAGTAACGGCTATAGACTTCCATCGCGGGGCCAATACAGGCGAACACTAGGTCGGCTCCACGTACGCCTTCACCGCTCAGGCGCTCCATCCAATCGCCAATTCTGTCGGGAAGTTCGCGAAGTACATCGGCCCAGTCGCCGACGGGAGCGTCTTCTGGCCTAGGTCGGCAGATCAAGTGCACACTGGCCAACAGCATGGCTTTGCTTTCGCCGGACTGGCTGCCGCTCATCTTATTCTTCATCTCGGTTTCGATGGGCCACGATGCAGTTATGATCCAGCCCGCGCGCAGCATACCGCCCAGCAGCGCCTCCCAACCTTCGGTAGTCTTGTGGGCAAAGACGACGCAGCCAGCACCGTCGCCTCGCAACACGTTTCTTCCCTCGACGAAGGCACGCGCCATTTGGTTCTCAAAGAACGACCGGTCCTTGCGCACTCCTTCGATCGATTGGAACGTGTCGTCCTGAATGCATTCGCGGTTTTTGGGCGTGAGCGGGTTTTCAGGATCGAAGGGATCGCGCAGAAGCGGGTGGGTGAGCAAGATGCGCTTTAGCCAAACAAAGAAAAAGTCCGACGACTCGGCGTAGCCGATGGCGTTGTAATAGGGCGGGTCGGTAAACCAAACGTCCGCACTGTCATGTGGTAGCGGCGAGTCACATGCGTCTGCCAGTTGAACTTGACCGGAGGAGATTCCCGATATGCTGAGGGTCTTAGCAACCCGAGCAACCCAATCCAGTGCACCTCCAAACGCGCCGGAGCTGTCCGTCCAAGGAACCGATTCGTAAAAGTCCCAAACCACCGGCAAGGCATTGCGCGCCCAAGTATTCCTCACTACATCTCGGCCCGCGTGCAATGAGCAATTGGCTGAGCAATAGTCGGCCGTTCTGCTAACGGCGAGAGCGAGAAGAGGCTCAACGGTGTCTCCACTATCACGCCGAGTGGCGAGCCGGTTGACCGCAGTAGCTAGGGTGTGCAACGAGAGCTTCTGGCGGGAAGAAAAAAGATCCGCCCAAGTTTTCACGCCGTAGTTAGGAACCCTCAAACCTAAGGTGTTTTGTTCGGGAAGGAGTTCGCTGGGGATGACGCTCAGGCCGTTCGGAAGTTTCTCATTTGCGAGCTTCTCGACCGCCTTGCGGGCCTTCCAAGCTGCCTCGTAATCACGGTCGGTTGCGACTCGATACTGCCGACCCGCCGCGTTATCCTTCGACGTCACGACCGCGAGCAGGCGCGCACCGCCGATGCGGTTGCCATTCGCATCGAAGATGGCATCCGCGCCGCCGCGTTGCTCGCGAAGCTGCGCGCGCACACGATCGGGTGCAAGCACGCGTTCGCACGCGAGACACGTCGCCTTCGCCCTGGTGACGGTGCCTGCGGCAACCTCCTTCTCGCTTTTGGGCGTGAAGACCTCGAAGTCGATCTTGGGTGTTTTGTCTTTTGGTTTTAAGGCTCTGGCTCTGAGGGCGCGCAGTCGGCTCGATTTCTTGCAGAGCCAGAATGAACGCATCAGGGGAATTTCGGCGCCGCAGTTCGGCGATTCGCATCGCACGGTTCGCGCCCATAGATACGCAATCGGAGTCGCGCCGTCGGGATCGGGCGGGTAGTACTGCGATAGCTCCTTCTCGGCCTGCTTCTTTATGTCCGCGCCGACCTTGCGAAGCTCATCCGCAAGCTCCGGCCCGTGGCGCGGAATATCTTCGAGCATCACCTTGAGAATGAGGCAGGCGACCGGATTGAGGTCGCTCGCGAACGCATCGCATCCGAGCCGGAGCGCTTCGAGCGGAATCGATCCGCCGCCGGCAAAAGGATCGACGACCAGCGGCGTTTCCTCGCCGTGCGCGGCCTTGACCAGTCCGCGTCCGACTTCGAGATAGCGGGGATTGGCGGCGAGATCCCAATTGGCAAAATCGCCGATGAACCGGAGCAACGCGTTGCGAAGATCGATGTCCTTGGGTCCCGGCTCGCCCTGGACCGTCGGGAGCAACGCCCGCGCCTCTTTCTTGAACTCGGATGGGCAGTGCTCGTCGCATGGGTCGGGGAGCAGCAGCGCCAGCAGCATCGAGCGGCACGCGGCCAACGGCCGGCGCGCCCACCACAGATGGAGAGTGCTCGGATGCCCGTGCCGGATAGACTTCTCCCGCGCCGAATGGCGGCTCACCACAGCAATCGGAAAATCCACCTCCGCCAGCCGTTTACATTCCTTGGGAATCATGATTTCAGCCGTGGCTTGCGTCTACTACATGGACGCGGAGTCTCGCCTTGCTACCTTTCCTCGGCCAAATCATGGTTTCTCCCCACGAACGAAGAGCGATATCAACCGTTGCCCTTATCTCCGGTAGGGAGGGCGGCGTGATGACCATGTGAAGTTCACTCCAATTCCCGGACGAATTGCGACCCAGGGGCGACCTCTGATCGCTCCACGAACATCTTCTTGCACTTTGCCCTCGATCATTCGGTGCCTCACGAGGTCTCGAACGAGGGTTGTGTACTGATGAGGCTTTTTGGATGGTTTCAGGCGTAACTCCGCAGGTGGTTGCTGCCAAAATCTGAGGTATGAATTTAGCGACTTGTTCGTGTCGGTTCTCACACTGGAGCTCCAATATCCCAGATGAAAACTCGGCCATGCCCCCCAGCCATTCGTTTTCGACAATTTCACCAGCTGTTTGGGGACTAGCCGCTCGTAGAACGACACCGCCTGCTGTGCAGTATCACCGGGATAGATACCCAATATTACGGTATCTCCGCTCTCATTCAGATATATATCACGGAAAGTCGTCGAATGATCCGGCTCGATATGGGGAGCACCTCGCTTGGGGATCTTCACGTTCGACGGGGCCAGTTTTCTCATCACTTGCACTGCCCAACCTTCTGGGCCTGTATTAGGTTTCCGACCTCCAGTGTGCCACCGACTCTCGCGGAACTCCGCTTTCGCTCTCCGAAGCATCTCTTCGTTAACACGAAGCGTGCCGTATTGCTCAGTCAACTGCGCTACGAATTTCCTTCCAGCTTTAACAGTCGACTCGTCATTGGTAATGACGGCCGCCTCTTCGAGATCGGAATTGGAAGAGTTAGACAGATTTGTACTTCCGACAATCAGCTGATCTCCGAGCGCGAAGATTTTTGCGTGCAAACCGCGACAGGTGAACACGGACACGCCAGCACGGACAAACTCAGCGACTACCCAAGGGTTCGTAGCTCCGGTTTTCAGCCGCTCTGGGGACATATCGACAACTAGAACATCGCCCTCGCGAAGCGGCAGTAGCTTCTGAGACTGCTTGGATACGAAGGCAACAGCCACCAAGTTCTGACGACGGTTGCTGAGCGTTGCCGTGATCGTCGGCCAGATGTTGCCCTTACCGCAGAGAAGCTTTACTGACATGTTAGTCACGCGGCTCCCGGCAGGAGAAACGCGAGCAACATCGCGCGGCGAGCCACAAGAAGCCACCGCGCCCACCAGAGGTGAAGCGTGCTTGGATGGCCGTGCCGGATGGACTTCCCGCGCGCAGAATGGCGGCTGTCCACCGCAATCGGAAAATCCACTTCCGCCAGCCGCTTACAGGACTTTGGGATCATCGAACTGATCCGATCGTGGCCACAATCCGATCGTGCAACTGGCGACGGAAGTCGGCTGGTTCCTTCCAAACGATATGATTGTATTGTCTGGTGTCGAAATGGACGTTCTTCAGATCATCTTCGCGACAGGACCAGATCACCGGCAGCCCCAGCGCCATAGCAAAACCGGCCTCAAAGTACACACCCTGCCGCTGCCTCGTTACATCGGCGACCACGAAGCGGGACCGTTTGATATCGACCACGATGCGATCGCAAATCTTCCCGTTGTATTCTTCTTTGTCGACGCGCAGCGGTAGGTATCCAGTTTCGTCGACGGCGCGAAGGATGCCCTGCGAGAACGCGTCGTCGAGGCTATGATGGAAGGACATTGCGATGAATGTGCTACGAGAGCCATTGCAGGTCGCTCCGAGCCTGGCCCATCCCGTCAAAGTGATTGTGGCCGCATATGTCGCGTCGGGGTTCGCACTCTCTGAGGATTTCCCAGAGGGAACCTGCCTCGGGCCGGCTGTAACAATGAAACCCTGGTCGGCGAGCGCCTCCAGATAATAGTGAAACTCCAGCGCGCTTACCGCATGGATAGCGGGACAGTCGAGTTGCGGGTTGAAGCTTGCGAGCGCGCCGGGGTAAGCCGTGCGCCGCTCCAGCAGGCGAAGCAACCTGTCGGGTTTCGACGTGACAGGCGTGAGGGAGTAAGTATTGGCAAGCAATTCCAGAGCCGGGAGATCGAGGAAATTCAGGAGCTCCGGCGGTTTTCCATTTTCAGCGCACTCACGAGTGTAGATCGACAGATACGCCTTCAATAACTTCGCTGCCTGAGCGAGCTCGCAGACGCCTTTGTCGCGCAGAAAGGCCGGAATATGGCTCAGTGTGAGGTCGAAGGCCATCAGGTCCGGAGCGACCGCAAAGTAACCGCATTTTCTACAGCGGACATCGGCTACGTCCTGGTTGGCTCGGCCAGAAATCGATGCGGGAAGGCCGCAGAGCGGGCAGGGTTGCTGAGCGTTCATCTAATCAGCTCCCAATTCTTCTCATCGATCTTGTCCTCATGAGAGGGATGCGACGAAAAGGGCGTAGTGGTCGATCTTCCGAATTTCGTCCCAGTCCAAATGCGCCGGATTGGCGATCTGCATGAGCTTCGGGCCTTCCAGGCGTTTGCAGGACGTTACGACGTAGAGCCAGTAGCAATCGCGGCGGTCCTCCGCCGGGCGATTCTCGGCGGCGTCAAAACTGCTTTCAGGCCTCGACATACTCGCAGACCGCTGAGGGTTGCGGGATCGGCGTCCCGTCCGCGCGTAAACCGTCGAGATGGAATCGGATCGCTTCCTTGAGCTCCCGCTCGACCTCCGCAACTGTTGCGCCGGTGGCGACGCATCCGGGGAGGTCCGGCACATAGGCCGAATAGTTGCTGTCGGCTTTTTCGATCACGACTGCGTAGCGCATGTTATTGCCCTCGCTTGATTTGAGCCTGCTTGAAGATACTGTTCAACGTACCGGGCGCGAGGTCATCGGACGGCTTGCCGGCGACCGTTACGCGTCCGAGCTTGGCGGGATGCTTGAATTGCCGATGGCTGCCGCGCGTCGCGACGAGATACCAGCCGTCTGATTCGAGCATAGCAAGAACCTCACGTACTTTCATTTATTGCCGCCGAGTGTCGCGGCCCGTAGGGCGTAGTGGTCGATCTTCTGGATTTCGTCCCATTCCAAGTGCGCGGGGTCGCCGATCTGCATCAGCTTCGGACCCTCCGGGCGTTTGCAGCACGTTACGACGTAGAGCCAGTAGCAATCGCGGCGATCCTCGGCGGTGCGTTTTTCGTTCGGCGTCAGCGCCACGGTTCCATCGGCGCCCGCGATGCCTTTGACCTCGATCAGACGCAACTCGCCGGAGCGCGAGTCGAGGCTCGTGATGTCGTAGCCCAAATTCTTCTCGTGAATATCGGTGACGGTCCGCCCTTGAGCCTCTTCATACTCGATCGCCGTCCGCATCGCGATCGCTTCAGTCTCGGGGTCCGGATGCAGGTTGCGGATTTCAGGATTGTCGCGGTCGGGATGAGGCAAGACAATGGCGCTGGCGATCCGTTCGACGCCCTGAAGCGTCAGCGACCGCTGGCGTTCCGACTCCTGGCGGCGCCGCTCCCGGCGAGCCATCAGCGCGGCGTGCCGGTCCTCGGCCTGCTTGAGATTTCCGGCCGCGCCCTCGACGCCGCGTTCGATATCCTCTGCGAGGCGGCCGATGAGCTGATCCTCTTTTTCCAGAAGCGCGGTCAGCGAAAGCTCGACGTGCCGCGCGATGCGCTCGATCTCCGCGACGCGCTCAGCGCGGATTTCCTCGAGGAAAGGTGTCAGCGCGCGATCGTTGAGCCATCCGCGCGGCTCCGGCGCCTGCGCGACGGCAGGCAGCTCTTGCGGCACGGGCGCGGCGGTCAGATTTCCAAGCGCGTTCTGATCGCGGAGCTCAGCCGGTCCGGCTTCGGCGATTTCGACCGCGAACATCCGCTCGTGAATTATGTCACCGAGTCCATCGACGACGCGCGCCCGGTAGAAGTCGAGCCGGACGGGGGCGGTTATATCCAAGGAATAGAAGCAGGCGCCATCGGCGAGCGAAGGTTGCGCCTGGGCCAGCGTATGGCGGCGCAGCGCTTCGAAGAGCGGATGGCCGGGCGTGACCCATTCGAGGTTGTGCTTCTCCGCAGTCTCGCGCTCCGTCGAGAAACGAGGGTAGCGAGTCGCCAGCGGTTGCAACTTCCAGTCAGGGTCACTTTCGTAGCGATGAAGGACCGGAGGCGTCGCGGCGGGATCGAAAGTATGAGGGAGCGACGCGAGCGGCTTCAGACTCAGCGGCACAAGTGGCGCGGCATCGCGAATGAAACGGGCGATAGTTTCCGGGACGACGCGGCGCTCCTGGGCGAGGGCGCGCCGCTCCACGAGCATCTGCAGGTTGAGCCGCTTGGATGCGAGCCCCTCCAGTGCGTTCTCGCAGATGGCGCGGAAGTGATCCTCGCTCACGTCGCGAAGCAGGCGATCTTCCAGATCGTCCTCCGTGAGGCTGCCGGCGTAATACTCGCGAAGGACTCTCTCGATGTGAGCGGCGGGCAATATCTCCCCGACCACGTTGAAGACCGCGTCGTTGTCGAGCGCCTTGCGAATCTCATCGAGTTTTTCGAGCAGCTTGTCCAGGATACGGCCTTCGACCGTATTCGTCGCGACGAAATTGAAAATCAGGCAGTCGTGGGTTTGGCCGTAGCGGTGGATTCGGCCCATCCGCTGCTCAAGGCGATTCGGATTCCACGGAATATCGTAATTGAAAAGGATGTGGCAGCACTGAAGGTTGATGCCCTCGCCGGCCGCCTCGGTGGCGACAAGTATCTGGATAGCGCCTTCGCGGAATTGCTGTTCGGTGTAAAGTCGCGTTCCCTTTTCGTCGCGCATACCGGGGCGCATGCCACCGTGGATGAATCCAACCTTGAAACCCCACGCGGTGAGTTTTCCGACCAGATAGTCGAGCGTGTCTTTGAACTCAGTGAAGATGAGCAACCGCTCGGCGGGGTTGTCGAAGAAGCCCTGCTCCTTCAGTACGGCCCGAAGTTTCGTGAGCTTGGCCTCCGTCTCGGAGTCCTCCAACTCTTGAGCCTGCTTCGCGAGGCGTTCAAGCTCGGCGACTTCCTCACGTACCTGGCCGGGATTCTGCGCGAGCGTGATCGCCTCAAGCATCTGCTCGAGACGCTCACGCTCGGATTCTTCCATTTCCCCTATTTCGTCGGGATCTGGAAGATCGAGCGGCGCGGTCGCGGCTAGCTCCTGCGCGCGCTTGAGACCGTCCGTCAGCCGGCGGGCGCGGTTTTCGAGCGAATGGCGCACGGCATAGGTGCTGGATGCGAGCCGGCGCTGATAAAGCGCCATCAGGAAGCCGACGGCGCGAGCGCGTGGGTCGTCGCCGTTGGCGGCGGCGCGATGCGACTGCGATCTCACGAAATTTGTGACGGCACGATAGAGCGCCATCTCGTCGCCGTCGATTGTGAAGCCGGCCGTTCGAGTATCGCGCTTGGTGAACAGCTTGCGAGCGACCCAATTGCCGTCGGCTTGGCGTTCGGGGAAATAGACCATCGCCTCCTTGGTACGCCGGAGATAGAAAGGAGCGCGCCCGCGGCCGATGGCCTCGCGAATCGACTTCACGTCGGCGTAGGCGTCCTCGTCGAGAAGCTGGAGGAAGAGGCTGAAATTGGCTGGATCGCCCTTGTGCGGCGTCGCGGTCAGCATCAACAGATGGTCGCAGTGATCGCGCAGCAATTCGCCGAGCGCGTATCGCGCGGTCTTCCGGGCCGGCGGCGACCATGACATTCGATGGGCTTCATCAACGATCACAACGTCCCAATGGACCTGCTGCAGGCCGGGCAAGATGGTGTCGCGTTTGGCGAGGTCGAGAGAGGTAATCACTTGGCGGTTTTCGAGCCATTGATTGATGCCGTACTGCTCGCGGATGTCGCTGCCCTTGAGGACCATGAACTTCTCGTCGAACTTTTCCTTGAGCTCGCGCTGCCACTGAAAAGCCAGGTTGGCGGGACAGACGATAAGGACGCGATCGGCGAGGCCGCGAAGCTTCAATTCGCGGACCAACAGCCCGGCCATGATGGTCTTGCCCGCGCCGGCGTCGTCGGCGAGCAGGAATCGCACGCGGGCGAGTTTCAGCAGGTAGTCGTAAACCGCTTCAAGCTGATGAGGCAGCGGATCGACGCGCGAGATGGAGAGTCCAAAATACGGGTCGAATTCGTAGGCAATCCCGAGGGCGTAGGCTTGCAAGCCGAGCCGAAGCAGGTTGCAGTCACCGGCGTAGGAGCAGGAAGGCTCTTGGACCTTCAGACTCTGGATGTCGGCGCGGGTGAGCGTGACGGGACGGAAGCGCTCGGTCTGGAGGCCCACGAGTCCGACACTCCACGTGTCAGGGCCGATGGGGCTGACGGTGACAACGCGCATCGGCTCGCTAAACAGCGAACCAGTGAGAATCTGCCCCGGTTGGATTGGCGCATCCGCCACGCGCAAGTACCCCCCTCGATTGGTGTGAAGGTATGACGATTAGCGGCAGGCGGCAAGTTTGGTCAAAAGCGAGACCTGGACGCGAATGGTCTGAGAGATGCCCCGGTCGACTAGGATTTGAGGTTGACCAAGAAAATCTGTCCGCTCGTAGGAGCCGAGGCGGTAACCTCGGTCGACATCCGAATTCGTGCTAAGTTTGGGGTAGGCAGAATGGAACGCGCGCGACGCGACATTTTCGAGAAATGGGAGTTTGCCACGGACCCCGCGAATCTGCAGCTGCGAGTCAAAGCGGGGATGAAGGCGGCGGCTGGTCACGTTCGGAAGTATCCGCCACCCGGATTTACCCAAGTGCAAATCGAGCGGCTGATCGAATGTATCGAAGCTCCGTGGGGCGTCCGCTATGAGCGGCAGATTCGCGATTGCCTCAAGGGAGCAAGCGGTGTCGAAGCCTCAGTCGCGATTGCGGCCAAGGTCAAGGAACTCGGCCTCGAACCGTTCAAGCCTGCGGCACCGCTCCCGCCGATTGAAGAGGACGAGATCCGCCTGGTGTGCTGGATCGCGGTGGATGAGATTTCCTCGTGAGGGACGAAGTGACGACGCTAAATTCTGTTCGCGTTGTCCGGAAATAATCTCATGAAATGGATTACGGCTTCGCATCTGGGAACTTGGGCCGGGACAGAGCCAGCGAGAGCTAGCTTGCCGGCTTTGATTGCCGATCTTATACGGGCCTCTGCTCGCGAGATTCGTACGATGCGGTTCCCAAGTGGAGATAAATCGCAAATTCATGGATTCGACGGCCATCTTGTCGCTGCAGGAGTCCGGTTCACACAGGATGGAGAGTCGTTCTGGGAGCTTGGCACAGCCCAAGGATTTGTCACCAAGGCCAACAACGACATAAAGGACCGTAGCGAACAAACCCCTTCTGACCGGCGCGCCACCGCCAGTTTCGTATTCGCGACACCTCGGACGTGGAACGAATCCGGCGAGAACGAACTGCAAAAGTGGCGCGAGAGGAAACGCCTGGAATTTGGATGGAAAGAAGTGGTTGTAGTCGACGGCGTCATGATGGAGGACTGGCTGGAACTATGTCCCGCAGTCGCTGCTCGCTATGCCCGTCGCGAATTTGGCTCTGCACCAAAATTGGGTGCCAGGAGCACAGAGGAGTTCTGGAACGAGTACGCTTCGCGGTTTAGATTGCCTCTCACCGAGCAAGTTGTGCTCTGCCAGAGAGAGCGGGCAAGTAACGAACTTCTGAAGCATCTGCGTTCCGGACCTGCGCCATTGGTTCTCCGTGCCGATTCGCCCGACGAGGCGATTGCCTTCGCCATTGCGACAATACGCACCGCAGATGCCGACGTGCGCCAGTTTTTGGAAGCGAGAACGATCGTGCTCGATACCGATGATGCCGCGAGAGAACTCGCGGAAAGAACCGATCTGATATTCATCCCGCGCGGAACCGTCACGATTTCCGGCCGACTGGCAAGAAGTGCTCCTACCGTCGTCGCCGTCGGTCGGGATCGCCCTGACCAAGAAGCATATGTGCGACTCGACCCTCCGACAGCTGACGCTTTTGCCGAAGCGATCAAGACGATGGGAGTGCCCGAGGAAAAAGCTCGTTTGCTTGCCCGTGCTTGCGGCCGGAGCGTCACTATCTTGATGCGGACGTTTCCGAATGGCGATGCCGGAGTACCGGAGTGGGTAAAGGGAGAGCGTACGCTCATTCCAGCGCTTTTGGCGGGCGCGTGGGATTCCGGGTCGGACGAAGACAAGAAAATAGTGTGTAGCCTGGCGGAGGTTGATGCTTACGAAAAGTACGAACGACAGCTGAGGCGATATCAGCGGATGGAGGATCCTCCGATCGATCGCGAAGACAGCGTCTGGAAAATGCGAGCTCCGGTTGATGCCTTTGTCCATTTGGCCCATCTTCTCGGAGAAGACGACTTCGCCCGGCTTAAAGCAGCGGCAATCGAAGTGTTCTCCGAAATTGATCCGTCTCTAGATACCCCGACTCCGCCAGATTCCTTTCAACAGCCAAAGCCTCGCTACTCTTCGTGGCTACGAGACGGATTAGCGACCACGCTTCTTCAATTCGCCGTGCATCACGAAGGCGCCGAACTTACGATTGCCGGCACAACACCGCAGGCATTTGTCGACAGTCTGGTCAACACGCTTCCTGGTCTGTCATCAGATTGGCGCCTGATTGCGAGCATTCGCGCCGAGTTGCCGCTGCTGATGGAGGCGGCTCCGCGCCCTTTTCTGACCGCGATTGAGCGCTTGCTTGAAGGCGACGGCCACCAACTGAAACCGATATTCAGAGAAGGCGGTTTTTTTTCCTCGTTCAGTCCTCACACGTATCTTTTGTGGGGACTCGAAGTTCTAGCCTGGGATCCAGAACAGCTAGCGGCGGTCAGTCTCATCCTCGCTAGACTCGCGAAGATAGATCCTGGCGGGACATTTTCGAACAGGCCGCTGAATACCTTGACGGAAATCTTTCGACCGTGGCATCCGAATACGAATGCCTCACAAGAGCAGCGTCTTGCTACGCTAAATATTATTGTGCGTGAAGTGTCCGAGATCGGTTGGTCGGTGATTAGTAAGCTTCTGCCGACGGCGCATAACGTAGGACAGTACACGGCCAAGCCAAAGTATCGAGAATCCGGCGGTTCCAAAAATGAACGATTAACTCGCGGGATGGTTCTGAGCGCCTACGAAGATATCGTCGAAAAAGCTTTCCTTCTTGCAGACGACGATCCGGATCGATGGTCTTACTTGATTAGGGATTTTCCGAACTTCACACCGGCACTTCGGTTCAAGATGACCGGATTGCTCGAACAATATTTAGAGGGTGCCACCGAAGAAGATCGGCGACGCGTGTGGTCGGGAATTCGTGACGAAGTGAACCGACACGGTGCTTTCAAAGATGCCAAATGGGCTCTTCCGCCGGCCGAGTTGCAACTACTTTCGCAACTTGCCGAGCGGTTCGCGCCAAGTGATCCCACTGCCAAGGTTGCATGGCTGTTCGACGAGCAATTTCCTCACTTGCCGGGAACGGACGCTGAACCGGGGCAGGTAGTAGCTGAAGCACGGAAGCAAGCACTGGCTGAACTTGTGAGTAATTCGGGAACGGAGGGAGTGCTGACGTTGGCAAAGTCAGTTGAGCTTCCTCACCTTGTCGCTTTCGCGCTCCCGTCGGTCGTGGAGGATATGAGCACCTACGAGCGACTGATGGCGGCGGCGCTCAGTAGCGGAGCAGAGAAGCTGGAGCAATTTGCCGCTGCACTTTCCGGAATGGCCTCTTATAAGTTTCCAGATGAATGGGGCGAAGTTTTTCGGGTCCAAGCAGCTGCAAGTGAGCTTTCCGTCCCGAAAACGGTTTCCTTGCTTCAATACTGGCCCGACAAGCGATCAACGTGGGATTTCGTCGCCAGCCTTGGAGGAGATCTGGAGCGAAGTTATTGGTCGACGAAACAAGCACGGCCCATCCGAGGTGAGTTAGCCGATCTGATCTATGCCGCGGAGCACTACATGAACGTTCGGAGATGTATTGCGGCGATCCAGTCACTAGGAAAGGCCGCAGGTACGCTTCCGGTGGACCTGGTGTTTCGTCTCCTAAACGCTGCGGTGACTGAATTGAACGTGGATCCGAATTCAGGTACGGGAATGTTTACCTATTATTTGGAGCACATTCTCGACGCTCTAGAGAAACGTAGCGCTGCGAGCATCTCGCAGATCGCGCAGATAGAGTGGGCATTCTTCCCATTGTTCGAGTACGGACGCCGACCGTTAAGGCTGCACCGGGTCATGGTCGAGGATCCTAGCTTCTACGTTTCGCTGCTCTGCGCGGTTTTGAGGGGGGAAGGCGAAGAGCCTTCGGAACCCACCGCGGAGCAGCGCGCCCGCGCCACGACGGCATATCGGTTACTGACCTCGTTTGCGGGTTTCCCCGGCGTAGAAGGAGATGCTGTAAACGAAGAGCGTCTCGGATCCTGGGTTCATGAGGTACGGCGCCTAGGTCGAGAGGCTGGACGTCGAGCGATGACCGACGAATTCATAGGTCATGTTCTCGCGCACGCTCCGTTGGACCCAAACGACGGAGCCTGGCCGCACCGAGCGGTGCGGAATCTAATAGAGAACCTGAATTCCGACGAAACTGAGCGCGGAGTAAATATTGAAAGGTTCAACATGCGTGGAGCCTACTCGAAGGCGCTCTTCGAAGGCGGCAAACAGGAGCGTGGTTTCGCCGAGCAGGCTCGCGCCTGGGCGGCAAAATGCAACTCTTGGCCGCGGACTCAGAAGCTGCTCAACCAGATCGCTAAAGAGTGGGATCGGCATGCTGAATGGGAGGACTCGGAAGCGCGAAAAGACCGTCTTCGAGATTGATCGTTCGAGAAGAAGAATTTTCGTCTCGTCTTGACGACTCAATGTTGACTTCGACGATAAGGTAGCGGCCTGCGGTCTCGGTTTTTCAGCGAGCGACAAGGGTATCGTACGCTCATGCTTAAGCCGTCGGTTGGTGGTCCTGGAACGAAACCCAGTACAAAGCCTCTATCCGTTCTGCTTCGCCATCAGTGAGCCCGCCAAATTCATTCTCGCGAGTGCGCTTGGATAGCCGGCCGTTTTCTTGGCGCAGGAATAGGAGCAAGAGCTCGATCTTCGCGGCAGGCAGTTCGGCGATTTCCTAAACGCCGCGCGCGAATCGATCGTAGGCCTGCAAATGGGCGACCTCCTCCGGAAGGTCGCGGTCAATCGTTTGCTCGACGCATCGGTAGAGGAACTCGGCGTGCATGGTCGCATCGAAATGCCGATAATAGTCGCCGGTGTCGTTAGCTTCCTCGTGGATCATCGAGGACTGTCCCGCGCTGCACCGGATATCCCCCTCCATAGGCTGGTATTCCTGCGGCGGATAGGGGGGCTGAAGACGTTCGCCATCGCGCCCCATCCGGCGTAGCGGACGAGGACGGAGTTTCCCGCCTCGGTCGCGTCGTGGTTTCCCGTTTCGACCAGTCTGAGTGTGCGGATGGCTTTGATGTTCGCGAGGGCTTTTTCCGGGAGGCTGCTTTCGGCGATATGGTGGGCTGCTGCTATCCGGAAGTCGCGAGCGGCGGTTTTTCTTGTTCGGTTTCGAGTCCGCGTACAATCGTGGCGGCGGACGGTTCTCGCTCGGTGTGGGAAGGTCCATTCGCGCGTGACCGTCTCCGACGCCGCCTGGTAGTCCATTTTCTGGACCGAGATCAGTTCGCATAGGAGATCCCTGCCCACTCCTGAGTTTCGTGAAGCGTCTGCTCCAGTTGAAGGTTGTTGCGGAGTTGGGCCAGAATCTTCGGGTGATGCGTCTGTCCTTGCCTGAAAATCATCTGGCCCAAGTGGTTCGAGTCATTCATCGGCGGCCTCTGGTCCGACATCGGCAGGTTCTTCTGCCGCCCTGCTGAAATCTGCTTTGTCCGCCGGCGAAGAAATCGAGCTGCGCGTAATTACGCGGCGGCCGGCGGAACCCTCTTCGTTCGAAAGGAGTGGAGGACGTTCGTCGAAAGCTCTCTCCGTCAGCTCCGGCCGAGCAAGCGCCGGGTCGCTACGGGCACGAGAAACTCACGGATGTTGCTTACGCGGAATATTGTGAACCGAAAGTTTTGAGGAATGGTTAAGCGGTTGAACAAACAGCTCTATTGGGGCGTCTTGGCGAGGATGAAAGGCTGAAGTTGCGGGGCCGTGGGAAGCCCCTTGGACTCAAAACCGAACGCGAACTTTGCGCCAGCGCGTCTCCGAGCGCTCCATCAAAAGAATGGGGCACTGAAAATCCTTGTGTCGAGTGTTCGCTTGACTCCCTGACCACCAACGAAGCTCAACGCAGACCAGAGCTTCCCTAGAGGCTGAAGCAGGATGTAGAAGCCGTCGCCGGTCGGCACGAACGACAAAACTATTTCGTCCAACCGCCAGTACGCCAGGCCGGACATTAACCGTAAGCGCGAATCGAGCAGTGCAGTCATCTCTCTTACTGCCGCATATTGTTTCTCCGCGCTAAGGACCGAGAAGTCGATAATATCCGCGAGAATAATCTCGGTCTTCGCTCACTTAACCTGTTCCTGAACTGTTTCGCCCATCGAGTCGTCCGCATACACTTTGGGACTGCAAGACGATACCACAACCGTCGCGGCAACATGAGGTCTGGATGTACTCGGCATCGTCGAGCGCCAACTGGTCCGACGTGTAATTTGTAGCGCCTGCAGACTCCTGGCGCGCAGCGCAAATCTCTTCTCGGCCCAGCACGTTGTTCCTTGCCTCCGACAACGCTTGGCAACTTCACCGCTTGCGTTGCCGCCGGCCCCGGCCTCAGCATTAGCTGCAGCGGTCCTGACCGCTCAGGCTGCAGCCTGAGCGGCATTGACATCGGTGTGCGCGGCGGCGGGATCATGTAAGGATTTCCGGACCGCAAGCTGCATCCGCTCTATATGGACTAAGTGTTAGCTCGGACCGAAGGCGACACGCGCGCCCGGTGCTCCGCACAAACGGGAACCGACTACCGCAGTAAGACAGCCGCGAAAAACGTCGAAGATATTTTCAGGCTTCCGCTGATTTGATCCAATCCCCTTACAGTAAATTCGCTCCGGTCTGGCGCGAGGCGCTGAGCAACTCCGGGGAATCCGCGCGCGATCGTTGAGGATGGGCGAGGCCGGCAGGTATTAGCCCGGACAGAAAAGCCTCCTCGATTATGAGCCTGCCGGCGGACCGAGACTCGGGTTCTAGTGGGTTCAACGTATGCACGGCGGATCTGTGGTCATGAAGGTGTTGCCGAACCACAGATTGTGATCGCATCCCGGATTGCCGTCCGACAGATCGATTACGCTGTTCCCGATCGCCGTATTGCCGATGAACTGGTCGTCTCCGCTGTTCGGCTGGACCAGGTTAGTAAATGATACGACCATGATTCCCGCGTAGCCGTTTTCGTTCGCTGTTCCGCCAATCACCTGATTTCTCAACGCCAGCGCCTCGCGGCAGTTTCCCGCAAAGCATCCGCCGGCCTCGAGAAAGACGCCCTCGCCCCGGTTCGAATTCGTCTGAAAGGAGAGGATTCGGCTCTCCGACGAACCGAAGAGGTACAATCCGTCGCTTCCGGTGTCGTTGGCGGTGAAGTTCTCTAGCGCTACGCCGCTTGAATGGACGAGTTGAACTCCCACGTCACGGCCGCTTGCGTCGAAATCGTAGACTCTGCATCGCTTCGCGAAGCTCACATAGACGCCGGTGCTATCTTGAGTAGCCGCGAAGCCGCCGACACTCGCGCCCTCGGCTTCGATCACGACTCCGAAGCTGAGGCCGGTGATCCTCGCACCGTTCCCAACCACGATTGCATTCCTAGCCTTTTTCGTGAGATGCACGCCGGTCGTGTTCGGTAGCGAATCGAGACCGGGTCCTGTAATCGCGACACCGCCAAGGTCGAGTTCGACATCCGGCGCTTCGACCGAAATGCAGTCGCCGCCGGCTGAAGAGGCATTCAGCGAGGAAATAATCAGATAGTTACCGGCGTGTCGATGACGCATCCGCACGCGCTGATCTGACCGGGACATTGCGCAGCGGCCGCGCGGAGCGCAGAAAGCAGAATCAGCGCGCCTGCGATCAGAAGGACATGCCTCAGTGTGTGCAAGAGACGCGCGTAAACGCCGCCGCCCCGCCGGATGCCGAGCTCGTCGGCGACGGAGTGCCAGTCGGGGCGGGTCAGCGTGAATCGTCCGCACATGACCGGGCATTATGGCGGGAGCGCGTCGCGCAAACAAACGCCGATGAAACGCAAAGGGCATGCGGACAGATCTGAGGTAGTATGAGGTTCCCGGTTTTCAGTGGAGAAGTTTTGCGGCGAGTTTTACCGTTCGCGCAACGCTGACCGGCTTGCAAGCCCCCATCCCAGATGAAATGTTAGGCGCGGTTCCGGACCCGTGAGAGGTGCCGGCAAAGGAGAGCAGCGTTGGACCTTGCGAGAATCCTTGCAGAGCTAAAGAGCGAACGCGACCGGATCGATCGCGCGATCAGAGCGCTGGCCGCGGTCGGAGCGACCGGAGCGAGTCCGGCTTCAAGCAAACAAGCTGTAGGCCGCCCAAAGCGCGGCGGGCTCACTCCGGCAGGCAGGAAGCGACTGTCGGAGGCGATGAAAAAACGCTGGGCGGAGAAGAAAAAGAAACGCGCGTAAGTCCGTTCTCTAAGACCTGTCGCAGAAGATAGCCTTGGCGTGACAGCCGCCCGTCTGGCGGGCGGTAGGGATTTGCCGTGAAACGCCGAAAGCCTCACTTCTTCATGAGGAGCGTGAAATCGGACCAGTGCTCAAGTTTGAAGGCCCGAATGTCGCGGACAGAGCTTGGGAACCATGACAATGTCTTCAGCGCCTGGATAGCTGCGAATAAGTTGGCGAGGTCATCGCTGGCGGTAGTGCAGAGGCTGCCTTGCACACGCAAGCGTCACGCCGATGTCGGCATACGACCGGGCGACTCCTTATCGAGCGCGAAGTTGGAACCGGAGCGTAAAAAGGAAATCCCGGCTGAAAGGCTACCAGGTCGAGTAGAGTGTGGTCGGAATAACACACATCAACTCACGAGGTTCTCGCAGTCTTCAGAGTTGCTAGTGTAGTGTCTCTGAATTAAATATAGCGTTTGTTCGTCTATTCAGCATGGGCGTAAAGAGATGCTGGGTGGAAATCAGCGGAGCAGATCGGGCCGAGTTGGAGTCGTGGGTGCGAGCGCAGAGCGTCCCGCAGGCGCTGGCGATGCGCGCGCGGGTGGTGCTGGGCAGCGCGGCGGGCGAGAGTGTCCGCGCGCTGGCCGCGCGGCTTGGGGTAACCCAGGTCACGGTGTGTCTGTGGCGGCGGCGCTATCGCAGTGCGGGGCTCGAGGGGCTGCGCACCCGCCCGCGCAGCGGCCGCAAGCGGCGGATTACGGCGGCCAAGGAGCAGGCGGTGATCAGCGCGACCCAGCGCAAGCCCAAGGCGGCGACCCATTGGAGCGCGCGGCGGCTGGCCAAGGTGGTGGGGCTGTCGTCGGCCACGGTCCATCGCATCTGGCAGAAGTATGGGCTCCAGCCGCATCGGACCGAGACCTTCAAATTCAGCCGCGACCCGCAGTTCGACGCCAAGCTGGCCGACATTGTGGGACTCTATCTGGACCCGCCGGAGCGGGCCTTGGTGCTGTGCGTGGACGAAAAGTCGCAGATTCAGGCGCTTAACCGCACCCAGCCGGCGTTCCCGATGTGGCCCGGGTTGCCCGCCCGGATGACCCATGATTACACCCGCCACGGCACTACCAGCCTGTTCGCCGCGCTGGAGGTGGCCAGCGGCAAGGTCCACGGACGCCGCTACCGGCGCCATCGGCACGCCGAGTTCATCGCCTTTCTCGAGTCGCTGGCCAAGCGCTATCCGAAGCTGGAGTTGCATCTGATCTGCGACAACTACGGAACCCACAAGCATCCCGCGGTCAAACAGTGGCTGGCCGCTCATCGGCGCTTCCATCTGCACTTCACTCCGACCAGCGCTTCGTGGCTCAACCTGGTCGAGCGCTGGTTCGGTCTGATTACCAGCCAGGCGATCCGGCGCGGGAGCTTCCAAAGCGTCGCGCAACTCGAACAGGCCATCGCCCGCTTCCTCGCCGACTGGAACCAGCACGCCCAACCCTTCGTCTGGACTAAATCCGCCCGCCAAATCAAACGCAGCATCCGCCATGCTAAACTTATTTACGAGACATGACACTAGATCGCCTTATACACGAGTTTCGCGAAACTCACGTCCCCTAAACAAATCATGCTCGAATGGCACAATCGCCACCGCAACTTCTAATGAGCAGAGCGCGCAATCGCAAGGGTAGAGGCAGCAAGGCGTTGACCACACGTGATCGCGTGGAACCCGGAATGCCCAACGCAGTCGCTGAATCGTCGTTTTTCTCGCTTCCCCCTGAAAAAGTCGCTCTTCACCGCGCTCTCGCGGAACGGGAACCAAAACTCGGGCAGATATACGAAGGTGCGTTGCGAGCCCTCGCTGATCCCGCCAATCCCGATTGCTTGTCTCTGGCGGCGCATGGATTCCGCGAGCTGATGGAGAAGTTTGCCCGCTCGGTAGCTGTGCCGCTGCGAGTTCCAGGCGAAAACCTGAAAAACAAAGTTCAGGCCCTGAAAAAACCATACGGACGGATGAAGAAAAAATGTGATGGTCATTCCACAATCGTGGACGGTAAGGGCCAGCCAATCAAAGAGATCGCGCAGCTCATGGAAGCGATGGAGGCGCTCTTCAAGTGGGCCGAGGAAATTCTGCCCTCGCGCAAGTCCGCCGCGATGAAATTGCTCGAGCGGCTTGAGCCGTCGGCCCGGCAGCTTCCGAGCGCCCTCCAGGAGTCAAACGCTCAGATTTGGGAGAAGATACACAATTTCTTTGAACAAACCTGCCATCACAGTATGGAACCTTCCCGCGACGAAACGGAGAAATGGATAACCGCCCTGGAGCACTTCCTGCTCGATCGTCTCATACCACGCACCACGCGGGATTTTGTTCGCATTGATGCGATACTGCTTGAGGCCAAACGCAATGATTAGCCCTGCACTAGTAAAGGAGGCGGTTGACTACATCCGCGTGCGGACAGCCAACTATGAGTATTTTTTCGAGCGCTTGGACTCAATCGAGTGGATCGGGCCGCTACGCGCGTATGGATTCTTTAAGGAGCCTCCCGCGCCGACGAGGGAGGGAGAGACCGTAAACTTCCCCTTCTGGCCAGAAGCGCGGTTCCTAGCCAAAGCGGCAGAGATAAAGCCGGCAATCGTGCTCGAGGTGATGCTCGACCTGCCGGATACAGAGAATGTCCGTGTCCACTGGGATCTCCTGGATGCCGCCATTAAGCTGCCAGCTTCGCTAGCGGCGCGGTGGGCCGCGAAGGAAGCGAAATGGGTTGATAGACAACAATTTCTGGATGCTCTGCTGGCGGAGAAACTCGGCGCACTAGCCGTCCATCTCGCGCGCGGCGGAGAACGAGAGGCCGGCCTAGCCCTCGCGAGAGCGTTACTTCAGGTACTACCGTCGAGCAAGAATGGGAAAGCGGCCAATACCGAGGAAGAAAAATTTGCGTTGTCCCTTCGCGAAGCTCGTGCGAGATTCGACGAGCAGATCTATGAAGAGGTCCTCAAGAAACATGCCGCTGAATTGACAAAAGCGTTGGGCCTTCCGGCCCTCTCGCTGCTATGCGATATGTTGAGTTTGGCGATTCAGCCATCTCATCCTTCAGAGCCGCTAAAAGACTTCTCCTACGTCTGGCGCCCTGCGGTTGAAGAACACCCGCAGAACCGGATCCCGAGTCTGAAATCGTCGCTGACGACTGCCGCGCGAGAAGCGGCGGAGCAGATATCCGCGACTGAAAAGGGTCTGGAGAGCGTCATTGCGTTACTTCAAGGCAGAAAGCCCCCCTGGCAGATCTTCACCCGCGTCGTTTTGCATTTGTTGCGAACGCGCGGAGACGCTCTTCCCGATCTCGTACGGAAAATTCTGTTAGACAGGAAACTATTTGAAGACAGAGATTGCCGCCATGAATACGTCCTCCTGTTGCGACAGTGGTTCTCGCGCTTGCACGAAAGCGAGAGGGAATTAATTGTCAGTTGGATGGCGGGCCCGCTCGATCGAGATACGTTTGTCAAGGCTATGAAGGAATTCGATGAGGCCTTCCGGCCCGATCACCAGATCACCGACGAAGATATCTCTGCGGAACTCCGACGCTGGAAGTTCGATCGCCTGTTGTGGCTGGAAGACCAACTGCCTCAGAGTCAACAAGAGGAGTTCGACCGCCTAGCAGCAGAGTTCGGTTCCAAGAAGAGCAAGCCGCCTGAATTTCCAAGCTACATAACGACTTTCGTAGGCCCGACTTCGCCATTGCCGGCCGGCCAGCTTGCTTCTTTGAACGTCCCCGAAATTGTTGAGTACCTTCGAGACTGGACGCCGTCCGAACGATTCATGGGTCCTTCGAGAGAGGGCCTCGCCGCAGAGTTAACCAAGGCGGTGACCCAAGACCCGCAGCGATTCGCATCGAAAGCGGCAAGTTTTCAGCAGCTTCATCCTACATACGTTCGAGCGCTCATCAATGGTTTGAGAGACTCCGTGTCCAAGCAGACATTCAATTGGGAACCGGTACTCCGCTTAGCGGCCTGGGTCCTTGAGCAGAAGGACAAAAAGCCGGCAGAAAGGAGTCCGCATTGGACAGAAGAAGATCAGGACTGGTCGTGGTCTCGGGGCGCACTCGCTCATTTTATCGAGACGGCATTGGCGCAGACCGAAGTACCAATTCCCTTCGAAGCTCGTGACACGGTCTGGAGAATCCTTGAGAGGCTTTCCCGGGACATCGAACCAACGCCGGAGCGCGAGGCAAAAAAGAACGGGTCAAACTATGGCTTCGCGACGCTCTCTATTAATTCAACCCGCGGTCAGACGATGCATGCTATTGTCCATTATGCTCTTTGGGTCCGCAAAAATACCTCCGCTGGGTCGAGCAATGGCTTTGATGACATGAACGAAGTTAGGTCTGTTCTCGACCAGCACCTCGACATATCCAAGGATCCCTCTCTCGCCATCCGTTCCGTATACGGGAGGTGGTTCCCGTGGCTTCATTCGCTGGACCCGAGGTGGGCCACCGTAAATACCTCTAGAATATTTCCACAAGAGAAAAAGCTGCTGCTCTATTGGGAAGCAGCATGGTCATCTTACTTATGGTTCTGCAATCCCTACGACGAGATCTTGACTGTCCTACAAGTTCAGCATCGGGAAGCGATTGAGCGACTGCACCGAACTAAACAGTTGAACGATCAGCCGCGCTGGGCATCCAACCTGGCGGGCCACCTTATGGCATATTACTGGCGAGGGCGTATCGGCCTCAAATCGACGGACAACCTTATTGCGATGTTCTTTTCGAAGGTTCCCGCCAAGGTGCGTGGATATGCACTGGAAACCGTCGGCCGCTGGCTCTTTGGTCTCAAGGAACCGCTCGAACCCGCTGTCGCTAGTCGTCTTAAGAAGCTCTGGAAGTGGCGTCTCGAGTCAGCTACGCAGAGCTCCAATCCTGGCGATTACATACCCGAAATCGTTGGGTTTGGATGGTGGTTTCGCTCCACAGCATTAGGGGAAACTTGGCTTCTTAAGCAATTGCAGACTGTATTGGAGCTCAGCGCACAGGGGGAACCGAAGGTTAGAGAGCGTTTAGCGTTTCCCATTGCTGAGAAGTTAGCCGCGATCTCTGAGCGCAAGCCTCTCGACGCAGTTCGTTGTTTATCGACCCTAATCTCGGGCTGGAAGAGTTCTTGGCCCGTGTCCAGCCTCTATCGAGAAGAGGTCCGTAAGATACTCAACAATGCGCTTCGTACCGGAGGTCGCTCAAAGCGAATGGCCGTCGAAGTGATCGATCGAATAGCAAGTCAGGGAGACATAGGCTTCAAAGATATGCTCCGAGAATCCGAGCCGAACTAATACCGGTCTTTCGGGCGGTTTCTCTACGGCAACCAAGAGCACGTACTAGAACAGCGAACCTTCGATAACCCGGTCCCTCAGCTCGCGTGGTGGCCAAACTACTTCTTGACCTTCGCCTTCCTCGCCCGTGCCCCCGATCCATAGCGTTTACTAAAACACTTGCGGCATCTGCGATCCCGCCGCTTGATAAAACTCGGAGCCAGGTCATCGCTCCCGCAATAGCGGCAAACCAGTTTGTTTGATTTCGACTTGCTACCCATCTCCTTCCGGAGCGGTCGTGCAGGCTTGACCTTTCTCCGGGCAGCCTTCTTCCGGACCGCGTTCTTACCGGCCGACCGCGCCGCGTCCATCTGATCCGGCTCGGCCGGGGATGGGGAACGTCCGATCGGTAGTTTATGCCCGCTTCCGTTCGCCAATGTCGCGTGTTCCATTCGCTCTAAATCTCCTTAAGCCGTAAGGGCTCGCCGGGATGTTCGCTCTGTAGCGTGCATGAAGCGAGTGATTTCCCCCATTTCCCAACGTCATTCGCGCGGGAAGGGAGGAGCCGGCTATTGGCGCGGATCGACGGTCCACGCGGTCATGGCGATTGGAAGGCGAATGCGACCGGCGAAGTCGCAGCAGAGAAAACGAGGCCTGGTAAGAGCGGAAATTGGCCGAAGGGCACCGGCTCGATCCTCGACAGAGAGAATCGAGCCAAAATGAGCTGCTGACGGCGGAATCTGATATTCTCTGGTGCCCTTAAGTCCAACAAAATGCTCGAAGATGCGCAGTATTTTCGAGTTTTCCGCAGAGAGCGCGAAAATCGCGGACTGTGTGGCGGAGAGACGCGGGTTTGAACCGTCGCGCCCCTTCATTTCAGCGGTTTCTGCGCGACTTTAGGAGTATTTCGTTTCTCCAGAGAAGGCTGTAGTCAGCTACTCGGCCTCCGCGCTCTGCAGCGATGAGCTTCTGTTCCGCGTCGGTTGGTTCAAGGGTCATGGTTTTGTCCTCGGTGCCCGAGTCAAGGGTGCGACGGGAGCAACCTCAATTCAATCATGTCCGGGTGGGCGCGCGCTGCACTGACCAGGAAGGTGCTGTACAAACGTTCACGAGGGCAGCTGAAAGGAGAGGCAGACCGTCGTAGTTATCACACGATGAAAACACAGTCCCCGGACCGGCGCCTGGGTGCGTCTGGTCCGGGGATGTTTTGCGTTTCAGGCAGTCGCCGTGGCGGCGTGACGGCGGACGTGGATTTTGCTTTCGCGCTTGCGCGTGCGGGCGATGTCGTAGGACGACTGCATCCGCATCAGCGTTTCCATTTTCAGGCCGAAAGCCTTTTCGATCCGCAGGGCCATATCGCCGGACAGGTCCGACTTGCCGTTGAGCAGGGTCGACAGGGTCGGGCGCGAAACGCCGAGCGCTTCGGCGGCAGCGGTCACGGAAAGGCCGAGCGGTTCGATAAGTTCGGAGCGGATAAATTCGCCGGGGTGCGGCGGGTTCAGCATACGCATGGTTTCCTCCTTCAATGGTAGTCCTCAAGGTTCAAGTCACAGATTTCGTTTTCGTCGATGCGCAAGGTCAGCCGCCAGTTCGGCGTGACGTGCAGGCTCCAGACGCCCCTGCGGTCGCCAGTCAGCCTGTGGGCTTTCCACACCGGGATCGATCGAAGTTCGTTTTCGCTTTCCATGTCCTGCAGGAAGGCCAGCATCATACGGAGCTTATTCACGGTCGCGGCCGACACGCCCTTGGGGCTGTCTTCCGTGTACAGGCGTTTGACGCCCTTGTGAATGATGTTCCGTATCTTCATGTGATACGTGTAGCCTAACGGGCTACACTCGTCAATGGTAATCGCCGGGGTTCTCGATCACGAATTGTTACAAAATGGTTAAAAGGCGGCTTTCGATTTTAAGGCTTGTTACGGGGCTGGCGGGAATTACCGCGACGCGCGCGTGTTGCCGCAATCCTGACAGATATTATCCGCTGCGAAATTGTGTTTGCCGCCGCCAACGAAGCACGGTTTGAGATTCAATTCGATGCGGTGCGGCCATTCGGAAGCTCTGCATTTGCACCGCCCGTTTTGCTGTACGGTATGGCAGATGATCTCCGAGCGGATCGTCATGCTCAAACTCGATCATCTACTTCGGCGCGCCAACTTTCGATTGATAATCAAATGGACGAGGTCCGATATAAGGCCTCAATCTGCTCTGCTTCCTCGTCCGTAAGAGCGGCAAATTCACTCTGCCGAGCGCGCTTGGATAGCCGTCCGCCTTCCTGGCGCAGAAATGTATGCAGGAGTTCGATTTTCTGGGCAGGCGTGTCGGCGATTTCCTGAACGCCGTGCGCGAACCGATCGTAGGCCTGTAAGTATGCGACTTCTTCCGGAAGGTCATGCTCAATCGTCTGCTCTACGCATCGATAGAGAAACTCAGCATGCACGGTCGCATCGAAGTAGCGATAGTAGTCGGCCGTGTCGTTCAAAACCTCGATGTTCCCATTTGGCGCCGCCCGCCAGTCGATGTGTTCCAACAAAGGCCGGGAATACGATTCGAGAACTCCACGATAGCCGTCGATATTCCGCAGGATGGCGGCACTCACAGGGAAAATCACGCCCGGCGGATTGTAGCCCGAGGCCGCGAGGACGTGATGGATGAGCCAGCGATGTAGCCTTCCGTTTCCGTCGCTGAACGGATGGACGTAAACGAATCCGAACGCAGCCG
>Ga0307374_10002924_pt1 | contig 29706 bp, 26 predicted proteins | sample OX3MG_FD_202532 | JGI IMG/M metagenome (GOLD analysis project Ga0307374, IMG submission 202532) | Soil microbial communities from Risofladan, Vaasa, Finland - OX-3 | ecosystem: Environmental > Terrestrial > Soil > Coastal area > Acid sulfate soil | place: Finland: Risofladan, Vaasa | collected... | reverse complement strand
ACGGCGTAGGGCGCCGGGTTGGGACACCGGTGGCGGGCGGCGTGGGACCGGGAGGCGTCCTGTCGTGATTGGCTTTCGGGGTGTCGGTGTAAAGTGAACCTGACGTACTCGGCCATCATTTCGCCCGCTATCGCCTGGTAATGGCGTTCGGGGGAGGGCAATGAACGTTGATGTGAAGCCATTGGCACGACCCCGAGAAGGTGCCGGGACGGAAGGGCGGAGATGAACGCTGGCATCGTGACATGGGGTACCTACCTGCCGTACTGGCGGCTGCAACGGGCGGCCATCGCGCAGGTCCTCGGCTCGGGCCCCCCCAAGGGATCCCGTGCGGTGGCCTCCTACGACGAGGACACCACCACCTTGGGGGTCGAGGCCGGGCGGCGGGCCCTCGCCCTCGGTCCAGCCATGCCGGATGACCTGCTCTTCTCCACTCCGGCGCCCGGATATCTCGACAAGACCAGCGCCACCACGCTGCACGCCGCACTCGGCCTCGACAGGGCGTGCGCGGCCTACGACTTCGCCGGTTCCCCACGCTCGGCCCTGGGGACGCTCCTCATGGCGCTCCAGTCTGCGCCGGCCCGGAGGACACTCGCCATCGTCTCGGATCTCCGCACCGGTCTGGCCGGTGGGGCCGAGGAGCGGGATGCAGGAGACGGTGCCGCCGCCTTCCTCTGCGGCGCCGACGGCGCCGACGGTGCCGTGGCCGAGCTCGTGGGGCGAGGCTCGGCCAGCGACGAGTTCCTCGACCGGTGGCGGGTCCCGGGGGAAACGGACTCCCACGTGTGGGAGGAGCGCTTCGGCGAGGAGATGTACGTCCCGCTGGCGCGTGAAGCCTTTGCCGCCGCCCTCAAGGACGCCGGGATCGCCGAGAGCGACATCGACCACGCCATCGTGACCGGTCTCCACTTGCGGGCGGTCAAGGCCGTCACGGGCGGGCTCGGGGTGTCGGCCGCGGCGATCGCGCCCGACCTCCTCGCGTCCGTGGGCAATCTCGGGGCGGCCCAGGCCGGCGTGGCCCTGGCCGACGTGCTGGAACGGGCCCTTCCCGGCCAGCTCATCGTGGTGCTGTCGCTGGCCGACGGCGCCGACGCCCTCGTCCTGCGCACCACCGACGCGCTTCCGGCGGCGCAGGCGGCGCGCCAGGCAGCAGGCGTCCCGACGGTGGCCGAACAGGTCGCCGCCGGCCGCAGCGACCTGTCCTACGCCGCCTTCCTGGCCTGGCGGGGACAGCTGCACCGCGAGCCGCCACGGCGTCCGGACCCCGAGCGCCCGGGCGCGCCGATCGTGCACCGGTCCGAGGCCTGGAAGTACGCCTTCTCCGCCAGCCGTTGCGCCGTCTGCGGCTTCCGCCATCTCCCGCCCACCCGGGTCTGCCTGGAGTGCCACTCGGTCGACCAGATGCAACCCGAGCGCCTCGCCGATGTCAGGGGCACCATCGCCACCTTCACCGTCGACCATCTCGCCTACAGCCTTTCGCCCCCCGTGGTGGGCGTCATCGTCGATTTCGACGGCGGCGGCCGTTACCGATGCGAGATGACCGACGTCAGCGTCCCCGAGCTCGCCATCGGCAGCCGGGTCGAAATGACGTTCCGGCGCATCTACACGGCGCTCGGCGTGCACAATTATTTCTGGAAGGCCCGTCCCTTACAGGGTGCCCCCGTGGTGCCCGAACCTGCATCCACACCGGCATCCACACCGGCAAGCACAAAGGAGTAGACCATGGCGAGCAGAGGCATCCGTGATCGTGTGGCCATCATCGGGATGGGCTGCACCAAGTTCGGCGAGCTGTGGAACAAGGGGATCGACGACCTGTTGACGGACGCCGCCGTCGAGGCTGCCGCCTCGGCCGGGCTGCCCATCCACGACATCGACGCCTTCTGGCTGGGGACGATGACCTCCTCGGTCTCGGGCATCACGCTGTCCCGCCCCTTGAAGCTGGATTACAAGCCGGTGACCAGGGTCGAGAACTTCTGCGCCACGGGCTCGGAGGCCTTCCGCAACGCGTGCTACGCCGTGGCCTCCGGGGCCTACGACACCGCCATGGCCATCGGGGTGGAGAAGCTCAAGGACACCGGGTACTCCGGGCTGACCGGCATCCGGGCCGTCGGGGACGGGACGGACCCCGGTCTCTCGTCGCCGGCCGCCTTCTCGTTCCTGGCGCCGTCGTACGGCCACAAGTACGGCGTCGACAAGGCCCAAATGAAGGAGGTGATGAGCCGGATCGCCTTCAAGAACCACCAGAACGGAGCCCTCAACCCACGGGCCCAGTTCCAGAAGGAGATCTCCATGGAGACCATCTCCAAGGCGCCGCTGGTGGCCGGCGAGCTCGGCGTGTTCGACTGCAGCGGTGTGAGTGACGGGTCAGCCGCCGCCATCATCTGCCGGGTCGAGGACGCCCACAAGTACTGTGCCAACCCGCTGTACGTGAAGGCCCTGAGCTTCGTGTCCGGTCCCGCCGCCGGGCCGATCGACCCCGGCTACGACTACACCACCTTCCCCGAGGTGGTCCGCTCGGCCGAGGACGCGTATCAGCAGGCCGGGATCACCGATCCCCGGGCGCAGCTGGCCATGGCGGAGGTGCACGACTGCTTCACCCCGACGGAGCTTGTCCTCATGGAGGACATGGGCTTCGCCACGCGCGGCACGGCGTGGAAGGAGGTGCTGGCGGGCACGTTCGACCGTGACGGCGAGTTGCCGGTCAACCCCGACGGAGGGCTCAAGAGCTTCGGCCACCCGATCGGCGCCTCGGGGCTGCGCATGCTCTTCGAGTGCTGGCTCCAGTTGCGCGGGGAGGCTCCGCCCGAGCGCCAGATCGCTACGGTGAGCCAGGGCCGCACACTCGGGCTGACCCACAACCTGGGCGGGGCCCCGGGGGAATGCGTCAGCTTCGTCGGCATCGTGGGCAGCGAACTCGGCGACTGATGAGCGGAGCGTCGGGCACCGACCTACTGGCTGAGACCGAGGACCAAACCGCCCTGCGCCAACTGGCGCGCGACGTGGCGCTGCGCGAGGTGGCGCCCCGGGCGTCGCAGGGTGACGAGACCGGGGAGGTCCCGCCCGAGGTGCGCAAGGCCCTGGCCAGCGCCGACCTCTTGCGCATCACGATCGGCGAGAAATACGGCGGTATGGGCCTCGGCGACGTCGAGGCGTCCATCGTCCTCGAAGAGATCGCCCGGGCTGACGTCTCGTCGGCCATCTGCTGCCAGTTGACGTTCAACGGCCCGCCACGGGGCATCGAGCATCTCGGTCCCGAGGCCATGAAGGAGCGCTGGCTCCCCGCGGCGGCGGACGGTGAGGCGCTGGTCAGCATCGGCATCACCGAGCCCGACGCCGGTTCGGCGGTCCAGAACATGCGGGCCGCCCTCACCGAGGACGGGCCGGGCCGTTGGCGGCTCAACGCCTACAAGAACTACTCCACGCTCGGGCATGTGGCTCAAGGCGTGCTCGTCTGGTGCCGCTGGCCCGGGGGCGAGGGGGCCAAGGGCATCGGCGCGGTCATCGTGCCGACCGACCGAGAGGGCGTCTCTGTGACGGGGCGCCACAAGGGGATGGGGATCCACGCCGCCACGGAGGCCGAGTTGGCCTTCGACGGGGTGGAGATCCGGGAAGAGGACATCTTGCTGGCGGGCGACCCGTCGTCGACCAGCGCCTTCAAAGTGCTCTTGTCCCACCTCAACCACGAGCGTTGCGGGAATGCCGCCATGTGTGTCGGGGCGGCGCAAGGTGCCATGGAGCACGCCGTGCGCTACATGCAGGAGCGGGTGATCGGAGGCCGACCGCTGGCCGATCTGCAGGGCTTGCAGTGGAAGCTGGCCGACATGGCGGTCCAGCTGGAGGGGGCCCGCCTCCTCTTGGGCCGGGCCGTCCGCTTGGCGGGCGAGGGGGGAACCCCGCCGCCGCTCGAGACGGCCCTGGCCAAGACGGCGGCCAACCTGGCGGCCAAGTTCGTCTGTGACGAGGCCATGCAGATTCACGGGGGTTACGGGTTCAGCCGTGAGTACCCGCTGGAGCGGGCCTACCGCGACATCCGCGGCCTGTGTTTCGGCGCCGGCACCGTGGAGGCCCAACGCAACTTCATCGGGCTCCGGGTCTCGGCGGGCGGCCACACCGGATCACCCGGGTGGCGCAACCCGCTGGAGGACGCCCGTTAGCGCTGGCGCCAGCGCCTCCTAGCGCTGCATCGACTTGGTCTCGATGAACTCCTCCAAGCCGTACTTGCCACGCTCGCGCCCGATGCCGGACTGCTTGTAGCCACCGAAGGGCGCGCTCGGGTTGAACGCCCCTCCGTTGATGTCGACCTGACCGGTGCGCAGGAGCCGGGCCACCTTCTCGGCCCGGGCCTGGTCACCGCTCCACACGGCTCCCGCCAGGCCGTACGACGTGTCGTTGGCGATGTCGATCGCCTCTTCTTCGGTGTCGTAGGGGATGATCGCAAGGACGGGACCGAAGATCTCCTCCCTGGCGATCGTCATGGTGCGGGTCACCTCGGAGAAGATCGTCGGCTGCACGAAGAAGCCCTTCTCCAACCCCTCGGGCGCCTCGGCACCGCCGGTGACGAGTTTGGCGCCCTCCTCGATGCCCTTGTTGATGTAGGCCCGCACCCGGTCGCGCTGCACCGAGGAGACGAGGGGCCCGAGCAGCTTCCCTTCTTCGAAGGGATTGCCGGGCGTGAAGCCTGCGGTGCCCTCGAGGGCGAGCTGCTCCACTTCGGCCAGCCGCTCGCGGGGGACGATCATGCGGGTGAGGGCGGAGCACGTCTGGCCGGAGTTCATGTAGCAGGCGAAGAGGCCGGCCGGCACCGCCTTTGCGAAGTCGGCGTCGTCGAGCATGACATTCGCGGACTTCCCGCCCAACTCGAGTGACACTCGCTTGATGCTGTTCGAGGCCAGCTCCATGACCCGCTTGCCTGCCCGGGTCGAGCCGGTAAACGACACCATGTCCACCTTGGGGTGCGCCGCGATGGCCTCTCCGACCACGGGTCCGACGCCGGTGACCAGGTTGAAGACACCGGCGGGCAGGCCCACCTCGTCGATGACCTCGGCCAGGGCGAACGCATTGAGCGGCGCGACCTCACTCGGCTTGAGCACCACGGTGCAGCCGGCGGCCAGGGCCGGGGCGACCTTGAGCACGATCTGGTAAAGCGGGTAGTTCCAAGGGGTGATTGCGCCGACGACGCCGACCGGCTCGTGCACGACGAGCGAGTTCCCGATCTCCTCTTCCCAGGGGAACGCCTCGGCGGCGTGGGCCGCATCGGCGAACGCTCCGGCGGGGAGGCCGACCTGGATCATGCCGGACAGCGAGCGTGGCATGCCCAGCTCGTGCGTGATGGTGTCGGCGATCTCATCGGTGCGGGCCGCCAGGGCTTCGCCGATGCGGATCAGCGTCTTGGCCCGCTCCTCACGGGACGTCGCCGCCCAGGCCGGGAACGCGGCAGCTGCCGCCTCGACCGCCTTGTCGACGTCTTCGGGCGTCCCGTCGGGAATGGTGGCGAGGACCTCCTCTGTCGTGGAGTCGATGACCTCGAGGGTGCCGGTGCCGGTCGAGGCGACCCAGCTTCCATTGATGTAGATCTTGTCGCGTACATCCATGATGCCCTCCCTTGCCGTGTGGTCAATGCTGACCATACCTCTGCCCGAGTGCGGTCTGCCCGCGAACGTGACGGGCATGCGCCCTTGGTGAATGAGCGCGTACCGGTGGGCCGGTGGACCCGCCGGACCGGTGGGCGGCGGACTGGCGGACCGGTGGACCGGTGGACCGGTGGACCCGCCGTCAGCTCTTCTTGCCCAGGAGGGGGTGGTCGCCCATCCCCACGGGCTGGAGGTGCTGCCCCAGCACTTCGTGGAAGTGGTCGGCCACTCCCTGGGGGGTCCAACCGCCGTCGGCCCACATGGTGGCGATCTGACGCGGCGTCTGGAAGAGCGTGTAGGCGAACCCGGTCCGACCCAACACCTGACCGTTGACATAGGAGGCACCTTCGCTGGCCAAGAAGGCGACGAGCGGAGCGTTGAGGGCGGGGTCCTGATCCGCCGGAGGCTCGGCTCCGGCGTAGAGGCTCTCGGTCATGCGGGTGAGGCCGGCGGGCGCCATGGCGTTGACGGTGATGCCGTACTTGCCCAATTCCACGGCCCACACGAAGGTCATGCCCATGATGGCCGCCTTGGCGGCGCCGTAGTTGGTCTGCCCGAAGTTGCCCCTCAGCCCCGCCGACGAGGTCATGTTCACGATGCGCCCGTATCCCGCATCCTTCATGAGCGGGGCAGCGTGACGGACGGTGTTGAACGTGCCCTTCTGGTGGACGGCGATGACGGCGTCGTAGTCGGACTCGTCCATCTTGACGATCGTCCGGTCCCGCACGATCCCGGCGTTGTTCACCAGAATGTCGATCGACCCGAACGAGTCGACCGCCGTGGCGATGATGCGGCCCGCGCCGTCGAAGTCGCTCACAGAGTCGTGATTGGGGACGGCCATGCCTCCGGCGGCCTCTATCTCCTTGCACACGTCGGCGGCCGGGTCCTCACCCGTCCCGTCGCCGCCCAGGGAGACACCGACGTCGTTGACCACGACCTTCGCCCCTTCGGCGGCCAGGCATCGCGCGATGTCGCGGCCGATCCCTCGCCCTGCTCCGGTCACCACTGCTACTCGATCATTGAGAAGTCCCATCGGGCGACACTACCTCGGCGCCTCCCTGCACTGACAGCCCGGTGCGGCCGGAGCGGGCGGAGCGGGTGCACGTGGGCTGTACCATCCACCGGGCACGCAGCGCGTGGCGTGTCACGTGGCGCGTGGCGTGTGACCCGTGGCATGTCACGTGGCACGCAGTGCAGACGGCGACGGCGACCAACGAGGAGTACCACTCTGATGCCTGAAGGAACCATCGCAGCGCGGCTGGCCGAGTTGGGATTGACGTTGCACGGGCCGCACCCGCCGCACGACCCGCTGGACGCCGTGGTCATCCACAACGGGACGGCGCGCACCTCGGGCCAACTGCCGCGTATCGGTGGTCAGCTCACGTGCCTCGGGCGTCTGGGCGACACCGTCACCGTCGAGGAGGGGCGGCAGGCGGCAGCGGTGTGCGCCCTCAATGCCCTGGCCGTGCTCCATGAGGCGCTCGGATCGCTCGACCGGGTGGAGCGGGTGCTCACGGTCACGGGATTCGTGTCGTCAGCTCCCGACTTCCACGAGCAGCCCGCCGTGGTCGACGGGGCGAGCAAGGTGCTGGCCGATGTCTTCGGCGACGCAGGCCGTCATACGCGTTCGGCTATCGGTGTGGCGGCGTTGCCCCGCAACGGCGCCGTCGAGATCGAAGTGACGGTCGCCCTCAAGGACTGAACGCGTCGCGCACAGCTCGAGAGCCCCTTTTTGGTCATCCCGCCTGCTGGAGCGAATGGTATTTTGAGCGGGAGCCGCCAGCAGCATCGGTCACGCACAGAGATCCAGGGGGAAGAGCATGAAAACCGTCCTAGTGACCGGCGCCACCGGGATGATCGGGGCCAACGTCTGCAAGCAGTTGATCAACCAGGGGGACCGGGTTCGTGCCATCGCGCGTAAGCCGGAGGCACAGGACGCGATCGCGTTGCGCGACCTAGGGGTGGACGTCTTCCCCGGTGACATCGTCGATCTGGACGCCGTGCTGAGCGCCACCGAGGGCGTCGACGGTGTGATCCACTCCGCTGCTTTGCGCGGCGTGCCCGGGGCGACCATCGCCAACAGCCTGCCCCCGAACGTGATCGGCACGATCAACGTGCTGACCGCCGCCTGGATGGCGGGCGGGCCGCCTGTCGTGCAGCTATTGACCAGCACCTTCTTCAATACATGGGACGCCCCGCGGTCGGAAGTCTCGCCGCTCGATCTGCTGTTCCGCAACAAGGATCCTTATTCGGTGACGAAACGGCTCGCCTACCTCGAAGGCTTTGCCCGCGTCGACGCGGGGCAGGACATTCGCTTCATGTCGCCGGGCGCTGCGTACGGCCCCTCTCCGTGCCTGGAAAATGCCATGCTCCACCCGAACTTCAATACCCACATTGCCATGGCCATACGCGGCGAGGTGGATCCCCAAATGCCGATGCTCGTGCCGTACGTGCTGGCCGACGACTGCGCCTATGTCTGCATCGCTGCGCTCGAGAAGGGCGTCGCGGGTGAGCGCTATCTCGCGATGGGGCGAGCCCAGGACGTCGACACCATTGCCCACATCTTGAACCGGGCCTGCGAGGTTGCGGGCGTTTCGCACCGGACCCAAGAAGTATCGAGGGACCAACTCGACGACCCGGCCGTCGTGGCCAAGTACGGCACGACCATGATCTCCTTGGCGAAAGCCGCCTATCCCCAACCGTATGTCGACAGCCGCGTCACCGAAGCGCAGCTCGACTACGTTCCGACGCCCCTGGACGATGGGCTCGCCATCGCGATCGAGTGGATGCGCCGTCACGCGTTCATCTGACGCTGCGCCCGGGCGAACTCGGGTACGGGTAGGTCGAGCGGTCGAGCGGTCGAGCGGTCGAGCGGTGCGGCGGTGCAGCGACTGAGTACGCAACGGCTTCACGTGCCGTGACGCGCCCTGGGTGGCCAGTGCGGTCTGAGCCCCCCGATTCGCCGTTTCGTTACGAAACGAATTCCCAGTACTGGAACTCACACGTCATGGGAAGGACGTAGTGGACGTAGAGCGAGTGGATCTTGACGACCCCCTGGTCATCGACGTGGAGGTCGATGAGATCGAGCCGGTCGTCCTTCTTGCGGAAGGCCTCTGCCCGATCCTGAATGCCTTGGAGCTCGTCGAGTGAGCCCACCGAGAAGCCGTAGTGGTCCATGCGCGGGCACCGCATGGGGTCGCTCTCGGCAATGAGAAAGATGAACTGGTCCCAGTGGACACAGCCCAGGATCAGGCGCCGACGGTCCTCGGTCATGGTCGGCATCTCTTCGAACCCGAGCACCTCATCGAAGAAGCCGCAGATTTCCTTCCTGCTCTCTTGGCCCAGCAGGTCCGCCGGGAGCGACATGGCCACATGATTGAAGCGGGGAGGTCCTGACGGGTAGAAGGGGTGGGTCGGCGGGCTGAAGAGATTCGTCACGAGCTGTGCACCTCCGGAATCACCATGACTTTGCCCGCGATGCGGCCCGTAGCAAGCGCCTCGAGAGCACCCGCCACTCCGTCCAGGGGGACATCGTCGGGGTCTATGAGTAGGTCGTTGGGAAAGTCCCCCGAGGAGAGGAGTTCGAGCGCCCGCTCGAAGCCGTCGAGGTCGTAGACGAATGATCCACAGACGTGGAGCTCGTTGAGGATCATGCGGTTGGGGTCGAACGTCGGGTGCTCGATGCCTGCCCCGACCATCACCAGGACGCCGCCACGGCGCAGCTGATGGAACCCCGCTTCGATGGCCGCTTTCTTACCCGAGCACTCGAGCACCACGTGGACTCCCCGGTCCGACATCCTCTCGGGCTCCCACGAAGGGAACGTCTCGAGCTCCGACGGATCGATGACGTCGGTGGCGCCGACATTGCGGGCCAGGGCTCTTCGACCTTCGGACGGTTCGACAACCGTGACGTCGTCGATGCCCATGTGCCGCAGGGCGGCCACGGTCAAAGCTCCGATGGGGCCGGCTCCGATGACCATCGCGGTATCGCCGGGTGCGATGCCCGATCGCGTGATGCCGTGGAGCGCCACCGCCAATGGCTCAGCCAGTGCGGCGTGGCGGGTCGAGAGGTTGTCGGGCAAGCGGAGCACGCCGGCGGCGCGCACGAGGATGTACTCGGCAAACGCACCGTCATTGTGGTCCGTGATGAGGGTGCTGCGGTTCTCGCACTGGGAAGGCTTGCCCTCGGTGCAGCGCCGGCAGATTCCGCACTTGGGTGAGGGCCCCCCGACGACGCGTTCGCCGACCGACCACGTCCCGACCTCATCGCCGACGGCGACGATGGTGCCGGTCCATTCGTGGCCGGCTACCGCGCCGGGCTTGAAGCCCCACCCGTCGCGCAATTGATGGATGTCGGAGCCACAGATGCCGCAGTGGTGCACGCCCACGAGAACCTGCCCCGGACCCGGGTCGGGAACCGGACGACCTTCCACGGTGATCACGCCGGGCGACTGGTAGACGGCTGCCGTCATCACGGCGGGGAGCGGCGAGCCTGGTACGGCATCGGTGGGTGACACGAGGCGCAAGGTTAGGCGGTGTCCCGGAGCCACGCGAGGCCCCCGGCCAGATGGCGGAGATAGGCCGGGCTCTCCCACGCTCCGGGGAAATGCCCCAGGGCGCTGTAGAACGTCCGCCCATTCTCCTCGCGGTGACACCAGGCCAAGGGGAATCCACAGTCGGGAACTCGCCCTCCGGGCACGGAGAGGTCGACCTGGTCGCCGGCGAGACGGAGCAGCACCCGGGCGTCAGGGCGCAGAGCCCGAAAGAGGTAGATCTCGTCGCGCCACTGCCAGGAGTCCCCGAGGTGCGCAGTCGCCGGATGCTCCGGGTCGACCACCTCGATGGCGAAGGACTGGGTCCACGGATGCCCGTCGAAGCGGGCGCCGAGGATCGATCCGTACTCGGGCCAGGAGTAGCAGGCATCCGTGGCCGAGTGCACGCCCAGCACGTTGAGCCGGCCGGCACGCCACGAGTCGAGGAGCGCCTTTCGTTGGGTGGGGGAGAAGGGGGTCTCCCCGATGGTGAACAGCGCGAGCACGCCTGGTGTGCCGAGTTGGTGCGGGGAGATATCCCGCACGTCGTCGACCACGACGGGGGTGAGCCCGGCCATCTCCGCCAGTTCGCACAGCGCGGTGGTGGCCTGGCCCAGGACACCGTGCACGCCCGCAGGGCCGTCGGCATACGGGGCGACCTGCGTCACAATCAACATCGGTTCGGACACGAGAAGGAGTGTACGGCTGGTGCGGAGGCCCCGCGGGATGCTCCAATGCACACACGACGCGCGCAGCGATGTCCTAGAGGAGGCGCACATGAGCACCGAAAGCCAGCAAGAGATCGCCGCAGCCCTGCTGCGCCTGGGATCGGCCACCTTGGGGGAGTCCGGCGGGCTGGCCACCGATCGACGCCTGAAGCCGGCGTGGGCCGGTGCTGCCTTGGCCGCTCCCGCCTATCCGGTCGGGTGCACGCCTGGGGACAATCTGGCCGTCCACGTTGCGGTGACGACGGCACCGGCCGGCAGCGTGCTCGTCGTCGACGTGGGCCGCGTGCCTGACCGCGGGTACTGGGGAGAAGTGCTGACGACGGCGGCCGAGGCGGCCGGATTGGTTGGACTCGTCATCGACGGCGGCGTGCGCGACGTGGCGGCGTTGGAAGCGCACGGCTTCCCCGTGTTCTCGTCCACCATCGCCCTTACCGGGGCGAGCAAGGAGCTGCCCGGAACGGTCGGCGCGCCGGTGCGGGTGGGCGGTGTCCCGGTCGGTCTGGGCGACTGGGTCGTCGGCGATGTCGACGGTGTCACGGTGGTCCCCGCCGGATCGTTGGAGGCGGTGCGACAGGCCGGACAGGCGCGTGAAGCCAAGGAAGCCGGTTTCTTCGCTGCGCTGCGGGAAGGAAAGACGACGGTGGAGCTCCTCCACCTGGACGCATCACTGATTGCCGTCAGTTGAACGGGTCGACCGGGCGCGGCGACTGCATGCGGCGCTACGAACAGTCGGCGCAGCGGCCCAGCATGGCGAAGTGATGAGGGTCGATGGTGAACCCGAACTGCGCCTTGGCCTCTTTGGCCAGACCGCGGAAGAGGAGATCGGGGGCTTCGGTCATCTTCCCGCATTCTTCGCAGACGAAGTGCCCATGGGCCGAAGCTGCGAGGTGGTACGTGGCTGGTCCGTGGCCAAGATGCGCGTGCACGATGACGCCCAGCCGTTCGAGCTCGTCGAGATTGCGGTAAATCGTCGAGAGATGGATGTCGGGCGCTTGCTTTTGCACTTCGGCCGCCAGGTCCTCTGCCGTGTGATGGCCCTTGGAGTCGAACAGAGCCCGTAGCAACAAGCGCCGCGACGACGTGATCCTCCCGCCTTGCTTGCGCACGATCTCGAGTACGCCCTCGACCGTGGTGGCGTCTCCCGAGTCGGCGACCACTGGACTCTGGGGCTTGCTCACGCCCGCAGTCTATGGGCGGGACTCTTTGACGGCTGGCACCGGGGCCAGCACCGGGGCCAACCCCGGACAACCCCGGAACAGTCTCCCAACAGCCCCGTCGGCGTGCGTCCGAGGGACGGTGTGCGTCGGTCAGACCAGGTTTGGCGGCGTCCTGTCCGCCAGGACGTCGCATACTCCCTGGCAGGCCAAGCGCGCCATGCGTGTGCGCGTGGCGATCGTCGCGCTGCCGATGTGCGGCAACAGGGTGACTCTGGGTGCATCGAGCAAGCGCGGGTTGAGTGCGGGCTCCCCCTCGAAGACATCGAGCCCGGCCCCGTGGATCGTGCCGGCGCGCAAGGCATCGACCAACGCGTTCTCGTCGACGACCGGGCCCCTCGCCGTATTGATGAGGACGGCGGTTGGTTTCATGAGGGCCAGTGCCGCCGCGTCGATGAGATGGCGCGTGGACTCGGTCAGCGGGACATGGAGGCTGACGATGTCCGCGCGGGTCAACAGTTCACCGAGGTCGGCCACGTACCCGGGCAACCCGGTATCGGTGCGCGACGTGTGGAGGACCTCCATGTCGAAACCGGCCGCACGTTGCGCGACGGCGCGGGCGATGCGCCCGTAGCCGACCAGTCCCAGAGTGGCTCCGTGTACGTCATGGGCCAGGTGGGTGGTGAAGCCCCAGCCGTTCCAGCGCCCGTGACGGAGATCGTCCTCCGCCTCGGTCGAGCCGCGGGTGGCCGCGAGTATCAGAAGGAACGTGAGGTCGGCTGTCGTTGCATCGAGCACCCCGGGGGTGTTGCAGACCGCGATGCCAAGTGCGTGTGCGGTCGCAACATCAATATTGTCGTAGCCCACGGCGGCGTTGCCTACGACGCGCAGCCGGCCGTTGTGGCCGGCCCGGAGCACGTCAGCATCGATGCGGTCGGTGAGCAGGCAGACGATGCCATCGCATGCAGCCGCCTGCGTCGCCAATTCCTCGGCCGAAAGTGGGATGTCGTCGTCGGTTGCGACGATCTCGTGACCTGCATCTCGCAGTGGGTCGGTCCCGCCCGCGGTCAACCGTCGGGTGACGAGTACACGAGCCACCTAGTGGGTGGTGTAGTTGATCTCGCCGGCGCCCTTGACGCCGATGGCAAAGCAGAAGCAATGGATCGGCGCGTGGTCACTCACCGGCCGCAGTGAGTGCACCTTGTCCGGCGGGATGTACACGAGGTCTCCCTGGGCGACGGGACGGTCCTCGCCGTCGATCGTCATGATGCCCCGGCCGTTCATCACGTAGTAGAACTCGTGCGTCGGGTGAGAGTGCGGATCTACCAATCCGCCGCCGGGAACCTCGAACTCATTGACCAGCTCGAGGTATCCCCCGTCGGTGATGTCCTTGAACTCGCGGGACTCGATCATCCACCAGACCGGGACGGTGCCGTTGTGCTCGACGACTGGTGCCTTGGCCTCAATGCTGCGCACGTCCATACCTGTGACCCTCTTTCCCTACCTAGACTGACGACAGCGTCAGGTTAGATGCGGGCGCACAGGAATTGCAGATTGAACGAGCGAGCGAGGGGAAAGCGTGTCCAGCGAGAGGCGAAAGATCGGTCCCGAGCCCTTGACGGAGGAGGCCTGGGTGCCATTTGGATGGCTCCCAGTGGCGGACACCGACCCCCGGGACGGTGAGCACCGCCTGTCCTTCGCCTGGGACGATGTGCACGTCAACATCATCGGGCACGCTCGAGCCGAGGTCCCCGAGACCGCCGACGGCCTCCGTTGCCAGATGCTCTACCGGCACGACACCCACACCCAGAGCGTCATGTCGCTCGATGTGCCGGCAGTCATCGCCGTGGCGCCCGCCGCGGTCGACTTCTCGAATCCCGCAGATGGGGCATCGATCCACGTCTTCCGTCTCGAGCCCCTGGAGCCTCTCGTGCTGCACCGCGGGACATGGCACTGGGGTCCCTTCCCGATCGCTGACGACCACGTGCGCCTCTTCAACGTCCAAGGCCTGCGCTACGCCGAGGACAACACCTGCATCGACCTGGCCGCATTGGGACTCGATGTCGATGTCCAGCTCTCGTGACGGACCCTCCAGATGTTGACTGAGCCTCCAGATGTGGACTGAGCCTCCAGATGTGGACTGAGGACGAGGAGTTCGCCGAGGGAACGCTGTCCGAGTTCATCGAGGCGATCGTGGCGGCGCCGGTGGCTACGGCGGCAGGGGAGGCCACCACGGGCGTCGACGAGAACTGGACATTTCTCACTACCTGTCCGGATTGGTGGGGTGGTGAGCGGACGTTCGGCGGCATGGTGGTGGCGCAAGCACTTTCCGCCGCCATGCAGACGGTGGCGGAAGACGTCGATATCCATTCGCTGCATGGGTACTTCCTGCTGCCGGCGCGGCCCGGGACACCGTCCACCCACAAGGTGCGGCGACTACGCGACGGGCGATCATTCAGCACGAGAGAGGTTGTCTCCGGAGTCGAGGGGCGCTCCACCTTTCGCATGGCGTGCTCGTTTCATCGGGCTGAAGCGGGTGCCGATTACCAGTTGCCCATGGCCAGCGACATACCGCCGCCCGATGCGATCAAGGGTTCCGACGAGCCCTTTCCTTTTGAGGTCAGGAATCTGGGCTCTACTGAGCGACGGCAGGACGGGACATACCTCTCGACTCGGCGCTGTTGGTTCCGTACGCGCCGACGCTTGCCTGACGACCGGGCAGTCCACGCCTGCGTGTTGGCGTATCTGTCGGACATGACGGGAGCCGCGTTCCGGCCGCTCAGCCTCGATTCGTGGGGCGGCTACACCGACGCCAGCCTCGATCATGCCCTATGGTTCCACCGGCCCCGCCGGGCCGATGCGTGGAATCTGTTCGATTTCCAGGCCCTCGTGAATGCCAATGGGCGGTCCACCATCCGGGGCACGATGTACGGGGACGACGGGGTGTTGTATCTGAGCATGGCGCAGGAGTTGTTGATCCGGGAGCTGTAGTTCCTGAGCTTCTCCATGGTTCGACCGAGGCGCTTGATCGAGCAGTTCTGAAGGCCCAAGATCACTACGGCTTGTTACGAGAGGGGACGGAAACAATGGGACTGCTTGACGGCAAGAAGGCGATCGTGACGGGTGGCGGGTCTGGGATCGGCCGGGCGACATGTCGTCGCATGGCTGAAGAGGGCGCCAGTGTCGCGGTACTCGACATCGACGGTGATGCCGCGTCGCTGGTGGCAGACGAAATAGACGGGGTGGGATTCGGGGTCGACGTGGGCGATCCCGACGGGCTACGCAGGGTCATTGATGCCGCCGTGGCGTCGTTGGGTGGCCTGAGCCTCCTCTACAACAACGCCGGGGTCGGTGGTTTCAGCCGACTCGAGGAGTACGACCCGTTGGAGTGGGACCGGATTCTCCGAGTCAACCTGACAGGGGTCTTTGCCGGTTTTCGCGCTGCCATTCCGCACATGAAGACGGGCGGCGGAGGGGCCATTGTGAGCACGGCATCGATCAGCGGTACGAGGCCGGCGGCCGGTGAAGGGCCTTACGCCGCGAGCAAGGCTGCGGTGGCGGCACTGACAGCGTCGGCTGCCCTGGAGTACGGCCCCCACATCAGGGTGAATGCGGTGTCGCCCGGCATGATCCTCACGACGATGACAAGACCGATGTTCGAGATCTTTCCGGACCAGGAACAGCGATTCCAAAGGGACACGCCCGTCGGCCGCGTAGGCGCTCCCGAGGACATTGCAGACGTCGTGGTGTTCCTTTGTTCGGACCTGTCTCGTTTCGTGACCGGCCAGAACATCGTGGTCGATGGAGGGCTCACATTGCACGGATCGGGGGTCGATACCCTGTTCGATCACGTGTACGGCCCACAAAGCCAGAGGTAGGCGCCTCAGCGAGCCGGGCACGTGCCCGCCTTTTGCAACTAGTGCATGAGCGAGGTGCCGCGCAAGGATTCGTCGTTGCCCCGGTGGTCGCCAACTTCTCGAGCGTGACCGCGCGCGCCGTGATCACCCCGATCGCGTTCACCGGGTGCGGGAGGAATGGCCCGCTCATGTCCCTGTCGCGACTCCTCGAACAAGGCTCGATACACCATGGTGGCCAGCGTGTCGAGCGCTACGTCGTCGACCGGTTGGCGCACGAATTCCCGTATGTAGTGGAACCGGTCCAGCATGGCGAGAACGCCCATGGCTGCGGCTTGCGGGTCGATGGTGTGGTGTGCATCGTCCGAAGTGATTTGGCGCGCCAGGGCGTCGGACATCAGGGTGAAGGTCTGGCGAAGGATATTCGTGAGCTCAGGGTCGATCCTCGCCAGGTCGGTCCATGCCCGGAAGAGGGCGGCATAGCGAATCCAAAGATCCGAGTACACCGAGACCCAGCCGCGGACATCCTCCCATTGCGGGGTACCGCCCAACTCGGGCGGGCGGTTCAGCGCATCGGCGAGATACTGCGCCGCACTGCCCGCCTCCGCCACCAGCGCCCGCAAGAGATCCTCCTTGTTGGAGAAGTACAGATAGAAGGTGCCATGCGACGTCTTGGCGATCTTCACCACGTCGTTCACCCGGGTCTCGTAGTAGCCGCGCTCGTCGAAGCAGATCATGGCGGCGTCAAGCAGCTTTCGCATGGTGCGCCGTCCTTGGCTCCGCAGGACCCGCTTGCTGGCCGGCAGGCCCACGCGCTCTGCCGCCTTGGGCGTTGAACCGTTTGTGACCGATGGGGATGCCTTCTTGACCCTCGTTCGAGCCTTCGTCGCCTGAGCTCCGGCCTTCTCCGGCCGGGGAGTCGCCTTTCTCGGCCTCGGAGCCAACGTCACCGACTCGGGAGCCAAGGTCACCGACTCGGGAGCCAATGTCGCGGAGGGAATTGTCTGGTATCCGTCGGCTCGGGAGCTCGCCACGTCACGTCGGACTGGAGGCGGCTCCATGCCTTCGGCATCGTAGTGCCCGAGGGTGCTCGAAATGACTAACCTGACACGGTGGTCATGTTTGTACGGGGTCAGGAATGAGCCGGGACCAGGGGTTTTCTACGTCAGGGCTGCTCGAGAGCGCGCCCCGATGACGGGAACTTCTGTTGCCGCCGAGGGGCGTCGATGACCACTCTGGAGGATGCAATCGCCACGAATGTGCGCCCGGGGGACGTCATCCACGTCATGCTCGGCCACAGTAGGTGGACGGCCGGCGCTCGGGAATTGGCGCGCCGGTTCTGGGGGCGAGACCCCGGGTTCACCCTCGTCATGACCAGCCTGGGGGCACTCGGCGGGGTCTTCTTCCAAGGGGGACTCGTCAAGAAGGTCGTGACGGCCTATTCGGGTAACAGCTTTCCCACCTACAACCCGAACCCAATATTCAGGAGGGCCTACGAGTCCGGTGCGGTCGAAGTTGAACACTGGTCGATTCTGACCCTGGGCCAGCGCATGGAAGCAGCGGCGCGGGGCCTGCCGGCCATGGTGACCGGCTCTCTGGTCGGGTCTTCCATGGCGTCCAATGAAGGGTTCACCGAGATCGATTCGCCCCTCGGTCCGCTCGGCCTCCTCTCGCCGTTAGCCCCCGACATCGCCCTCGTCCATGCCGCCGCGGCCGACCGTGCAGGAAACCTCGCGTTCTCCGAACCGCTGCTCGAAGGAGTATGGGGCGCCTGGGCGGCACGACGCGGCGTGGTTGCGACGGTGGAGAAAGTCGTCGACGACCTGCACGGTCTCGGCCACAGAGTGCGTGTCCCCGCGCATCGAGTGTTGGCCGTCGTGGAGGCCCCGTTTGGAGCTCATCCAGGGGGTTGCTACGCACCCGGCATTCCGGTGCGCAGTTACGGGGAGGACATCGCGTACTGGAACTTGGCCGCCGAAGCGGCCGCCAAAGGGACGTTCGACGAGTTCAGCGAGAAGTGGGTACTGGGTCCGTCCACGCATGATGACTACCTCCGGCTCCTCGGTGACGATCACCTGAGGTGGCTCGAAGGTCGCTCGGATCCAGCGTCGTGGAAAGCCGACGCCGAAGCAATGCCGGTCTCGACAGACCCGGTCTTTTCGGCCTGGGAGCATGCGGCCGCATTTGGTGCCCGCGAGGTCGAACGAGTGGTGGCCGACTACGAAGCGGATGCCGTGTTGGCGGGTGCGGGGGCAGCGAACCTCGCGGCATGGGTGGCCGTGGGACGCGCTCGTGCCGGTGGGAGCCGGGTCATGCTCACGGCTGAGCTCGGGCTGTGGGGGTACGAGCCCACACCGGCCGATCCCTACATCTTCAACCATCGGGTATTTCCCGATACTCCGTACCTCTCTGATGCATCGGCGGTCCTGGGAATGGTGATCGGAGGTCCGGGCACCCGAACCGTGGGTTGTCTCGGCGCGGCTGAAGTCGATCATTCGGGATGTCTCAATTCGACCGAGCTTGCCGGGGGCCGATTCCTTGTCGGTTCAGGTGGGGCCAATGATGTGGCGAGCCGCGCCGAAGCGTGCGTCGTCATCACGTTGGCTCGTCCAGAACGCCTACCCGAATCCGTGGCGTATGTCACGTCGCCGGGACATCGAGTCGTCAGCGTGGTCACGGATAAGGGAATCTTCCGGCGTCGCGACGGAGTCCTCCGAGTGGCGGCCGTTCCCGCAGGCGACGGAACCGTGGAAGATCGGACGCGCGCGTTCGTGGATGCGTGCGGGTACGAGCCGGATGTGGAACGGAACGTCGAAGAGTTGGCACCGCTGGCGACGGGCGAAGTGGCCGCATTGCGAGAATTCGACCGCCAGCGGCTCTTCCTGAAGTAACCGCGTAAATTATTGATGCTACGAATGTGGAGATTGATGACGAAGAGGGCTGACCGTGACGGCAAAGTGCATCCCGGGGGGAGGCACCGAGCAGCCCGACCAAGGGGGGCACCATGCGAATGAACAGGCTGCGGACGGGTCATTGGGCCGGAAGGATCGTAAAGATCGGCATTACGGGAGCGACGTTGGCCACCGCAGCCGTCGCGCTGGGCGCCCCATCGGCCCCGGCTGGCGCCGCGGTCAGTGCCGCACCGGGTGTGACCAAGAATTCCATAACCGTGGGCACCATCTCCACCCAGACCGGCGAGCTTGCCGCGAACTTCGCCTCTCTCATCTATGGGGAAAAGGCCTATTTCGCGTACATAAACGCCCAAGGGGGCGTCAATGGTCGCAAGATCGATTACAAGTACGCGCTCGATGACGGCGGCAACCCGAGCCAGTTCAACCAGCTCGTTTCCACCCTCGTCAACCAGGACCACGTATTCGCCATTACCGGCGTCGCCTCTGCGTTCTTCGCACCCAACCTCTTCGTGGAGGCGAAGATCCCCACGTATGGCTACAACGTGTCGAACAACTGGGCCGGGCCGAACAATCTCTTCGCGGCCGGTGGCGGTGGTTCGACTCAGTATCTACCGGGCGGGACTCCCGAAGTGGCGTACCTGGTCGACAAGACCCACTCCAAGTCGGTCGCCATTCTGGCCTACGGGATCGCGGCGTCGGCCGCGTCTTGCCAACAGGACGCTAAAGGACTCACCGCGGCCGGGATCAAAGTCGTCTACACCGACTACAAGATCCCGTATCCGGGCACCACGGTGGCCACGGACGTGCAGCGCATGAAGCAGGCCGGAGCCGACTTCGTGTTGAGTTGCATGGACGTCCAGGGCAATGTCACCATGGCCCGGGCGATCAACCAGTACGGCCTCAAGGCCACGCAGTTCTGGCTCAGCGGCAATGATCAATCGACGCTGAATCAGAACGAGAGCCTGATGCAGAACGTCTACTTCTACATCGCGCACGTGCCCTTCCTCGCTCCGCAGGCTGACTACCCCGGTCTCAAGCTCTACCTCTCTGTCATGAAGAAATACGAGCCCAAGTATGTGACCGACGAGGTGGCTATCCAGGGCTGGGAGTCCGCCGCACTCTTCGTGCAAGGTGTGAGGATGGCCGGCAACAATCTCACGCAGGCCAACGTCATCAAACAGACCAATACGTTGACCGACTTCAATGCTGGGGGACTGACCACTCCGACGAATTGGAAGAACGCCGGTCACTCTGGCCACGCGCCCCCTTACTGCGCGTCCTACATTCAGGCGAAGGGGACCAGGTACGTGCCCGTCCTGAACACGTCGAAGAACGGCGTCTTCGTCTGCTTTGCGAGCACGAGCGGGAAGAATCCCCAGCCCATCAAGAAGCTGCCACCAGGCACGCCTAACGGCTGACGGCGCGCCTCCCACACCGTCAGCGCGCATAGTCACGAATGGAACAGTTCTTCGGGTTCGCGATCCCTGGTATCCCTTACGGCTGCACCTATGCCATCGTGGCCGTGGGTCTCGTCCTTACATATCAGGCGACCGGTGTCTTCAACTTCGCGTTCGGCGCGCAAGCCTACGCGGCAGCCTTTGTGTTCACGGTCCTCACCCAGAATGACCATTGGGGCGGATTCCCCGCGTTTCTGGTCTCGGTCGTGGTCCTGTCACCCTTGATTGGTCTCGCATTCGACCGCTTGTTGTTTCGGCGGATCCCCAACTCGAACACAACGGCAAAGTTGGTCATCTCGATCGCCATGCTCGTCGGGATCCCGTCGCTCTTGCCGGTCGTATTCGGAGCGCAGAATCTGGATGACACCGCGACGATCTTTCCCTTCTTCAACCCGAATGTGGTCTATGCCACGGTTCTCGGCACACCGATCAACGGCATCTATCTGGCCGTCATCAGCGTCACCGTGGTGGTCCTCGTCGCGCTGACCGCGCTGTTGAGATTCACGAACCTGGGCCTGCAAATGCGGGGTGCGGTGGAGAGCCGTCGCTTGGTCCAACTCGACGGCGTCAACTCCGGTGGGGTAGTGGCGTTGGCCTGGGTCATCTCGAGCTTCATGGCGGGCTTGGCCGGCGTCGTCCTGGCCCCCATTTACGGGGCGTTCCAAGCGAGTACGTATGCCACCCTCGTGGTCGCCGCCATTGCCGCTGCCGCGTGGGGACTCTTGCGTTCCATCCCAATCGCGACGGGAGTGGCGGTGCTCATCGGCGTCGTGAGCACCACCCTCCAGGGCTACTTGCCGACGAGCAGCCTCTTCTTTTCGGCCGTCCTCCCTTCACTCCCGTTCTTCGTCCTGGTGGCTGCGCTGCTCATCCTCCCGGGCATGCGCTCCCTCGATGTGAACCGCGATCCACTGGCCACCATCGACCCCCCACCCCCGCCGATCGCCGCCGCGTCCCGCGCCCCGAGCATGGACCGCATCATCCGCAGACTCTGGTGGCTGGTGCTCGCAGTGTTCATTGTGTCCATGCTGACCTGGATCCCCAAAACGTGGGAAGGTGTCTTCAATTCGGGGCTCGCGCTTTCCACGGTTCTCCTGTCCGTGACGCTGATCACCGGCATGGCCGGACAGCTGTCCCTGTGCCAGGGAACGCTGGCCGGGGTCGGCGCGTTCACGTCGGCACAGCTGGCGCACCATCTCGGATTGAACATGTTGGTGGGAGGCCTGGTGGGTGCGGGGTTGGCTGCCGCTGTGGCGGTGGTCTTGGCCCTGCTGTCATTGCGACTGCGAGGCCTCGGCCTGGCCCTCATGACGTTGGCGGCGGCGCTGCTCTTTGACAACACGTTCTTCAATGATGTGTCGATCAGCGGAGGAGGGTCGGGACTGAGCCTCAAGGCGAAATGGCTCGGCACCTCAGAGTTCTTCAACTTCAATGGGCACGCATTGTTCGGCTTGTGCATCGTGGTTCTCGCCGTTTGCGTCGGCGTTGTTCTCCTGGTTCGCAAGGGTACGGTGGGCCGCAATCTGGCGGCCATGCGTGGCAGCGAGACCGCCGCGGCCGGCCTGGGCATAAATCTGACATGGCAGCGCGTCGTGGTGTTCGCCCTCGCCGGCTCCATTGCCGGGGTGGGGGGCGTGCTGGTCACCATCCAGCAGCAAGTAGCCAACGCGGCCCAATGGAACTACAGCTTCTCCCTGATCTTTATCGTCTTGGTGGTGACGACGGGTGTGGCCACGGTGGAAGGAGCAATTCAGGCTGGCATCGGGTTCTTTGTGACCGAGCAGCTCTTGACGTACCTGCCGGCGCGTTTCGGCGGCGGGAGCCTGGTCATCGTGCTCTTTGCGTTCGGATCGTTGCAGTTCGCCAAACACCCCGAGGGGATACTCGAATTTCAGAAGAGGCGTTCCAACCTATGGTTCGAGCAGCGTTTCTTCGCGAAGGAGTATCACGCGATGCATCCGCGGGATGCCGTTCCTGAGGCCAATGCCTGACGTCCCGCTGCTGTCACTGCGTAAGGTGTCCAAGTCGTTCGGAGGCATCCATGCCGTCCACGACATCTCCTTCGACGTGAAGGCTGGGGAAAGCGTCGGCCTGGTCGGTCCCAACGGAGCCGGGAAGACGACCCTGTTCAATTGTGTGTGCGGGCAGCTGCGAAACGACGACGGTGAAATACTGTTCCGGGGAGCCTCGCTTTCCGGCCTCCCGACCTTCAAGAGGGCGCGGCTCGGCATCGGTCGCACGTACCAAAAGGTAGAAGTGTTCACCGACATGAGCGTGCGGGACCATCTGATGGTGGCCGAGCGCTCGCGCCGTGGTGAGGGTCGCCTGTGGAAGGACCTGTTGAACATGAGCGGCGTCACCAGGGAGGAGTCGGCAAACGTCGACGCCACTTTGGAGCTCGTGGGCATTTCCTCATTCGCCGAGACGTCGGTGAATGCGCTCGGGTTGGGTCACTGCCGTCTCGTTGAGCTGGCACGAGCCTTGGCGGCCGAGCCGAAGATCCTCCTGGCCGACGAGCCCTCCTCCGGGCTCGACGTCCATGAGACGGCAGAGGTGGCAGCCGTGCTTCGCACCGTGCAGCGAGAGCGGGGTACGGCCATTCTGCTCGTCGAGCATGACCTGGCAATGGTCGGGGAGGTCGTCGATCGGACCGTGGTGATGGACTTGGGGTCCATGTTGGCCGAAGGCACCTTCGACGAGGTGATGGCAAATCCCGTCGTGCGGCACGCCTACCTGGGCCAAATGGGAGTGTCATGAATACGCTGGTTCAGCCTCCCGACGTCGGAAACGTGCTCGTTCTCGAACACGTCAGTGCGGCCTACGGCCCCTACCGCGCGCTGTTCGACGTGTCGTTCAGCTTGGTGGCGGGCGGGATCGTCGCCCTCGTCGGCTCCAACGGTGCCGGCAAATCGACCGTCGCCCGCACCGTCACCGGGTTGGTGAGCGTGACGACCGGTCAGGTCTTGTTCTGCGGCCACGACATCACCAGGATGGCGGCCTACAAGATTGCACGGATCGGCATGGCGCACGTTGTCGAGGGAAGGGGAGTCTTCTCGACTCTCACCGTGGAAGAGAATCTCACCTTGGCCTTTCGGCAACGTGCCGGCCGTCGGTTGCTGTCCGCCAATTTGGAGCGCGCCTATACCGCCTTCCCGATTCTGGGGGACCGGAGGCGGCAGTTGGCCGGAACACTCTCTGGGGGACAACAGCGACTGCTCTCCTTGGCCAAAGTGTTGGTGGTGCCTCCCAAAGTGCTCATCGCCGACGAGTTGTCGTTGGGACTGGCGCCCGTCGTCATCGATTCCGTCTACGAGGGCCTGCGGGAGATCAACCGCAATGGGACTGCGTTGGTGGTGGTCGAACAGCAGGTTTCACGCGTGCTCGAGCTGGCGACCAAGGCGGTGGTCCTGGACCGGGGGTCGGTGGCTTACGAGGGCGAACCAGCCGGTGCGGGCCGGGCGGTTGAATCATTGATGGCTCGGCGTGAAGCGGCCGCCGCGACGGCTGTCGGTCAAGTTGGCGAACCGACTTCCTGACTCGAGGCCATGGTCATCGAGTGCCTGGGCTGAGAGTTCGGTCCGAGCGACGACTTTTTCAGGGGGCTGCCGAGGAGGATCCGACCTCTGAGCCAAGCGCCAGCAGCGGATGGATCTTGCGGGTGACAACCCACCACTCGACTAGGAACGTGAGTCCCGGGACCAGGCCCGCTCCGCACATGATCAGGACCCAGATGATGTTGAGCCGCGTCTTGAAGGAGAGCACTCCCACGGCGATGAGGTAGACGATGTACAGGTAGCCGTGGGTCACTCCGAATATCTCGACCTCGAGCTTGCAGTGTCCGGTGGCGATCTTGATGCCCGTGAAGATGAAGAGCGGGATGATGAGCGTCCCGACGATATTCGCCATCAGCTGGTAGCGGAAGAGTGCACCCGCCACACCCCGCTCCGTGAGGCGCTTCACTGAGGCCTACGGGCGATGTGCGTTTCGCGTTTCCGCCAGGTGTTCCCTCCGCTGGTCGCCAGGGCGGCAAGTCGGGCGTTGTAGGCCGCCAGTTCAGGATCGTCATCGTCGGGTGTTGCGGCCCGTGCGGCCCGTGTGGCCGGCGTGGTCGCTGCGGTATGTGTGGCCGGTGATGGCGGTCGTGGCGTATCACGCGTGAGTGCCATGGAGGGTATTGCCGTCGGAACCGGAGAAGTGGCGTCGGGCGATGGCGTCGTCGTTGGCGCTGGCGCTACCGTTCCGTCATCGGTTGGCGCTTCCGTCGTCAGGTGCCGCATTCCCTTGAGCCCGACGGTCTCGTAGTCCGTGTGTAAGAACTGCCACCAAAAGTAGACCCCGACGACGGCGAATACCGGCCACTCGAACGTGTAGAGGTAGCTCAAACCGTTCCCGTCCTCGGCCCGTGTTATCTGCCACCAGGTCGCAGCAATGCAGAAGGGCACAAAGAGGAGACACCCGAGGTGCAAGAACGCGGCTCGTTTGGAAAGCCACCGTTCGCGCACGCCGTTGATGTTACCGGGCACTGCGCAGCAATGGAATTCGCTGCGGGCCTGGACCGTGACGAGCTGGGTGGGTGCTCGCGCCACCCTCGGGCCGGGGATCCATGCCTCCGATTTCCCAAGGGAGCGCTGCTCAGTCTGTGCCGCTGGCCGCCTGCGATTCCGCTCGTCGTTCGCGCCCTTTCCCCCGTCGGGTGGCGATGCGCAACTGCGTGGTCCGGGCGATACCAACCGTCAAGACTAAGAATGCACCTACGAGGGCCGCCCCGAGAAGGGCAACGGCCACGGGCATTCGCCCGTTCGCCCCGAAGAACTCGATGCGAACGGAGCGGGTGTTCTGCACGATGAAGTCGACCAGTGCGACGCCAAGGACGGCCGCGACGATGACCGCCCCCCAGGCCCGCCCGATGCGGGTGTGGCGGATTCCCCCGCCGACCTTTCGACGACCACGGCGTCGTCCAGGGATTTCGTCTGCCTCGTTCCAGGTCGGCCGTTTGTCGTCGTGCTGCGACTCGATGATGGACATGGCTGGGAACTTACCCAATTCAACCGCGGTTGTAACGAGGACCCGCATGCGGATCTCCCGCCGGCTTCGCAAGATGGTTCGATAGACGAACTATCTGGGTATCCTGGGGGCGTGACGAGTAACGCGCAAAAGCCCCTAGCGCCAACGGCGAAACCCCTTCCCGGCCACGCCGTCCGGGACGTGGAGGCCGTCCGGGCGTTGGCCCGAGCCACACGTGTTCTCGAACGGGCGTCGGGCGAGCTGAGCCTGGCGCATTACCGGGTTCTCTCGGCTGTCGCGTCCGGCGAAGAGCGCGCGTCACGCGTGGCGGATCGGCTCGCCGTCGGCAAGCCCACAATCAGTGCTGCGGTAGAGGCGCTCGCACGGCGCGGACTGCTGGTTCGGACGGGAGTGGACGGAGACCACCGCGTCGCGGCGTTGCACCTGACTCCCAAGGGGGTGGCGCTTCTCTCGCGTGTCGAGGCAGAAATGATCCGTCGTATCGAGGATCTGAGCGCACGGACGCCCGATGGCGCCCAATTGATGGAGTCGCTGGTGTGGCTCGGTGCGGCCATCGACGACCTGCAGGCTCAGCGAGCAGCTGAGCGGCGAGGGACATGATGGTGTCGGACGCCCTCTCCGTTACGGCGGCAGATCCAGGTTGGGTGCGCCGCCTATGGCGCTACATGATGCGGCATCGGCGCGACGTGGCGCTGGCCGTGACTGCGGCGGTGCTCGGGAGTGTCTGCCAGACCATCATCCCGCTCATCGAGCGTCAGATCGTCGACGGGGTCATCGTGTCTCGAAACTCTTCGCTGTGGCCGTGGCTGGTCATCCTCATTGCCCTTGCGATCGCCTCATTCGGGTTCCTCTATGTGCGTCGCTACCGCGGCGGGCGAGTGGCGCTGGGCGTCCAATACGACCTGCGCAACGCCATGCATGCACATCTTCAGGTGATGGATTTCGACAATCTCGACCGCATGCCCACCGGTCAGCTCGTTGCGCGATCCAATTCGGATTCGGCGCTCGTGCAGGGGCTCCTCAGCTTCTTTCCCATCATGAGCGGCAACGTTCTCCTGATGTTGTTCTCGCTCGGCGTCATGATCTACCTGTCGCCGTTGCTTGCCGTCGTCAGTGTGATCATCGCTCCGACGTTGCTCATCGTGTCGTACCGGATGCGCCGACGTGTCTTCCCCGCCACCTGGGACGGTCAACAGCGCGAGGGCGATGTGATCCAGATCGTGGACGAAGACGTCAATGGCGTGCGGGTCGTGAAGGCCTTCGGCCAGGAGCAGCGCGAGCTGGAACGGGTCGCCGATGCCTCGCAGACGCTGTATGGATCGCGGATGCGCGCTGTTCGCTTGCAATCCCGTTACCAACCGCTCCTCGAAGCCATCCCCACCATTGGCCAGGTCGCCATTCTGGCTTTCGGAGGCTGGCTGGCCCTGCATCACGAGATCACCTTGGGCACCTTTCTTGCCTTTTCGACCTACATCGTCCAGCTGGTTGCTCCGGCTCGCCAGCTGGCTGGCGTCTTGACGGTGGGCCAACAGGCGCGAGCGGGGATCGAACGGATCTTTCAGCTCCTCGATTTGAAGCCGGCCATTACCGACGCTCCGAACGCAGTGGAGCTGCCGCCCCTGAGGGGTGAGATCGCCTTTTCGGACGTGCACTTCGCCTACAGCGCCGGCGCCCCCGTGCTACAGGGGTTCGACTTGACGATAGGGGCCGGGGAGCGGGTGGCCATCGTAGGCCCTAGTGGAAGTGGGAAGTCGACCGTGGCCATGTTGGTGTCACGCTTCTACGAACCGGCCCGGGGGACCGTCTGTGTGGACGGGTGGGACGTGCGAGGGGTCACCCTCCAGTCTCTTCGCCATCAAATCGGCGTCGTTTTCGAGGATAGCTTTCTCTTTTCCGACACGGTGCGAGCAAACATTGCGTACGGACGCCCCGATGCGGCCGAGGAGGAGATTGAGGCGGCCGCTCGGGTGGCCCAGGCCCACGAGTTCATCCTCGAGCTTCCTCGCGGGTATGACACCGTCGTGGGTGAACGTGGGTTGACCCTTTCGGGTGGCCAACGGCAACGTATCGCGTTGGCCCGTGCCATCCTGGCCGACCCTCGCATCCTCATCCTCGACGATGCCACGAGCGCCATTGACTCGAAGGTCGAGGAAGCCATCCACGAGGGACTTCGTGTCGTGATGGCTGATCGGACCACGCTGTTGATCGCACATCGGCAATCCACACTGCATCTGGCCGATCGCATCGTCGTCCTGGTCCAGGGGCGGGTGGTCGAGCAGGGGACGCACGATGAGCTGCTCGCGCGCAGCCCGGTCTACCGGACTTTGCTGTCGGGTATTGAAGAGGACCTGGTGCAGAAAGCCGGAGATCGGATCGAGGCACTTGCAGCGCTCGAACGTTTGACAGAGGGTGATGGCACTACGTCCTCGGCTTGGCAACCGAGCGCCCTTGTGATGGCAGGCAGTCCGACAGTGGCTCGGACGGTGGGCCCGCCGAGCATCGGAGCGGGACTCGGTCGTGGCGGAGGGGGCTCGTGGCGACTCGGCCTCGCTCCTACGCCTGAGCTACTGGCGCGTGTAGCGGCGCTTCCCCCGGTGCGCGACGCCGCCCGAGTGGAGTTAGGGAACGAGTCCCAACACGACCGCCATTTCAACCTGCCCCGACTTCTCAATGCGTTCCGTCGGCCACTCCTGCTCGGCCTCGTGCTCGTGGTCATCGATGCGCTCGCCAGTCTGGCCGGACCGATTCTCATCAAGACCGGTATCGACAGCGGAGTCGCGAAGGGGTCGATGGCTGTTCTCTTCGCGGCCGCGGCCATCTTCCTTGCCATCACTCTTGTCGACTTGATCGATGAGATTGGTGAGACATTCGTCACGGGCCGCACGGCGGAGAGGATAATGCTCTCGCTCCGCATTCGCGTGTGGGCACAGCTGCAGCGCCTCTCGTTGGACTATTACGAACGCGAGATGGCTGGCCGCATCATGACCCGGATGACGACCGACGTCGATCAGTTCGAATCGCTTGTGGAGAACGGGCTGCTTTCCGCGCTGGTTTCTATCGTCACCTTTGTCGGTGTCGGATGTGCGCTCCTGGTGATCAATCTCGAGCTGGGATTGTGCGCGCTCTCCGTTGTCGTTCCACTCGCTGTGGCCACCGTGATCTTTCGCCGCAAGGCGGAACGATTGTACGACCTTTCACGGGAACGCATCGCCATCGTCAATGCAGACTTCCAGGAAAGCCTCTCGGGCGTGCGAGTGTCACAGGCCTTCGTGCACCAGGCGGAGACGATACGGCGCTTCCACGGCCTGGGACGCGACTACCTCGACTCACGTGTCGCGGCCCAGCGGCTCGTGGCCGTCTACTTCCCTTTCGTGCAATTTCTCTCGGGAGTTGCAGATGCAATCGTGCTCGGGGTGGGGGCCGGACTCATCGCATCGGGACATCTCACGTCCGGAGCTCTCATCGCGTTCATCCTCTATATCGACTTGTTCTTCTCACCCATCCAACAGCTCTCCCAGGTCTTCGACTCGTGGCAACAGACGCGCGTCTCGGTCGGCCGCATCGCAGAACTGATGCAGCTCGAGCCGCTTACGCCTGCCGCAGAAGATCCGACCATGCCGGGTCGTCTGCGCGGCGAGATAACCCTCGACCGTGTTCGGTTTGCGTATCCCTCGGCGGCACCCCGACCGGGCCTGGTTGGTTCACTTCCAGCCCCGCGCCGTGGGCCGAGAGACCCCCGTATGCTGTGGGCGCCCGACGCGGAGACATTTCGGCCCTCCGAGGCACTGCGAGGTATCGACCTCCACATTGAAGCCGGCGAGACGGTGGCACTCGTGGGTCAGACGGGGGCAGGGAAATCGACCGTGATGAAGATGATCGCCCGTTTCTACGACCCCGATCACGGGGCCGTGTGCATCGACGGTCTCGATCTCCGCACTCTCGATCTCCTCGGGTACCGGCGTCAGCTCGGTTACGTTCCCCAAGAGGCATTCCTCTTCACCGGAAGCGTCCGTGACAACATCGCCTACGGCCGGCCGGAAGCGGCCAACGACGAAGTGGAGGCGGCCGCCCGTGCCGTTGGTGCGCACGACTTCATTGCCGGGCTACCGGGTGGATACCTCCACGAGTTGCTGGAGCGAGGGCGTTCTCTCTCCTCCGGGCAGCGCCAGCTCATCGCACTTGCGAGAGCTGAACTCGTGGATCCGGTCATCCTCCTGCTCGATGAAGCCACGTCGAACCTTGACCTGGCCACGGAGGCACGGGTCGCAGAGGCGATGCAGCAAGTGTCGCGCAACCGGACCACCGTCATCATCGCCCACCGGTTGCAGACGGCGAGATCGGCCAATCGCATCGTGGTACTGCACCAAGGCCAGATCGCTGAGGTCGGATCGCACGAGGAACTGCGGCTTCTCGGAGG